>JACDJC010000109.1_pt1 | contig 107714 bp, 97 predicted proteins | sample 7454191 | NCBI WGS metagenome assembly JACDJC01 (sample SAMN14253291, study PRJNA609438) | sludge metagenome | isolation source: sludge after 25d culture with pyrite and EDTA | collected 2018-12-20 | reverse complement strand
CACCCAGGTGCTCTGGTCGTTGCTCACCCCGAGGTTGCCGGCGATCGTCGGCAACGACACGTTGGCGATCGTGGTGTCCAGCACCTGCATGAAGGTCGCCAGCGACAGGCCGATCGTGCTCAATGCCAGATTGGGTGGGCGAAACTGCGTGGTCATCGACTTCTGTCAAAAAAGGAAGGTAGGAACCCGCTTGCGGGTGATGCTCTTGCTCTGATCTCCGATCGGCCCGTCAGAGCGGGAGCATCGCCCGCAAGCGGGCTCCTGCCGGAGGTTGTTTTGCGTCAGCCGTCGGCGGGTTGATTTACGTCAGCCATCCAGAGGTTGATTTGCGTCGGTCGCCCACAGGTTGATTTACGTCGGCCGTCCGGAAGCAGATTTACCTCGGCCATCCGGGCGTTCTAGTTCCCGCCAGCCATGTTGGCGTGGATGATCTGCCTGATTGCCGCGTCGGCCCCGGCCAGTTGTTCCTTGTAGATGTCGGTGCTGAAGATCGGTTGCGTGGGTGCCTGCTGCGCCAGGGTGGGGCCGCTCTGCTCATGCAGGCTCACCTCCACGGTGAGTGACATGCCCAGCCGCAACGGGTGCTGCGCCAACTGCGCGGGATCGGTGAACACCACCCGCACCGGGATGCGCTGCACGATCTTGATCCAGTTGCCGGTGGCGTTCTGCGCCGGCAGCAGCGAGAACGCGCTGCCGGTGCCGATACCCAGGCTTTCCACCTTGCCCTTGTACGTCACCGCGCCGCCGTAGACGTCCGATTCGATCGCCACCGGTTGCCCGATGCGCATCTTGGTGAGTTGGGTTTCCTTGAAGTTCGCGTCGATCCATACCTCGTGCAGCGGCACCACCGCCATCAGCGGCGTGCCCGGCTGCACGCGCTGGCCCACCTGCACCGAGCGTTTCGCGACATAGCCGTCCACTGGCGCGAGCAAGCTGGTACGCGCGTCGGAGAGATAGGCGGCGCGCAGCTTCGCGGCTGCCACCTGCACGTCGGGGTGGGAGGCGACCACGGTGTCATCGACCAGCACCTTGCTGGTCTGGTACTGCTGCTGGGCGGTGATCAGGGCGTTCTCGGCAGTGGTCAGCGCGTCGCTGGCGTGGGCCAGTTCCTCGGCCGAGATCGCGCCGGATCTGGCCAGGGCCACGCGCCGCTTGTAATCGGAGCGGGCCTTGTCCACAGCGGTCTTGCGTGCGGCCACATCGGCGTGTGCGCCGCTGACGTTGGAGTACAGGCCGCGCACCTTGCGCACGGTCAGGGCGAGGTTGGCCCTCGCCTCGGCCAGCGCGACGTCGGCATCGCTGGGGTCGAGCTTCACCAGCGCGGCGCCGGCGTGCACCAGGTCGCCGTCGTCGGCACCGATGCTGACCACGGTGCCGGGCACCTGGGGGGTGATCTGCACCACATTGCCGTTGACGTAGGCATCCTCGGTGCTTTCGTACCAGCGCCCATCGAGGAAATACCAGAGACCCCAGCCGATCGCAGCCACGAGCACGACCATGCCGAGCAGGCGCAGCATGAAGCCGCGCGATTTCTTCGGCGGCGGCGGGGCCTTGGTATCGGCCGAATCAGCGGCGGGTTGAGCGGACATGGACTGCCTCAGGAATGTGCGGAAGTTGAAGATGAAGGCGCGGCTGTCTCGGCCTGCGGTTGATAGCCGCCGCCGAGCGCCTGGATCAGTTGCACCGAACGGTCGACCTGCTGCGCCTGCAACGCGGCCATGTCGCGATCAGCCAGCAGCAGTTGCTGGCGCACACTCAACGCCTCCAGATAGCTGCCGACGCCGGCCTGGTAGCGCGCGAGCGCCAGATTCCAGGCCTCCTTCGCGGCGGTCTGCGCGCGCCGCTGGGCAGCAATCTGCTGCTGCAGCGACTGCAGCGCCGAGACATCGTCGGCAACGTCGTTGATGGCGCTGACCAGGGTCTGGTTGTACTGCGCCACAGCGAGGTCGTACTGCGCATCCTTGCCGGCCAGATTGGCGCGCAAGCGCCCGCTGTCGAAGATCGGCAGACTCAGCGACGGGCCTGCCTGGTAGAAGCGCGACGACAGACTGAACAGGTTGCCGCCGTCCGGCTTGATCAGGCCGGCCATGGCGCCAATGCTGATGTCGGGCAGGAACGCGGTCTTGGCCGCCTCGATGTCCCTGCTCGCCGCCTCCACGCGCCAGCGTGCTGCGACCAGGTCGGCCCGGTGGCCGATCAGTTCCACTGGCAGACTGCCCGGCACCGCCACGTCGGCGGGAGTGAGCAGGCGCGGCCGGCTGATCTCGACGCCGCGATCCGGACCCCTGCCCAGCAATACGGCCAGCGACGATCGTGCGGCATCCACCGCGCGATCGGCCCGCGCGACATTCTGCTCGGCGGTGGCGACTTCCCCATCGGCCTGCTTCAGCGCGATCCGGTTGTCGATACCGGCGCTCACGCGTTGTGCGGTCAGCGTGCGCGATTGCTGCGCGCGGTTCAGTTCGGCACCGGCCAGATCCTGCTGGTCGAACGCGTAACCGAGCTGAGCGTAGGCGCGCGCGACGTTGCCGGACAACTCAATGCGCGCCGCTCGCGCATCGATTTCGGCGGCACGCGAGGTACCCACTGCAGCCTGCCATGTGGCCCGCTGGCCACCCCACAGATCCAGCCCCCACTTGAAGTTGGTGTAGGCATACTTGGCTACATTGAAGTGCCCACCGCCACTGTCGGCCGACATCACCGTGGTGGGGAAGCGCGAGCCGGAAACGCTGGCGCCGGCATTCACGCTGGGTCCTCGCGCCGCGTCGGCGATGCCGGCTTCTGCTTGCGCGGCGCGTGCGCGCGCATCCGCCACCGCCAGGCCGGGGTTGTTCCTGAGCGCTTCCTCGATCAGCGCAGTCAATTGGGGGTCGCCCAAGGCACTCCACCAATCCGTCGCAGGCCAGGCCGCCGCAGGGTTGGTGGCGCCAGCAAGGTTGTGCGCGCTGTTCAGCGTGGCGGGGTCGGTCAGCGTGCCGTCGGGATGCAGGCCGCCGCTGCTGGCGCAACCGGCCAGGGCGAGGATCAGCGTGGCCGTGGCCGCGAACAAGTGCACACGCATGGGGGTGGATCCGGCTAGGTTCATGGTTTATCGCGCAGCGCGTACAGTACGCGGCTCAGGTAGTCGTACAGTTGCGCTTGTTCGGTGCTGTCCAGCGAGCGCTGCGCCGCCTTCAGCACCCGCTCGCTGCAGGCGGAAGCGGTGTCCTGCCACACCTTGTTGCCGCCATCGGTGAGTGCGATGCGCAAGGCCCGTCGATCCTGCGTGTCCGGGGTGCGGCGCAGGTAGCCTTTGCGCTCCAACTGGTCGAGCTGGCGGGTCATCGCACCGCCGTCGAGCTCCACTGCGCGGGCCAGTTCGGTGGCCGAGGCCGGGCCAAGTTGCCGAGCCTTTTTGAGGATCAGGTACTGGGTGAAGCTCAGATCCAGGCCTTGACGGGCCAGTTCGGTCTCCATGGCGCGCACCATCTCGGAGCGCACCATGGTCAGCAGCATGCCCATGCTGGGCGCATGTGCCTCGCCGGTTGCAGGCGATGGAAGAGCAGAGGGCGGAGACATGGCGGGCATCTTATTGCCCAGATGATAATTGTCAAGGCAAATATATACGTGTATATGTTTGTAGCGGCAAATTGTCAACGACTGTGCTATCTGCCGGGTTCAGCCCATCGCATTCGTGGCTAAGCCAGACTCGTGATGCGGGGTGCCCAGCACGAACCGTTCCGGGGTGCCGGGGTGTCCGCCGTACCAGGGGCAAGACTGTCGCCCTGTTCCCGGAAGGTCTGCGCGATCCGGTTTCCGGTCATGCCGGCCCCGGTTCTGCTTGCCACTCGCACGCGCAGCGGACCGCGCGGGGATGCCTTTGCCCCGGCAGAATCCTCGATTCCGACTGGCCTACTGGGTGACGTGATCCATCAGGGCCACGCCATCTCTACCGGGACCCCGGCCTACGCGAAAGCGTATGTGGGCGACGGACTGAGCTGCGCCCACCGTCACCTGATACCGGCCGGTGTGCACTGGGCAACGCCCCGGTGCGCGCGTGATCCGAGCTTGTCTGCCGCACCCCGCTGTGACGGGCATCGGCTGGCGGGGGCTTCCATCATGACCTCATCTTGGGCTTCATAAAACACGCCGCCGGCCGATGCCATCGTCAGGCGGGCCAATTGATGGTCGTGCCCAGCACAGGTTCGGACAGGAGGCCTTCCGCAGCGCCAAGAGCGACCGCCACACAGAATGAAGACAACCATGGGTACCAAGGCAACCGTGAATCGAACGACAAACAATGTTGATTGGAACGATCCGTCCTTGCAGGCGCTGCTGGGCAAGATCGAAGACTGGAACCTCGATAATCGCGAGATCCATCCGCGGCAGCAGGTACTGGTCCAGGTCGGCTGGAACGCCAGCGGCGGGAAATCGGCGACACTGGTGTGGAAGCGCGATCGGGTCATGGTGCTGGAAACCGATCTTCCGCTACCTATCGGTGAGCATGTGCGCGTGGACGTCCTGCTAGGCGACGCCACGCGCAGCGTGTGGGCCGTGGTAGCCGATGGGCGCAAAGGCCTGCGCCCCGGGGATCGCGGTGCCGGGGTGTATGTCTCCTGGCTGCACACGCGTTGATCGCCAGCCACGTCTCCCACGGGGGAGAGACCGGAAACCGCGCACGGTGTGCACGCTGACCGCTACGTACGGTTGCCGCGGGCGGCCGCCCGCCCGCAGGCGTGATAACGTGGCAGATGACCCATGTCTCGCTCCAGATGAGTGCCTGCGGAACGCCGCCGCCGACTCGACTGGCGCATTGAGCGCACGCGGGATCAACCACCGACCAGGCGGAGCAGCTCATGGAACCGGAATTCTGGCGAGAACGCTGGCGCCAGGACCGCATCGGCTTCCATCAGGACCACGTCACGCCCCTGCTTGTGCAGCACTGGCACTCGCTCGCCTTGCCGCCGGGCAGCCGGGTTTTCGTCCCGCTGGCAGGCAAATCCCGCGATCTTGTCTGGTTGGCTGCGCAGGGCCACCGGGTGCTCGGCGTCGAGCTCTCCCCGCTGGCAGTGGAACAGTTCTTCGCCGAGCATGGGCTGGTACCGACATCCCGTGACACCCGCTACGGCCGCCATTACCTGGCTGTGGGCCTTGGCGCGGGGAGCGTCGAAGTGATCTGCGGCAACGTGTTCGACCTAGAGGCCGAGCTGCTGTCCACATGCACCGGAGTGTTCGATCGCGCCGCCCTGGTCGCCTTGCCGCCTGCGCTGCGCCAGCGTTATGCCAGCGAGGTGTACGCGAAGCTGCCGGCTGGTTGCCGCGGATTGCTGATCACGCTCGAGTATCCGCAAGACGAGATGTCGGGACCGCCGTTCTCGGTGCCCGAGGCGGAAGTCCACGCCCTGTACGGCCAGAGCGGGACGGCCAGCGTGCTGAGTCGTCAGGATACGCTGGCGCACTCCCCCCGTTTCGCGGCCGCCGGGATCACGACGCTGCAGACTGTTGCCTATCGCCTGGAGCGATCCGACCGCTGAACCTTGCAGGATGTGGCGGTGACTGACCGGGACTGCCAGATCTGCCGCGAAGAAACCGGATTGCCAACGAATGTCAGCAACTCGGCACGACGTGACTGTACTTGTTCAACAGCACGGTTGCGGTCGTCTCGCCGACGGGTTGCCGATAGCCACCGGGCCCGTATTCCGTGATGAGATCGGGCTTGTACGCCTTGAAGAAGCGCTCGATCAGTCGAGTCGTGTCGATGCCGGTGGCGCACAGACTGTCGTCCTGCGGATCAATTTCCAGGCGGACAGGTATCAGTGGTTGATCGGCGGGACCGCTGACCTTCTGCGCGCCATCGGCGGGATCGAACACGCTGCCGTGCGCACAGCAGACAATCATCCCGGGCTTCCCCGCCAGTTCGCTCTCGTCGGCGGCGTAGCGGATGACGCTGGCGGGTTTGTTGGGGTAGCTCAACTGATGGGTGCAGATCGCGACGTAGGAAACGAGGTTGTGGTGTTTTCCCGACCCGCCCGACCATTCGTACTCGCCGTCTTCGCCGCTGAGCCTCCGGGGCGCCGCACTGGCTTTGCCGAGGTTGATGAGAAAGCACGGCACGGCCCGAAACGGATAGTGAAACAGATAGGCCTGATCGGTCGCCAGATCAGACGCCTTGAGTGCAACGCCTTGTGCGTCGACCAGCCTGGCCTTGGGGTAGTCGTGCATGCCTGCAGCAAGGGCAGGCCAGGCGTCCGTGGCGAGCGTGGCGGCAGCCCCCGCACAAATTTGGACGAATTGGCGACGGTCCATACAGGACTCCTACTGAAAAGCCGCCGCCTGAAGTGGCGGCGGCTGTGTGCGTTCACGCCTGGAACATGTCCCGATAAATGCCACGCGCCCATTCCAGTGTCGCCAGACCCCGCGCGGTCGAGCGCTGGTTGTAGACCTTGGTGGACTGGGAAAAACCGGTGATCAGGTCTGTCTTTGGATCGTAGTCGTAACCGGCGTCGACGCTGATGGCTTCCATCGGATCGGCACTGACCATGGAATAGCAGATGGTTTCAGGTGCGACCCAGGACGGTTCCTTGCCCTGCGCGCGTGCGGCCAGCACCTTCGCCACGTTATGTGCCTCGGTGTTGGAGGTGTTGGCGCTCTTGGAGTAGGGCTGGTTGCGCGAGTCGCCGGTCACATACACGCGCTCATCGCCGATGTAGTTGTTGAAGCGCGTATCGATATAGGCTTCTTTCTGGTTGCTGTGACTCGATGGCGCCATCAAGCCGAGTTGCTCGATCAGCATGGCGCCGCGCACGTTGGCGTAGATCGCGGCGTCATCGAACGGGATGGAGTCGAAGTCGGTGTGCACCTGTTTCCCGCTGACGTCCACACCCGTGATGGCGGTCGACGGCCGGTACTCGATGATGCCCTTGTAGAGTTCGTCGAAGGCGGCGTGGAAGCCGGGCGCCTTGATGGTGATTTCCGGGTTGGCATCCAGCACCAGCACCTTGCCCTTGAGTTTGTTCTTCTTGATGACCGACGCGATCATGCAGGCGCGCTCGTACGGCGCCGGCAGGCAGCGATAGTTGCCCGAAGGCACGCTCTGCAGGAACAACCCCCCTTCGAACTCGCGCACTTTCCGGTGGAGGGTGACGTGCTCGGTGCTTTGGGTAAAGCCACCCGGGTAGGCCTGGTGCAGGGCAAGTGCCTCTCCAGGGTCCTTCACCCCGATCTTCTCGTAGTCGTAGTCGATGCCGGGCGCCACCACGAGGTAGTCGTAGTCGATCTCCCCCTTGTTGGTAATCAGCTTGCGGCTGGTGCGATCGAGGCCCGTGGCGGTGGCGTTGAAATAGATGTAATTGTTGTTGGTCGCCGCATCCAGAAAGCTGTGATCGGCCAGAAATTCCAGATTGACGAGCCCGGCGTACCACAGGTTGCTGGAGAAGCAGGATGCGTACATGTCGCGCTTTTCCACCAGCACCACATCGAACTTCGGGTATTCCTTTTTCGCGTACTTGGCGATGGTGAGGCCGGAAGTACCACCACCGACGACGACCAGGCGCGGCCCTCTGGCCGGGGGCAGCCCGGCTTTGGTCGCCGAGGATACGGCCGCGGATTGGGCCGGGCCGGGGATGCCCGACGCCGCAGCGCCCGCGCTCAGCCCCGTGGTGCCCATGGCCAGCACGGCCCCACTCAGTTTCAGGAAATGGCGTCTGCTCTCATCGTTGTTCATGGCATACCCCTCCAATGACTGACAGAAATCAAGAGTCCCCGGAGGGGGACCATAGCCTCATTCGTCCACGAGGTGGACGTGAGGCTGGCGGATCGAACGAGTATCGGTACCGTGTGCGGCTCCGTACCGGGTTAAGAGATAACACCTCGAATAGTGCGTCCGCAAGAGCACGAACGAGCGTTGCTGGCGCCGATGATGTGCTTCTCGTCGATGGACAGGCGCGGGTTCTGTTCGTTAATGCAATGCAACATGACAGTGCGGCATGTTGTCGCTACTCTCAGGGTCGCAACGATACCCACGTGGGTATACAGCCTACGCCACCGGTACCGTCTCTGCGGACCGTTAGGGAGTTACCTATGATGAAACAACGTCCAATCTGGAACTCGTATTTGGCCGGAGCTGTACTCGGGGTCGTACTTTTATTCACCTTTCTGCTGACCGGCCACGGCCTGGGCGCCTCCGGGGCGCCTACCGCGCTCGCGGCGATTGCCTCGGATGTCGTGGCGCCGACCGCAACCCAGGCCAACGACTATCTGGGCTGGATGGTCGAAGGCGGCAACAATCCGCTCGATGCCTGGATCGTGTGGGAGGTGCTCGGGGTTCTGCTTGGTGCGCTGGCCGCCGCCTGGTGGTCCGGGCACTTGCGCCTGCGAGTGGAAGGGCCGCCGCGCATGAAGAGCGTGGGGCGATTGAGCCTGGCTCTGGTCGCGGGCCTGCTGTCCGGTTTCGGCGCCAGGGTATCGGCTGGTTGCACCAGCGGACTGGGTCTGTCCGGTTCGGCCACGCTGGCCACGGCGGGCTTCGTATTCCTGATCGGATTTTTCGGCTTCGGCGCGGTGACCGCCGCGTTGACACGGAGGATGTGGAAATGATTTTTCCGCTTGGTTGGACCGGCCCGCTCTCGGGTATCGTGTGTGGTGTGCTGTTCGGTTGGGTGTTGCAACGCGGTGGCCTCGGTAATGGCTGCCGATTGACAGCCGGATTGCGGTTCCAGGACTCGACCGTCTTCAACGTGATGGCCAGCGCCGTCCTGGTTACGGCGGTGGGCATGTATGTGCTGGAACTGGCAGGACTGCTGCAGATAGCGGATGTTTTCGTACCCACGACCTTCTTCTGGGCCACGCTGCTCGGCGGCGCGCTGATCGGGGCCGGCATGGGCCTGGGCGGTTATTGCCCCGGTACCTCGGTGGTTGGAGCCGCCGGCGGGCGCATTGATGGCCTCGTGTTTTTCATCGGACTGATCGTCGGCGTGGTGGCGTTCGCCGGGGTTTACACACCTATCACGCCGTTGCTCACCGCCGCCGCCGGACCGCAGGCACAGACCCTCGATACCCTGCTCGGAATTCCCGCATGGTTAATTCTGGCCATCATGGCCGGGGCCATCGGTGGGGTGTGGTGGTTCACTCGTCACGGGCGTGCCAACCCGAGCATCACCTGCGCCGACTGACCCGCTTGCACCTTCAACACGAGAAGATGGACGATGAAAATGACTAGTATCCGCCGCCCGATCGGCTTGGCTTGCAAGTTGTCAGCGCTCGCGTTGGCAGTGGCCGCCTTGGCGCCCTTGCCTGCTTTGGCCGGCCCGTCCAGTGACGCGGCCTCGATGTCAGCACAGACCAATCCGTGTGCGCCCACGCGCCCGGCCAATCCGTGCGCACCGCAGAAGGCGGCACCGGCCAATCCGTGCGCGCCGCAGAAGGCCGCGCCGGTCAATCCCTGCGCACCCCAGGCAGACCGCAAGGCGGTCAAGCAGCAGAAAGCGGATAAGAGCTGTACTGCCGGACCGGTCAATCCCTGCGCGCCCGCGCCGAAGTGCGGCAAGGACGGTCGGCAGTAATGTTGTGGGCTCAGGACTCTCGTGCGGACCGCGCACGTCTGTCCTTGCCGCTGGTGCGCCTTGCCGAAGGCATACGCACCGTGCGGCTGATGTATTGATCGATTGCCGGGTATCGAACTTGCGGCAACTGATGGCACTCGACCAGCTTGTTCACTAATTGCTCGCATGGGCGAGAGCGGGAAATCCCTATGAAACCAAGCATCAAGATCATTCTGGCCACCGTTTTTGCACTGCTCGGGGCCACGGTTGCCAACGCGGTGGAATTGCCCGGTCCGGTGGTGAGCCCGCAATGGCTCGCGCAACATCGCAGCGAGGTCAATATCGTCGACGTTCGCGGCGATCTGACCACGTTTACCCAGGCGCCCACTTTCACCACCGAGAACGGCAAGAAGTCGCTGGCAACGGCGGGCGGACACATCCCTGGTGCGTTGCTGCTCGACTTCGGCAAGACGCGCGTGCCGCGCATGATCGACAATCGCGAAATCAAGTGGCTGCTGCCGGACCAGCAGGCTTTCCAGAGCCTGATGCGCGGCATCGGCGTCAAGGCCGGGCGCCCGACGGTGATCGTTCCTGAGGGAGCCTCTGGCGAAGAGTTGGATATGGCGGCCCGTGTGTACTGGTCGATGAAGGTCTACGGCGACGACCAGTTGGCCTTGCTCGATGGCGGCACCTATGGGTGGCTGCAGCACAACCTGCCGTTCGCCACCACCGCTGCCGAAGCAACCACGGGCAATTGGACGGCGACCGCACCGCGCCTGCGCTATGTTGCCAGCAGTGCGGATGTGGCCGCGGCGATCGGCACGGATACCCAGATCGTGGATGCACGTCCGGCGCCGTTCTACCTCGGCCTGGTGAAGAAGCCGACCGTCGGCGAGGCTGGGCACATCCAGGGTGCGGTCAACTTCCCGACCGACTTGCGCACGGTCAACAAGGATGGCAACACGCATCTCCTGTCGCCGGCCGAGTACACGGCCATCTTCAGGCACCTCGATATCGCTGCGCAGAAGCCAACCATCACTTATTGCAATACCGGACATCTGGCTTCCGGCGCATGGTTTGTGATCAGCGAAGTGATGAAGAATCCGAACACGCGGTTGTACGATGGATCGATGTACCAATGGACGACTGAACAGCGCCCGGTCGTCGGCCTGCAGCACTAACGTGACCGGGACGGTTGGCAGCGCGGCGGGTGGACAGGTTTGACAGCCTCCACCTGCGGCGCATCAGGGGCGTTACCCGGATCGATTGAAGCGGAGTAAGGAATGGACCAGAACGATCTCAAGCGCGGACGAATACTGCCGGCTCCGGAGAACTTCCTGAGTGCCGTCGGCAAGTCGCGCCGGCGCGCGCTCGGTGGTCTGCTTGCCGGCGGCGCAGCGCTGCTCGCCAGTCGTTCTGCGCTGGCCGCGGCCGACTCCGCGAAGCCCATGCCGCCTGGTATTCCGTCCTGGTCGCAAACGCTGGGCAAGCCCGTCGGCGCCAATCCCTACGGGATCCCTGCGCCATTCGAGAGCAATATCATCCGACGCAGCAGCCCGGGCCTGACCACCACTACACAGTCGTCGGTGGCATTTACGCCACTGCAGAATCTGTTCGGCATCATCACGCCGAACGGGTTGCACTTCGAGCGTGATCACAATGGCCGTCCGGACATCGATCCGTACCAGCATCGTTTGATGGTGCACGGTCTGGTGCGTCAACCGAAAATCTACACGATGGAGGATCTGCTGCGGTTCCCCTCGGTCTCGCGCATTCATTTCGTCGAATGTGGCGCGAACTCGGCGATGGAGTGGGCCAATCCCTCCGTGCCGACCGTGCAATACACGCACGGCATGTTGAGTTGTTCGGAGTGGACCGGGGTGCCGCTGTCGACCCTGCTCGAGGATGTCGGCTTCGATACCAAAAAGGGAAAGTACCTCCTGGCCGAAGGCGCCGATGCCGCCGGTCTCACACGAACCATTCCGATCTCGTTCGCGCTGGATGACGTGCTGGTCGCGTATGGCCAGAACGGTGAAATGCTGCGGCCGGAACAGGGCTACCCGGTGCGCTTGCTGGTCCCCGGCGTGCAGGGTATTTCCAACGTCAAATGGCTGCGCCGCATCAAGGTCGGTGACATGCCATGGGATACGCGCGAAGAAACGTTGCAGTACAGCGATCTGATGCCCGACGGCAGTCTGCGCCAGTACACCTGGATCCAGGAAGCCAAGTCGGTGATCACCTCGCCTTCCGGTGGTCAGCACCTGTTGGACAAGGGCGGCTATTTCGAAATTACCGGTTTGGCATGGTCCGGTCGTGGCCACATCAAACGCGTGGACATTTCCACCGACGGCGGCAAGAACTGGCGTACCGCCAAGCTGCAGACTCCCGTGCTCGACAAGGCCTTGACCCGCTTCCGCGCCGACTGGACATGGGATGGCAGCCCGGCGCTGCTGCAGAGCCGTTGCATCGACTCGACCGGTTACGTGCAGCCGCAGATGCGCCAGTTGCGCGCGGTGCGCGGCACCCATTCGATCTATCACAACAACGCTATCCAGACTTGGCTCGTCGATGCCGAAGGCAAGGTGCACAATGTTGAGGCTTGATCGAGTTGCAGGCTTGTTCGCCGGCCTGTTGTTGCTTGCCGTGACGGTTCCGGTGATGGCGCAGGCCAGTAAATACAACCTGGGGCAGGAGGCTACGGCTGCCCAGATCGCCGGCTGGGATATTGACGTTCGTCCGGATGGTGCGGGCCTGCCTGACGGCCAGGGTTCGGTCGCGCAGGGTGCCGATGTCTACGATGCCAACTGCGCCGTTTGCCACGGTACGTTCGGCGAGAGCAACGAGTACATTCCACTGACCGGCGTCGAGGTCAGAGTTGCCCATGCGACCACGCTGTTCGACTACATCAATCGGGCCATGCCTTTCACGCATTCCAAGTCGCTCACTGCGGACGAGGTTTACGCGGTCAGCGCCTACGTGCTGAACCTCAACAACATTGTCCCGGCCGACTTCGTGGCCAACAAGGACACCCTGCCCAAAGTCAAGATGCCGGGCCTCGACAAATTAAAACCCTATCCCGGGCTGATGAGCGTCGACGGCAAGCCCGATGTGCACAACGTTGCCTGCATGAAGGATTGCGCGAAGGACGTCGAGGTCACCGCAAGCCTGCCGGCAGGCTTCGTCAAGAACCTCTACGGTGACATCAGCGACAACTTCAGTGGCCTGACAACCATGAACGAAGCGGGGCCACCGGCTTCGGCAGCGCCAGCCAAGGCGGCGGGCGCTGAAGAGCTGATCCAGAAGTATGGTTGCACCGCCTGCCACGGCGTCGACCACAAGATTGTGGGCCCGGGGTTCCAAGAGGTGGCCGCCAAGTATCAAGGCGACTCCGGCGCCACCGCGCATCTGACCCAAAAGATTCGTGATGGCGGCTCGGGCGTATGGGGAACCATACCGATGCCACCGCAACCCGCTCCATCTGATCTTGAGCTGGCCACGATCGTGCACTGGGTGCTGACGCTGGCGCCGAAAAAATGAATTCATCCGCAATGCTGTAGTCGCCTGATACAGTCGTCACGGATCCATGAAACATGTCATACCACCTGAGGAGTCACCAATGAATATTTCGAGAAGGGCATTCCTGCGGGCCAGCGCCGGCGGCACCGCCCTGCTCTTTGCGGCGGCGGCGGGACTCCTGCCGCAGTCCGCCATGGCTGCGGCCGAAGCCGTCGGACCAGTCGATCCACGCAAAGAGTTCGAGGCAAACACCCTTGATGGGGTGGTCAAGGCGATGGGCGGGAGCACGGCGCAAAAGTCATCCGAGATTGACTTGCAGGCTCCGGAGATCGCCGAGAACGGCGCTGTGGTGCCGCTGGTCATCGAAAGCAAGTTGCCCGGCACCCGCATGATTGCGATCGTTTCGGAAAAAAATCCCCATGCGCTGTCCGCGGTCTTCCATATTCCCGAAGGTACGGAACCGTACGTGATGACCCGCGTGAAAGTTGCCGAGACCTCGGACGTTATTGCCCTGGTGCAAACCGACAAGGGCTTCTTCTACACCGATCGTCTGGTCAAGGTCACCCTTGGCGGTTGCGGCGGCTGAACCGAACCTGGAGAAAAATGATATGGCAGATCCCATGCGAATTCGCGCCACCCTGACCGGCGATACCGTCGAGGTGAAAGCGTTGATATCCCACCCGATGGAAACTGGATTGCGCAAAGATGCCGATGGCAAATTGGTGCCCGCGCATTACATCAATACGGTGAAGGCCAGTTGCAACGGCAAGGACGTGCTGACCGCGGGCTGGGGGCCGGCGGTCTCCAAGAATCCATTTCTTACGTTCCGTTTCAAGGGTGCCGCCAAGGGCGACAAGCTCACGATCACCTGGAACGATACGGCGGGTGAAACCCGCACCGATGAAGTGGTGATCAACTGATCGCCACGGAGTCGTGTGGTGGATGAATGCCGGCAACGGCCGTGCCATCTGCGCAGCCTGGCGTCCGTTTCCGGCGTGCGACCAGGCCCACGCGGTTATCATGGCACGCTGGAGGGCACACGCATCAGATTCCGGGCAGTGACAGGTATCGAGGAGCCGGCAACATGAAAACGAGAACCCGAAAGACGATGGCGTGGCTGGCGCTGGGCTTGGCCGCAGCCGGCAGTATGGGCGCGTCGCTGGTCTGGGCGCAGTCCGCCACGGACACCGATCCGCTGGCCGAGTACCGAGCCATGTTCGGTGACGACAATCCTGCGATTTTCTCGATCGGCTATGGCGAGGATTTGTGGAAGCAGGTGCGGGGTCCGAAGAACGTGTCGCTCGCGGCAACCTGCGATCTCGGCATGGGCAAAGGCGTGATCAAGGGTGCCTATGCGCACTTGCCGCGCTACTTTGCCGATACCGACAAGGTTCAGGACCTGGAGACGCGCCTGCTCACCTGCATGGTCGACGGCCAAGGTCTGGATCGGGCAGCGCTCCTCAAGAACCGTTTCGGCGATGGCGATCCCAAATCGGATCTGGAATCCCTCTCGGCGTACATTGCAGATGCCTCGCGCGGGGTGGCGGTCAGCCTGCCGTTGGACCATCCGCAGGAGAAGCACGCCTACGAGCTGGGCAAGGCGATCTTTTACTACCGCGCCGGCACGCATGACTTTTCCTGTGCCACCTGTCACAGCCAGTCCGGCAAACGCATTCGTCTGCAGGAGTTGCCGAATCTTTCCGTTCCCGGGCCCGATGCCCGCGCCAGTTACACCGCCTGGCCCGCTTACCGTATCTCGCAAGGCGAGGTGCGCACGATGGAATGGCGCATTGGTGACTGCTTCCGTCAACAGCGTGTGCCGGAGCTCGAGTATGGGTCGGAAGCGGCTATCGACCTGACCATGTTCCTGGCCAAGAACGCCGAAGGCGGAGAAATGGCTGCCCCCGGCCTCAAGCGTTAAGGAGTCGACCATGCGTACCCTGATGCATTTGCTGCTGCTGACTGCCATCGTTCCGCTGGCCGCCGTTGCCGCTGACCATGCCCATCCAGCCGATCGCAATGCCGAGGCAGCGGCCGTCATGCGCGCCTCATTCCACCCCAAGGGTCAGGCCGGTATGGATCGACTGGACCAGGACAAGACGCAAGCGGCGTGTTCGCTGTATGCACCTGATGCCCCGCCCTCTGACGTTACTGCCAAGCTGCTCGAGGCGAACCGCGCCATGGTCAAGTATCCCGCCGACGGAAAGTATCTCGGCGACTGGAAGCGTGGCCAGGCGATTGCCGAGAACGGCAAGGGCAAGCAGTCGTCGGATGATCCGAGCGAGCCTTCGGGCGGCAACTGCTATGCGTGTCATCAACTCGACAAGCAACAAGTCGCCTACGGCACCATTGGGCCGTCGCTGTATGGTTACGGCAAGCTGCGTGGCAACTCCGAGCCGATACTGAAGCTGGCATGGAGCATGCTCAATGACATGAAGGGATACACCTTGTGCTCGGCCATGCCGCGCTTTGGCTCCAAGGGCATCCTCACCGAGCAGCAACTGAAGGACGTCATGGCACTGTTGTTCGATCCCGCCTCGCCGGTCAACCAGTGACGTCGACCGGAGTACTTCGATGAACATGAATCGCCGCGAATTTCTGCAACTGCTGGCTGCCGCCGCCGCCGCCGGCCTGCCGCTTGGGTCGCCTCGTGCGTTTGCCGCCGGCAGCAGCGACGTGCTGTACGATCCACCCGCCTTCGGCAACGCCAGCTTGCTCCACATGACCGACAGTCATGCGCAACTCATGCCGATCTATTTCCGTGAACCCTCATACAACATCGGCGTCGGTGCCGCGAGGGGGCGGCCACCGCACCTGGTGGGCGAACATCTGCTCAAGTTCTACGGCATCAAGCCGGGCAGCCGCGAGGCGCACGCGCTGACCTGTCTGGACTTCGTCGAAGCAGCTCAGCGCTATGGAAAGGTCGGTGGTTACGCACATCTGGCGACCCTGATCAAGCGCCTGCGTGCAAGCCGCCCCGGCGCGCTCTTGCTCGATGGCGGCGACACCTGGCAGGGTTCGGCAACGGCCTTGTGGACCAAGGGTCAGGATATGGTCGACGCGCAGCTTGAACTGGGTGTCGACGTGATGACCGGGCACTGGGAGTTCACCTACGGTGCCGATCGCGTCATGGAGGTTATCAACGGACCATTCAAAGGCAAGGTCGACTTCGTTGCGCAAAACGTGCGCACCAAGGATTTCGATGATCCGGTATTCCCCGACTACGTCATGCGCCAGGTCAACGGCGTCGACGTGGCCGTGATCGGACAGGCATTCCCATACACCCCCATCGCCCACCCGGCACGTTTTGTTGCCGACTGGTCGTTCGGGATCCAGGAAGAGCATCTGCAGCAGGTGGTCGACAAGGCGCGCAAGGCCGGCGCCGTCGTGGTGGTGTTGCTATCCCACAACGGCATGGATTGCGACTTGAAGCTGGCGTCGAGGGTGAGCGGACTGGACGTCATCCTCGGTGGGCACACCCACGATGCTGTGTTGCATCCGGTGCCGGTGAAGAATTCCGGTGGCCAGACCCTGGTTACCAATGCGGGCAGCAACGGCAAGTTTGTCGGCGTACTCGATCTGGATGTCCGCAACGGCAAACTGCGCGACTCGCGCTATCGCCTGCTGCCGGTGTTTTCGGACCTGCTGCCGGCGGATTCGGCGATGCAGGCCTCGATCGCGAAACATCGGCAACCGTATGAAGCCAAATTGGCTGAGAAGTTTGCCGTCAGCGAGGGGCTGCTGTACCGGCGTGGCAACTTCAACGGCAGTTTCGATCAGGTCATTCTTGACGCCTTGATGCAGGTAAAGGACGCCGAGATCGCGTTCTCGCCCGGCTTCCGCTGGGGCACGACCCTGCTGCCGGGCGAGTCCATCACGCGCGAGCACCTGATGGACCAGACCGCGATCACCTACCCGACCGTGACGGTCAACGAGTTCACCGGCGAACGCGTGAAGGCAATCCTCGAGGATGTCGGCGACAACCTGTTCAATCCCGATCCCTACTATCAGCAGGGTGGCGACATGGTGCGTGTGGGTGGCCTGAGCTACACCTGCAACCCGCAGGCGCCGATGGGCGAGCGCATCACCGATCTGCGTCTGGGAGACAAACTGGTCGACGCAGCCAAAACCTACAAGGTGGCCGGCTGGGCACCGGTGGCTGAGGGCGTCAGCGGCGACCCGATCTGGGATGTGGTGGGCACCTATCTGAAGGCCCACCAGTCCGTGCCCGTGCCCAAACTGAACCTGCCGAAGCTGATTGGGGAACAAGGCAATCCGGGAGTAGCCTGACCGTGTTCCGCAGCAGCCTGCTGGCGCTGTTCGCCGTGCTGGCGATGGCCGGGTCGCAGCTTGCAGCTGCGGCGGCGCCACTCGCACCAGCGCGCTGGGCGGCGAGCGACATGCACATGACCGTGCATCAGGTGGGTCCGCACAGCTATTACGTCGAAGGACTGCTGGAAGAAGCCAGCCACGCCAACGAAGGGTTCATCGCCAATGCCGGCTTCGTGATCACCACGGATGGCGTGGTCGTGTTCGACACCTTGGGGTCGCCGGCACTGGCCGATGAGCTTATCGCGGAGATCCGCAAGCGAACCGACCAGCCGATCCGCCGCGTCATCATCAGCCATTACCATGCCGACCATTTCTATGGCATCCCGGCGTTTCGCCGCATTGGCGCCAAGATCTGGGCCGACAGCTCCGCCCATGCCTATCTGAACTCATCCGCGGCCGAGGAGCGTCTGGCCCAGCGCGAAACGATGATCGGTTCATGGCTGGGACCCGATTTCAAGTTGCCTCTAGCCGATCGGTGGCTTGATGGGCCCGAGGACTTTGTCATGGGCGGCGTGCGTTTTTCGCTGCGCCACCTTGGTCCCGCGCATTCGCCCGAGGATCTGATCATGCTGGTGGAGCCGGACGGCGTGTTGTACTCCGGCGATATTGTCTACAACGGACGAGTACCGTTCATTGGACCCGACTCCGAGTCCGACACCCGGCATTGGCTGGTTGCGATCGATCATCTGTTGGAGATTCCGGCGCGCGTGATGGTGCCCGGACACGGCCCGGAATCGATGCACCCGAAACACGATGCCCGCATGACACGTGAATACCTGAAGTTCCTGCGCGAGCAAATGGGCGCGGCAGTACACGATTTCGTGCCGTTCGACGAGGCTTACCGCAACGTGGATTGGAGTCGCTTCAGTGCGGAGCCGACGGTCGACGTGGCCAACCGGCGCAATGCCTACAACGTCTACCTGCAGATGGAACAGGAGATGCTTGCGCAATGAGGCGGTTCAACCAAACTTGGCCAGCAGTTTCGCCATCTTGTCGGTCGAGAGGCGCACATCATCCATATCCGCAGAGGCATCGACGTTGCTGACCAGGCTGCAGGCGATCATCTCGTAGAAGGCCTTGTCCAGCGCGCGTCGGGCAGCCGTCAATTGCAGTGCTACCTGCTCGCAAGGGCGGTTGTCCGTGATCATGCCCTGAATGCCACGCACCTGGCCCTCGACGCGTGCCAGACGTGTAACGATGCGGCGTCGATGCGCCTGCTCGTTCTCCAGCATTTCCGCGTTCGCCCCGGTTCTGGTCCGCACGTCCACTCTCGACTTCCCCTTGTTGCATTGCACGATTTTCATGCGGGTATCCAGCAAACGAGTCCGCCAGCGTCTTGCGGCTGCCAGTAGAAATCCGCCTCAAGACTACCACGGGGCCGCGGTGACGCGAACCGCCCACGGTTACAGTCCAACCCCAAATTCCCCTGCCAGGACTTCCTAAAAATGCTGCGGTGCATTATCTCGACCATGCTGGATAATCCCATCTCGTTATATTCCGATGCACGAATGTTCGCATTCGTCATATCAACGCATCGGTCCCGCTAGTAGTACCAACACGAGAGTTTTTCATGATAAAGTCAAATTATACCAATACCCGTATCAGTATGCTTGGAAAACCACGGGAACCGCGACGCCTTGTCGCTAGAACGAACCAAGGGGGTAAACTCATGCGTATGCGAAACCTGGCAGTATCGTGCGGTTTGATGCTGTGTTGCGGCACCGCCGCGGCAACTGACGGTTATTTCCAACATGGTTACGGCATGCAGGCGAGCGGCCGTGGCGGCACGGCCATGGCTTTGACAACCGACGCGTTTGGCGGCGCCAACAACCCCGCCACGATGGTGATGGCAGGCAACCGCCTCGACATGGGTCTGACTCTATTCAGCCCCGAACGCAGTTCCGAGCGGAGTGGCTTGGGCCCCGGACTGGATGGTTCGGTCGACAGCGGCAAGACCCTGTTCGGTATACCGGAAGTAGGCTACAACCACATGCTGCGTGAGAACCTTGCCTTGGGCGTCACCATGTACGGCAACGGCGGCATGAACACCGACTACCCCGGCGGCCAATTCAACTGTGGCCAGGGGGAGGCGAACATGCTGTGCGGATCGGGTTCGCTCGGGGTCGATTTGACCCAGCTCATCATCGCGCCAACGCTCTCCTTCGCGTTTACGCCCAATCAGTCGATTGGCATCGCGCCGCAGATTGCGTTCCAGCGGTTCTCGGCCAAGGGCCTGCAGGCGTTTGCCTATACCCCCGGCTTGTCAACGGCGCCGGACAGTGTCACCAACAACGGTGCGGACATGTCACACGGCGTCGGCGTCCGCGTTGGTTACTTCGCGCGCATCGCGCCCAGTTTTTCCATTGGGGCGGCGTACTCCAGCAAGATCAGCATGAGCCGATTCGATCGCTACGCCGGCTTGTTTGCCGAGCAGGGGAAGTTCGATATTCCGGAAAACTACTCCGTGGGTGTTGCGTGGAATGCGAGTACGCCTTTGACGCTCTCGCTTGACTACGAGCGTATCAACTATAGCGACGTGCAGTCGATTGGCAACTCCAGTCGGACCCCGGCGCAGTTGGGCTCCAACGGCGGTCCCGGTTTCGGTTGGGAAGACGTCAATGTGTGGAAGCTGGGCATCGAATACGCCAGCTCGGAACGCTGGACCTGGCGCGCCGGCTACAATCACACCGACAATCCGATTCAGAGCACCGATGTCACCTTCAACATTCTGGCACCGGGTGTCGTCACCGACCACCTCAGTCTTGGCTTCACCTACACCACCGGTTCGGGTGGCGCATGGACCGTGGCCTATACGCATGCTTTCGAAAACTCCGTGCAGGGTGCGTCGATCCTTCCGGTCTTCATGGGCGGCCAACCCGCCGGTAATGAACGTATTTCGATGTACCAAAACTCGCTCGGCGTTGGTTATTCCTGGAAGTTCTGATCCGCATTGATGTGGGGGGCGAGAGTGCACGGACGCACCGCGGGACGCAGTTACTGCCTGCAAGGGGGAGTTGTTGTGTCATTGGCGGCCAGCGCCTCCATCCGGGGGCGAGCTGACTGCAGTGGATCAACCGCCGGGCGTCACAGCTTTTCCCCAGTGACCTGATCATCGGGTAATTTCGTGCGCCGGTATTCCACTTCGGCGGGTGGCGGATCGTTGGTCATACGTCGCCCGGATCCACCACGCGCGCTCACATCGTGGGCAACAGGTCAGATCACTCCGGACAAACCTCATTGATCAGGCGGACGTCCATGCCGTGCTCCGGCCCATTTCCGGGCGCCGCACAGTCCAATGAGTGAGCGGGCTCTTCGGGTCCGTCTATACCCGGACCCGACTGGGCAACATCGGCTCGACAAGACCGATCATGACCGCGAAAAATCCTGCTGGGGGCGGAGCCCCAGCCGGACCTTCGTTGAACTCGCATGGGATTGACCCGCAGCACGCAGCAAACAGGGCAACACCGTGACCGCCCATACCCCGAAGGCCCAGGGCAAAAGCCTCATGGGCCCGGAGTCGAAGGGGAAGTCTCTTGCGAGACCTGTTACGCGTTGACGGCGTCAGCCGCGCCAATAATTATTCGCGGCCGCTACTGTTTGAAAATTTATCGCAACGACTTGCGAGGCAGCCGTCAATCCATCCGCAGAATGCGCATATTCCGGCCGCAACTCCTTTAGCGTCGCCGCATCTGGCTGTGTGTATTTGACACCACGCCGACTGAGCGTGATTGCGAGTTCGAAACCTTCTTGCGGTGTAGCGGTAATCAATGATGTCAGCCATGTATCAGTCATCTCTACCTCCTGTTTGGAAAAACGTCACAAGGATAGCGGAAGTGGCTGCTGCAGCGCCTGGCGTTTGTCAGGCGGTGGCGGGGCCGTCTGCCTTGAGCGAGTAAAAAGAAGCTTTCTCTCTTAGGTCGCGAGGCCCACGCAGGTGTCGCGGATAATCGTCGACACGAGAGCGAAGTCTCCTTGAGCACTGCAAGCCTTGGTGTGGATTTGACGAAGAGCGTGCTCTCCGCATGCGAGGTGGATGGCCGCGGCCATCTGTTGCGCCCACAGGATCTGCGTCGCGGGCCGTCTGGTTTGTGGCTGGTCCGGTGGGCCCTTCACGATGGTGGCGACCGACACGCGCAGCGAGGCGCACGCGGGGTGCACGGTGGTGACTGGAATGGTCTGCAACCGCGGCTCATGGCGGCCCAATTCGTCACCCCGACTGGCAAGGGACGCCCCGGACCCGGAATAATCGCGCCGACGCCGAGGCGATTGCCATGGTGTTGCGCCAGCGCAACAAGTACCTCGTGCCGGTCACCTCGCTCGACCAGCAGGCGTGCCTGTCCCGGCATCGGGTGCGCGAGGGCTGCAAGGTCGACTCGCCGGCCATCGGCAACCGCTGTGAAGTGGCTGGACACGGGCACGATCACCTGCCAGCGGCCGGGAGCGATCGCCGGGGCCAACATTGACCAGTCTGCCGGTGAGAGCTGATCGCGGATGATCGGTTCGGGCGACCAGGCTTGGCGGCGTGCCCATTCGGATGGCCAGTTGGCAAGAGCGTATCCAATGGTCTGCGCCTGGCGCGTGCGCGACCGGTCCTGGTCTGAAATCCGCACCAGATGTCGTGATTGCGCCGCTGAACTTTGTTCGGCCAAGTTCCTTGACCTGACCTTCGGTCATGTCGCCATCGGCAAACCGACATGAAGCGCTCGGCAATGAAAGTCACTGCGGTGCCACCCGACACGCCCGCGCACCAGCCCGGCCAGCCCGGGATGATGCCAGCCGAGCGTAAGGCCGAATACCGGAAATTCACCCTATTCCTGCTAGAACCCGCATGGCGGTACCGCAATGATGGTGGCGGCGAGTCGCTGCAGTCCGATCACAGGGCTGTCTGATATTGACCATCGTCAACACTTCGGGCCACCTCCGACGATAACTTGATCCCGGATCGGCCTGGGGCGCTGCCGGGCTCGCTATGGCGATGACTTGAACCTTGCCTGCCGCCAGTAATGCCACTGTTCGGAGAAACGCATGCTGAGCTCCGCCACGACAGGGAAACCTTCCCCGACCCCGTTCCGTTCACCGTCTGGAAGCGCTCGCCATGCATGACATCACCGTCGTCGACCTTTCCCGCTGGCAGTTCGCAGCCACCGCGCTGTATCACTTCCTGTTTGTGCCGCTGACCCTGGGCCTGTCGCTCATGCTGGCGGCGATGGAGACGGTCTACGTCACAACCGGCAAGCAGATCTACCGGGAGATGACTCAGTTCTGGGGAAAATTGTTCCTGATCAACTTCGCGCTTGGCGTGGCCACCGGGTTGACCATGGAGTTTCAGTTCGGCACCAACTGGTCGTTCTATTCCAGCTTCGTCGGCGACATCTTCGGGGCGCCGCTGGCGATCGAGGGGCTGATGGCGTTCTTCCTCGAGGCCACCTTCGTCGGCATGATGGTGTTCGGCTGGGACCGCCTGAGGCGCGGTCAGCATCTGGCGGTGACCTACCTGGTGGCGCTGGGTTCGAACCTGTCGGCGTTGTGGATCCTGATTGCCAACAGCTTCATGCAGAACCCGGAAGGCGCCAGCTTCAATCCGGTCACGATGCGCATGGAGCTGGCCAGTTTCAGTGAGCTGATCTTCAGCCACGATGCCCAGGCCAAGTTCGTGCACACCAGTATTGCCGGCTATGTCACGGGCGCGATTTTTGTCGCTGGTGTCAGTGCCTGGTACATGTTGAAGCGCCGTCATCTCGAGTTGGCGCGGCGCTCGTTCCGCATGGCGGTGCTTTTCGGCGTGCTCTCCACCGCCGGGGTGATCACTTTGGGCGATGCGCTGGGTTTCGTCGGTGGCCAGGCCCAGCCGGCCAAGCTGGCCGCGATGGAAGGCTTGTGGAAGAGCGAGGCCGCCCCGATGCCGTTCAACCTGGTGGCGTTCCCGGCTCAGAAGGAGCAGGTCAACCGCGCACAGGTACAGGTGCCGTATGCCTTGTCGCTGCTGGTCACCCACTCGCTGGATGGCACGGTGCCGGGGTTTGACCAGCTCGAGCAGCAGGCGGTGACGCGCATCCGGAACGGCATTCCCGCGGTGGAGGCCTTGCGTACGCTGTCGAGCAATCCAGGCGACGCCGACGCGCTGGCGCAGTTCCGCGCCCATGAAAAAGACCTCGGCTACGGTTTCCTGGTGCAGCGTTACGCCGAGGATGTGAGCACGGCCACGGAGGCGCAGATCAGCCAGGCCGCACGTGACACCATCCCGCAGGTGGCATCGATCTTCTGGTCGTTCCGCTTGATGGTGGCGATGGGCCTGGCGATGCTGGCGTTCTTCGTGCTCGCGGTCATCTTCAGTTTGCGCAATGACATCCAGCATCAACGCTGGTTCCTCAGGATTGCCGTGTGGATGATTCCGGTGCCATTCCTGGCCTGCGAGTTTGGTTGGCTGGTGGCCGAACTCGGGCGCCAGCCCTGGACCGTCTACGGCATCTTGCCTACCTGGATGTCCGCCTCGACCCACAGTGTCGGTTACCTCATCTTTTCGCTGGCGGGTTTCGTCGGGCTGTATACGGTTTTCATCATTATCGAGATGTATTTGATGCTGCGCGCAATCCGCCAGGGGCCGCCGCCGCCAGACGATGTTGCCCCCGTTCTCGTTGGCGACACCGATGGCGGCCGACTGGCCGGCTACGCGGAGGGTTGATCGATGGAAATGTATGCCGTTTTCCAGATTGTCTGGTGGCTCTTGCTCGGTGTGCTGCTGATCGGCCTGGCCGTGATGGTGGGCATGGACATGGGCGTGGGCACGATCTTGCGCTATGTCGGGCGCACCGACCTGGAGCGCCGGGTGGCGCTCAACATCATCGGCCCCCACTGGGACGGTAACCAGGTCTGGTTCGTGCTTGGCGGCGGCGCCATATTTGCCGCGTTTCCGCTGATCTATGCCACCGCGTTTTCGGGTTTCTACGTGGTGATGTTGTTGTTGTTGTGGAGCATGATCCTGCGCCCGCTCGGCTTCGAATACCGCAGCAAGCTGGCCTCGGACAGGTGGCGCGACATGTGGGACTGGGCGCTGCTGGTCAGCGGTCTGGTGCCGATGGTGGTGTTCGGCGCGGCCTTCGGCAATCTGTTCCTGGGGGTGCCGTTCCACTTCAGTTGGAACCTCACCTCGACCTATACCGGCTCGTTCCTGGCCTTGCTCAACCCGTTCGCGATCCTATGTGGCCTGCTCTCCGCTTCGTTGTCCGTGTTCATGGGCTCGGTAACCCTGATGAATGGCGCCGAAGGGGTGATCCACGAGCGTAGTCGCCGCCTGGCTCGCCTTTCCGTGCTGCTGGCCATCGTGTTGTTTGCCGTTGGCGGTTTCTGGGTGCACGGCATGGACGGTTATGTGCTGACCCAGAGCCCCGGGGCCGGAGTGCCCCAGACGCCGCTGCAACAGGCGGTGATTTTGACCGGGGGCGCATGGTTTACGAATTTCCGCGCACATGGGGGGTTGTGGTTGCTGCCGGTGCTGGGGTTCGTCGGTATGGTGGTCGGCCTGCTGGCCGCCAGCAACCGGCGCTCGCACCTGGCCTGGTGGTTCGGCGCGCTGAGCTGGATCGGCGTGATCGCCACCGCTGGCGCCGCACTGTTCCCGTTCCTGCTGCCGTCCAGCAGCGAGCCGGCGCAGAGTCTGACGGTGTGGAACTCCAGCTCCAGCGAGCTCACCCTGATCTGGATGTTCGGTTTCACGGCGGTATTTGTGCCATTGATCGTGTGGTACACGAGCTGGGCTTTTTACGTCATGCGCGGCAAGGTCAAGGCCGAACATGTCGCCGCCGACGAACACAGCTATTGAGGAATCCCCGTGAAGACCTTCCTGCTGTTTGTGCTGTTCATGCTGATTGCGGTCCTCGTGATCGTGCTCGCGGTGATACTCGGCGAATCTGGAGCCTGGTACTTCGCCTGGCTGGTCGGTACCGGCATGATCGTGCTGGTCACCGCAGCGGGGGGTGCGTTGCTGGATACTCAGGACGAGCGTGCGGCGCCCGAGATAGAGGCCCGCTCCCGCGTCAAGGGTGCATGACCCCGGCTTTCGACCGAACCCGGGGTCGACGGGCCCGGCCTCGCCGGGGCCACCTCGCTGGAAGGCACGATGAGTGTTTCGACATCTTTCTGGTTGCGCGAACAGGCACGCCCGGTGCGCCGATTGCTGGCGGCCGGGGTGGCCGCCGGAGGCGCCCAGGCGGTGCTGTTGTGCGTGGGGGCATGGCTGATGGCCTGGCTGCTTGCCCATGCGGTGCTGGCCGGGCGCGGCCTGGGTGATCTGTGGCCTGCGGTGGCCGTGCTGGTGGCGATTGCACTGGCCCGGTTTGCCCTCGGCCTCGGGCAGCGTCGAACCACCTTCGAGGCCGGCGCGCAGGTCGGCGAAAACGTGCGTCGTGCGCTGGAGCAGCGTCTGCGCCAGTTGGGTCCGCGCTGGGCCGCGCAGCAGTCCCGTGGCGACCTCGTCACCCGCAGCGTCGATGGCGTGGCCGCGCTGGTGCCGTATTACGCCGGTTACCTGCCGCAGGTGGCGTTGACCGCCGTGATACCGGCGGTGATCCTGCTGGCGGCACTGCCGGCCGATCCCTGGTCAGCGCTGATCCTGTTGCTGACTGCACCGCTGGTTCCCCTGTTCATGATCCTGGTCGGTGGCGCCGCCGAGCGCGCCAGTCAGCGGCGCTGGTCGCGGCTGCGCCGCATGGGTGCGCGCTTCCTGGATGCGCTTTCCGGCTTGACCACGCTGCGCCTGTGTCGCGCCGCGGGGCGGGAAGCGGCGTTGCTGGCCGCCACTGGCGAGGCTTATCGCAAGGAAACCATGGCGGTGCTGCGCATCGCCTTTCTGTCGGCGCTGGTGCTGGAATTCTTTGCCACGGTCAGTATCGCGGTGTTGGCGGTCTTGATCGGTTTTCGGTTGATGTGGGGCACGCTGGATTTCGAGCAGGGTCTGTTTGTGCTGCTGCTGGCCCCAGAGTTGTTCCTGCCGCTGCGCGCCCTGGGCACGCAACGGCACCGGCGCATGGAGGCGGCGGCCGCCGCCGAGGACCTGATTGCGTTGCTGGACCAGCCGGTGACCGAGGCCGATTCGGGACCGGCCCCCCTGCCACCGGCAAGCCTGGCACCGCAACACATCGCGCTGACTTTCGAGCAGGTGAGCTTTGGCTACGAACCGGATCGCCCCGTGCTGCGTGAACTGGATCTGCTGGTGGAAGAGGGCACGGTGCTGACCTTGGTCGGCGCCAGTGGCAGCGGCAAGAGCACCCTGTTTCATCTGCTGCTGGGGTTTGCCACGCCGCAGGCCGGGCGCATCCTCATCAATGGTCAGGATCTGGCTGCGCTCGACCTGTCGGCGTGGCGAGAGCACATCGGCTGGGTCTCGCAACGCGCGCATGTCTTTCATGGCAGCTTGCGCGACAACCTGCTGATTGCTGCCCCGGACAGTGACGAAACGCGTTTGCGCCGCGCCCTGAAGGCGGCGTCGTTGCAGGAGGTGGTGACGCGTTTGCCGCAAGGGCTGGGCACGCCGCTGGGCGAGCATGGCCACGGCCTGTCTGGCGGAGAGCGACAACGACTGGCGCTGGCCCGCGCCTGGTTGCGCGATGCCCCCCTGTTGTTGCTGGACGAGCCGACCCAGCATCTGGATGCAGCTACGGCGGCGGCGATCGACGTCGCGGTGGATGAAATGGCTGTTGGGCGTACGGTGATCCGCATTGCGCACCGACTGGACCACCTGACTGACGACACCCACGTGGCGGTGCTGGCCGACGGCAAGATCGTCGAGAGTGGGCGCGTGATTGAACTGCGGGCCGCACGGGGGGCCTTTGCCCGCCTGCTGGCTGCGGACCTTGCCGCATGAGCCGCGCGAGCTTGCCCACCATGGGTACGTGGACGTTGGGTCGACGCCTGTTCGGACTGATGCGCCGGCAGCGGTGGTGGATGTTGCTGGGGCTGGCGTTGGCCTTGCTCAGTACCTTGTCCGGCATCGGGCTGCTGGCGGTTTCCGGGCACTTCATCACCAGCATGGCCTTGGTCGGCGCCGGCGGCGCCGCGATCAACTACTACACGCCGGCGGCGCTGATCCGCCTGTTCGCGATCCTGCGCACCGGCGGGCGCTATGCCGAACGGCTGGTGACCCACGAGGCCACCTTGCGCATGCTGGCTCGTTTGCGCGTGTGGCTGTTTGCCCGGCTGGTGCCGCTGGCGCCGGCGGCGCTGGGCGAGCTGCGCAGCGCGGAGCTGTTTTCGCGCCTGCGCGCCGATGTCGACGCGCTGGAGCACGCCTACCTCGGGGTGTTGGTTCCCTTGCTGGTGGCGGTGGTGGTGATGCTGGTCGTGGTTGTCGTCGGTGCGTTGTATCTGCCTGTGCTGGCCCTGCCGCTGCTGCTGCTGTTGCTCTTCGCCGGAGCATGGTTGCCGCGTTGGACGTTGCGGCGGGGTCGGGCGCCGGGTGAAATCGTGGTGGCCTGCGACGAGGCCATGCGCGAACTGGCCAGCGATGGTTTGCGCGGTCGCGCGGAGCTGGCCCTGTACGGCGCCGAGGACGCGCACGCCGCGCACTTGGCGGCCGTGGCGGCGCGCCAGCGCCAGGCGCAGCGGCAACTGGATCGGCTGCAGGCGCTGGGCAGCGCCGGCGTGATGTTGAGCGCCCAGCTCGCCGCCGCATGCACCTTGATTTTGGGGCTGTCCGCGTTGCGCGGGGGCGGACTCGCCGGGCCGGACCTGGTCATGCTGACCCTGCTGGTGCCGGCGGCGTTCGAGGCCGTCACCCCCTTGCCCGAGGCCTGGGCGCAGTTGGGTACTACCCTGGCCTCGGCACGGCGCGTGTTTGCCTTGGCCGACACGCCGGTACCGGTGCCCGATCCGGTCGAGCCATCGCCCGTCATCACCCGACATGACTTGTGTTTGCGTAACGTGCGCCTGCGATATGCCGATACCGGGCCTTGGGTGCTCGATGGCGTCGATCTCGATCTGCCGCAGGGACGACGTATCGCGCTGGTCGGTGCTTCGGGGGCGGGCAAGAGCAGTCTGGTGGGCGCGTTGACCCGACTCTACCCTAGCGTGGGTTCGATCCGCCTGGGTGGAACTCAGCTTGACGCCTGGCAGGGCGACGACCTGCGCTCGAAGATCGCGGTGGTCGAACAACGACCCTACCTGTTTGATGCCAGTCTGCGCGACAACCTGTGCCTGGCTCGTCCCGGGGCGAGCGAGGCGCAGCTGGAGCAGGTCGTTCGGCTGGCCCAGCTCGGCGGGTACGTGGCGGCGCTGCCACAGGGGCTGCGCACCCGGGTGGGTGAAGACGGCGTCCGGGTCTCCGGCGGCGAAGCCCGGCGCATCGCGATTGCACGCGCCCTGCTGGCCGATCCCCCGATCCTGGTGCTGGACGAGCCGACCGAGGGTCTGGACGCCGCCACCATGGCGCAACTTTATGCGGCGCTGGACGCCGCGATGAAAGGCCGCAGCGTGCTGCTTGTCACCCATCGTCTGGCGGGCCTGGCACAACTGGTCGACGAGGTGGCGACTATGCGTGACGGTCGCATCGTGGAGTGTGTGGCCGTGGCGAACTATCCCGCGCGGCAGCAGATGCCCGCGCCCTGCCTGCCGGCGGATACGCTGACGGCTCGGAGATAGCCGCGCGCGAGTTTCGCTTCCTACCGTTCGCCGACGCTCTTGCGGATGGTGCTGGTCGGTCCGGGGGCACACAGGCGGTCGTCTTCGATCCCGGGTTCGCAGTAGATGCCGTAGAGCGTGGAGATGATCTGCTGCGCCGGACCCTGGCTGAGCGTGTACCAGATGGTCTGCGATTCACGGCGGGTCAGTACCAGCCCCTCTTCGCGCAGTTTCGCCAGGTGCTGGGACAACGCGGACTGGCTGAGGTCGGGCAGTTGCGCGTTGATCTGGCCGACCGACATTTCCCGGTTGACCAGCAGACAGAGCACACGCAGTCTCTGTGCGTTGCCCAGCGCCTTGAGCAGACGCGAGGCGTGCGTAGCCTGCGACTGCATCGCGCTCAGGTCCGCGTTGGCGGGTAGCGACACGGCTTGATCTCCCAAAGAGCAGGACCAACATAAGTTCTTGCGGATTGACTTTAACACGTGCCAATAGTTAAGCTATCACTAATTTAGATCTTACCGTGATTTGCTTCACTTGATCACCGTCAAGTGCCCGCGCGGCACGAGCGGTCATCCTGTCACTTGTTTCATGCACTGTGATTGCTCTTGAATCCAAACCGAGGGGCGTCGGACCATGGCAAAGATCATAATTCTGGGTGCGGGACTGGGCGGCATGTCCGCCGCGTACGAGATTCGCGAGATGCTTGACAGCGAACACGAGATCACGGTGGTGGGCGAGGGTCCGCTGTTCAACTTCACCCCGTCCAATCCCTGGGTCGCGGTGGGTTGGCGCGCTCAGGACGACATCCGGGTGGAGGTGAAGCAGCCGCTGGAACGACGCGGCATCCACTTCATCGACATGCTGGCCGACAAGGTACTGCCGGCCGACAACCAGATCCTCCTCAAGGACGGGCGCAAGCTCGATTACGACTATCTGGTCGTCACCACCGGGCCGCGCCTCGCCTTCGAACGTATTCCGGGTACAGGACCGGAAGGCTACGCGCAGTCGGTGTGCACCGGACCCCATTCTCATGCAGCCTGGCAGGCGTACCAGGAATTTCTGAAAAACCCCGGCCCGATCGTGATCGGCGCGGCGCAGGGCGCAAGTTGTTTCGGCCCGGCCTACGAGTTCGCCATGATCGTGGATACCGACCTGCGCCGGCGCAAGCTGCGCGACCAGGTGCCGATGACCTATATCACTTCCGAGCCATACATCGGGCACATGGGACTGGGCGGCATCGGCGACTCCAAGGGCCTGCTCGAATCGGAATTGCGCCAGCGCCACATCAAGTGGGTCACCAATGCGCGGGTGACTTCGGTGGAACCCGACAAGATCAACGTCGAGCAGCTCGATGACCACGGCGCGGTGCAGCAGACCCATGAACTGCCGTTCGCGTTTTCCATGCTGCTGCCCTCGTTCGCTGGCGTCGACGCCTTGCAGGGCATCGACGGGCTGGTCAATCCAGGCGGTTTCGTGCTGATCGATGAGCACCAGCGCAACCCGAAATATCCCAACGTCTTCGCGGCCGGCGTCTGCGTGGCCATTCCCCCGGTCGAGGTGACCCCGGTGCCGACCGGCGCGCCCAAGACCGGCCTGATGATCGAGTCGATGGTCACCGCCATCGCGCGCAATCTTCGCGACGAGCTGGCCGGCAAAGCGGTGCGCGCGCGCGCCACCTGGAACGCGATGTGCCTCGCCGACATGGGCGACAGCGGTTTCGCGTTCATCGCCTTGCCGCAGATGCCACCGCGCAACGTCACCAAGTCGATGACGGGCAAATGGGTGCACCTGGCCAAGGTCGCCTACGAGAAGTACTTCCTGCGCAAGATGCGCAAGGGTCAGGCCTACCCGATCTACGAGAAATACATCATGCAGGCGTTCGGCATCGACCGGCTGAAGCCCGATGCGAACAGCGACGTATAAGCGCGGACCAGGCGAGGACCCCATGGCCATGAACTGGAACAACTCCAACGATCGTTATCACGCACTGTCCATCGCCGCGCACTGGCTGACCCTGGCGCTGCTGGTTGCCGTGTACGCGTTGATCGAACTGCGTGAAATCTATCCCAAGGGTACGGCACCGCGCGATGTGATGAAGGCGTGGCACTTCATGCTGGGCCTGACGGTACTCGTCATGGTGGCCGTGCGACTGGTGCTGCGCCTGATGTTCCGGGAGCCGCCGATCACGCCGCCACCGCCGGCCTTGCAGATGCTGGTGGCGAAGGCCATGTACCTGGCACTTTATGCGTTCCTGATCGTGATGCCCGTGCTGGGGTGGCTCACGCTCAGCGCCAAGGGCCGGGTGATTCCCTTCTTCGGTCTCGAGCTGCCGGCGCTGATGGGTCCCGACAAGGAGTGGGCCAGCTCGCTGGAGGACCTCCACGAGACGATCGGCACGATCGGCTACTACCTGATCGGACTGCACGCTGCCGCCGCCCTCTACCACCACTACTTCGTGCACGACAACACCTTGCTGCGCATGCTGCCGTGGCGCAATCGCAGAATTCGCACCGACTTATGAGACCCGGAGATATCCATGTACTACACCGTTGAAACCAGCAAATCCTTCGAACAGGCCGCCACGGATCTGGATGCCGCCGTCAAGCGTCACAATTTCGGCGTCCTGCATGTGCACGACCTCGGCACCACCTTGCGCAGCAAGGGCATCGACTTTGCCGACCAGTGCAAGGTGTTCGAGGTGTGCAGCCCGCAACAGGCCGCCAAGGTGCTGGCCATCGACCTGCAGCTCAACATGGCGCTGCCGTGCCGAATCTCGGTGTACTCGAAGGACGGCAAGACCCACATCGGGATGATCCGGCCCGAGCAGATGCTGGCCCAGCTGTCCGATGATCCGCGCCTGGCCACGATTGCCGCCGAAGTCGAACGCGCAACTCGCGAGATGATCGACGAGGCGCGCTGACCAGGTCGCGGCGACCAGCAAACCCTACACATATGGAGGAACCCGACCATGTCTATCGACCGTGTCGTCTTTGCCTTTGCCGGCGGCGTGGTGCTGCTGAGTGTGGCCCTCGGCTACTTCGTCTCGTCCTGGTGGTTGCTGCTGGCGGTGTTCGTCGGTGCCAACCTGCTGCAATCGTCGTTTACCGGCTTCTGCCCGCTGGCAAAGTTTCTCGGCTGGATGGGTCTGAAGCCTGGCTGCGCCTTCCGATCCTGATCCGAATCGCGTTTGCTTGAGTTGCAGCCGACACCTCCACTCATCCCCGCGATGAGCGGGGTGACGGTGTCGCGCAAGCGCCTTCCTATCCTGACCCATTCACGTTTGCAGCGAGTTTTCATCATGAAGTTCAACCTGCGCCTCCTCGCGCTGTCCGCCATTGTGGCCGTACTCGCGGCCTGTGGCGGCAAGCCGTCCGGCGCCGACGCCGAATCGCCGCCGCCGGCGCTGGCCGGTATCGTGGTGCATGCGCAGGCGTCGCCGCGCGAACAGGTATGGGATGGCGTGGTCGAGGCGGTGCAGCAGGCAACGATCACCGCCCAGACCAACGCACGGGTGCTTGAGCTGCCCTACGAGGTCAACGACGTCGTGGCCAAGGGCGCGGTGCTGGTGCGCTTCAGCGACGTGGAGCAGAAGTCCTCGCGCAATGCGGCGCAGGCGCAGATCGCGTCGGCACAGGCCAGCTACACGGATGCGCAGGCGTCCTATGAGCGCATCGCAGCGGTTTACGCCCAGGGCTATGTGTCCACCGCGCAGATGGATCAGCAACGGGCCGCGCGCGATGCGGCGAAGGCTGCGCTGGAGGCCGCCCGTGCCCAGTTGAGCGAAGTCGGCCAGCAACTGGATTACACCGTGCTGCGGGCACCATTTGCCGGTATCGTCACGCGCCGCCTCGTGCATGTGGGCGAGGCCGTGCAGGCTGGTCCGCCGGCGCCGCAGCCGTTGATCCAGTTGCAGGCGCTGGATGCGCTTCGGGTCAACGTACAAGTGCCGCAGAGCGCGGTCGAGGCGATCCGCAAGTTCCACACCGCCGAGGTGTTGCCGGACGCTGGCCGCGAACGCCGGGTTCGGGCCAGCACGGTCGAGGTTTTTCCCTATGCCGACCCGGCGACCCATACCTTCAACGTCCGGCTGCTGTTGCCGGCGGGTGACACCGGCTTGTATCCGGGCATGACGGTGAAGGTCGCGTTTGCCACCGGCGAGGCCAAACGCATGTTGTTGCCGGCCTCGGCGATGGTGCAGCGCGGTGAGCTGGTAGCCGTCTATGTGATTGGCGATCACGCCGTGACGCTGCGCCAGATACGCGTCGGCAACCGCGACGGCGACAAGGTCGAGGTCTTGAGCGGGCTCGACGACGGCGAGCGCGTGGCCCGTGATCCGCAGGCGGCCATGACCTGGCTGGCCAAGCGCCAAGCCACCGGCGTATCCGCTCATGAGTGAGCCGGCCAAGCTGGGCATCTCCGGGCGCATCGCCCGGGCGTTCCAGGTCTCGCAGATCACTCCCTTGCTGGCGCTTGCCGGGCTGCTGCTGGGTATCGCCGCAGCAATCATCACGCCCAAGGAGGAAGACCCGCAGATCGAGGTGACCATGGCCAACGTGCTGGTGCCGTATCCCGGGGCCAGCGTGCGCAGCGTCGAGAACCTGGTGAGCTTCCCGCTGGAGCAGAAGCTGTCCGAGATCAAGGGCGTCAAGCACATCTACTCGATGAGCCGCGCCGGCCTGTCCGTGGTGACGGTGGAGTTCGATGTCGGGGTGCCGCGTCAGCAGGCCCTGGTCAACCTGTACAACAAGCTCTACTCCAATGCCGACTGGGTTCCGTCCGGTCTTGGCGTGGGCCAACCGCTGGTCAAGCCGCTTGGCATCGACGACGTGCCGATGATGGCGCTCACCTTGTGGTCCGACCGGCCCGAGACCACACCCGAACAACTGGCCAAGGTCGCGCATACGCTGGAAACCGACCTCAAGCGGGTGCCGGGTACGCGCGACGTGTTCACCGTCGGCGCGCCGGATCGTGCGGTGATGGTCGAGATCGACCCCGCCAAGCTGGCCAGCTACCACCTCAGCGTGGGTGATCTGGCGCGCAGCCTGAAGGCGGCCAACGTCGCCGCCGACATCGGCAGCGAAATCGCCGGCAACCGGGATCGACCGGTCAAGGCCGGAACCTTGCTGATGAATGCGCAGGAAGTCGCGCAACTGGTGATCGGCCTGGCTGGAGGCCACCCGGTCCACCTGTCCGACGTGTCGCGGGTGGTTCCCGCGACCAATTACACGACGCGACTGGCCTCCTTCGGCACGCCGCCCGGGCGTGTCGGCCCGGTCACCGGGCTGGCTCCGGCGGTGACCCTGGCGATCGCCAAGAAGGCCGGCAGCAATGCCCACACGATCGCCACCAGCATCCGCAACCGGGTGGACGCGTTGCGCGGCGTGGACATCCCCGAAGGCGTGCATGTCACGGTGACCCGCGATTACGGGCAGACTGCCAACGACAAGGCCGACGAGCTGATGTTGCATCTGGCGCTGGCCGCGTTCGCGGTGGTGTTGCTGATGCTGGTCGCGCTGGGCTGGCGCGAGGCCGTGACGGTGGGCGTGGCGGTGGTGATCACCCTGGCGATCACCCTGTTCGCCTCGTGGGCGGTCGGTTTCACCATCAACCGGGTGTCGCTGTTCGCGCTGATCTTCTCGATCGGCATTCTGGTCGACGACGCGATCGTGGTGGTGGAAAACATCCATCGGCACATGGCACTGGGCGGCAAGAGCCTGCTCGAGGCCATTCCGCCGGCCGTGGACGAAGTCGGTGGGCCGACCATCCTGGCCACCTTCACGGTGATCGCCGCGCTGCTGCCGATGGCCTTCGTCGGCGGCCTGATGGGGCCATACATGCGGCCGATTCCGATCAATGCCTCGATCGGCATGTTTATCTCGCTGGCGGTCGCTTTCGTGGTCACACCATGGCTGGCGTTCCGCTTGCTGCGCCATAAGGTGCCCGAGCCGAAAGACGATGAGTCCGGATCGTCCGAGCCGGAGACCTCGAAGGTCGACCGCTTCCTGCAGCGCTTTTTTGTGCGCGTGATGACGCCGTTCATGGGCAACCCGAAGGCGGCGCGCAACCGACGCCGGCTGTTCCTCGGCATGACCGTGCTGGTGCTGATGGCTGCGGGCCTGGCCGGGGTCAAGCTGGTGATCCTGAAGATGCTGCCGTTCGACAACAAGTCCGAGTTCCAGATCGTGTTGAACATGCCCGAGGGCTCGACCCTGGAGCAGACCCACCGTGCCTTGGTCGACATGAGCCAGGTGCTGAATGGCGTACCCGAGGTAAAGGATTACCAGCTCTATGCAGGGACCTCGGCGCCGATGAATTTCAATGGTCTGGTGCGCCAGTACTACTTGCGCAACCAGCCTTACCAGGGCGACATCCAGGTCAATCTGGTCGACAAGGGCGAGCGCAAGCGGCAGAGCCACCAGATCGCGATGGCGGTACGTCCGGCACTGACCGCGGTGGCACAGCGCTTCCACGCCCATCTGGTGGTGGCCGAGGTACCGCCGGGACCGCCGGTGATGGCACCGATCGTGGCCGAGATCTACGGGCCGGACTATCAGGGCCAGCGCGCAGTCGCGTTGTCAATGGAAAAACTTTTCGGGCAGACGCCGGGCATCGCCGACGTGAACCTCAGTGTCGAGAATACGCAGGCCACCCGCCAGCTGATCGAGATCGACCGTGCGCGGGCCGCGACCCTTGGGGTCAGCCAGGCCGAGATCGTCGACGCCTTGCGTGCCGGCATGGGCGGCGATCCGGCCAGCTACGTCGCCGATGACAATGCCAAGTACGCCGTGCCCATCATGCTGCGGCTGCCGCAGGCCGCACTGGGGTCGATGGATTCGATCCTGAGCCTGCGCGTGCGCTCGAGCACCGGCCATTTGGTGCCGATCTCCGAGGTGGTCAAGGTGGTCGACAAACCATGGGCCGATGCGATCTACCACAAGGATCTGCTGCCCTACACCTTTGTCACCGGCGACGACGTGGGCAGGGAGGACAGTCCCGTCTACGGCATGTTCCGGCTGGTCAGCAAGCTCGGCGACACGCGTCTGGACGGCCATCAGCTGACGCAGGAGTTCATCGCTCCGCCGGCCAGCGATGCCGGTTACTCGGTGCGCTGGAGCGGCGAGTGGGAGATCACCTACGAGACCTTCCGCGACATGGGCATCGCCTATTCGGTGGGGCTGCTGTTGATCTACCTGCTGGTGGTCAGTCACTTCAAGAGCTACGTGGTGCCACTGATCATCATGGCGCCGATCCCGTTGACCGTGATCGGCGTGATGCCCGGGCACTGGCTGTTCGGCGCACAGTTCACCGCCACCTCGATGATCGGCATGATCGCGCTGGCCGGCATCATCGTGCGCAACTCGATCCTGCTGGTGGACTTCATCAACCACTCGTTGGCGGCGGGATTGAGCCTGCCGCAGGCGGTGATCAAGGCTGGTGCGGTGCGCGCCAAGCCAATCATTCTCACCGCCATCGCGGCGATGCTCGGCGCGTTCTTCATCCTCAGCGACCCGATCTTCCAGGGTCTGGCAGTGTCGCTGGTGTTCGGCGTGCTGGTCTCCACCGTGCTGACCCTGCTGGTCATTCCACTTCTCTACTACGCCTGGCTGTCCCGTGGTGACGGCCGGCATCTTCCCTCCGGAGCCGACACATGAGTAGCGAACAGACGATCGAACTCTCGCTGGAGCAAATCGATGCCTATGAATTCCGCGTCCGCTTCGACGGCACGACGCTGGAGCCGCTGCATACCGACGAAGCGCCACCGCTCGGGCGCGATGCCGGGCCCAACCCCTCGCGGTTGCTGGTGGCTGCGGTAGCCAACTGCCTGTCGGCCAGCCTGTTGTTCTCGCTGCGCAAGTTCAAGAATGACCCGGGCAAGCTCACCGCACACGCCAGCGCCACGCTGGATCGGAACGACGATGGCCGCTGGCGCATCCACCGCATCAAGGTGGACCTGAGCATGGCGAACGCCGCGGCCGACATGCAACACCTGCCGCGCCTGCTCCAGCAATTCGAGGACTTCTGCGTCGTGACGGAGAGCGTCCGCCAGGGCGTTGCGGTGGAGGTCAGCGTGCGCGATGGTGAAGGCCGGCAGATCCATCCGGCGCCGGTTGAGTGACTCCACGCAGGCCCGACGGCATACTTCAGTCGCCGGGTTGACGCCCTGCGCCGTCCACGTCATCAACGATCCGTTGCAAACCGAGGCAATCGAGACCCGCCATGCATCACCCCGAAGTCAGAGCCTTCTTTCACGAACCCAGCCACACCTTCAGCTACGTGGTCTGGGATCCAGCCACGCTGAAGGCGGCCGTGCTGGATGCAGTCCTCGACTATGAAGCATCCTCCGGGCGCACCGGTAGCCACTCGGCTGAGCAGATCATCGCCTTCGTGCAGGAGCAGGGGTTGACGGTGGAGTGGGTGATCGATACCCACGTGCATGCCGATCATCTGTCGGCGGCGCCCTACGTGCAGTCGAAACTCGGCGGCAGGCTGGGCATCGGCGAGCATATCCGCACGGTGCAGGAAGCCTTCGGCACGCTGTTCAATGCCGGCAGCGGATTTGCCCGCGACGGTAGCCAGTTCGATCACCTGTTCAGCGACGGCGAGCGCTACCAGCTGGGCGACATCGAAGCGACCGCGCTCCACACGCCGGGCCACACACCGGCCTGCATGACGCACGTGATCGGCGATGCGGCCTTTGTCGGCGATACCTTGTTCATGCCCGATTACGGTACCGCGCGCTGCGACTTCCCCGGTGGCGACGCCGCTACGCTGTATGCCTCGATCCAGAAGATCTTTGCGCTGCCGGACGCGACGCGAATTTTTCTGTGCCACGATTACAAGGCGCCGGGGCGCCACCAGTTCGCCCACGAGACGACGGTGGCGGCGCAGCGTGCCGCGAACATCCATGTGCACGAAAGCGTCGGCGAAGCCGAGTTCGTGGCCATGCGCACCGCTCGCGATGCGACCCTGAAGATGCCGAAGCTGATCCTGCCTGCGGTGCAGGTGAACATGCGTGCCGGCCAGTTGCCGCCGGCCGAGGACAATGGCGTGCGCTATCTGAAAATCCCGCTGGATCAGATCTGACGATCCGCGGCGCTTCCATCAAGAGAGAACCCATCGTGCAGATTCACCCCCTCAACACACAACTCAGTGTCGGTCCCCAGATCGAGCTGGCCGACATCGCCGCGCTGGCGACCCGCGGCTTCCGCAGCATCATCAACAATCGTCCGGACAACGAAGCTCCGGGCCAACCGCGCAACGCGGAGCTGGCGGCGGCGGCGCAAAAGGCCGGGCTGGGTTGGCGATATATCCCGGTGTCGTCGGGACAATTCACCGAGGCGCAGGTGCAAAGCTTCGCCGAGGCGTTGAACGAGTTGCCCGGGCCGGTGCTGGCGTATTGCCGCAGCGGCACCCGTTGCTGTGCGTTGTGGGCCTTGCAGGCGAAGGGCCCGGCCGACGACATTCTTGCGGCCACCCGTGCGGCCGGGTATGACATGTCGATGCTGCGGTCGTGGCTGGAACAAAACGGCGCCGCCTGATGGTACGGAAAAGCGTCCGCAGCTCCCGCACGTGCAGACGTTGAGGCGCTCGCTGTTCGCTCAGCTTTCCGTCGCCGACTCACGCCGCGCCCACCTCTGACATCCGGGATCGTCCATGGCTGATCTGCTGACCCTGCAGGCCCTGCTCGCCGTCGTGTGCGGCTCGGCCGTGGGTTTCTCGCTGGCGCTGATCGGCGGCGGCGGCTCGATTCTGGCCGTGCCGCTGCTGCTGTACGTGGTCGGGGTGGATGATCCACACGTCGCCATCGGTACCAGCGCGCTGGCAGTGTCGTTCAACGCCTTTGCCAACCTGATCCCGCACGCGCGCGCCGGCCACGTGCGCTGGAAGGTGGCGTTCGTCTTCGCCGCCACCGGCGTGCTCGGTGCCTTCATCGGCTCCAGCATCGGCAAGGCGGTCAACGGCCAGCACCTGTTGATCTTGTTTGCCGTGTTGATGATGGTCGTTGCGGTGTTGATGCTGCGCGACCGGCGCAGTGGGCCGGATCGCTATCCGCTGCCGCGGATGTACCCTCGACTGGGCGCGGTGGGTCTGGGCGCTGGTGGGCTGGCCGGCTTCTTCGGCATCGGCGGCGGTTTCCTGACGGTGCCGGGGCTGATGTATGCCAGCGGCATGGAGATCATCTACGCCATCGGCACCTCGCTGTTTGCGGTGGGTGCGTTCGGCCTCACTGCTGCCATCAACTACGCGGTATCGGGCCTGGTCGACTGGCCGGTCGCGGCCGAGTTCATCGCCGGCGGCGTCGCCGGTGGCTGGCTCGGTGCGCTGGCCGCCAAGCGGCTGGCGAACACGCACGGCGCGCTGAACCTGATCTTCGCGCTGGCGATCATCGCGATGGCGATCCTGATGCTGGTGAAGAGCCTGCGCGGCTGATCCGGCGGATACCGTCGGGCTACGGCGCGGCTTGCGTCACAATGCCGGCTTCGCGTGATTGGAGTGCCGGATGATTTTCGTGGTGCTGAGCGTGTTGTGCAGCGTGCTGGTGTCGGTGCTGCTGAAGCTGGCGCGCCGTCTGCAGATCGACGTGGGCCAGGCGATCGCCTGGAACTACGTGGTGACCAGTGTGCTCACGGCGTGGTTGCTGCAGCCCACGCTGGTCACCTTGCGCGATCCCGGCGTGCCGTGGCCGGCTCTGGTCGCCTTGGGCATCCTGCTGCCGACGATCTTCCTCGCGCTGGCTGCGGCGGTACGCCACGCCGGCATCGTGCGCAGTGATGCAGCACAACGCCTGTCGCTGCTGCTTTCGCTGCTGGCTGCCTTCGTGTTGTTCGGCGAGCACCTCAATGCCGTCAAACTGGCCGGCATCGTGCTGGGCCTGCTGGCCTTGCTGTGCATGATCTGGCGCAGCGGCAGTGCGGTCAGCGCGACGGGGACCGCCGGCTGGTTGTATCCGTTGCTGGTGTTCGCCGGCTTCGGCGTCATCGACATCCTGTTCAAGCGCGTGGCGATGGCCGGCATTCCGCTGGGCGACTCGCTGCAGGCAATGTTCGCGCTGGCCCTGCTGGTCGCCTTCGCCCTGCAGCTGTGGCGACGCCTGCGCGGGCGCACCCGCTTCACCGCGCGCAGCGCGCTGGCCGGCCTGGTGCTGGGCGCAGCCAACTTCGGCAACATCCTGTTCTACCTGCGCGGCCACCGTGCGCTGCCTGCCCATCCGGCGCTGGTCTTCGCCAGCATGAACATCGGCGTAGTTGCGCTTGGCGCCATGGTGGGCCTGCTGCTGTTCCGCGAGCGGCTGAGCCGGCTCAACCTCGGTGGGGTGCTGCTGGCCGTGGTGGCGATCGGGGTACTTGCGCGCGGCTGAGGTCAATCGGACGGCATGTGCATCGATGGAAGCCCGTGCGGTGGTGAGGAACCACGTCTTGCATCGCGTATGCAGCGGTCCGGTGAAACCGTGCCGTTGACGGCTTCAATGCAAGTGCGTGGCGGCCATGTCAGTATTCATACCCGACGGGCGAAGAAAGCGTGGGAGCGCAGCATGACCGTGGTCGAACAGGAGAGGACGGTGCGCAAGCGGGAGCCATTGTCGTCGTCCGAGGAGGCGGGCGCCACCACATGGCTGGAGATGGCCGACGGCCAGCGCCTGCGGCTGCGTGACTGGCCTCACTCGCACGCCCGCGGCGCGGTGCTGATCGTGCACGGCCTGGGTGAGCACAGCGGTCGTTACGCGCGGCTGGCGGCGTGGCTCAACGAGCGCGGCTACGCGGTGCGCAGTTACGACCAGCGCGGGCATGGCCAGTCGCCCGGCCGCCGCGGCGCGCTGCGGCATGGCGACGACCTGCTGGCCGATCTGGCGGCCGTTTACAACGACTATGCGGGAACGGTGCCTCAGCAACCGCTGTTGCTCGGTCACAGCATGGGCGGGCTGGTGGCCGCGCGAGCTGTGCTGGACGGCAGCGTGGTGCCGGCGGGGCTGGTGCTGTCCTCGCCAGCGCTGCGCAGCTGGGAATCGCCGCGGATGATCCGCCTGGCCCAGGTGCTGAGCCGCGTCCTGCCCCACCTGCCGCTGCGCAACGGGCTGGACGCTGGCAAGCTCTCGCACGATGCGCAAGTGGTGGCCGACTATCGCAGCGACCCCTTGCAGCATGGCTGGATCACGCCCCGGCTGGCCAACTTCATCTTTCAGGAAGGCGCCGCGTGCCTTGCCGATGCCGCCCGGCTGGAGGTGCCGACCCTGCTGCTGGTGGCCGACAGCGACGAACTGGTCGATCCGGCCGGCAGCCGCGCGTTTGCCAAAGCGGCGACGACGACCGGGCAACTGACCACGCGCTTTTTCTCGACGCTGTACCACGAGCTGTTCAACGAGGCGGAGCCGGGCCGCAGCCAGGTGCTGATGCAGTTGGGCGACTGGCTGGGGCGGCAATTGCGGCACTGAAATTCGCGCGCCCGATCCGTGCCACCTGTTTGTCATGAATGCCGGCAATACTTCGAGTCAAACTCAGGGAGAGGTCTACATGTCCGGTCGATTGTCTGCACGTATCCCACGCCTGTTGCCTGCGTTGTTGCTGACCCTGTTGCTGGCCGCCTGCGGGCGCAGCCACGATGGCAACCCGCCGGTACTGCAAGGTGCGGCTGCGCCCGCCAGCTCGACCGCGCAGCCGGCGGCCAAGTCGGCCTTCGCCCTGGTCTCGGCCAGTTCCACCACCAGCGATTCACGCACGGCGCTGACCTTGCGCTTCAACGCGCCGCTGGCCTCGGCACAGACCTTCGACGACCTGATCGCCGTGACCGGCCCGAGCGGCGAGGTGGTCAGCGGCAGTTGGAGCCTGCAGCAGGGCGGCAAGACCTTGAGCTTTCCGTTCGTGCAGGCCAACACACACTATGTGGTGCAGCTGAAAGCCGGTTTGTTCGCGGCCGACGGGCGCACGCTCGGCCATGCGGTCAAGCACGAGGTGTATTCCGGCGATCTGCCGGCTGCGGTGGGCTTCGCCTCGCACGGCAGCGTGCTGCCGGCGCGTGGCACGCGCGGCCTGCCGCTGGTGTCGATGAACGTGCACGATGCCGATGTCGAGTTCTTCCGCGTGCGTGACGATGCGCTGTCCGACCTGTTCTGCGCCTATCCGCGCAACGGTCATCGCGACAGCTATGAACTCGACCACGACGTCAACTACTACAACGATTGCCTCGAGGGCGGCCAGCGACGCAGCAAGCTGCCGATCACCGAGATCGCTGATTCGGTCTACGCCAACCACTACACCCTGGGTGGCGAGCCGAACGAGCGCACGGTGACCTATCTGCCGGTGCAGAACATCAAGGAGCTGTCGCAGCCGGGTGTGTACTTTGCCCTGGTCAAGGCCGGCGGCACGTTCCGGGATGGCTACGACACGGCCACCTTCTTCGTCAGCGATCTCGGCCTGCACCTGCGCGTGTATCGCGACAATGCGCTGCTGCACGTCGCCTCGCTGCGCGACGGCGCGGCGGTCAGCGGGGTCGATATCGAAATCCGTGACGAGGCAGGCCGCAGCAAGCTCAAGGCCACCACGGGTGCCGACGGCAACGCGCTGATCGCCTACAAGGTCAAGGCCTCCGACGTGCTGGTGGCCCGCCATGGCAAGGACGTCTCGGTGCTGCCGTTCAACAAGCCGGCGCTGGACGTGTCCAACTTCGAGATCAGCGGGCGCAGGCAGGCGCCGTTCGAAGTGTATGCGTGGTCCGGCCGCGACCTGTACCGCCCCGGCGAAACGCTGCGCGCCTCGGCCCTGCTGCGCGATGACGACGGCAAGCCGATGCCGCCGCAGTCGCTGTTCGTTCGGGTGAAGCAGCCCGATGGCCGCACCCTGGTCGAGCAGCAGCTCAAGCCACAGCAACTCAACTATTTCGAGCTGAGCCAGGCGATCCCGGCTGACGCGCCGACCGGCCTGTGGCAGCTGGAATTCCGCCTCGATCCGGCCAGCAAGGAAACCGTGCAGGCGTTCCCGTTCCATGTGGAGGAGTTCCTGCCCGAGCGGCTCAAGGTCGAACTGTCCAGCCCGCAGGCGCGGCTGGCGCCGGGCGAGCCGCTCAAGCTCAAGGTCGCCTCCAGCTACCTGTACGGCGCGCCGGCCGAGGGCAACCGCTTCACTGTCAAGTTGCTGGTGGCGCCGGACGTGCATCCGATCGCCGCGATGAAAGACACGTTCTTCGGCAATCCACTGGTCGAGCTGCCCCGGAGCGCCGACGACGTGGTCGACGCCAAGCTCGATGCGCACGGCGTGCTGGAGCGGGACGTGCCCCTGCCGGATGACGTCAAGCCGGTGGCGCCGATAGCGGTGACGCTGTCCGGCAGTGTTTACGAGAGCGGTGGACGCGCGGTTACCCGATTGCTCAAGCGCACCTACTGGCCGGCCGATGCGCTGGTCGGCGTGCGTCCGTTGTTCGACCCCAAGCAGGGTGCCGAGAGTGAAAGCCCGGTCGGCTTCGAGATCGTGCGCGCGAATGTCGACGGCAAGCTGGTCGCCGGTTCGCACCTGAAGGTGCGCCTGCAGCGCGAGTTGCGTGACTTCTACTGGTTGTACGAGCAGGACGGCGGCTGGAAATCCGACGCCAACCAGCGTCTGCATCTGATTGATGAGAAGGATGTCGACGTCGCCGCCGGCCAGAGCGCGCATGTCGAGTTCCCGGTGCAGTGGGGCAGCTACCGGGTCGAGGTGTACGACCCGGCGACCAGGCTCACCACGGTCTTTCCGTTCTTCGCCGGTTACAGCTGGGAGGACCAGAACCTGGGCAAGGAGGCACGCCCGGACAAGGTCAAGTTGCAACTGGACAAGGCGCGCTATCGCGCCGGCGACACCATGAAGGTCACGGTGACGCCGCCGCACGATGGCCCCGGCGTGCTGCTAGTCGAGTCCAATCACCTGCTTTATACGAGGAACATCGAGGCCAAGGCCGGCAGTACGTTCGAGATCCCGGTGACCCAGGACTGGGAGCAGCACGACGTCTATGTCACCGCGCTGGTGTTCCGCGGCGGCGAGGCTGGTGAACGCACCACGCCGGCCCGCGCGATGGGCATCGAGTACGTGGCGATGGATCGCAATGACCGGCGCATCCCGCTCAAGCTCGGGGCGCCGGCAATGATGCGCCCGGGCAACCCGCTCGACATCGAGGTGCAGGCCACCGGACTGGCCGGCCAGCAAGCCCTCGTCACGCTGTCGGCAGTCGACCAGGGGGTGCTCAACATCACTGATTACCCGGTGCCCGATGCCTGGAGCTGGATGTTCGCCAAGCGCGCGCTCGGCATTGACGCCTACGACCTGTACAGCCGCATCATCGAGGCGATGGACGGCGCGCAGGCGAAGCTGCGCTACGGCGGCGACATGAGCGGCGAGGCGCTGCCCAAGGCAGCACGGCTCAATCCGAAGGTGCGGATCGTCGATCTGTTCGCCGGCCCGGTGGCGTTCGACGCGCAGGGCAAGGCCACCGTGCATGTCGACGTACCCGATTTCAACGGCAGCCTGCGGCTGGCCGCGCTGGCCTATACCGACAGCCGCTATGGCAACGCCGAGGGCAACATCACGGTGCGGGCGCCACTGGTGGTCGAGCCGAGCACGCCGCGGGTGATGACCGCCGGCGACAAGGCGCTGATCAGTCTCGACCTGAAGAATCTCTCTGGCAAGGACGGCACCGCCAAGGTGACAGTGAGCGGCGGCGGCCTGATCAAGGTCGAGCGGGCGAGCCAGAGCGTGATACTGAAGGATGGTGCGGGCACCACCTTGCAGATGCCGGTGACGGCTGAAGCAGGCGCGGCGGTGGCGACGGTCGATATCCACGCCGAGCTCAATGACTACCAGGTCGATCGCCACTTCGAGTTCGCAGTGCGCCCGGCCTGGCCTGAAGTGGTACGCACCACGCCGCTGGCGCTGGAGGCGGGCAAGGCCGAACATTTCGGCGCCGATACGAGCGCCGGTCTGCTGCCGGCCACGGTGCGTGCAAGGCTCACCCTCAGCACCTTGCCGCCGCTCCCGTATGGCGCGGCCCTGCGCGGTGCGCTCAACTATCCGTACGGCTGCATCGAGCAGACCACCAGCAAGGGCTACGCCGCGCTGATTCTTGACGGCGCCACGGCCAAGGCGCTGGGCGGTCCGGTGATGAGCGATGCGGTGCGCAAGACGGCCGTCGACGGTGCGTTGTCGCGTATCGCCTCGTTCCAGGCCAGCAACGGCCACTTCAGCTTCTGGGGTGGTTCCAGCCCGATCGTGACCTTGATGACGCCGTACGTGGTCGACTTCATGCTCGATGCGCGCGATGCCGGTTTCGCGGTGCCGCAGGACGTGCTGCAGAAAGCCTTGCAACGGCTCAACGACGACCTGCTTGCCGGTGGCCATTCGCATTACGGTTACGAGCATCACGACCATTTGCGCCTGGCTGACGAGGCCTACTCCGGTTTCGTGCTGGCGCGGGTCAATCGCGCCCCGCTGGGTACGCTGCGCGCCATCTTCGACAACGAACGGCAGAAACTGGTGGCGCCGCTGCCGCTGGTGCACTTCGGCATCGCGTTCAAGTTGATGGGCGACCACGAGCGCGCCCGGAAGGCGATGGCCGAGGCGTTTGCGTGGAACAAGGAACGGCCGTGGTACGTCGGCGACTACGGCTCGGAGCTGCGTGACCTGGCGCTGATGGTGGCGCTCAGCCACGACTACGGCCTGAACCAGCCCGAGTACGACGCCAAGCTGGTCGACTGGGCGCGCCACGCCAGCGCCAACGTGCGGGAGCGCCAGCAGCGGGACAAGCATTACCGCTGGTCGTGGTCTTATCTGAGCACCCAGGAGCAGGCGGCGATCGCCCGCGTCGCGGCGGCGTTCGATGCAAGCAGCGACGCCCCGCTGGCGGCCACGATGACGGTGGCTGGCAAGGCCGAGACTGCGCCAGACAGCCGGGTCTGGAGTCGCGAGCTCAGCGCCGCCGATCTCGCCGCCGGGGTCAGCGTGCAGCCGACCAGCCCCGCGGCGATCTTCGCCACCCTCGACGTGGCCGGCATCCCGAAGATCGCGCCTGCGCCGGACGACAGCCAGATCGACGTGCGCCGCAGCTACTTCACCACCGACGGCAAGCCGTGGAGCGGCACCCAGCTGAAGGAAGGCGACACCTTGATCGTGGAGCTGATCATCGAAGCGCGCATGGATATTCCCAACGGACTGGTCACCGACCTGCTGCCCGGCGGGCTGGAGGTGGAGAACCTCAATCTCGGTGGTGCGCAGCAATGGTCCGGTGTGGTGATCGACGGCATCGACCTGGACCAGCATGCTGCCGCGGCCGAGGTCGTGCACGAGGAGTATCGCGACGACCGCTACGCGGCAGCGTTGAATCTGCGCCGCGGCGACCAGGCCCGCGTGTTCTATCTGGTGCGCGCGGTCACGCCGGGTACGTATACGGTGCCGCCGCCGCTGGTCGAGGACATGTATCGGCCGGCGATCCGCGGCATCGGCAAGGTCGAGCCGGCGCAGATCACCGTGGTCGAACCCTGATCACAAGGATGTCGCACCTTGGCTCCTCCCCTTGCAGGCAACGGTCTCTTGATCACAGCTTGCATTGATGAAGAAGGACCGGCGGGCCGTGCCCGCCCCACCATCGCCGCATCGTAGGGCGGGCACTGCCCGCCGGCTCTTGCCGCCGTATTCAATCGAGACCTGGTCAAAAACAGTGTTCGCACGTGGAGCGAGAAATGCCGTCACGCCAAGTGCCCCTGCCGACCTGGATCAGATCATGACTACGCCCGTCACGCTGTCCAGGTCATCCTGCCGCTCCCGCGCCAGACGTTGGTTGCGTCGCATCGTCCTTGCCAGTGCTGCGCTATTGCTGTTCGTGTTCGCCCTCGACCGCCTGTTTCCGCTGCACCTGCCGGCGTCGGATGGCGGCAGCACGGTGGTGCTCTCGCGTGACGGCACGCCGCTGCGCGCGTTTGCCGACCGGGATGGCGTATGGCGTTATCCGACCACCGCGAAAGAAGTTTCGCCGCTGTACCTGACCGCGCTGCTCAACTACGAGGACCGCTGGTTCTACCAGCACCCCGGCGTCAACCCATATGCGCTGTTGCGTGGCCTTGCCGGCGGCATCGTGCACGGGCATATCGTGTCCGGCGGTTCCACCTTGACCATGCAGGTGGCGCGAATCATCGCCCCGATCCCGCATACGTTCCGCGGCAAGCTGGTGCAGATCTTCCGGGCGCTGCAGCTGGAGGCGCACCTGAGCAAGGCGCAGATCCTCGACCTGTATCTCAACCACGCCCCGTTCGGCGGTCCGATCGAAGGCGTCGAGGCCGCCTCGTGGGCGTATCTGGGCAAACCGGCCAGTCGCCTCTCGCGGGCCGAGGCGGCGTTGCTGGCGGTGTTGCCGCAATTGCCCAGCCGGTGGCGGCCGGACCGCCATTCCGCGGCGGCGCGTGTCGCCCGCGACAAGGTGCTCAGCCGCATGCGCGACCTCGGTGTGTGGAGCGCCGCCCAGGTGCGCGACGCGGAAATCGAGCCGGTGGTGGCGCGCTCGCTGCGTGCGCCACTGTCGGCCGCGCTGCTGGCCGAGCGCTTGCATCGGCAGTATCCGCGGCAGCGGCGTATCACCAGCACCATCGACGCGAACCTGCAGCGCGCCGCGGAGGAGCGGGTCAGCAGTTATCTGTCGCGCCTGCCCGCGCACAGTACCGCCGCGCTGATGGTGGTCGACAACGCTACCCTGGAAACGCGCGTCTACCTGGGTACCAGCGACTTCGCCGATCCGCAGCGGCACGGTTACATTGACATGGTGCGCGCGGCGCGTTCACCCGGTTCCACCTTGAAGCCGTTCCTGTACGGGCTGGCACTGGACGACGGCCTGATCACCTCGCAAAGCCTGCTGGTCGATGCGCCGCAGGATTTCGGCGGCTACCAGCCGGGCAACTTCGACGAGGCCTTCAGCGGTCCGGTCAGCGCGGCTGAAGCCTTGCAGCGTTCGCTCAACGTACCGGCAGTGGACGTGCTCGACCGGGTCGGCCCGACCCGCTTCGTGGCGCGTCTGGCCAATGGCGGCATCGAGCTGGGCCTGCCCGCCGGCGCGAAACCAAACCTCTCGATCATCCTGGGCGGTGCGGCGACGCAACTGGAAAACCTGGTCGGCGCCTACACGGCCTTCGCCAACGCCGGCATCGCTGGCACGCCGCGCTACACGGCGCAGCAGCCGGCCAACCCACGCCGACTGTTGTCGCCAGGCGCGGCCTGGATCATTCGCGACATCCTGGGCAGCAATCCGGCCGATGTCGAAGGCGCGCCGCTCGCGGGCGTGATCGATCGCCACGCCAATGTGGCGTGGAAGACCGGCACCAGCTACGGCTACCGCGATGCCTGGGCGATCGGCGTGACCGACCGCTGGACTCTCGGCGTGTGGATCGGTCGCCCGGACGGCACCCCCTCGCCCGGTCAGTACGGTGCGGTGACCGCGCTGCCGTTGCTGTTCCAGATCGCCGACATGCTGCCGCACCGCGGTGGCCGCACGCATGCGCCGCAGCCAGCCAGCGTGCGTGCGGTCGACATCTGCTGGCCGCTGGGTGGTGCGGCGGCAACCACGCCCGCGCCGCTGTGCCGGCAACGGCGCGCCGCCTGGGTGCTCGATGACGCGATCCCGCCCAGCTTCGCCGAGCGCGATCTCGGTGCCTGGTCATCCGGCCTGCTCACGCTGCGCGTCGACCAGCGCGGTCAGCGGCTCAGCGGCGCTTGCCATGCCGCGCACGAGCACGCGGTCCGGATCGCACGCTGGCCGGTGTTGGCGACGCCCTGGCTCGGCGTCGACGACCGTCGCGCCGCGGCACTACCGCCGCTGGCGCCCGGCTGCGCGGCCGATTCGCTCGACCTCGCCAGCCCGATCCGGATTGTCGGCCTGAACTCGGGCGTGACCCTGCGCCGCGCCCCCAACAGCGATCATCCGCTACGGGTGACACTGAACGCGTTGGGCGCCCAGGGACCGGTGCAGTGGTTGCTCAACGGCCGGTTGCAAGGCAGTAGCCAGGGCAGTGCGGCGATGACGATCACGCTGCCGCAGGGTGGCGATTACCGGATCACCGCGCTGGCCCGTGATGGCGCGTTCGCCACCCTGCGTGTGCACGCACTGGGCCAGCCAGACGCCCGTCAGGCCGCGGTGCGGAGCCTCGATGGCTCACGATGAACCACGCGTGCCCGGCTTCTGGCCGACACGCGGCCGGGTGCGCACGGAACGAATCAGAAGCGCAACTTCATGAACAGCGACGGACCCTTGAGCCGCATGTCCAGACTGTCGTTGTAGTCATGCCGGCGCTGGTCGAGCTTGATCCGCGTGTAGCGGTACTCGGCGGCAAAGCCGAGGTTCTTCCACGGATACCATTCGGCGCCCAGGTTGGCATTGTAGATATGGCCGTAAAGACGGCCACCGTTCTTTTTCACTCCGGAAGCGTCGGCATACATTCGCCAGTGCTCGTTGAAGGCGTGGCGCCAGCCCAGCTGCAACTCGGGTGCCCAGGCGTGGAGGCTGGTGCTGGCGAAGGCCTCGTCGATCGGGGCGCCGTTTACCGTTGTGTTTCCGCGGATGCGCCCCTGCACCCGATACCAGGCGCCGCCCAGGCCTACCCCGAAGACGTTGTTGCCCTGTCCGAACCACCAGCGGTAGGCGGCACTGCCGAAGTCGAAATCCAGCTTGTCGTGCACCGTGGTCATGGTGTCGTAACTGTTTCCACCGTAGTCGAAGTCATCCTCGAATACTTGGCTGTGCGCACGATTCACGCTGAAGTAGTCAAACGAGAAACCCTGGCTGTCGCCGATCAGGAAGTTCAGCCGCACCCGGGGAACGGCCTGATGCTTCCTGAAGCCCAGCTCGTCTTCCAGGTTGATGTCATCGCGAAATTCGCCATTGGTCGTGCTGGCGCCGATCGTGGTGTCGATACTGGCGTGATAACCACCCAGCGAAAGCTCGATGCGATCAAGCGCGGGGGATGGCTGCGCACCAGTTGCGCCGCTGGCCGCGGCCAGCGCGATGAAGGCAAGGCTGCCACGCACACATCGGCGTCGGTGTGAACGAGGATGGATCATCTGACATTTCTCCGGAAGCGATCGCGAAGGCGCGCGGGAACGGCGGCATGACCATTTCCCTGCCATTCCACCGTGCATGGTACGAAGTGCGGCTGTGCAGAGGACGTGCATGCGACAACTCGCCGGTGTCGGGACGTGTTGGTCGCCCGCTCGCGCATCCCGTCCCGTCACGGTGCCAGTGTCGGCGCGAACCTGGCCTGATCGCCGCCGTCAGTCAGGCGCCGAGAGCGTCGCGGCGCGCACCACCAGGATGTCGCTGGGAACCGCCTGCACGATGCGGCGCGCGGTACCGCCAATCAGCATGTGGAAGGTCAGGCCGCGGCGCAGTGCGCCGATCACGGTGAGATCGGCGCCTTCCTCCAGCACGTAGTTGCGCAGCATCATTTCCGGATGGCCGTGTTCGACTATCGGGCGGATGCGCTGGCGCAACGGATCGGGCAGCTTGGCGTCGGCGAGGAAATCCTCGATGGTGGCCAGTTCCAGCTTGGTGAATTCCTGGCGCCGGGCGGGGTCGAGCCAGAGTGACTGGTAGGGGATATCCAGCGCGTGCAGCAGGGTGAAGCTGGCCTGCGGAAACCAGGTGGTGGCGACGTGCAGGCCGTGTCGCGATTCGACCGTGAAATCGGTACCGACCAGGATCTGCCGATAGGCCTTGCGGGGGCGATTCTTCACCACCAGCACCGAGGCCGGCGACTTGCGCACCAGGGCTTCGGCGGTCTTGCCCAGGAAGCTGTGGCCGGAGCGCTCGTGGCTCGCGCCGAGCACGATCAAGTCACAGTGTTCCCGCTTCGCCACGTCCAGGATCACGTCAGCGGGTTGGCCCTCGGTCGCGTGGACGGCGAGCTGGTCGACCTCGTGGCCGAGGTCGCGCCGGATCTGCGCTTCGATCGCCGCCAATGTGTCGGGGGGCTGCCGCCACGACGGCGCATCGTCGGCCGGCGGCCAGCTGTCGACCGCGTCGCGTGGCATTGCGTGCACTACCAGCAGCGGCACTTGCCACGCGCCGGCGAGCTGGGCGGCGCGGTCCAGCGCGCGGTCGCAACTGGCGCTGAGGTCGGTGGCCAGCAGGATCCTGCCGGGGCGGGCCATGTTTACCGTGGGTGCGCTCATGTCGGTCTCCCGCCGGCGGCCATCGTTGCCGTCCGGTATGGGCTCGACCATCGCACAATCCGCGGCGCGCTGCGAGCATGCGGCTTCTGCCCTCTCGTCGGGTCGCCTTGATAGAATCGGGCCAGCGGCGTCGGGTGCGGTTCGTGCCACCGCGGCGCAGTGTGCGGCAAGCGCTTTGCCTGCTTGAAGTCAAGCGGACGCTCATGAGTGTCTGGGTTGCGCCCCCGGTTCCCAGCCGGAGACACCACCGATTGCTTTTCCAAAGAGCGCCCGTGACTGATGCCATACGACGTCGTGCCAACCGCCATCCTCTGCCTGCCCTTCGTGGCCGGCCTGGTGGTGTTCGCGCTGGGCGGGCATGGCCGTCGCGCCGCGGCCTGGCTGATGACCGGCACGGCGTTGCTTTGCCTGTTGCTTGCGCTGTGGTTGTATCCGGCGATCGCGAGCGGCGGTGCGCTGCGCCAGGCGATTCCGTGGGCGAGCGGACTGGGGTTGGACCTGAGCCTGCGCGTGGATGGTTTCAGCTGGCTGTTCATGCTGCTGATCTGCGGCATCGGTGCGCTGGTGGGTGTTTACGCCCGTTATTACATGCCGGCGGACGATCCACTCTCGCGCTTCTTCGCGTTGTTACTGGCGTTCATGGGCTCGATGCTGGGCATCGTGATGTCGGGCAATGGGATCCAGCTGGTGTTCTTCTGGGAACTGACCAGCCTGTTCTCGTTCCTGCTGATCGGCTACTGGCATCACGGCGCCTCGGCGCGCGACGGTGCGCGGATGGCGCTGATCGTCACCTCCGGTGGCGGCCTGTGCCTGTTCGCCGGTGTGCTGCTGCTGGGCCATATCGTGGGCAGCTACGAGCTGGACGCGATCCTTGCCGCCGGCGAGCTGGTGCGCGCGCATCCCTGGTACACGCCGACCTTGCTGCTGATCCTGCTCGGGGCGTTCACCAAGAGCGCACAGTTTCCGTTTCATTTCTGGTTGCCGCAGGCGATGTCGGCGCCGACGCCGGTCTCGGCCTACCTGCATTCGGCCACGATGGTGAAGGCCGGCGTATTCCTGCTGGTGCGCTTCTGGCCGGTGTTGGGCGGCACCGCCGAGTGGTCCTGGATCGTCGGCGGGGTGGGCCTGGCGACCCTGCTGCTGGGTGCGTATGCGGCGATGTTCGAGCAGGACATGAAGGGCGTGCTGGCGTATTCGACGATCAGCCATCTAGGCCTGATCACCATGCTGGTCGGCCTGGGCAGCACCCTGGGCGTGGTCGCGGCGATCTTCCACATCGTCAACCACGCCACCTTCAAGGCCTCGTTGTTCATGGCCGCCGGCGCGGTCGACCATGAAACGGGCACGCGCGACCTGCGCAAACTGGGCGGTTTGCGCCGGGTCATGCCGATTACCGCGACGCTGGCCATGGTGGCCGCCGCGGCGATGGCCGGCGTGCCGCTGCTGAACGGGTTCCTGTCCAAGGAGATGTTCTTCGCCGAAACGCTGGCAGCACAGCACGGACCGCTGCTCGATGCCGCCTCGGTGGCGATCGCGGTGGCGGCCAGCGCGTTCGGCGTGACGTATTCGCTGCGATTCGTGCGCGAGGTGTTCTTCGGCCGGCTGTCCACCGAACTGCCGCGCGCACCCCGCGAGCCGCCGCTGTGGATGCGCTTCCCGATCGGCCTGCTGGCGCTGGCCTGCCTGCTGGTGGGGGTGCTGCCGGCGTGGGTGATCGGGCCGTCGTTGCGGGCCGCGGTGACCGCCGTGCTGGGGACAGGGAACGTGCCCGATTACAGCCTCGCGGTCTGGCATGGCGTGACCACGCCCTTGTTGATGAGCATCTTCGCCTTCGTCGTCGGCAGCCTGTTGTACGTGCGGTCGCGCCGGTATTTCGCCGCCTGCGAGCTGACTCCGTTGATTGGCCGGGTCAACGGCAAGCGGGTATTCGAACGGGTGCTCGGTTTGCTCGCCACCGATCTGCCGCACTGGTTCGAACGCGCCTGGCTGGGGCGGCGCCTGCAGCCGCAACTGTTGTTGATCGTGCTGGCCGCCGTGCTCGCCGGCGGACTGGCGGTGGCCGGCGCCTCGTTCGGTTTGTCACCGCGCTGGTCCAGCGTCGACCCGGCGTTTGCGCTGCTGTGGCTGCTCGGGGCGGCCTGCGCGGTCGGTGCCGCGTCCCTGGCAAAGTTCCATCGCCTGGCCGCGCTGATCCTCACCGGCGGTGCCGGGCTGGTGCTGTGCATCAGCTTCGTGTGGCTGTCGGCACCGGATCTGGCCGCCACCCAGCTGCTGGTCGAGGTGGTCACCACGATCCTGATCCTGCTCGGCCTGCGCTGGCTGCCCAAGCGCATCAAGGGCGTGTCGCCGGATGACCGGTTGTATCGTTTTCGTCGCTGGCGCGATGGCCTGGTTGCGGCCATGGCCGGTCTCGGCGTGGCCAGCCTGGCCTACGCGGCGATGCTGCATCCGGTGGGCGATTCGATCTCGCAGTTTTTTCTGGAGCAGGCCTATGCGCAAGGCGGCGGGCACAACGTGGTCAACGTGATCCTGGTCGACTTCCGCGGTTTCGATACGTTGGGCGAGATCACGGTGCTGGCGATCGTGGCGCTGTCGGTGTTTGCGCTGTTGCGCCGGTTCCGCCCGGCCGCCGAGAGCATCCATGCGCCGGTGCAGCAGCGCCGGCAGATCGCGTCCGATCCAGCTCAGGCCAACCCGGACGTCGACCACACCCTGGCCGACTCGCTGATGATCCCCGGCCTGATCGTGCAGTTGATGTTTCCGGTGATCCTGTTGTTCGGCCTGCATCTTTTCCTGCGCGGGCATGACTTGCCCGGTGGCGGCTTCGTCGCCGGGATCACGGTGTCGGTGGCGCTCATCCTGCTGTACATGGTGCGTGGTGCGCGTTGGGTGGAGGCCCACCTGCGCGTGCTGCCGGTGCGCTGGATCGGCGCGGGTCTGTTGCTGGCGCTGGGCACCGGAATCGGCTCGTGGTGGTTTGGCCGTCCGTTTCTCACCTCGCATTTCCAGGTCGTCGAGGTCCCGCTGCTGGGCCTGTTGCCGCTGGCTTCGGCGGTGCTTTTCGACCTGGGCGTGTTCAGCGTGGTGGTCGGCGCCACCACGCTGATCCTGATCGCGCTGGCACACCAGTCGCTGCGTCGTCCGCGCCAGCCGGTCGCCGCCAAGACGGAGGACGAACCCTGATGGAACTGGTGCTGGCCGCCGCGATCGGGATTCTTGCCGCCTGTGGGGTGTGGCTGCTGCTGCGTCCGCGCACGTTCCAGGTGATCATCGGGTTGACCCTGATTTCCTACGCGGTGAATCTCTTCATCTTCTCCACCGGCGGCCTGCGCACCGGTGCCGATCCGGTACTGCACGGCGCTGCCGGCGACATCGCGCAGTACACCGATCCGCTGCCGCAGGCGCTGGTGCTTACCGCGATCGTGATCGGTTTCGCCACCACCGCCTTGTTCCTGGTGGTGCTGCTGGCCTCGCGCGGGCTTACCGGCAACGACCACGTCGACGGCGAGGACGGTACGCCGTGAACAGCCCGCTGATCATCGCGCCGATCGTGCTGCCGCTGCTGGTGGCCGCACTGCAGTTGCTGGTGGGCGAGAAGAGCCAGCGCGCGGTGACGGTGCTGAGCATCGCCTCATGCGTGGCCCTGGTGGCAATTTCGGCGGCGCTGCTGATGTCGGTGGCGGGCGAGGGCGCGTTGAGTGCGGCCTACCGCATCGGTGACTGGCCGGCGCGCTTCGCCATCGTGTTGCTGGCCGATCGCCTGTCGGCGTTGATGGTGCTGTTGAGCAGCGTGCTGGCGCTGGCGGTGCTGCCTGCCGCGCTGGCTCGCTGGCGGCACGGCGGTGGGCACGTGCAGCCCTTGCTGCAATTTCTGCTGACCGGCTTGCACGGTGCATTCCTGACCGGTGACCTGTTCAACCTGTTCGTGTTTTTCGAGGTGCTGCTGGCGGCATCCTACGGCCTGGCGCTGCATGGCTCGGGTGCGCGGCGAGTCAGCGCGGGGCTGCACTACATCGCGGTCAACCTGACCTCCTCGATGCTGTTCCTGCTCGGCGTGAGCCTTATATTCGGTGTCACCGGCACCTTGAACATGGCCGCGCTGGCCAGGCTGATCCCGACCGTGCCGGAGCACACCCGCGCGCTGCTGCATGCGGGCGCGGCGCTTCTCGGCGCGGCGCTGCTGATCAAGACGGCGATGTGGCCACTCGGGTTCTGGTTGCCGCGCACGTATGCCGCGGCCTCGCCGGCGGTGGCAGCTATGTTCGCGCTGATGACCAAGGTCGGCATCTACGTGCTGTTGCGGCTGGGGCTGCTGCTGTTCGGCGACGGTGCGGGGCCGGCGTCCAGCCATTTCGGCAGCAGCTGGATGCTGTGGGGTGGGGTGGCCACGGTGATCGCCGGTACCGTCGGCGTGCTGGGTGCGCGCGATCTGGGCAAGCTGGCCGGTTACAACGTGGTGGTTTCCTCCGGCACCCTGCTCGGTGCGATCGGCCTGCAACTGCCGGGAGTGACCGCCGGCGCGCTGGCCTACCTGGCGATCTCCACGCTTGCCGTGGCCGCGTTCTTCCTGCTCGCCGGCCTGCTGGTGCCCGAGGGTAAGGAGAAAGCCGGCGACACCTTGCACCTGGAACCCTACGAGCAGGCCGGCAATACCGCGATGGTCGAGGACTTGTACGCGCATGAAGACGAGAGCCGGGTCGTGGTCACCGCGCCGGTGGCGATGCTGGGGCTGGGTTTTCTAGCCTGCGCACTGCTGCTGGCGGGGTTGCCGCCGTTGTCCGGCTTCCTGGCCAAACTGGCGTTGCTGGCGCCGATGCCCGGGGCGGCCGCGCAGAGCGGGACGATGGTGTTGTTCACCGTCATCATCATCGCCGGCCTGTCCACCGTGATCGCGATGGGGCGCGCCGGCATCCAGGTGTTCTGGGCCGATCCCGAGCGGATGTTCCCCAGGGTGCGCGCGGGTGAAACCCTCTCGCTGCTGATCCTGCTCGGGCTGTGCGTGCTGCTGACCGGGTGGGTCGGAGCGCCGCTGCGCTATCTGGATGCGACCGCACGCCAGCTGCACGCGCCGGCTGCCTATGTCGATCAGGTGTTGCCGGCCGCCGAGGTGCAGCCGTGATCAGACGCTGGCTGCCGTATCCGTTGTTGTCCACGTTGCTGCTGCTGATCTGGCTGCTGTTCAACCAGAGCGTCGCACCCGGCACGATTGCGGTGGGCGTCGTGTTCGCGGTGGTGCTGGCGAAGGTGTTCGGCCTGTTGCGCCCACCCAGGGCGCGAGTGCGCAATTATCCGCTGCTGGCGCGGCTGTTCGTGCGTGTGGTGTTCGACATCGTGCGCTCGAACATCGCGGTGGCACGGTTGATCCTCAGTCGCCACAGTCGGGCGAACTCTGGCTTCGTGGCGATCCCGATGTCCCTCACCGATCATTACGGGCTGGCGGTGCTGGCGTGCATCATCACCGCCACGCCGGGCACGATCTGGGTCAGCTATGACTCCGGCGCAAGCATCCTGCTCATCCATGTGCTGGACCTGGTCGACGAGCAAAGCTGGATCGAGTCGATCAAGAGCCGTTACGAACACCCGCTGCTGGAGATCTTCCAATGAGCCACCACCTGCTCGGCGCCGCGATCGTCCTGGCGCAACTGCTGCTGCTGGGGGCGATGAGCTGTTCGATCATCCGCATGGTGCGCGGCCCGCGCGCGCAGGATCGCGTCCTGGCGCTGGATGCGCTGTACGTCAACTCGATGCTCCTGCTGCTCGCTATCGGCATCCGTACCGGCAGTCTGCTTTATGTGGAGGCCGCTCTCGTCATCGCCTTGCTCGGTTTCGCCGCCACCGTCGCATTGTCGAAGTTCCTGATGCGTGGACAGGTGATCGAATGAACCATCTCGATGCCCTGCCGCCGTGGGCTGCGATTGTCGTTGCCGTACTGGTATTGCTGGGCGCGCTGTTTGCCTTCGTCGGCTCGATCGGCCTGCTGCGCCTGAAGAATTTCTACCAGCGCGTGCATGCGCCCACGCTGGGCACCACGCTGGGCACGTTCTTCATGCTGGCGGCCTCGATCATCTGCTTCTCGGTACTCCATGGCCGCCCGATCTTCAACGAGATCCTGATCGGCGTGTTCCTCACCCTGACCACGCCGATCACCCTCATGCTGCTGGTGCGCGCCGCGCTCTCGCGCGATCGCCAGGAAGGCTCGGCAGATGTGCCACGACCCCCGGGATTGCACGAGTAGTACGTCGTGCAGCGCGGGCCGGGTCTTGCCGCGGAGGAGGCCGGTACGGAACCGGCCTCCCGGTGCGGTGCCGTTCGAACCATGCGTTACGGCCTGGTCGTCGATCCTGCTACAGCATCTTTTGGAACTCCTTGACCTGTCGGGCGGCCTCATCCTTGGCGATGCCGTAACGCTCCTGCACTTTGCCCACCAGATACTCTTGATCGCCTTCGGCACGAGTCAGGTCGTCGTCAGTAAGGTCGCCCCACTTGGCCTTGATCTTGCCAGTGAGCTGTTTCCAGTTGCCTTTGATGCGGTCGTCGTTCATGCCATGTCACTCCGTCAGTGGAAAGGATGACAGGTGCATGTTCGTCACCTGTCACGCCCTACTCTCCGGAAATGGTGTCAACGCCAGGTGGTTGAAATGTACATGGGCGCGGCTGGCGTTCACGAACGGGGTCGGGGTCAGGCCTGCCGCCAGGGCGCCAGGAGCACGCGCGGATGCGGGAGAAAACAGTCAGTCAGCGTCCCGGATCACTTTCGTCATCGCGATGCACGCCGCCCGCTGCGTGAATTCGCCGCAAAGCCGGCAGATCCATTCGCGCGAACCCGCCTTCTGACCCATCGAACGCGTGATCCAGATCGGCACAGACATGGGCGGCGCCTGAAAAATCGTCATCCGCAAAGTAGCTGCCACGTGTCACCAGGCAGCGCACGCCGGCCGCCAATGCCGCATGCAGGCCAGCTGGCGAGTCTTCAATCGCCAGCGCCTCGTCGTCGCCGAGGTTCAACCGTGCCAGGGCCACCTGGTAGACCTGCGGATCGGGTTTCTTGCGCGCCGCGTCTTCGGCGCAAACCACGGCGGAAAAACGCTCGCGCCACTGCGCGCCGAGCAAATGCGGAAACAGCGCATCGACATTGCCGCGGCCGGTGGTGGTTGCCACCGCCAGACCGATGCCGGCCTGAGCCAGCTCATCGATCAGCCGGATGACACCAGGCCTGGCCGCAATCACTCCCTGTCCGGCCAGTTCGTGATAATGCCTGGCCTTGTGCTGATGCACCGTCGTTGCCAGTCGCTCGCGCGCCATCCCGTGCGGCGGTGCCGACGGCGCGGTGTCCATCCAGGCCAACAGCCGTTCACGGCCACCGGTGACGCGCAGCAACCGGCCGTAGGTTGGTACGTCCCAATGCCACGGCAGATCAAGCTCGGCGAAGGCGCGATTGAAGGCAACGCGATGTCCGTCGCGCTCGGTTTCCGCAATCGTGCTATCCACGTCCCAGATGACTGCTCGCAACATGGCCTTCTCAGCGATAGAGCTTCGCCATGGTTTCCATCGCTATCGGCTTGATCTTGCCCGCCTGACCAGCGCTCCCGAATGCCTCGAAGCGCGCCTTGCAAATGCCGCTGGCGGCCTTTTTCGCGGCCATCAGGGCCTTGCGTGGGTCGAAGTCGCCCGGGCGTTCGGCCAGCCACTTGCGCATCGCACCGGTCATGGCCAGCCGGATATCGGTGTCGATGTTGACCTTGCGCACGCCACGCCGGATACCACGCACGATCTCCTCCACCGGCACGCCGTAGGTCTCCTTGATCTCGCCGCCGTACTCACGAATGATCGCCAACCACTCCTGCGGCACGCTGGAGCTGCCATGCATCACCAGATGGGTATTTGGCACTGCGGCATGGATGGCCGCGATGCGTTCGATCGCAAGGATGTCGCCCGTGGGCTGGCGGGTGAATTTGTACGCCCCGTGGCTGGTGCCGATGGCAATTGCCAACGCATCGACCCCGGTGCGCTCGACGAAATCGCGCGCCTGCTGCGGATCGGTGAGCATCATGTCGTGCGTGAGCTTGCCCTCCGCGCCCACACCATCCTCTTCGCCCGCCTCGCCGGTTTCGAGCGAGCCGAGACAGCCCAGTTCACCTTCGACCGACACCCCGACCACATGGGCAAGTTCGCAGACTTTGCGGGTCACATCGACGTTGTATTCATAGCTGGAGGGCGTCTTTGCATCCTCGCGCAACGAGCCGTCCATCATCACGCTGCTGAAGCCCGAACGGATCGACTGCTGGCACACTCCCGGCGTCGCACCATGATCCTGGTGCAACACAACCGGTATGTCCGGGTGCGACTCTACCGCCGCCAGCACCATGTGGCGCAGGTACGGTTCGCCTGCATAGCTGCGGGCACCGGCCGAGGCTTGCAGGATGACCGGTGACTGGGTTTCCTCGGCCGCCTCCATGATTGCCTGGATCTGCTCGAGGTTGTTGACGTTGAATGCGGGCACGCCGTAGTCGTGTTCGGCGGCGTGATCGAGTATCTGGCGTAACGAAACGAGGGCCATCGGTATCTCCGGGTCCATGACGTGGGATGAGGCGGTCCAGGAAGGGCTGCCCCGGCAAAGGTCATCGTGCCCAGTGCACGGGCACGATGAAACTGATGAATCACGAAGCGGCGTCGCCCGCCGCGAGGGCTCGCTGCTGTTGCCGCGACAGCTCATCCGCGCGACGCAGTGTGAGTACATGGTCGGCCAGTTGTTGCCAGCTGCGAAACAACTGCGCGGGCTCGTCCTGCTCGATCGGTCGGCCGGAGTTGTAGCCCCAGGGGACCGCCCAGTCGGCCGCTCCAGCGCTGCGTGCGGCACGCAGATCGGTGATCGAGTCACCCACATGCGCTGCGCGTGCCGGAGTGCTGTCGAGCTGCGCGATCACGTGCTGCAGCACGCGTGGGTCCGGCTTCTTCCATGTCAGGGTGTCACCACCGACCAGCAGTTCGAAGCAGTCGGCCAGCCCGGTGACCTCAAGCACGTGTTGCGCATGGCGTCGTTCCTTGTTGGTCACACAGGCCAGGCGTACCCCGTCGGCCAGCAGGCGCTGCAGGGATTCTGCGACCTTGCCGTACGGTTTTCCGGCAGTTCCGGCAGTCTCGGCATAACGCAGATCGAAGCGGGCCATGACCAGGTCGCGGTCCAGCTGCTGATCCGGGTCGATCCGCGCCAGCAGTTGGTCCATCATTGAATGCGCGCCGGTGCCGATCAGGTCCTGGATGACTGGGTTCGGCAGCGGTGCCTGGTCGAAATCCACCAGAGTCAGGTTTACGGCCTCGGCGATTTCGCCGCCGGTATCCACCAGCGTACCGTCGAGATCCAAGGTAATTACGTCGATCATGGTTGCAGGATTTCCTGTACGCGCGCAGCCAGGGCCGCGGCGGTAAGCCCGAAGTGCTCGAACACGTCGCCAGCCGGCGCCGATTCGCCGAAACTGTCCACACCGAGCGCGGCGACACAGCCGTATTGACCCCACCAGCAGGTGACACCCGCCTCCACGCCGATGCGCGGCAGCGTGCCGAGCACCTGTTCGCGATAGTCGCGATCGGCGCGATCGAATCGGGTCGAGCTCGGAAGGGACACCACACGCACGGCGATCCCGTTGGACGCCAGCAGCTCGCGTGCCTGCATGGCCAGGCCGACTTCGGAACCGGTCGCCAGCACGGTCGCCTGGGCATCGTCGGCATCCGCCAGCACATAGCCGCCGCGTGCGATACTGGCCAGCTGTGCGCTGTCGCGCATCTGTGCCGGCAGGTTCTGGCGCGACAGCAGCAGCGCGCTGGGACGATCAGTCGACTCCAGTGCAGCCGTCCAGGCCACCGCGGTTTCGGCGCTGTCACAGGGGCGCCATACCTCGAGATTGGGGATCAGGCGCAGGCTCGCCGCATGTTCGACCGACTGATGGGTCGGTCCGTCCTCGCCCAGGCCGATCGAATCATGGGTGAATACATGGATCACCCGCAGTTTCATCAACGCCGCCATGCGGATCGCATTGCGGCTGTAGTCGCTGAAAGTGAGGAAGGTGCCACCGTAGGGAATCAGGCCCCCGTGCAGCGCCACGCCGTTCATCACTGCCGCCATGCCGAACTCGCGCACACCATACGAAATGTGGCGTGCACCCGCCTCGGGAAAATTGGTGAGGTTGGAGCCGGTCAGGTCGGCGCTGCCACCCAGCATCTCCGGCACCTTCGGTGCCAGCTGCGCCAGCACCTGCTGCGAAGCCTTGCGCGAGGCCGTGTTTTCCCGGCTCTGGCTTGACTGCGCGACTGTCCCGTCACGAATGGCCTGCCAGTCGCCCGGCAACTCGCCCGCGATGCGGCGCAGGAATTCGCCCGCGAGTTCGGGATGAGCCGCGCGGTAGGCATCGAAGCGATTCTGCCAGTCGGCTTCGCGTTTCGCGCCGTCGGCACGTGCATCCCATTGCCTGTGTACGTTGTCGGGAATCTCGAATGGCGCGGCTGACCAGCCCAGTGCGTCGCGGGTTGCCTGGATTTCATCTGCGCCCAGCGGCTCGCCATGCGCCTTGGCCGTGCCACCGCGACCCGGAGATCCGGCGCCGATGGTGGTGCGACAGACGATCAGCGTGGGCTTGCCGTGGCTGCTCCTTGCCTGCGCAATCGAAGCATCCACCGCCACGATATCGTGTCCGTCGAGCGGACCGATCACGTTCCAGCCGCAGGCACGGAAGCGTGCCGGCGTGTCGTCGCGGAACCAGCCTTCGACCGGCCCATCGATGCTGATGCCATTGTCGTCGTACAGCACGACCAGCTTGTCGAGCTGCCAGGTGCCGGCCAGCGAAATCGCTTCGTGGCTGATGCCTTCCATCAAGCAGCCGTCGCCGACAAACGCATAGGTGCGGTGATCGACGATGGTGTGGCCGGGACGGTTGAACTCCGCTGCCAGCCGCTGCTCTGCCAGTGCCATGCCCACCGCGTTGGTCAGTCCCTGTCCGAGCGGTCCGGTGGTGGTTTCCACGCCCGGGGTCAGGCCGACTTCGGGGTGCCCCGGTGTCCGGCTGTGCAGCTGGCGGAACCGCTTCAACTCGTCCATCGGCAGGTCGTAGCCGGTCAAATGCAGCAGCGCGTACAGCAGCATCGAGGCGTGGCCGTTACTGAGCACGAAACGATCGCGGTCGGGCCACGCCGGGTTGGCCGGATTGTGCGCGAGGTGCTTAGCCCACAGTGCCACGGCCATTTCGGCCATGCCCATCGGTGCGCCAGGATGGCCGGATTTCGCCTGCTGGACGGCATCCATCGCCAGCGCACGCAGCGCATTGGCGCGCAGATCATGCGAGGCCTCGCCCCGCTGGATACGGGCGCCCGACTGGCTGGCCATCAGATCGCCCCCAGCGCGCGCTTGCGCCGCTCCATCATGCGCCAGATGAACGGCGTGAAGATCATCTGCATGGCGAGTTCCATCTTGCCGCCCGGCACCACGATGGTGTTGGCGCGGGACATCGAGGAGCCATCGATCATGCTCTGCAGATACGGAAAGTCGATCCCCTTGGGATCCTTGAACCGGATCACGCAGATACTCTCGTCGGCGGAGGGAATGTCGCGGGCGATGAATGGATTGGAGGTGTCGACCACCGGCACACGCTGGAAATTGACGTCGGTACGCGAGAACTGCGGGCAGATGTAGTTCACGTAGTCGGGCATGCGTCGCAGGATCGTGTCGGTCACCGCTTCGGCGGAGTAGCCACGAATATACTTGTCCCGCCACAGCTTCTGGATCCACTCCAGGTTGATCACCGGCACCACGCCGATCAGCAGGTCCGGGTGCCGCGCCACGTCGACATCGGGGGTGGCCACGGCGCCATGCAGCCCCTCATAGAACAACAGATCGGTGTCGTTCGGCAGATCCTCCCACGGCGTGAAGGTGCCGGGCTCTTGCTGATACGGCGCCGCCTCGCCCACGTCGTGGAGATATTTTCGGCACTTTCCGTTACCGGTTTCGGCATAGCTGGAGAACAGCTTCTCCAGTTCGCTGAACAAGTTGTTGTCCGGCCCGAAATGGCTGAAGTGCTTGTCGCCCCTGGCCTCGGCTTCGACCTGGCGCTGACGCATCTCGCTGCGGTCGTAGCGGTGGAAGCTGTCGCCCTCGATGAGGGCGGCGGTGACATTCTCGCGCCGGAAGATGTTCTGGAAAGTGCGCGTCACCGAGGTGGTGCCGGCGCCAGAGGATCCTGTGATGGCGATGATCGGGTGGCGTTCGGACATGGACGTTCCTCAGTTAGTTGCGAAACAGGCTGCGCTGGGCGAACAACGGATATTTTGTATCGGACGTCGATCGGTCGTGGTGATAGGCCTCGATGCGCTCGACTTCGTGTCGCGAGCCGAACACCAGGCCGATGCGCTGGTGCACCTCGTCGGGAGCTACGCCGAGTACGGGCTGGCGGCCAGTGCTGGCACGTCCACCTGCCTGTTCCATCAGGAAGCCGATGGGATTGGCCTCGTACAGCAGGCGCAATCGTCCGGCGCGACCGGGCACGCGCTCATCGCGCGGATACAGGAATACACCGCCACGCACCAGGATGCGATGCGCCTCGGCCACCATCGAGGCGATCCAGCGCATGTTGAAATCCTTGCCACGTGGACCGCTGCTGCCGGCGAGGCATTCGTCCACGTAGCGCTTCACCGGTGGCTCCCAGAAGCGGCTGTTGGAGGTATTGATCGCGAACTCCCGGCAGTCCTCGGGCACGCTCATGTCGGGATGAGTGAGCCTGAAGTCGCCCATGTCCGGATCAAGCGTGAAGCCAGCCACGCCGTTGCCGACCGTGAGTACCAGCATCGTCGACGGCCCGTACAGCGCGTAGCCCGCAGCCACCTGGGTGTGGCCGGGTTGCAGGAAATCCGCCGGTACCACGTCGCGTCCGCTGGCCACCACATCATCCGGCGCCCGCAGGACCGAGAAGATGCTGCCCACCGACACGTCGACGTCGAGGTTGCTGGATCCGTCCAGCGGGTCAAACAGCAGCAGGTATTTGCCGCGTGGATAGGCCGCGGGAATCTGGTGAGGCTCCTCCATCTCCTCCGACACCATGCCGGCAAGATGGCCGGCCCAGTCAAACGTCCGCAGGAAAATGTCGTTGCTCACTACGTCCAGGCGTTTCTGCACTTCGCCTTGCACGTTGAGCGCGCCGCCGCGCAGTGCCTGGCCGTCGGCCACAGTCGGCTCGGGCTCGCCCAGCTCGCCGTGTGCCACGGCACGGGCGATGGCCTTGCACGCCGTGGCCACATCAGCGATCAGCGCATTCAGATCGCCGCTGGCCTGCGGGAAGCGGCGGCGCTGGTCGATCAGATACTGGGCCAGGGTGGGCCGCTTGACGATGGACATGGCTCGCCTCTCAGGTTGGCTGCTGGAACACACGGCTGGCCAGGATATCGGCTGGCAGCAAGGTGGTGAGATCGTCGCGATCGAGCTCACGATCTCGTTCGAGAAACAGGCGGCTGGCCTGACGCAGACGTGCCCGGTCCAGCGCGTTGCGCACGCTGCGGGCGTTGGAGAAATTCGGTTGCTTGATACGTTGTTCGAGATAACGCTGGAATACGTCGGCCGTACCTTCGCCAAAGCGGTAATGCTGTTGATCGAGCATGCGCTGGGCGATTTGTGCCAGCTCGTCGACGGAATAATCCGGGAAGTCCAGGTGATGGGCGATACGTGAACTCATGCCGGGATTGGAGCGGAAAAAGGTGTCCATCCGGTCCTTGTAGCCAGCGAGTATCACCACCAGATCGTCGCGGTGGTTCTCCATGACCTGCAACAGGATCTCGATCGCCTCCTGGCCGTAATCGCGCTCGTTCTCGGGGCGATACAGGTAATAGGCCTCATCGATGAACAGCACGCCGCCCATCGCCTTCTTCAGCACTTCCTTGGTCTTGGGCGCGGTATGTCCGATGTACTGGCCCACCAGATCGTCGCGCGTGACTGCCACCATGTGGCCCTTCCGCACGTAGCCCAGGCGATGCAGGATCTGGGCCATGCGCAGTGCCACGGTGGTCTTGCCGGTGCCCGGGTTGCCGGTGAAGCTCATGTGCAGGCTGGGTGCTTCGGTAGCCAGCCCCATGTTCAGGCGCAGTCGATCGACCGTCAGCAACGCGGCGATGTCGCGCAGGCGCTGTTTCACCGGCACCAACCCGACCAGTTCGCGCTCCAGTTCATCCAGTACGGTCTCGACCTGGCTCTCGGCCAGCACCTGGTTGATCGAGCGGGCGGTCGAGCCAGCCGGCAACTCAGGTTCCACCTCGACAGAGGGTTTGGCCGAACTGCCCGGGATTGTGTAGGGGGGTACGGCCATCTCAGCTTGCTCCGTTGAGTTCGGCCCGCATGGCGGCGATGACGGTGGCGTAGTCGCCCTGGCCGAAGATCGCACTGCCGGCCACGAACGCGTCAGCGCCAGCATCGGCGGCCCGTCGGATATTGTCGACCTTGATACCGCCATCGACTTCGAGCCGGATCGGGCGGCCGCTGTCATCGATGATCCGGCGTGCCCGCTCGAGCTTGCGCAAGGTGGCATCAATGAAACTCTGCCCGCCGAAACCCGGATTGACGCTCATCAGCAAAATCACATCGACCTTGTCGATCACCCACTCCAGCATGTCCAGTGACGTGGCTGGGTTGAACACCAGCCCGGCGGCACAACCATCACCCTTGATCTGCTGCAAGGTGCGATCAACGTGCGCCGAAGCTTCCGGATGGAAGCTGATGATGTCCGCGCCGGCCTTGGCGAACAACGCTGCCAGCGCATCGACTGGCTGCACCATCAGGTGCACATCCAGCGGCACCTTGGCCCCGTCGGCTCCAACGCAATACGGCTTGATCGCCCGGGCCAGCATCGGACCCATGGTGAGGTTGGGCACGTAGTGGTTGTCCATGACGTCGAAATGGATCCAGTCGGCGCCAGCCGCAATGACGTCACGCACTTCCTCGCCCAGCCGCGCAAAGTCGGCCGACAGAATCGATGGCGCAATCACTGCGGACTGTCGCATCACGGCTGCATCCGAATGAGTTGGTCCGCGGCGAGAGTCGCCGCGGAGGGTTTTCTGTGCCGCACCTGGCTCAATACCGCGCGCCCTCGGGCTTGTCGGTGCCGTAGCCGTGCACGGTGTAACGTATGCTGCGCCCGGAGACTTCCTGTCGATTCAGGGTGAATCCTGGCTCGTTCGCGGGCCGGTTGACGATGAAGCTCATCACGATCGATTCGGTACCACGGCTGGCATCGAACGCGACCAGCCGGATGTAGTGCTGCGGAAAAGTCTGGCGACAGTCCTGCAGCTCCAGCATCACCCCGGCTGCATCGTGCAGGTCGAACATGGGCATGCCGAACATTTCCCAATACGTGTTGCGCGGATGCGGATCGTCGGTGTACTCGATGCCCCAGGCATAACCTTTGCCGAGTCCGTAGCTGATCTGCGCGCGGATCTCGTCGTCGGTGAGGTCGGGCAGGAAACTGAACTGCCCTTGGGTCAGGCGTCCGGTGGGATTGGTCATCATGGCGGTATCTCCCTCAGGCCACGCTGGGCGTGGTGGCGTAATCACTGGTGTCGGTGCTGGCGTAGTTGAAGCTGACGTCCTTCCAGGTTTCGAGCGCCTGCTTCAGCGGTGTGCAGGACTGCGCGGCCTTTTGCAGGATCGCCGGACCCTCGTTCTTGATGTCCTTGCCTTCGTTGCGCGCCTTGACCATGCATTCGAGTGCAACCCGGTTGGCCACGGCACCGGCCTGGATACCTGCCGGATGGCCGATGGTCCCGCCGCCGAACTGCAGGATCACGTCGTCGCCGAAAAGGTCGAGCAACTGGTGCATCTGGCCGGCGTGGATGCCGCCCGAGGCCACCGGCATGACCTTCTTGGTATCCGCCCAGTCCTGGTCGAAGAACAGGCCACGCGACAGGTCCTGCTTGGTGTAAGTGTCGCGGCAGCAGTTGTAGTAACCCTGCACGATCAACGGATCGCCTTCGAGCTTGCCGACGGCAGTGCCGGTATGCAGATGATCGACTCCGGCCAGGCGCAGCCACTTGGTCATGACACGGAAGCTGACGCCGTGATTCTTCTGCCGCGTGTAGGTGCTGTGGCCGGCGCGATGCATGTGCACGACCATGTCATTCTTGCGCGCCCAGTTGCCCATGCTCTGGATCGCCGGCCAGCCGACGACCAGATCGAGCATGATCACGATCGAGCCGAGCTCCTTGGCAAATTCGGCGCGTTCGTACATGTCTTCCATCGTCGGGCCGGTGACGTTGAGGTAGCTGCCCTTGACCTCGCCGCTGGCGGCGCTGGCCTTGTTGACGGCATCCATCACGTACAAGAAGCGGTCGCGCCAGTGCATGAATGGCTGCGAGTTGATGTTCTCGTCGTCCTTCATGAAGTCCAGCCCACCCTTCAGCCCCTCGTAGATCACCCGACCGTAGCTGCGACCGGACAGGCCGAGCTTGGGCTTGGTGGTGGCGCCGAGCAGGGGACGGCCGTACTTGTCCAGGCGCTCGCGTTCAACGATCAGCCCGGTGGGTGGTCCCTTGAAGGTCTTCACGTAGGCGACCGGGATGCGGATGTCCTCCAGCCGCAGGCCCTTCAGCGGCTTGAACCCGAACACGTTGCCGATCAAACTGGCCGTCATGTTGGCGATCGAGCCTTCCTCGAACAGAATCAGGTCGTAGGCTATCCAGGCGAAATACTGGCCCGGCGTGCCCGGTACCGGTTCGATCTTGTAAGCCTTGGCGCGATAGTTGTCGTAGGCGGTCAGCCGATCTGTCCACACCACGGTCCAGGTGGCGCAGGACGACTCGCCAGCCACCCCCGCAGCTGCCTCGACCGGGTCCACCCCATCCTGCGGCGTGATCCGGAACAGGCAGATCGTGTCGGTCTCGCTGGGCTGGTAGTCGGGTTGCCAGTAACCCATCTCCCGATACTTCAGGACTCCGGCGGCATAACGTTTCTTGTCGTCCCCGATGATTTCGGTGGCTTCGGCATGGATATCATTTGTGCTCATGAATGGTCTCCGTTGAACGTGCCGCGAATAGGCTATTGACGCGGGTTAGTTTCGACTGTAGCTTGACCAATAATTAAGTAAAAGTAAGAGTTTCTTTCTTTATTCTTAATCATTAACTGAACTATGAACCTGACCCTTCGCCAGTTGCGCGTGTTCGCCGAAGTAGCGCGTCTGGGTAGCAACCAGGCGGCGGCAGCCTCCCTGCACATCACGCCGCCAGCCGTGTCGATGCAGATCAAGGAGCTTGAGTCGCAACTGCAGCTCACCCTGTTCAATCGCGAAGGGCGCGGACTGAGTCTGTCTACTGCGGGCGAATATTTCCTGGTTCATGCCCGGCGGCTACTGGCTATGTACAAGGACACCGAAGACGCGATGGCGCGATTCCTCAAGCTGGATCGCGGCGTGCTGACCCTCGGCATCGTCAGCACCGCCAAGCATTTCGTACCACAGTTGCTGGCACGGTTTCATGAAGAGTACCCGGGCATCGAGCTGCGCCTGCGGGTTGCCCACAATCGCGAGAAGCTGGTGACGATGATGCAGGCCGGTGAGGTCGACCTGACCGTCATGGGCCGCCCGCCCAAGGAAATTGAAACACGCGCCGAGGCCTTCGCCGCGCATCCGCTGGTGTTTGTCGCCGCACCCAACCATCCGCTGGCAAACTTGATTTCGAGCCCGCCGAGTGCGCTGGCTGCCTATCCTTTCATCGTGCGCGAACCCGGCTCAGGCACGCGTACCGCGATGGAAGCGTTCTTCAGCGAACACCATCTGGAGCCGCCGGTAGCGATGGAAGTGGCCAGCAACGAGACCATCAAGCATTCAGTGATGGCGGGGCTCGGGCTCAGCCTGCTCTCGCTGCATACGATCGGACTTGAATTGCACAGTGGTCTGCTGCGCATGCTCCACATCGACGGTACGCCCCTGATGCGTACCTGGTTCATCGTGCGGGTGCAGTCGCGGCACCTGTCCCCCGCCGCCGAAGCCTTCCGTTACTTCATCATCGAGCACGCGGAGGCCCATCTTCTCGAACACGACGCGCCGCTGCTGCAAATGCAACCCGGCCAGACCTGAGAGGTCGGGAAAACCGCCCGGCGAAGTTCCCCCTGCGGCGGTCGCAGCTTCACAGCCTCGGAGCCGACCTGCCGGACGCGTGTCGACTTCACCGCCGACAACGCAAGTTGCAGCGCGCGGGCCTGTGGTTCCCCACGGCAGCCACTTTGCCGCTATCCATGCATCAGTCAGTGCGGTTGTCGCTTGAGCCAGTTTGCCAGTGCCCCGGCTTCAGGTTGCATTGCCTCGGCCGTCGCGGGGCGGGAAAGCATCTCCGCCAACGCAGCAGGTACTTCGAGTGGGTGGCCGAGCAGCGGTTCCACCACGCCCTCGAACTTGGCCGGGTGCGCCGTGGCCACCACGGCCCAGGGCTGCACGTCGCCAGTATCACGCAGTCGATCGAGTTCGTGCATCGCGGTGGCGGTATGCGGGCAGAACACTTCACCATGTTCGCGCGCGTGCGTGGTGATGGTTTGGCGAATGGTCTCGTCGTCGACGCTGTACGCCTGCAGCAACTGGCGCAGCCGGGTTTCATCGGGGAAGGTCCAGCGCAGCCGTTCGAAGTTGCTCGGCGCGCCCACGTCCATCGCGTTGGCGAGGGTGGCTACGGCTTCGCGCGGCGCGTAGTCGCCACCGGCGAAGTAGTCGGGCAGGGTGGCGTTGGCGTTGCAGGCCAGGCGCACTTCGCCGACGGGCAGGCCGATCTCGCGCACCCACAGGCAGGCCATGGCATTGCCGAGGTTGCCGGTGGGCACGATGAAATTGAGTGGTGTGCCGTGTTCGCGCCACCAGCCCAGCGCGGCGTGCGCGTAGTAACTCATCTGCGGCAGCAGGCGGCCGAGGCTGATGCTGTTGGCCGAGGACATGGGTACCTGCGCCTGCAGCGCCGCGTCGCTGAGCGCGGCTTTCACCATGCGCTGGCAGTCGTCGAAACGACCGGCCACGCGCAGCGCCTGCACGTTGTCGCCGAAGCAACCGAGCTGGTGCGCCTGGCGGGGCGAGACCAGGCCGTCGGGATACAGGATCACCACGCGGATGTTCGGCTGGCGGTGGAAGGCGGCGGCTACCGCGGCGCCGGTGTCGCCGGAGGTGGCGACCAGGATGGTCAGCGGGCGAGTGTCGGCGCGGGGCAGGCGGCGCAGGCAGGCGGCGAGGAAGCGGGCGCCGAAATCCTTGAAGGCCGAGGTGGGACCGTGGAACAGCTCCAGCATCAGGGTGTCCGGATGCGCCGGCAGCGGCCGCAGCGGCGCTTCGAAGGTGAAGGCTTCGGCACAGATTGCCGGGAGTCCGTCGGCCAGCGCGTCACCGGTGAAAAACGGCGCCAGCAAGGTTGCGGCTGTGTCGGCCAGCGAGCCATGCGGATCGAATGTACTCGGGTCGATGGATGGCAGGGCCTCGGGCACGTACAGGCCACCATCGGGTGCCAGCCCAGCGGCGATCGCGCGACTGATCGGTACGGTCGGGCTGTTGCCACGGGTGCTGCGGTAGCGCGGGGATTCCATTGCGCTCATGCCTCGGTTCCGGCCGTCATCGGCATCGACTCGACCAGGCTGGCGGCGGCTCCGTCGATCGGCGATATCCAGGTGTCGCTGTCCAGTCCCGCGTCGGCGAACGCCTCGCGCATGGCGGCGCCGGCGGCCTCGGCCTCGGCGCGGGTTTCATACCAGCCGAACACGCTGGGGCCGGCGCCGGAGATGCTGGCGCCCAGCGCATGATGATCGAGCGCAGCCTGTTTCACCTGCGCGAAGTGCGGGATCAGCGGTGCGCGGCGCGGTTCGACCAGTACGTCCTTGAGGCCTTCGCGCACCAACGCCGCATCGCCGTGGTAGCAGCCGGCCAGCACCAGGGCCAGGTTGCTGCTCTGCGCAACGAACTCGCCCAGTTCGTAATGACCGGCCAGCACGGCGCGTGCCTTGCGCGTTTCCAGCACCACGTGCGGATGCACCAGCGCGCAATGCCATGCCGCGGGTACCGGCACGCGCACCAGCCGTTCCCGGGTGGCCAGCACCAGGCCGCCGAGCAGCATCGCGCCGAGGTTGTCGCCGTGGCGGCCGCCGCTGGCAACCGTCTCGCCATCGAGTGCGAACTGGTACAGGGCCTCGCGTGACAGCAGTTGTTCCAGCAACGCGTTGGCGGCCACCAGCGCGGCCACGCTGGAGGCGGCCGAACCGCCCATGCCCGAACCCAGCGCAATGCCTTTGTGCAGTACCAGCTCGAATCCGTACGGCAGCTCGAGCGCCTGACGCAACGACAGCAACGCAGTGCCGGCGGTATTGCGCTGCGGGTCGAGCGGCAGCGCGTCGAGACAGCCGCGGATCGCCGCGATACGTACCACCGGTTCGTCGATGCGGCGTACTTGGGCGTAGTCGCCGGTACCGGTCAGGCTGTGGCCAAGCAGGTCGAAGCCGACCCCGACATTGCCGACACTGGCCGGCGCGAAGGCGCAGGCGAGGGGGGAGTTCCTGGAGCTAGCTGGTGGCATATGCAGTTCCGGCAACGAGACATTCATGCTTGCACCGTTAGTGATTCGGCGATGCGCAGCAGGTCGGCGAACACGCCGGCTGCAGTGACTTCCGGCCCGGCACCCGGACCCTGCACCAGCAGCGGATTATCGCAGTAGCGGCGGGTGCTGAACTGCACCACGTTGTCGGTCAGCCGCGAATGGGCGAAAGCGTGTGTGGCGGGCAGTATCGCCAACCGCACGCTGGCGTGGCCATGGCGATCGAGATGGGCGACATGGCGCAGCACGCCGCCTGCGGCACGCGCCTCGGCGAGCCGGGCCGCCATCGGCGCATCCAGTTCGTGCAGGCGATCCATGAACTGCTCGCGCGGCAGCGCGGCGAGCGCGTCGGGCACCAGGCTCTGCAGGTCGACATCCTCCAGCGACAGCGGCCAGCCCGCCTCGCGCGCCAGGATCACCAGCTTGCGGGCCACGTCGAGACCAGACAGATCATCGCGCGGATCAGGCTCGGTATAGCCGAGCGCGTGCGCCTCGCGCACCAGTGTCGAGAACGGGTGTTGGCCATCGTGGCGGTTGCAAAGCCAGGCCAGCGTGCCGGAGAATATTCCTTCCACCGCCAGCAATTCGTCGCCGGTATCGAGCAGGTCGCGCAGGGTCTGCACCACCGGCAGGCCGGCGCAGACGGTGGCCTCGCAGCGGAACCGTGCGCCCCTCGCGCAGGCGGTGTGGATGGCCTGCCAGCGCGACAGCGGGCCACTGCCAGCGAGCTTGTTCGGCGTGACCACGTGGATACCTGCGGCCAGCCAGCTGGCATAGCGCGAGGCCACCTCGTCGTTGGCGCTGCAGTCGATCAGCAGCGCATGCCGGTTATCAATGCCGCGCACATGCTCGGCGAAGGCATCGAGGTCGTTCGGTCGCCACACCTGCGCGCCGCCGTGGCGACCGTTGAGCTCGGCGTCGTCGCAATCCAGCCACATGCGTTTGCTGGCCACCACGCCGCAGAGTTTCAGTTCCAGTCCGCTGTCGCGTGCCAGTCGTGGTTGCGCGGCGCGCAATTGATCGAGCAACGCGCTGCCGACCCGGCCGGGCCCGATCAAGCCGAGCGCAAGCACACGTCGCCCGGTGCTGGCGATGGCATGCATCGACCGCGGTGGCAACGGGGAACGCTGGACTTGCTTGGGCGCACAAATGATCACGACGACCTCTCCGGTGGAGGCCCGTTCTCGCTGGCGTGTCGGTGTGGGCCGGCCCGCCTCGTCGAGGGCGGGCCGTTGCATGTAGAAACTTACCTACGCACGACACTCCGCCCGGGACCAGTGGTACCGGTGCCGGTGGTAATCGTGGTAATGGTGATGGCGCCTGCGCACACACGCGTGCGACCGGTGTGAACCGGAGCGAAGTACCTGCGTGCTGGTGCGGAAAGCGGCGACATGGCACCGACCTTACGGGGATTGTTGCGCCGCAGTCAACAGATTCATATGTAACTTTTACGGTCCCCTGCGCAATGGATCATCGCTGCGCCGACCTGCGGCAGGTTGTCGCGTCCGGACGATCGTGCTCGAACCAAGCGCCTGCGTCGCCTTAGAATACGCGGATGACCACCTTTGTACCTCGGCGCAGCCTGCTCCGCGCGGTCGCAGTGTTGCTTGCGTTCTGCGTGTGCGCTGCAGCCGCGGCCAACACGCCGCTAGTTCCCGACACCATGCAGCAGCGCGTGATCGCCTGCACCAGTTGCCACGGCACGCACGGCGAGGGCTCGCCCGACAGCCTGAGCGGGCCGCGCCTGGCCGGCAAGCCGGCAGGCTATTTGTTGCAGCAGTTGGAGTATTTCCAGAGCGGCCAGCGCCAGCATGCGCCGATGGAATACGTGGTGCGTCAGCTCAGCCCCACCTATCTGCGCCAGATTGCCGAGTATTTCGCGAAACAGGACGTGCCCTACCAGCAGCTGCCGGTGCCGGCAGTGTCGGAGGAAACCATGCGCCGTGGCGAGCAACTGGTGCTGCATGGCGACCCCGGTCGCGCCGTACCTTCGTGTGTCAGCTGCCATGGCACCAAGCTCTCCGGCTTTGAACCGCTGATGCCCGGCGTGTTGGGGTTGTCATACGACTACCTCAACCAGCAACTGGTCTCGTGGCGCACGCATACCCGTGCGGCGGAGGGACCGTATTGCATGGGCGTGGTCGCCAACCGCATGCGCGAAGCGGACATCGGCGCAGTTTCCGCGTGGCTGGCCAGCCAGGTACCGCCGGCCGGCATGCATCCGCAGCCTGCCAGCGCGCGGACCGAGCCGTTGCCTGGCTGGTGCGTGATGGGCAGCAGCGAGGTGACGCCATGAAGCTGTTGCGTCGTGGATGGTGGGTGCTGGCCATACTGGCGTTTGTGGTGGCGGTGTGGCTGGCGTTGCGACCTGCCGGGCCGGTGCCGGTATCGCCCGAGCAGCAAGATGCCGCCGCCCTGGAAGATCCAGCCTTGATCAAGCGTGGCGAATACCTGGCCACGGCCGGCGACTGTGCGGCCTGCCACACCGCGCGCGGCGGCCAGCCCTACGCCGGCGGGCGCTCGCTGGCCACGCCCTTCGGCGCCGTGCCGGCGCCAAACATCACGCCCGATCCCGCCACCGGCATCGGTCAGTGGAGCTTCGGGGACTTCTGGCGCGCGCTGCACAACGGCAAGGGCCGTCAGGGCGAACTGCTGTACCCGGTGTTCTCCTATACCTCGTTCACCAAGGTCACCCGCGACGACGCGTTGGCCATCTTCGCCTACCTGAAGTCGCTACCGCCGGTGAACCGAACGGACCTGCCCTCGGGCCTCGGTTTTCCGTACAACCTGCGCAGCAGCCTGTTGGCATGGCGGGCGCTGTATTTCAAGCCGGGCGTGTTCCAGCGCGATCCGGCGAAGTCCGACGAGTGGAACCGCGGCGCCTACCTGGTGCAGGGGCTCGGCCATTGCAATGAATGTCATACCGAGCGCGATTCCCTCGGCGGCATCAAGAAGGGCCAGCATCTCACCGGTGGTCAGATCCCGGCTCTGGCCTGGTATGCGCCCGACCTCAGCACGCAGCCCGGTGGCGGCCTCGCCGGCTGGCGCGAGCAGGACATCATCGACCTGCTGAAAACTGGCCAGTCAGCCAAGGGCACGGCGTTCGGGCCGATGGCCGACGTGGTGCGACTGAGCACCCAGCACCTGACCGATGCCGACCTGCATGCCGTGGCAACCTACCTGCAATCGTTGCCGCCACGCGCGCCGACTCCGCCAACCGCGCCGTTCACGCGCGCCGCCAGCGCCGAGCAGGGCGGCAAGCTCTATGCGAAACACTGTGCCGACTGCCATGGCGCGGACGGCAACGGCGTGGCCGGCATCTACCCGCCGCTCAACGGCAACACCTCGGTCACCGAACCGACCGGGATCAACGCGATCCGCAGCGTGTTGCTCGGCGGCTTCGCGCCGGCCACGGCGGCCAACCCGATGCCTTATTCGATGCCGCCGTTTGCCCAGCAGTTGAACGACGCCGACGTCGCCGCGTTGGTCACCTATATCCGCCAGTCGTGGTCCAACCAGGTCGGCGCCGTGCAGCCGGACGAGGTGGCGACGTCTCGGCATACGCCGGTCGACTGAACCACCGCCACGACTCGGCCGCGCAGAACACCTTGGGCGAGGAGACGCAGATGTCCTGGCGAGCTTGCCGTCGAACCCGCGGGTGAAGATCGCATAGTGGCGGTCGATCGAGAGATCGGCGGGGTTGATGCCCTGGCAGCCCGGTACCGGCTGCGACAATCCGGCTGTACACCGCCTGCCGGTCATCCGGCACAATTATTTGGACAGCTGTTGCTTGTAGGTCCGTCGGGCCGCAAGGAACAGATCCACCGGGAAGCGGATCGACACGCCCTCAAGCGCCGCCGCCAGCATCTCCAGATGGGCGTCGAAACCGGCGCAAGCCTTGGCGATGTCCTCATCCGCGGGCAATCCCAGCGTCAGCACCAGGCGGGTCTTAGTCCCGACCGCGCTCAACTCCCAGCGTAGCGGACGCTCGGGTTCATCCCCGCTGCTCCAGGAGTATTCGAGCAACTGGGGTGGATCCAACGCGAGTACGGTGCTCTCGATCTTCGTTCCGCTGTCAACGAAATCGATGTGAACGCCACCACCGGCGCGCAATTCGACAGACCCCGGCGCAAGCCATTGCGCAAGCGCCTGCGGCTCAGTGAGCATGCGCCATACCGCATCCCGATCATGCTCGAAAAGCCGCTCGAGCCGTCCTTCGAAACCGTTCTCGAGGCGCCGAATCCGACCCGGCGGAACGCTGTCTACATTCATTAGGTCTTTTCCACACTGCATTTCATTGCCATCCGTATTGTCTCGGGAACGGTGAGGGCGAGGCAAGTGGAAGAGCAGTGTCCGCTTCGCTTGCCAGTGCCTCGTTCGTACCCGGTGTACCGCGGTATTCGACCACCGCCTTGCGGCCGTCGCTGACGTCCCAGATCCGTTGACGACTGACCTTCCTGAAAGCGACCAGCCACGACTGGTCGCTTCGGATCGAACACGGCCCATTCACCCGTCACCCAGCCGTCATCCGAAGCGCCAGCTTGACCTTCAGGCCAGAGCTGCCGATGGTTGCGCGACCGAATATCACCTTCGGGCGTTAGCGCTTCGACTCAAGGAATGGCAGCGGAGGATGCGCGCGCTCGTTGAGTCGGTGCACTCGATGCAAAGTCGGGAAGCCACCGCAACATTTCTTGAATTTCTTGCCGCTACCGCACGGGCAGGGGTCGTTCGGCCCGTCTTCCGGTTTCGACGGACATCCGCGGGCGATACACCATCCGTAGCAGACGTCTCCGTGCGTAACCGCCAGTATCCGTGGATGGCAGCCAGTGCGGCGGGGATCGCCTGCGTAATTTTCTCGCGTTGCGCTCGCCGGGATACTTGGACGAATCAAGCAGTGGATCGAACGCCGCCGGATCGTGCTGGAGGCATCCAAACGATGCCGTTCATGTGCCGCCCCGAAGGATGCAGGAGGTATTTGCGTGCCAGGCAGCGGCGCGTCGGCAGCGGTCATTTCGATACTCATCCATCGCCCACCGGGGACTTTCCGTCCATTAGTGCCCTCAATTCACAATCGAACGAACGCCACCTCAGATCAGCCCCTTCGATCCTGATGGCACCCTGTGCGTAGTGAAGGGAATTGCGTGCTTCCTGCAACGCAAATTGCAGAGCCTCCGCCCTGGAATGGAAATCGCGCCTGGCTCCATTTGCTGCTGTCATGGTCCACACGCCCAGTGCGTTGGCCGCAAGAGGCAAGTCGAAAAAAATGACATCGGGAACAGACATGACGGGATCGTGGCAGTGCCTATGTCCAAGGCGCGTGCAAATTCCGTCTTTCAGTCATATCCGGCCACACTTGCGCCGTCGCATAGTCTGACACCGTGCAGCCAAGCAGAAAGAAATCACTTGGATGCCGCAGGCGCACGAATGCTCTTGCTCGGGCCTTGATGCGCAGTCCACGACGCGACGAATGCGGCGGGCAGTGCCCGCCCTACGAAACGCCGATATCAATGTCACAAATCAATCGCGTAAACCGCGGTTCCATCCCCGTTGTCCTTCACCAGGCGGATGTTGTTCAGGCCTGCTCCCTTCGCCACCGCAAGCTTGCCTGCGCGCCCGGTGAACACCACCGCACCACGCGTCTTCAACGGGGCGAATACCCACGACGTGGGTTCCAGATCGCCCACCCCGATCTGCTGCTTGTGTTCGATCCACTTCGCCAGGATCTCCCGCGTGCCATCGGGTGCCGGCAGCACGATATTGCTGCCGTCGAGACCGGGGAAATGTCCGCCGCCGCTGGCGCGGTAATTATTGGTGACGATGATGAACGGATCGGTCGGTGAAACCGGCTTGCCCTGGTAGGTGAGTGAGGTGATGCGCTGGCCGACCGGTTGGGATACGTCGATGACGTAGTGGATGCCGCCCTGTATCTGGTCGAAGTTGTAGCCGGTGTAGCGGCTGTTGATCAGTTCCTGCGCGCCGGTCTTGTCCGGGTCGATGCGGTTGAATCGCTGGGCGGATTTTTCCAGCCAGGCCTTGAGGCCGGCGCCGTCGGTTTTCACTGCGGCCAGGGTGTTGGGATAGAAATAGAGGTCCGCTGCATTGCGCAGGGTGAGCGGTCCGGGGGCTACGTCGGTGTAGTCGTCGGGGCCGCCGAAGCCGGTACGGAAGGCGGCGGCGGCAGACAGCACGGGTACGTCGGCCAGCTCGGGGTGGGAGCGTGGCAGTTCGCGGCGGACGTAGTCGATCTGCGCGGCGTTGATCGGCGCCAGCGCAGTCATGTTGCCTTCGTCCACGAAGTAGCTGCTCAGGTGCACGGTGCTGGAGCCGATCGGCGTGTTGACGTAGGCAATCGCGGCCTGGTGCACGGATTCCAGCAGCGGTGCGATGGCGGGATCGGGCGGCACACACTGGTTTTTCTCCGGGCAGATCGAACGCACCTCGCTATGCGTATTGTCGGGGTCGACCACCCAGTGGCCCTCCTTGCGATTGAGCACCAGCTTGATCACGCCCAGGTCCTTGCCGAAAAAACCGGCCATCACCGCCGGCACGTCGCGCACGAAACCTGCTCGTGCATCGACCTCCTTCATGCCGGCGTAGCGTGGGCCGGGAAATTCGCTGTGCGAGTGACCGAGCAGCAGCACGTCGATGCCCGGCACGCCAGCGAGGTACCAGCCGGCGTTCTCCATGTTGCCGGTGTAGGGATGGGTGTCGAGCCCGCCGTGCAGGATCGCCACGATCAGGTCCGGATGCTGCGCCTCAAGCTCGGGCAGGTATTTCTGCGCGGCCTCCACCACACCGCTGACGGTGACCTTGCCGGTCAGGTTGCGCTGGTCCCACTGCATGATTGGCGGCGGCGTGAAGCCGATGATACCCACGCGCAGCGGCACGGTGATCTCGCTGCCATCGGGCGTCCAGGCCCGGATCCTCTTGCTGATGATCGTCCACGGCTCGAAGATCGGCTTGCCGTCGCGCGCGCTGAACACGTTGGCCAGCACCAGCGGGTAGTGCGGGCCGGTGCAGCGATTATCGTGACCGTCGTCCACGTTCATCGGCGTGCCGGTGACTCGCGACAGGAAGCCCAGGCCATAGTTGAACTCATGGTTGCCCAAGGTGCCGCCGTCGTAGCCGACCGCGTCCATCGCCTGGTAGATCGCCAACTGCTGGTCGCAGGTGACCGGCTTCACCAGTGCCTGATAGTCGGCCAGCACGCTGCCCTGGATGGTGTCGCCGGCGTCGAACAGGAAGTTGTTGGGAAGCTCCTGGCGGGCGCGCCGGATCAGGGTGGCGGTGCGCTCGAAACCCACCGTGAGGTCGGGCTCAAGCCGGTAATAGTCGTAGCTGAGCACGTTGAAGTGGAGGTCGGTGGTTTCCAGGATCGCCACCTTCGCGCGTGCGCCGTCGGGTATCTTGCCGGACTGCCAGGGGAGCCCCGAGCAACTGGAGAGCAGGAGGGCAGCGAGTGCCAGCAGCGCGAGGGTGCGGCGGGTCAGGCGTGGGGACATGGGCGTTCCGTGGTCGTACGCGATCAGGCGGTCAAAATTAGCAGATCGGGAACCTCGGATCGCAGTTGATCGCCTTGGATTCACCTATCTCGCGCACAGCCGCTTCGACACCCCGAGCCATTACCCGACCTGGATTTGCTGGGCACGGGTCTGGCGCCGTTGCTGTACCTCACGTGGCGCCGAGGTGGCACTCAGCGCGCTTGCGCTCTGTGCAGTGCCCGCTGCCGAGCGAATCGTCTGTCCGATCCATGCACAAATAGGTGGGAGAAGCCGTCCGACGGCGCGCACTTGACCCGGTGCGTCAGTCAAGCACATTTTCCGGTCGTTGGGCGGCACGTATCGAGTCGGTCGGTCGCACCACCTGGGCGGTGTCCGCAATTCCCCGGTTCGCGCAAGAAGCGCGCACTGGTGGTGTTCCGGCCGCTGCTGATTGCAGCCGGGTCAGGGATGGGATGGGGCTGGCAGGTGTCTTGCTAGCCCTGTGACATTCCCGTAGACCTCCATGCTCGCCATGACCCGATCGAAAGACCAGGATGCCCGCGCCGCAGACGAAGCCGAAGACCTGGAGCAGCAGATGGCCGAACTCGACTTGTCGACGGCCGACAAGCGCTTCCTGCGCACGCTGCACCAGACCGAGAAGCAGCTCAACGACGCCTTCGACGAGGCGCATCAGGCCGACGACCTGCAGCAACAGGTGAGCCGGGTCTACCGCCAGCTGTACCGCCCGGGCTGACCATCCCGGCGCAGCGGAACGACCGGTTACCGCCTATGCTGGGCCATCGGAAAATCTCCAGGGTGTTTGACCGCCGTAGTCTTCTGTAGCCAAAGGCCGCCAGGACGCCCACGCGCGCGGGAATGACGGCGCGGAGGAGATCCTTCCGGTATCCATCGTTGTCCATTGCTGGAAAGTCACCCGTGCCGATTGCCGCCAGCCATCGCGAAAAGCCGCTTGCTGCCAGGGTGCTGGTCATCGGTCATCGTGGTGCGCCGGCCTGGCGGCCGGAGCACACGCTGGCGTCCTATGCCCGGGCGATAGCCGAGGGCGCGGACTTGATCGAGCCGGATCTGGTGATGACCAGGGACGGCGTGCTGGTGGCACGCCACGAGAACGAGATCGGCGGTACCACCGACGTGGCCAGCCACCCCGGGTTCGCCGCACGCAAGTCCATCAAGACGATCGACGGCCGTGCGGTGACCGGCTGGTTCGCCGAAGATTTCACCCTGGCCGAACTGAAGACGCTGCGTGCGCGCGAGCGCCTGCCGCAGCTGCGCGGCACCAAGCACGATGGCGAATTCCAGATCGCGACGCTGGAGGAGATCATCGACGTTGCCGCGGCGCAGTCCACATTGGCTGGCCGTTCCGTTGGCGTCATTCCGGAGATCAAGCACGGCAGCTATTTCCAGCGTATCGGCCTGCCGATGGAAGACCGCTTGCTGGCGACACTGGCCGCGCATGCGTACACGCGCACGGCGCCGGTGGAGATCCAGTCCTTCGAGATCGCGAACCTGAAATACCTGCGCGGCAAGCTGGGCAACGCGCACCCGAACATCCGCCTGCTGCAGTTGCTGGATGCGCCGGAGGCGCCACCATACGACGTGGCCGCCGCCGGGGGTGATCTGGATTACGCGCGGATGATGACGCCGCAAGGACTGCGCGAGATCGCCCGTTATGCCGATGCAGTCGGCCCGGATCTCCGCGCGGTCATTCCGTGGAATGCCGATGGCGGACTGGGCCAGCCGACGCGTCTGGTGCATGACGCACATGCGGCGGGGCTGGAAGTGCATCCCTACACCTTCCGCCCGGAAAACCAGTTCCTGGCGAGGGACTTCTGGCGCGGCGACGACCCGAGCACCTTCAACCAGGACGGCCTGATCGCCCAGATCGGTGTTTATCTTGATGCGGGCATCGATGCCTTCTTCACTGACGATCCGGCGAGCGGGCGCAAGGCGGTCGACGTGCGTTGAGCGATGCGGACAGGGCATCACGGCGCAAACCACACATGCCTACGGAACGGGCGAAAGATCGTTATGATCAAGCCATTGCCGCCATTTCGTCAGCCAGCCGCCATGCCTACTACTGCCGCATCGTCGTCGCGCACGCGTGGGATCGCGCTGGCCGTCTCCTGCGCCGCCGCCGCCGCCATCCTGGGCGGCATCCTGGCTAGCGGCGATGGTGGTGCGTCCTGGCAATGGCTGCACTGGATCGCCAAGCCGCTGACCACGCTGCTGATTCTCGCCGCTGCGGCTTTGGTCTGGACGCCGGTGTCGCGACGTTACCGTCGCTGGATCGTGGCGGGGCTGGTTTTTTCGCTGGCCGGTGACGTCTTCCTGATGCTGCCCGCCGATCTGTTCGTGGCCGGACTGGTGGCCTTCCTGGGCGGGCATATTTGCTTCATGGTCGCGTTCCTGGGTGACAGTCGCTTCGGTACGCGTCCGCTGGCGTGGCTAGCCTGCCTGGCCGTAGGTGGCGCAAACCTGGTATTGCTGTGGCCTTCCATTCCCGCCGCGTTGCACCCGGCGGTGGCGGTCTATGGCCTTGTGCTGTCCGGCATGGGCGCGCAGGCGCTGGGGCGGGCCTGGTTCCATGTCGACGGCCGGCTGGCGCGGCCGGCGCGGCGTGCGGCGATCGGCGCCTTGCTGTTCATGCTCAGCGACAGCCTGCTGGCGTGGAACCGCTTCCACGGTGCGATACCACTGGCTACGCTGTGGGTGCTCGGGAGTTACTTTGCGGCGTTGTGGTGCATCGCCCGCTCGGTGGCGCAGGACGAGGGTGTCGTCGGGGCGGAGGTGGAGCGCGCAGAGGGCCTGCCGTGAATACCTCCGAACTCATCATCACCTGGGCGACGCCGTTCTTCTTCGTGCTGATCGCGATCGAGCTGGTCGCGGCGCGGCTGCGCGGGCGCCGCGCGTATCGCGGCAACGACTCCATCAACAGCATCGGTCTGGGCGTGATGTCGCAGATCGTGGGAGTGTTCACGAAACTGCTCACGCTGGGCATCTACGCCTGGTGCGTGCAGCAGGTCGCGTTGTTCGCGCTGCCGGCAGACAGCATCTGGGTCTGGATCAGCGGGTTGCTGCTGTACGACTTCATGTACTACTGGCTGCACCGGATGGGCCACGAGGTGAACATCCTGTGGGCGGCGCACGTGGTGCATCACCAGAGCGAGCAGTACAACCTCTCCACCGCGCTGCGCCAGACTAGTACCGGCGGCTTGCTGGGCTGGATCTTCTACCTGCCGATGGCCGTGCTCGGCTACCCGCTGCAAGTGTTCGTGGGGGTCGCGCTGATCGACCTGCTCTACCAGTTCTGGGTGCACACCGAGCAGATCGGCAAGCTGGGCTGGTTCGACCGCGTGTTCTGCTCGCCGTCCAATCATCGGGCGCACCACGCCACCAATGACCGCTACCTCGACCACAACTACGGCGGCATTCTGATCGTCTGGGACCGGCTGTTCGGCACGTTCGTGGAGGAGGACGACCGCGACCCTCCGGTATATGGCACCCGCTCGCCACTGCGCAGCTGGAATCCGCTGTGGGCGAACGCCGAGGTGTACTGGGCGGTAGCGGTCGATGCCTGGCATGCGCAACGCTGGCGCGACAAATTGCAGGTCTGGGTGCGCCCGCCCGGCTGGCGTCCGGCCGACGTGGCGACACGTTTCCCCAAGCCGGCCTTCGAGATCCACCGGGCGATCTACAACCCGCCGATGGCGTCGGCGCTGGCGGGCTACTGCCTGTTGCAGTTTGCCTTGCTGCTGGGTATGGCTACGCACTTCCTGGGGCTTGCCGCACACGCCAGCCTTGGCATCTTGCTCGGCTATGCGCTGTACCTGGTGGTCAGCCTGTGCATCATCGGCGCCCTGATGGAAAGTCGGCGCACGGCGTTCTGGCTGGAAGGGGCGCGTACCATGCTGACGGCTGCGGTTCCCCTGCTGCTGGGACGCTGGTTTGGCGTCGATCATCTGGACGGCTATACGACTGGGGCGATCGCTGTGGTGTTCGGGGCCAGCATGCTGGCGTTGCCCTGGATTGCGGGCCTGCGGCCACGCGAAGCGCTGCGCCGTGACGCGGCCATCGGCTGATATCTTCCAGCCATCCACTGATCAGATCAGTTCCGAAACGCGGTTGAGACGGATCCTCCAAGCGGTCAACAGCCCCTCTCGCGGCGCGGATCATGCGGGTTGGAAGTGTTGGGGTTCGGGTGGAGCGAATGTACCGTTCCGCGATGGGTATCCAGAGCAAGGGCATCGTCCGTGAGCGGGCCCCTTCGGATTCGGGTGTGGTCATCGTGATCGTGGTGGGGGCGTTCTATGTGAACCCGGCCAACTGGTCGCCGTTCATTCCACCGCTGATCCACGGCGCCACCGCCACCGGCGGTACGCGCTATGGCGTGGACGGCATGCTCGCCGCGGCCAGCATCGTGTTCTTTGCCGTGTTCGGCTACGACACGCTGACCACCGCCGCCGAGGAGTCGAAGAACCCGCAGCGCGACCTGCCGCTGGCGGTGCTGGCGTCGCTGGGCGTGGCGATGGCGATGTACCTGGCCATTTCGCTGGTGCTTACCGGCATGGTGCCGTACAACGGCTGCGTGGATCCGTCGGAGGTAGCCGGCCAGTGTCAGCAGATGATCCTGGCCAGCGACGCACCGGTCAAAGCGGTGTTTGCCGCGCGCGATCTGCATTGGGTCAGCGTCATCATCAATATTGCCGCAGTGAGCGGCATCGCCAGCGTGGTGTTTGCGTTCATGCTGGGGGCGGCACGCATCTGGTTCGCGCTGGCGCGCGATGGCCTGCTGCCGGGCTGGTTCGCCAAACCGCATCCGAAGTACGGCACGCCGCACCGCCCGACCCTGCTGCTCGGTGTGTTCACCGCGCTGGCGGCGGGCCTGCTGCCGATCCGCGAACTGGCCGAACTGGTGAACATCGGCACGCTGTCCGCGTTTATCCTGATCTGTGCCTCGGTGCTGATCCTGCGCATCCGTCAGCCCGATCTCGTTCGGCGCTTCCGCACCCCGATGCTGTGGCTGCTGGCGCCGCTGGGCATCGTGTTCTCGTTGTTCCTGATCATCGGCTGGCCGTGGGTCACCAATGGGCGTTTCCACATGATCGGCGGGCTGGACATCGTCACCGTGTGGCGCTTCGTGATCTGGATGGCGATCGGCCTGGCGATCTATTTCCTCTACGGTATGCGGCACAGCAAGCTGGGGATCGTACAGAAATTCTGAGTCGGCTCAGCGCTCCGTGATGGCCGCGACTACCCGGTCGCGGCCATCAAGTTTGGCCTGACGCATGGCCTGGTCGGCGCGGGCCAGCAGGCTGTCGATGCTGTCGCAGCAGCCCGGCGCGCAGGCCGCGACACCGATGCTGGCGCTGAGGTGTCCGCCCGGGTGGTGGCTTGCTCGCACCGCCAGACGCAGTTGCTCGGCGCGCGCCAGCGCCTGTTCGTGGTCGACGCCGGGAAGCAGCATGGCGAACTCTTCACCGCCGACGCGCCCGATCAGGTCGTCCTTGCGCGCCTGCGTACGCAGGCGCGCCGCCAGTGCGACCAGCGCGGCGTCGCCGGCGGCATGGCCGAAGTCGTCGTTGATGCGTTTGAAGTGATCGGCATCCAGGAACAGTATCGACACGGGTCGCTGTTGGAGATGGTTCTGGCGCAGCGCGATCTGGCCCAGGTCGAGGAAACGGTTGCGCAGCAGCACGCCGGTCAGTCCGTCGGTCCCGGCGCGTTCGCGCAGCAGTCGCTCCAGCTTGAACTGTTCGAGCAGGATGCGTGTCATGAAGGCACGCAGCACCGTTGCCAGCGACACGGAGATCGCCATGTACACCGCGTATTGCAGCGTCTGAATGTCGTCGGCGATACGCAGCAGCACGGGCAGCGGACCAAGCGCGCACAGCGTCATCGCCAGCAGAAAGTCCCAGCGCCCGAACCAGATCACCGAGGATGCCACCGGCAGCAACAGGCCCGGCAGCGGCTGACGTGTGCCGGCGGGGTCGCCGATGCCGGTGAGATTGATGCCGATCTCCAGCAGCATCACGCCCAGCAACGCCAGCATCCTCAGCGGCAGCGGCTCGCGGCATTGGCGGGTAGCGATGATCACCAGCAACAGTGGCAGTGCCGGAATCAGCTGCCATACCAACTGTGCGGGCGGTGCGCCAACCAGGCCACGAACCGCCACGCCCAGCAGCCAGGCGCACAACGCCACCACCATCAACGCATGGATCATCGGGCCCATCCGCTGCGCCAGGTAGCCAAGGTAGTCGCGGTGGAAGGCCGTGTCGTCGGGTGCTTGCCAACTGGTGCGTGGGAGTTGCATGCGGGCGGGCCCGGATGGCAGTGGGAGTTGGCTCACGATCAAGCACGATAGGTGCCAAGGCGATCAGGCATGGCTGGCCAGGCGGCTCCGATACCTGCAGGCATGACCTTCGGCAGGGGTTTCGCAGCGGATCTCCCGGCTAGCATCAGGGACCCGTGCGGGTGTTGCGTGTTGTCGCAAGGCCTGCAATCGGGCCTTTTTCCACTGCGGGCGGGCTCCCGATGCGCCCGGCAACACCAACGTCATCCTTGCGTCTTGCGCCTTCGTCTTGCCTTGGAGTACCTCTTGAAGCTCACTCGTTTCGCCGCCGCCTTTGTCGCCAGCGCCTTTGCCCTGGCCAGCTTCAGTGCGATTGCCGATGTCCCGGCACCGCAGAATGTGCCGTATCAGGGCAACCTCAAGATCACGGTGGACGCGACCGACGTGGCCCATCGCATCTTCCGCGTATACGAGGTGATCCCGGCCCGGCCGGGTCCGCTGACCCTGCTGTACCCGCAGTGGATCCCCGGCAACCACTCGCCGACCGGCCCGATCGACAAACTGGCCGGCCTGGTGGTCACCGCCAATGGCAAGACCCTCACGTGGAAGCGTGACCCGCTCAACGTGTACGCCTTTCAGGTCGAGGTGCCGGCGGGGGCCAGTCAGGTGGAGGCCCAGTTCCAGTACCTGTCGCCGCAGGATCGGCGCCAGGGCCGCGTGGTGATGACGCCCGAGATGCTCAACCTGCAATGGAACGCAGTGACCCTGTATCCGGCCGGCCACTACGCCCGCCAGATCAATACCGAGGCCAGTGTGAAGCTGCCCGCCGGCTGGCAGGCCGGCACCGCGCTGGAGGTGGCCTCGCGGGACGGCGACACCCTCCATTTCAAGCCGATCGACTACGAAAACCTGGTCGACTCGCCGATCTATGCCGGCAAGTACTTCAAGCGGCTGGACCTGGACCCGGGCGCGAAGGCGCCGGTGCACATGGACCTCGTCGCCGATGCCCCGAAGTATCTTGAAGTCACCCCCGAACAGCTGAAGCCGTTCCGCAACCTGGTGCAGCAGATGTACAGGCTGTACGGCGCGCACCACTACGACCACTACGATTTCCTGGTCTCGCTCAGCGACAAGATGAGCGGCAATGGCCTGGAACACCACCGCTCCAGCGAGGATGGCACCTCGGCGGACTTCTTCACCGAATGGAAGAAGAACGCGCTGGAGCGCGACCTGTTCTCGCACGAGTTCAACCATTCCTGGAATGGCAAATACCGTCGTGGCGTGGATCTGTACACCCCCAACTACAACGTGCCGATGAGCGACACCCTGCTGTGGGTCTACGAGGGCCAGACCCAGTTCTGGGGCCAGGTGATGGCGGCACGCTCGGGCCTGTGGGATGGCGCGCAGACTCGCGATGTGCTGGCCCATGTGGCCGCCACCTACGACAAGGGCCGTCCCGGCCTGGCCAGCTGGCGCAACGTGCAGGACACCACCAACGATCCGGTGATCGCCCGGCGCGCGCCGTTGCCGTATCGCAACTACCAGGCCAGCGAGGACTACTACTCCGCCGGCCAGCTGATCTGGCTCGATGTCGACGGCAAGCTGCGCGAACTCAGTCACGGCAAGCATTCCATCGACGACTTCGCCAAGGCGTTCTTTGGCATCCATCCGGGCAAGTGGAACGTCCAGACCTACACCTTCGATGACGTGGTCAAGACGCTCGACGACATCGCCCCTTTCGACTGGACCGGCTACCTGCGTACCCGGCTCGACGGTCACGGCCCGCTGATCGGCGGCATCGCCTCGCACGGCTGGAAGCTGGTCTACACCGACCAGTCGTCCGATGCGGTGAAGGCCGTCGAAACGCGCCGCGGCTATGCCGACTACGCGTACTCGTTGGGCTTGACGATCAACAAGGACGGCAGCATCGGCGACGTGCTGTGGGATAGCCCCGCGTTCAAGGCCGGCATCTCGCCCGGCATGAGCGTGATCGCCGTCAACGGTCACGATTATGTCGCCGACGAACTCAAGGACGCCGTCACCGCCGCGGCCAAGGACAACAGCCAGGTCATCGAATTGCTGGTGAAGAACTTCAACGAGTACAAGACCGTGCGTGTGGCCTACCACGGTGGCCTGAAATACCCGCACCTGGTCCGCGACCCCAGCCAGCCCGATACCTTGACCACGCTGCTCAAGCCGCTTCAATAAGGCAAAGTGCTCCTAGCCTTCGCTTCCTCTCCCCGCCGGGGAGAGGATTGTGACCGGAGGAAATCCCCTGCGGGAAGGTGCTGTCTCTTGATCACATCTTGCATTGCTGCAGCCGAGCCGGCGGGCAGTGCCCGCCCTGCTATTGCCGCGCGGTGGAAGGGCCGGCATGCAGAATCGCCGCGTCGTAGGGCGGGCACTGCCCGCCGGTCTTTTTGCGAAATTCAATCGAGATCTGATCAAGAGACCGGCGGAAAGGTGAGGGGCGGGTGCTCGCCACAAGTCAGCTTCTGCCTTCCTGAGCAGCGTCAAAGCCCGGCCGAGACGGCCTTTCTCCCCTTGGGAGAAGGTGGCGCGAAGCGCCAGGTGAGGGTGCGGGCGAAGCACGGAGCCACAATGTTATGCGCCGCTCCAGTTCGTTTCACCCAAACCTCCCCCAACGCTGCCCGCCTGTCAGCTACCAGCAACTCGGCTATACTGCGCTCCCCGCGGTGCCCGCCACCGGCCCAACACCGCGCGGCCAAAACAATGCGCCTGTAGCTCAGCTGGATAGAGTACCGCCCTCCGAAGGCGGTGGTCGTGGGTTCGAATCCCGCCGGGCGCACCACTTTTCCTGATGACTCGAGTCCTGCATCAGCGGGAGCTGCGAATATCGTCGCGTGCAAGCGGACGAGTGGACACGGAAATCCGGCTGCCGCCCGGACGTGTGGCACATCGCAGCCCGATACGCGGCAAGCCAGCACCGTGCACTCGTTGAGATCGCGTACGGGCGGCGCCGCCAGAACGAACAGGAGCCCAACCTGAAACGCAGACGGCAGAATCCCGGTCCAAGACGGCGCCCAGTGGTGGTGCCCACGGTCGCGCGCCTGCACCATAGGTCGTGTCCCGACGCGTGGTGCGAGCCGCGACGAGGCATTGCGGGTGACGTCAGAGGCGTGCTGCGCCGTTCAGTGCGTGCCGATCCGGAAATCCCGGCTGGCGACGGGCTTGCCGTCGATGGTGATCTCGACCTTGTACCTGCCCTCCGGCCAAAGGTCCGGGTTGTGCAGCTTGAACGTGGTTATCGCCGGGCCGTCGGTGGCGATCGACTGGCTGATATTGCCGACCAGCTGGCCGCGACCCTCGAGATAGCTCCACTTCGCGTTCAGCGTGATCTCCTTGCTGCTGCCGATGGTGGCGACGCTGGCGTAAAGCGTCTTGTCGTCGGGAGCAAAGTGATCGGTGACATGGGTGACCTCGTGGCCCCCGTCGACGGCGTCACCCAGGGTCAACGTGTCGAACGCGAATGGCGGCGGTGCGATGCTGGCCGGAGCCGGTGTGTTTGCGGCGCTGGCGGCGGTGCTCGCCGGTACGGCGTCGGCTTTCGCGGCGCTGGTGGGCGCGAGTGCCGATGCGGAAATAGCCGTCGTGGCGGCGCTGACCGCGCTGCTGGAGGGTGCTGCTGCGGGCGCTGGCGCTTCGTGCTTGCCGCAGGCCGGGAGCAGCAGCACGCTGCCCAGGCCGACCCCTTGCAGGAGACGCATCATCGGGTTTGGTCGTTTCATCGGAGCTCCGTTGGCAATGGGGTGACGCACCCCGTTCCGGGGCGGGTGCCCCGGCGTCATCCGTGCGCCTGGCGTCACCCCGTCTGAGGCTAGCGCGGACCGGATGAAGCGTCGATTGGCAGGTGTCCGTCTGTGCGTGGATTTTCACCTGGTCGTCGCGCCCGGACTTCGTCTCGCCGGCATGACGAGCTTCGTTGTCCGGGGCGTCCAGGGCCACCTTACTGCCGTACCGTACGCGGGTTGTCGGGCGTGGCCGGCGTGCTGCTGCGGAATGGGTTGATATCCAGCCCGCCGCGGCGTGTGTAGCGCGCATACACGCTGAGCTGCTGTGGTGCGCAGCGGCGCATCAGGTCGACGAAGATCCGCTCCACGCATTGTTCGTGAAATTCGTTGTGGGTGCGGAAGGAGACCAGATAGCGCAGCAGGCCGGCGTGGTCGATTGGAGCGCCGCGGTAGGCGATCTGCACGCTGCCCCAGTCGGGCTGGCCGGTGACCGGGCAGTTCGAGCGCAGCAAGTGCGATACCAGGGTCTGCTGCACCGGCTGTACACCGACGTCAGCGGTCAGGAAGTCGGCCTGGGGTGGACCGTAGTGGTCGATGACGATGTCTTGTGTGTCCAGCAGATGGCCGCCGAGGTCGACTGTCGGCAGTGCGGCGGCTCGCGCCTCGTTCAGCTGCACGCTGACCACCGCGCCAGCGGCGGCGGACAGATCGTGCAGCAGCGTCGCGGCAAGTACGTCGGTGCTTTCGATACGCTCCTGCGCGAAGCCGTTCAAGTACAGCTTGAACGACTTCGATTCGATGATGTGCGAGGAGGCGGCTGGAATGTGGAACTCGGCCAGCGCCACCTTCGGCTTGCCGCGCGGGTCCAGCCACGACAGTTCGTAGGCGTTCCAGATATCCACGCCGTGGAACGGCAGGGTCTCGGCTACACCGATCTCCCGGCGCTTGTCGGCGCGCGGGATCGGGAACAGCAGGTTTGGGTCGTAGCGATCGGCGTAAACGGTGTCCTTGCCGAGCGGGGAGGTTTCGGGTGTGCTCATGCAGCGCAGTTTAGCGCTCTGTCCCGGGTCTCCTGAAACAAGCCGTAGGAGTCCGCTCGCGGGCGATGCTGTTGCTCTGATGCACGATGGCTCAGATCAGACCGAAGGCATCGCCCGCGAGCGGGCTCCTACGAGAGCGATACCACGATTTACACTTTCACCCTGTGCATCGTCGAGTCGGCGTGGTGGTTGCCGTCACCACGGTCGGTGCGCACCGGGCTAGACTTGCCTGCATCCATGTCAACCTGTCGACGTGACAGTCACGCTTCGGGTCAAGCGGGCTCAACCCGCTTGCCGGCGTGTGCCGAGGTTGCCTGCGATCGCCTCTTTTCCCCGCAAAGTGGAGCATGAACTCGATGATCGACAACTCGCGCCAGCATGGCGCATGGATAGGGGGCGTGCTGATCGCGGGCCTGTGCATCGGCGGCCACGCGGCAGCGGCGAGCAAACTCACCACGCAGGACTATGCGCGGGCCGAGCGCTTCATGGCCTACAACACCTCGCCACTGGTGGATCACGCCGTGTCCAGGGTGACCTGGCTGGACGACGGTGGTTTCTGGTACCGCGACCATGACGCCAGCGGCGACCATTTCCTGCGCATGAAGGTGGCGGACGGCAAGCTCGCGCCCGCCTTCGACCAGGCCACGCTGGCGGCCGCGTTGGGCACGGCACGCGGCAAGGCGGTGGATCCTGCGAAATTTCCGCATGACTTCAGTTACAGCGTGAAACCGGACGGCCGTCTGGACGTGCAGTTGGGTGACGAGCACTACTTGTGCGAATTGCACGATACCGATGTCTGCGCGAAACAGGATGTCGACAAGGAACCCGGCGTGCTGTCGCCGGACAGGCGTTCCAAGGCCTTCATTCGCGACTGGAACCTGTGGCTGCACGACGTCGCCACCGGCAAGGAAACCCGGCTCACCAACGACGGCGTGGAGAACTTCGGCTACGCCACCGACAATGCCGGCTGGAAGCACACCGACAAGGCGATCCTGGAGTGGTCGCCCGATTCGAAGCGCATTGCCACCTTTCAGCAGGACCAGCGCAAGACCGGCGAGATGTACCTGATCAAGACGAAGATCGGGCATCCCGAATTGCTGAAGTGGAAGTATCCGCTGGTCGGCGACAGGGACGTGACGATGATCGAGCGGGTGATCATCGACGTGCCGGCGCGCAAGGTCGTGCGCCTCAAGATGCCGCCCGATCAGCACCGCTCCAGCCTGTGCGACGACATCAGCTGCGGCCCCGACGGCGGCTGGGACGACGTAAAGTGGGCGCCGGATGGCAAGACCCTGGCCTTCGTCTCCACCTCGCGCGACCACAAGCACGAATGGTTCCGCATCGCCGCGGCGAAAAGCGGCAAGGTGCGCACCGTGTTCGAGGAAGTGGTGCCGACCTACTACGAGAGCGGCAACGGCGCGGTGAACTGGCACTACCTGCCGAAAACGCAGGAGGCGATCTGGTTCTCCGAGCGCAACGACTGGGGCAACCTGTACCTGGTCGACCTCGCCACCGGCAAGCTCAAGCACGCCATCACCACCGGCGAGGGCAATGTCACCGAGGTGCTGAAGGTCGATCCGACCGCGCGCACCGTGTGGTTCCGCGGCGTGGGTCGCACGCCAGGCGTCGATCCCTATTACCAGCAGTTCTGGAAGGTCAGTCTCGATGGCGGCCAGCCGATTCTGTTGACGCCGGAGGCGGCCGATCACACCATCACGCTGTCGCCGGATGGCAAGCATTTCGTCGATGCGTATTCGACCCCGACCACGCCGCCGATAACCGTGCTGCGCCGCTCGGATGACGGGCACACGCTGGCCACCGTGGCGCGTGCCGACATCGGCCGGCTACGTGCGGCCGGCTGGGTGCCGCCGATCCCGTTCACGGTGAAGGCGCGCGACGGCAAGACCGATCTGTACGGCCTGATGTTCAAGCCGACGAACTTCGATGCGTCGAAGAAGTACCCGATCATCGACTACGTCTACCCCGGCCCGCAGACCGGCTCGGTACGCGGGCGCAGCTTCCTTGCCTCGCGCATCGACCATCAGGCGCTGGCCGAGCTGGGCTTCATCGTGGTGGCGATCGACGGCATGGGCACGCCGTGGCGTTCCAAGGCGTTTCACGATGCCTACTTCGAGCACATCGAGGACAACACCTTGCCCGACCAGGTGGCCGGGCTGAAGGAACTGGGCCAGCGCCATGCGTGGATCGACCTCGACCGCGTCGGCATCTGGGGCCACTCCGGTGGTGGCAACGCCACCGCAGGCGCGATGTTCCACTACCCTGATTTCTTCAAGGTCGGCTGGGCCGAGAGCGGCAACCACGACAACCGCAACTACGAGGACGACTGGGCCGAGAAATGGCAGGGCCTGCTGGTCACCGAACAGGGCGGCACGACCAACTACGACGCCCAGGCCAACCAGAGTTTCGCGAAGAACCTCAAAGGCCGCCTGATGCTCACCCACGGTACCCTGGACGACAACGTGCCGCCGTCGAGCACCTTGCTGGTGGTCGAGGCCCTGATCAAGGCCAACCGCGATTTCGACATGATCGCGATCCCCAACGTGCAGCACGGCTATGCCGAAGCCACGCCGTACATCACCCGGCGGCGCTGGGATTATTTCGTGCAGTACCTGGCCGGCGACACGCCGCCGCGGGAATACGCGTTGAAGCCGTGGCCGTGGAAGTGAGGGTCTGAGCCGCACCCTGTCCGCGCGAGATCGGGCGGACAGGGTGGTGGATTGGGTCAACGATTGGCGGCGGGCTTCGCCACGCCCTGGGCCAGTGCCTCGTCGAACAGTTTGCGCAGTTGATGGTCGGCTCGGGTCGAGGACTGCTGCTGGCGCTGCTCCATGGCCGTTTGCTGGGCTTCCAGTTCGGCCTGTTTCGCTTCCAGGTTGTGTTGTTGGTCGTGCAGATTCTTCTGCTCGGCGTGCTGGCGCTGTTCCAGTTCGGCCTGCGCGGCGTCCAGTTGCTGGCGGCGTGCCGCCAGCGTCGGTGCATTCGCATTACTCGTGGCGGTTTGCTGCGCCAGAAGTGCCTGTTGCTGCGCCAGGCGCACCTGCTCGCGGGCGAACGTCCCGTTGCGTGCGGCCAGCCCTGCCTGACGACCGGCCAGCTCGCCCTGCTTGCCTGCTAGGACACCTTGCCGGGTCGCCAGTTCGGTCAGCGGTTGGTAGATGACGCGGGCGCGCTGCAGCATCGCCGGGTCGTGAATCAGCCAGGCCTGGTCGCCACGGCGGAACCACAGCATGGCAGCGTTGTTCCGGTGCAGGCGCTTCGCGGTGGCCAGGTCACTGTCGGTGCCGCTGATCATCACGGTATCGCCGTCGAACAGTGCGAAGCCGTCGTGCGCCGTGGACGAGATATCGATGCTGACGTGATGCGCTGCGAAGTCGCTACCTCTCGGGGGAGCTCTCCCGTCGCTGTCTCTTGATCAGATCTCGATTGAATACTGCGACAACATCGGCGGGCAGTGCCCGCCCTACGGCGCGTCGATGGTAGGGCGGGCACTGCCCGCCAGCTCTTCTGCACCCATGCAAGATGTTATCAAGAGACAGCTCACCCGCAGGGGACTCCCAAGGTCGCCGTTGGCGCCCATCAGGAGTCCCCCTGCGGGTTAGAGCGGCTTTGACAGCTGAGGTTCGATGCGGATCAGGCAGGTTTATGACATCGAGTGAATGCCTACAGCGCGTCCAGATCCAGCTCGCCGGTGCGGATCCGGATCACCTGCTCCAGTTTGCCGACGAAGATCTTGCCGTCGCCGATCTTGCCGGTGCGGGCGGACGCCTGGATTGCTTCCAGTACGCGGTCGAGCTGGTCGTCGGCCACGGCCACTTCCAGCTTGATCTTGGGCAGGAAGTCGACCACATACTCGGCGCCACGATACAACTCGGTATGCCCCTTCTGACGACCGAAACCCTTCACTTCGGTCACCGTGATGCCCTGCACGCCGACTTCCGCGAGTGCCTCGCGTACATCGTCCAGCTTGAACGGCTTGATGATCGCCACGACCAATTTCATGCAAGGTTCCTCGATTTGGCGAGCGTCGGCACGACGGCTCCGCGCCAGTGTACTGCCGTTCCGGCGCAGCATTCTCGCTCGATTGGTACCCGTGTAGGACAATCCCTACAGTCTTTGGCGAAGCACACCGATGGCAGCAGCCGTTTCCATTCACCTAGTATTGATCCCGACGAGTTCGAGGCGCTGTCCATGATGGACAAGCAGGATATCGATCAGATTGCCCTGCGGCTTGTGTCGTTGGTCCCGCCAGGATTGGCACAGGTGCAGCAGGATTTGCGCGCCAACTTCCAGGATGTTCTGGCGCAGGGATTGCGCCGCCTCGACCTGGTCACCCGCGAAGAATTCGACGTCCAGGCACAGGTGCTCGCCCGCACCCGTGCCAAGGTCGACGAGCTGGAGCAACGCGTGGCCGGACTCGAGGCCTCCGTCGCTGCCCGCGGGGGCCAGCCGTAACCACCTCCCGGGAGCCGTCTCCGATCCGTCACCCTCACCCCGAGAACGATCGGAGGCGGTTATTTATCCAGCGCTGCTGATGGAGTTGCGCGATGTTTGTGCCAGTCAGCGCGCTACCCCACAGGCATCACCGGCCCCCGGTCGCATGAGCCTCGCGGTTACCCTCAGCCGCGCCCAGGAAGGCATCGCTGCACCGCAGGTCATGGTCGAGGTGCACCTCTCTGGTGGCTTGCCCTGCACAAATATTGTCGGTCTGCCCGAGGCCGCCGTGCGCGAGGCGCGCGATCGCGTGCGCGTGGCGATCCAGAACACCGCGTTCGAATACCCCAATCGCCGGGTCACGGTGAACCTGGCCCCGGCCGAGTTGCCCAAGGATGGCGGCCGCTTCGACCTGTCGATTGCGCTGGGCATTCTTGCTGCCAGCGGCCAGGTGCCGCGCGAGAAGCTGGATGATTGCGAATTCCTCGGCGAACTGGCCCTGACCGGTTCGCTGCGCGGCATTTCCGGTGTGCTGCCGGCGCTGTTGCGTGCGCGGGCGCGCGGCCGTCGCGTCGTGGTGCCGCGCGAGAATGCCGCTGAAGCCGCCTTGGTGCCGGACGTGGATGTGCGCGTCGCCGAGACCCTCGCCGAGGTCTGCGGGTGGTTGCGTGGCGCGCACGAACTGTCCGCGCCGGTCGGCATTCCCAGCGATGGCGGCGCCCACGATGGTCCCGACCTGGCCGACGTGCGTGGCCAGCTGCAGGCACGACGGGCGCTGGAAATCGCCGCGGTGGGCGGCCACCACTTGCTGCTGATCGGGCCGCCGGGCACCGGCAAGACCATGCTGGCGGAGCGCCTGCCCGGGATCCTGCCGCCGCTGTCCGAATCGGAGGCGCTGGAGACCTGCGCGGTGCTGTCGGTTTCGGGTCAGGCCACCGACCTGGCGCGCTGGCGGCGCCGGCCGTTCCGCTCGCCGCACCACACGGCGTCGGCGGTGGCCCTGGTCGGTGGCGGCTCCTATCCGCGTCCGGGCGAAATCTCGCTGGCGCACAACGGCGTGCTGTTCCTTGACGAACTGCCCGAGTTCAGCCGGCACGTGCTTGAAGTGCTGCGCGAGCCGATGGAATCGGGCCACATCCTGATCTCGCGGGCGGCCCGGCAGTCGACCTTTCCCGCGCAGTTCCAACTGGTGGCGGCAATGAATCCCTGCCCGTGCGGCTACGCCGGCGACCCGCGCTGCCAATGCACGCCCGATCAGGTGCAGCGTTACCGCTCGCGCATTTCCGGGCCGCTGCTGGATCGGATCGATCTCTGCGTGCAGGTGCCGCCGGTACCATTGGCCGAACTCGGCACGCCGCGCAACGAACGCGACGAGAGCTCCGTCACGGTTCGCATGCGGGTGCTCAGCGCGCGCCGCCAGTCATTGATGCGCGCGGGCCGACCGAATGCCGAAATCAGCACGCGCGAGCTGGAGCGCGACTGTGCCCTGGGAGGAGCCGAACGGCGCTGGTTCGAGGGCGCGCTGGAACGGCTGGGCCTGTCCGCCCGCGCCTACCATCGGGTGCTGCGGGTGGCCCGTACCATCGCCGATCTCGACGGCGGTGCGGCATTGCTGGAACGCGAGCATCTGGCGGAGGCGTTGCAATACCGGCGTTTCTGAACTGCTCGTGCAGGCTGATGCTGGACGCTCGCGCTCGCGCATGTTTCGATAGCGACCGGAATTGTTGAAGGGGTTGCCATGATTATCGAGCTCGGCCTGATGCTCGCCGGGATGCTGATGCTCGGTTTCCTGGCACAGTGGCTGGCGTGGCGGGTGAAGTTGCCGGCGATTCTGTTTCTGTTGCTGGCCGGTGTCGTGGTAGGGCCGGTCAGCGGCGTGCTGAATCCCGATGAGCTGCTGGGCGATCTGCTGTTTCCGACGGTGTCGCTGGCGGTGGCGCTGATCCTGTTCGAGGGTAGCCTGACCCTGCGCTTTCACGAGTTGCCAGGCATCGGCCGGGCGGTGCGCGGCCTGGTCAGTTATGGCGCGATCGCCACCTTGTTGTTGCTGGCATGGGCCGCGCACGCGATTGCCGGGGTGAGCTGGCCGATTGCCCTGCTGTATGGCGCACTCGGTTGCGTGACCGGACCGACGGTGATTGCGCCGATGTTGCGCACCGTGCGCCCGAATGCGCGCATCGCCAATACGCTGCGTTGGGAAGGCATCGTGATCGATCCGCTGGGCGCGCTGTTCGCGGTACTGATCTTCGAGGCGATTGTGTCGCGCGAGCAAGGCCGCACCATCGGCGTGTTCGTCGCCACTATCGGCAGTGGCGTGGTGATCGGGGCCGTGGCGGCCTGGCTGGTGGCATTTTTTCTGCGCCGGCAGATGATTCCCGAGTACCTGCAGAACTACGCCGTGCTGGCCGCGGTGCTGCTGGCGTTCAGTCTCTCCAATGTGCTCACCCACGAATCGGGCTTGCTGGCGGTGACGATCATGGGTATCGCGCTGGGCAACATGCGCAGCGTGCACATGGACGACATCCTGGATTTCAAGGAAAACCTCACCACCGTGCTGGTGTCGGTGCTGTTCATCCTGCTGGCGGCGCGACTGCCCTGGCCGCTGCCGCCAGGGATGCTGGTTGCCGGCATCGTCTTGTTTGCGATTGCCCAGCTGATCGTGCGACCGCTGACCGTGTCGCTGGCCAGCGTAGGCAGCAAACTCACCTGGCGCGAGCGTGCGCTGATCGGCTGGGTGGCGCCGCGCGGCATCGTCGCCGCATCGGTGTCGGCCCTGTTCGCCTTGCGTCTGGATGCGCTGGACGTGCCCGGTGCCGACGCGCTGGTGCCGCTGATCTTCAGCCTGATCATCGGCACGGTGGTGCTGCAGAGCGCTACCGCACGACCGCTGGCGGTCTGGCTGGAAGTGGCCGAGCCGGAGCCACGTGGGGTGCTGATCTTCGGCTCCGATGTGGTGGCCCGCGCGATCGGCAAGGCACTGGGCGAGGCCGGCTTTCGCGTGATGCTGGCCGACGACGACTGGGAGGGCATCCGGCTGGCCCGGATGGAAGGCCTGACCACGTTCTTCGGCAACCCGGCCTCACCGCATGCCGAGCGGCACCTGGATCTCTCCGGCATCGGCCGGTTGCTGGCCATGTCCACCCATCGCGAGCGCAATTCGCTGGCCAGCGTGCATTATCGCGAGGAGTTCGGCCGCGAAAAAGTCTACCGCTTGCGCAACCTGACCCCGCAGGAAAACACTGATCGCGCCGCGCTGGCTGACAACCTGCTGGCGCCGCCCTTGTTCGGTGAGACGATCACCCACGGCCGCTTTGCCGAGATGCTGGAACAGGGTTGGCGGATCAAGCTGACCAAGCTCACCGATACCTACGACTGGCCACAGTTCATCGAGCAATACGGCTCGACCAGCGTGCTGATGTTCGGGGTGGAAGAAAAAGGTGGGTTGCGGGTCGCGTCGACCAAGCGCGAACTGGAGCCAAAATCGGGCTGGACGGTGATCGTGCTGGTGCCGCCAGCCGATCCCGCCGCCGCATGACGCCCAGACAGGAGCCCGCCAGCGGGCTCCTGCACAGGCGGCACGGAAATTACGCGACCGCCGCCTGCTTGAACTGAGCCTCCTCGGTGGAACCGGTCAGGGCCGTGGTGGATGACTGGCCTTGGTGGATCGCCTGGGTGACGGCGTCGAAGTAGCCGGTGCCGACTTCGCGCTGGTGCTTCACCGCGGTGAAGCCGCGCTCGACCGCAGCGAACTCCTTCTCCTGCAACTCGACGAAGGCGGTCATCTGGCGGCGGGCGTAGTTGTGGGCCAGGTCGAACATGCCGTAGTTGAGGCTGTGGAAGCCGGCCAGGGTGATGAACTGGAACTTGTAGCCCATCGCGCCGAGTTCCTTCTGGAAGCGGGCGATGGTGGCGTCGTCCAGGTTCTTCTTCCAGTTGAAGCTGGGCGAGCAGTTGTAGGCCAGCATCTTGCACGGGAACTTGGCGTGGATCGCTTCGGCGAAGCGACGCGCGTCCTCCAGGTTCGGCTTGCTGGTCTCGCACCAGATCAGGTCGGCATAGGGCGCGTAGGCGAGGCCGCGGCTGATCGCCTGGTCCAGGCCGGGCTTGACCCGGAAGAAGCCCTCGACGGTGCGCTCGCCGGTGAGGAATGGCTTGTCGTTGTCGTCGATGTCGGCAGTCAGCAGGTCGGCGGCGTCAGCGTCGGTACGGGCCACCAGCAGGGTCGGCACGCCGGAGACGTCGGAGGCCAGGCGGGCGGCGTTCAACTTGTCGACCGCCTCGCGGGTCGGCACCAGCACCTTGCCGCCCATGTGGCCGCACTTCTTCACCGACGCGAGCTGATCCTCGAAGTGCACGCCGGCGGCGCCGGCCTCGATCATCGACTTCATCAGCTCGAATGCGTTCAGCACGCCGCCGAAGCCGGCCTCGGCGTCGGCCACGATCGGCACCAGCCAGTCGATGTCGTGGTTGCCCTCGGCGTGGTGCAGTTGATCGGCGCGCAGCAAGGTGTTGTTGATGCGCTTGACCACCAGCGGTACCGAATTGGCCGGGTACAGCGACTGGTCGGGGTACATCTCGCCGGCCACGTTGGCGTCGGCGGCGACCTGCCAGCCGCTCAGGTAGATCGCCTGCAGCCCGGCCTTGACCTGTTGCATGGCCTGGTTGCCGGTGAGGGCACCCAGGGCATTGACGAAATCCTCCTGGTGCAGCGATTTCCAAAGGCGTTCGGCGCCACGGCGCGCGAGTGAATGCTCGACCTGCACGGTGCCGCGCAGGCGCACCACGTCATCGGCGGAATAGTTGCGCTGAACACCGACCCAGCGCGGGTTGTTCTTCCAGTCCAGATTGATCTGTTCGGCGGTGGGCAGATGGTTCTTCATGGCATGACTCCGTGGTGTCTTCGAGCCCCTTGCCCGACAGGCAAGGGGAGGGCGAACTTCAAAGCTGGTCGTAGGCGGGCAGGGTGAGAAAGTCGCCCAGTTCATCCGCGTGCGTCATCCGGGAAATCAACGCGGCGGCGTCGTCGGCCCGGTTGGCGCCGGGGTACTGGCTGTCGCGCAGGCGGTGGGTGTGGGCGGCGAGTACCTGGTCGAACAGGGCAAAGTCGATCGGCGCCTCGTCGGGAAACTCGACAGCCCCGTGATGCAGCCATTGCCACAGCTGGGCACGGGCGATCTCGGCGGTGGCCGCGTCTTCCATCAGGTGATGGATGGGAACGCAACCGAGGCCGTCGAGCCACGCGGCGGTGTAACGCAGGCAGACCTCGACGTTGTTGTCGAAACCGGCGCGGCTGATGGTGCCGCCCGGTGCGGCGAGCAGTTGCTCGCGGGTCACCTGCACGTCCTCACGCAGCTTGCCGAGCTGGTTCGGTGCGGGCATGTACTGGTCGAAAATCTCCTGCGCCACCGGCACCAGCGCCGGGTGGGCGACCCAGGTGCCGTCGTGGCCGGCCTGCACCTCGCGCAGCTTGTCCGCGCGTACCTTGTCCAGCGCGGCCTTGTTTGCCGCTTCGTCACCCTTGATCGGAATCTGCGCGGCCATGCCACCCATCGCGAAGGCGCCGCGGCGGTGACAGGTCTTGATCAGCAGTTCGGAATAGGCCTTCAGGAACGGCGCGGTCATGCCGACCTGGCCGCGTTCCGGCAGCAGCCGGTCGCGATGGCCACGCAAGGTCTTCAGGTACGAGAAGATATAGTCCCAGCGACCGCAATTGAGGCCGACGATGCGACGGCGCAGTGCGTGCAGGATCTCGTCCATCTGGAACGCCGCCGGCAGGGTCTCGATCAGCACGGTGACCTTCATGCTGCCGATTGGCAGTTCCAGTTCGTCCTCGGCGGCGCACATCACCTGTTCCCACAGCACGGCCTCTTCCATCGCCTCCAGCTTGGGCAGGTAGAAGTACGGGCCACGATCGCGCTGCTGCAGGGCGCGCGCGTTGTGGAACACGAACAGGCCGAAGTCGATCAGCGCGCCGGACATCGGGGTGCCGTCCACGCTGAAGAAACGGTCATGCAGATGCCAGCCACGCGGGCGCACCACCAGCACCGCGGGGTTGTCGCCGACGCGATAGCTCTTGCCCTCGGGCGAGCGGAACTCGATGCTGCCGTTGACGGCGTCGCACAGGTTGACCTGGCCGTCGAGCTGATTGACGAAGGTCGGCGAGGAGGAGTCCTCGAAATCGGCCATGAACACCTTGGCGCCGGAGTTCAGCGCGTTGATGATCATCTTGCGCTCGACCGGGCCGGTGATCTCCACCCGGCGATCGCATAACGCGGCCGGAATCGGCGCGACCAACCAGTCCGCGGCGCGGATCGTCGCCGTGTCGGCGCGGAAGTCCGGCAGATCGCCGGCATCGTAGCGTGCCTGGCGCTTGCGCCGGGCCTGCAGCAACTGCTGCCGCGTGGCGTCGAAGCGGCGGTGCAGCCGGGCCAGAAAATCCAGCGCAGCCGGAGTCAGAATGTCTTCGTAACCGGCGCCGTCGGCCAGGATCTCGGCCGGGCCGGTATCGAATCGTTCCTGCGGTACTGCCATGGCTTCGCTCCGCCTCGTGGATGACTCGAAGCTAGGCCAAAAATGTACTGTTTGACAAAGTGAATGTTTCAATTTGTACTATGAGCTTACTCAATACCAACTCCAAGATGCTGAAATCACATGATGAAAGCCCTGGACGAAACATCAAATCGGCCAAAAAAATCGCGCCGCAGCGCAGCAAAAAAGCACGTCGGTGGTGAGCCGGCCGCGAAAAACAGTGGCCGTTACTACTACAAGGGCAACCGCCACAAGCAGTTGCGCGCCTTCGTGAGTGTGGTGAAACTGGGTACGCTGACCCGCGCCGCCGAGGCGCTCTACCTGTCGCAACCCACGATCAGTCTGCAGTTGCAGGCGCTGGAGCGGGAGCTGGGCGTGATCCTGATGGACCGCCGTCGTCGCCGCATCAACCTCACTGACGCCGGCGAGGCGCTGTACGAGCTGGCGCGGCCGCTGGTCGAGGGCTGGGAGACGCTGGATCGCGATTTCCAGGCCAGGGTGAAGGGTCTGCAGGCGGGTCGCCTGGTCATCGCTGCCGGCACCTCGACCATCCATTACCTGCTGCCGGAGCTGGTGCGCCGCTATCGCGAACGCTTTCCTGCGGTGCAACTGCAACTGGCCAATGTCACCGGCAAGGATGGCATGGCCCTGCTGCGCGCGGACGAGGCGGACTTCGCGGTCGGTTCGATGCTGGACGTGCCCAACGACATCGCCTGGGCGCCAGTGCACCACTACGATCCGATGTTGATCATGCCGCTGGATCATCCGTTGGCGGCGAAGGACCGGATCACCCTGGAGGATCTCTCACCCTACGGACTGATCCTGCCGCCGCAGCGCCTGTCCACCTATCGACTGGTGGACCTGGTGTTCCAGCAGAGCCAGGTGCCCTACCACGTGGCCATCGAAGTCGGCGGCTGGGACGTGATCAAGGAATACGTGGCGATGGGCATGGGCATCTCCATCGTCACCGGCATCTGCATCACCGAGGCCGACCGCGCGCGGCTGGCCGTGCGCAACATGAAGCAGTTCTTCCCCCAGCGCAGCTACGGCGTGGTGATGCGCAAGGGCAAGTTCCTCAGCGCCGAGGCCCGCGCGTTCATCGACCTGATTCGGCCTGGCCTGCTGACCCACCGCGAACACGACGATTCAGGACATTCAGAGCGCTGACGCGGCGGCCTCGACCGGCAAGGGAGCTTCCTGCTGCGCGATGCTTTCCCGTTTCCCGTTTCCCGTTTCCCGTCAGACGTTGCGATGCTTGCCCTTGAATGGCGCATACCACGCACGCAGGCGGATGACGTCGGCCTCCATGTCGGCACCGGTGTCGAACAACGGGCCGAGCTGGATGGTCTTGTCCGGATAATGGAAGGCGACCGGGAAGATCGGCACGCCGGCATCGTGGGCGATGCGCCAGAAGCCGCTCTTCCAGCGATCTACCGGCTGGCGTGTGCCTTCGGGAGCTATCGCCAGCCAGAGTTGATCGCGTTGGTGGAACTGATCGATCATCTGTTCGACCACGCCCTTGGCGGCGCCGCGATCGATCGGTATGCCGCCAAGTGTGCGCAGCAGGCTGCCCAGTGGTCCGCGAAACAGTTCCCGCTTGCCCATGAAATGCACGTCGGCACCGATCGCAACCTTGACCAGCAAGGCCCAGATGCCATCCCACCAGGACGAATGTGGTGCGGCGATCAGTACCAGCTTTGGTGTGTCGGGGATGTCGCCCGCCAGGCTCCAACCTGCCACGCGCAGCGCCGCGCGACAGGCACGTCGCTGCCAGCCATCGCGCAGAGCCGGGACCTGCGGGGGTAATTGCGAGGGCGTCCACAGGCGACCCGTCATTCGAGCTCCGGCTTGTGCGAGCGGCTCTGCTTGATGCGTCCACGTTGTTGCTTCGCCAACAGGCGACGTTCCTTCGAGGCGCGGGTGGGACGGGTGGCAACGCGCTTTTTCGGTGGCACCAGCGCCGTGCTGATCAGCTCGACCAGTCGCTCACGCACGTCGTCGCGGTTGCGCGCCTGGTCGCGGAAGCGACGGCCCTGGATTACCAGCACGCCATCGACCGTCAACCGGCGATCACGCCGTTCCAGCAATCGTGTGCGCACGTCGTCTGGCAGCGAAGGCGAATTCGCGACATCGAAACGCAATTCCACCGCGCTCTCGGTGCGGTTCACGTGCTGCCCGCCAGGGCCGTCCGCCCGCAGAAAGCGCTCGACCAGTTCGGATTCCGGCAGATGGATGGTACGACTGACGATCAACATGGGGGAAGTGTAGATGGGCGAGGGACGAGGGGCGAGGGCACAAGAATGCTGCGGCTCGGTGGCACGATGGAGCCGGCAAACATTCCCCTACTCGCCTCTCTCATTCCTCGTTCGGCAGCGTCCAGCCGAAGCGTCCGAGCAGCTCGGCATACGCTTCGTCCAGCGGCGCCTCCAGTTGCATCGGCGCGCCGCTCACTGGATGAACGAAGCGAATCCGCCACGCATGCAGCAACATCCGGTGACAGCCGAAGTGCTGCTTGTACAGCCGGTTGTGATCGCCGCGGCCGTGCTGGCAGTCGCCGATCACCGGATGATGGATGTGCGCCAGGTGCTTGCGGATCTGGCGGAAGCGGCCGCTCACCGGCTCGGCCAGCAGCAGGGCATAACGCTGTTGCGGATAACGACCCAGTGCGATCGGCACCTCGATGGTGGCCAGTCGTCGATAACGGGTGCGGGCCTCGCGGCGCGGGCCGGTTTCGCGAGAGCCGGGCAGCGGGTAGTCGACCACCCCTTCGATCGGCTCCGGCCATCCACGCACCACCGCCAGATACTGCTTGTGCACGGTGCGGCCCATGAACTGCTCGCCCAGCGCGGCGGCAACTTCCTTGCTGCGCGCGACCAGCAGCACGCCGCTGGTCGCGCGATCGAGCCGGTGTGCCAGATACACGTTGTCGCCGACTTGCTCACGCAACAGATCGATCAGGAACGCGTCGGCAGGGCCCACGAATTTCGAGCGATGCACGGCCAGATTCGCGGGCTTGTTGACCGCGATCAGTGCGTCGTCCTGGTACAGAATCTCGATCATCGTGGCTCATCGGGCGAGGGGCAGTTGTGGCGGGGCGACGCAGGGCGGGCACTGCCCGCCGCTTTGGGTCAGGAGCCGGCGGGCAGTGCCCGCCCTACGCCAGCATCCCGGTCAGCGCGGTCGCGACCAGCCGAGGGCGAACGCGAGCAGGCCGGCAGCGCCCAGCAGCAGCGGTGGCCAGGTGCCGTGTTGCGGCGCCAGCGACCATAGCAGGGTGGCGCTGAGGATCAGGGTGGCGCCGAGCAGGCCGGCGCCGAGCATGCGCAGCACGCGACCGGCGAGCATGGACTGGTGGCTCAGCGTATCCACGTCGCTCAGCAGCCGCTGTTCGCCACGGCCGACCTGGCGCAGCGCGTCGCGCACCAGGTCGGGAAACTCCGGCGCATGATGCAGCCATTCGGGCAGCCGCTTGCGCATGTCGCGCAGCGTGTGCAGCGGGCTGTAGCGCTGACGCAGGATACGCTTCAATACCGGGTGCGCCACCGCCCAGATATCGATTTCCGGGTCGAGCATGCGCCCGACGCCCTCGATGTTGAGCAGGGTCTTCTGCAGCAGGATCAGCTGCGGCTGCAGGGTCAGCTGGAAGTGACGTGCGGTCTGGAACAACTTCACCACCAGTTCGGCCAGCGAGATCTGCGACAGCGGGCGGGTGAAGTACGGCTCGCATACCGTGCGCACCGCCGCCTCCAGTTCATCCAGGCGTACGTCGGCAGGCATCCAGCCGGCGGCAACGTGCAATTGCGCGATGCGTGCATAGTCGCGCTCGAACAAGGCGATGAAGTTCTGCGCCAGCCAGTACTGGTCGGCCTCCGGCAGCGAACCCATGATGCCGAAGTCCAGCGCGATGAAGCGTGGCTCGTCTGTGCGCGATGGGTCGACCCAGATGTTGCCGGGGTGGGCGTCGGCGTGGAAGAAGTTGTCGCGAAACACCTGCTCGTAGAACACCCGCACGCCCTTGACGGCCAGCGCTTTCCGATCCGGTCCGGCCGCGTCGATCGCGGCGATGTCATCGCTGCTGATGCCGTGCACGCGCTCCAGCGTGAGTACGCGCGCGCTGGTCAGTGCCCAATGCACGGCGGGCACGTACAGATCCACGCCACTGGCGAAGTTGCGCTTGAGCAGGCTGGCGTTGGCACCTTCGCGCTGCAGGTCGAGCTCGTTCTCCAGCATCTTCTCGACTTCGGCGACCACGTCGAGCGGGCGGATCTTGTCGGCGTTCGGGTGCCAGCGCTGGGCCAGTTCACCCAGCGAGCGCAGCAATTTCACGTCGCGGGCGATCTGCGCGTCGATGCCCGGGCGCAGCACCTTCACCACCACCTCGCGCCCGTCGCACAAGGTGGCGGCGTGCACCTGGGCGATCGAGGCCGAGGCCAGCGGCGTCTCGTCGAAGCTGGCGTAGAGCTGGTCGGTGGAGCCGTTCAATTGCTGCTCGACGATGGCGCGCGCCGCACTGCCGGGGAACGGCGCCACCTGATCCTGCAGCAGCGAAAGCTCGTCGGCGATGTCGGCGGGGATCAGGTCGCGCCGGGTCGACAGCACCTGGCCGGCCTTGACGAAGATCGGCCCCAGCTCGGTCAGCGCCTGTCGCAGCCGCTCGCCGCGGGACATCGCGACCACATTGGCGCGCGGCCGGGGCAGCAGCGGGCGCAACAGCTTCAACGGGCGGAACAGGTGGGCGGCGTCGACCAGTTCGTCCAGCCGCCAGGCCAGCAACACCGAGGCCACCCGCAGCAGGCGCGGCACCACCGCCAGCGGCGTCATGCGCCGTCGCCCTGAAGGCGCCGGGCCAGCCCTTGCACGCGCGACTCCAGCCGTTTGCTGCGTTCGCGCAATGCATCCACCTCGTCGAGGAAGGTTTCGACCTCGCCCGGCGCCAGCGCGATGCGGGCCTCGTCGCGCAACCAATCCGCACTGTCCTCAGTGAGGTGCGTGGCCGATTCCCGGGCATGGACCAAGCCCTTGCGCACGGCTCTGGCCAGCGGGACGCCGAGTACATCGCCGAAACTGCGCGCGAACGCCTCCTCGAAATCCGGCGCGAACTGGCTGGCCAGTTTTTCCAGTCGGCGTGCCAGCTCGGCATCGCCGGCAATCTCCACCTTGCCCGGCGCGACGGCGTTCTGGCCGCGGCGGAACATCATCGCCAACAGGCTGCCCGGAGTGGCGGCGACTTTCAGCTGACTGTCCTGTTCTGGCGGGCCGACCCGCAGCTTGCCATTCTCGACTGTGACCGCAAGCGCGATTTCCGGGCCGCGCAGGTGCAACTGCACGCGGCGGCCGTTCAACGTCGCCAGCTTCTGCCGTGTCTCCGGGTCCAGCGCCAGCGTGTGGTTGAGCGCCGCTTCCAGTGCGCGGCCGGCCAGCTTGCGCAGCGGTGGCGGCATCCAGGCATTGGGCGTGGCGGCGTTCATTCGGCAATTGTAGCCGGCCGTCCGTGATCAAACCTTCGCGGCGCCCGCGAAACCGAGTTGGCGCCAGGCCTCGTATACCGCCACCGCCACCGTGTTCGACAGGTTCAGGCTGCGGCTGTCCGGACGCATCGGCAGGTGCAGCCGCTGTCCGATGGGTACCGTGTCCAGCACGTCGCCGGGCAGTCCGGCGGTCTCGCACCCGAACAGCAGCGCGTCGCCATCGGCGAAGCGCGTATCGACATGCGCAACGCGGCCGCGGGTGGTGAAGGCGAACACACGCGGCGCCCCGATCGCTTCGACACAGCCGGCCAGATCGTCATGCACGGCGACGCGGGCGTACTCGTGGTAGTCCAGCCCGGCGCGACGCAGGCGCGCATCGTCGAGCTCGAAGCCGAGCGGGCGGATCAGGTGCAGCGACGCGCCGGTGTTCGCGCACAGGCGAATCACGTTGCCGGTATTGGGCGGGATCTCGGGGTGGAACAGGATGACGTGCAGCATCCGGGCATTATGGCGCGGCCCGTCGCGGCTCGCCTGGTGAGGGTCTGCTCAACCGGCGATTCGCAGGCACAGCACGCCATCGGGCGGCAGCGCGCAGCTCTCGGGTGCGGCCAGCAGAATCGCGCCGATGTGGCTGCTCCCGGCCAACTGCACTTCCGGTGGCACGGTAGCGGTCAACATGGCAGCGAAGATCAGCCCGCACACGGCGATGCAGGCGACGAAAAGGCAACGCAGCATCAGGCTTTCAAATTTCATGGTGTGTCTCCGGCTCGTGGATGAATAGTCCTGTGCTGGTTGAGAGGCAATCGCCGTGCCAAGCCGCGTAACTTTGTGGCTCTACCCCAAATCCTGTGGGTAGATTTCTATGATCGGACGGCATCCGGGTAGAGGTCCAGGCCACCAAGATAGAAGTAGATGGCGTTACGAAAGCGGGCTTTGTTGCGGAAGCCGCGGCTACGCGCCTTGATCAACT
>JACDJC010000108.1_pt1 | contig 107931 bp, 88 predicted proteins | sample 7454191 | NCBI WGS metagenome assembly JACDJC01 (sample SAMN14253291, study PRJNA609438) | sludge metagenome | isolation source: sludge after 25d culture with pyrite and EDTA | collected 2018-12-20 | reverse complement strand
CTAGCCCGAATCGTCGCGGAGGGCCCGGCGGCCTGCCCCCCCCAAAAATTTCCGCCCCCTTGGGGGGGCCCCGCCCCCCCGGCTCCTGCCGTGGTATTCAATCGAGAACTGATCGAGCGACAGTGCAGCGTCAGGGGCAGCCGGAGCTGGCGGGGAAGAACAGGAGCGAATCCCACCCCAACCCTTCCCTGCTGAGCAGGGGAGGGAGCAAAGCTGCTTAATCTTGCTGCTTGACGATGCGCAGCCGCGCGGCCTGCACGCCGGGTAGCGCGCGCACGGCGCGCAGGAGGTCGGGGATGGCGTCCACGCGCCAGTCCTCGCCCAGTTCGAAATCAGCCTGGGCGCTGCGGTTGCGGTAGCCGTGCAGGGTGACGCTGGCGCGGCCACCGCGGTAGCCGGTCAGGGCGCGTTGCAGTTGTTCGACGAAATCCGGGCGGATGCCGTTCAATTTCAGCTGCAGCAGCCGCGCGTGCTTGCGGCAGGCATCGTCGAGCGAGCAGGCGCTGCGTGCGCGCAGCTGGAAGCCGCCGCCGGAGAACTCGTCGATGCGCAGGCCGCCGTCGACGATCAGGATCTGGCCGCGAGTCAGCAGGGGCGCGACCTGCTGGTACAGCTCGCCGAAGAAACTCACCTCGATGCTGCCATTGCCGTCTTCCAGTCGCACGTAGGCATCGCTGTCGCCGCGTTTGCGCATTGCCGCGACCATGCCGGCGACGGTCCACGGCGTATCCGGGCCGCGGCGAAAGCGGTTGTTGTCGCCATCGTCGTTCCGGCGCGGCTTCGGCGGCTGGTAGCGATCGACGATCTCGCCGAGCGGGCAGGTCGACAGTTGCGCCAGTTCGTCCTTCCACGGGTCGGTGGGATGGCCGGAAAGGTAGTGGCCGAGCGTGTCGCGCTCGCCTTGCAGGCGCTGTTCCAGGGGCCACTCCGGTGCCGTCGGCCACTTGATGTTCAACACCGGGGTGGTGCTGCCGATGGCTGCCCCGAACATGTCGTTCTGGCCGGACTGCTGGTCGCGCAGGTGCTGCTCGGCGGCCTTGATTGCGTCGGGCAACTGCAGCATCAGGCTGGCGCGGTTGGCGGCCAGCGCATCGAGGGTGCCGGAGAGGATCAGCGCTTCCAGCACGCGCCGGTTGAGCCGGTTTGGATCGACCCGGCGGCAGAAGTCCGCCAGATCGGTATAGACGCCGTTGGTGCGCTCGGCGACGATCGCCTCGCAGGCACCATGGCCGACGCCCTTGATCGCGCCCAGGCCGTACTGGATCGTCTTTGGCTCCACGGCCACGAACATGTATTCGGAGGCATTGACGTCGGGGGGCTGCACCGCGATATCCAGGGTTCGTGCCTCATTGAGGAAGGTCACCACCTTGTCGGTGTTGTCCATGTCGGCGGAGATCGTGGCGGCCATGAACTCGGCGGGATAATGCGTCTTCAGCCAGGCGGTCTGGTAGGAGACAAGCGCATAGGCGGCCGCGTGCGATTTGTTGAAGCCGTAGCCGGCGAACTTCTCCATCAGGTCGAAGATCGAATCGGCCTTCTCGCCGGACAGGCCGTCCTTCGCGGCGCCGTCGCGGAAGATGGCGCGGTGTTTCACCATCTCCTCGATTTTCTTCTTGCCCATCGCGCGGCGCAGCAGGTCGGCGCCGCCCAGCGTATAGCCGCCGACGATCTGCGCCATCTGCATCACCTGTTCCTGGTAGACCATGATGCCGTAGGTCTCTTGCAGGATCGGCTCGACGCGCGGGTCGGGGTATTCCACTTCCTCGCGACCGTGCTTGCGCGCGATGAAGCTGGGGATCAGGTCCATCGGGCCGGGACGGTACAGTGCCACCAGCGCGATGATGTCCTCGAAGCGGTCGGGCTTCGCGTCCTTCAACATGCGCTGCATGCCGGAGGATTCGAGCTGGAACACCGCCACCGTCTGCGCCTTCTTCAGCAGCTCGTAGGTAGCCGGATCGTCCAGCGGCAATTTCGAGATATCCAGCAGTCCCTCGCCCGTGGATCCTTCAGCCGCAGGCTGCCCCGGACTCCCTTCCCCCGCGTGCAGGGGAAGGTGCCCGCAGGGCGGATGGGGATGTTCCCTGGTGCGCCGCGCATTGATCGCCTTCACCGCCCAGTCGATGATGGTCAGCGTGCGCAAGCCCAAGAAGTCGAACTTCACCAGACCGACCGCCTCGACGTCGTCCTTGTCGTACTGGGTGACCACGCCACCGCCACCGGCTTCGCAGTACAGCGGCGCAAAATCGGTCAGCGGCGTGGGCGCGATCACCACGCCGCCGGCGTGCTTGCCGGCGTTGCGGGTGAGGTTTTCCAGCTTCAGCGCCAGGTCGATCAGTGCACGCGCGTCCTCGTCCTGTTCGTAGGCCTCGCAGAATTCCCGGACGACCCGATCGGGCTCCTTCTTCGATTTCTCCGAGCGGCCCAGTGCATCGGACAGGGTCAGGTCGAGCGGCCGCGGCGGCACCAGCTTGGCCAGCCGGTCGACCTGGCCGTAAGGCATGCTGAGCACGCGGCCGGAATCGCGCAACACGGCCTTGGCGGCCATCGAGCCGTAGGTGATGATCTGGCTGACCTTGTCGCGGCCGTACTTGCGGGCCACGTAGTCGATCACCTCGTCGCGCCGATCCATGCAGAAATCGATGTCGAAGTCAGGCATCGACACGCGTTCGGGGTTCAGGAAGCGCTCGAACAGCAGGTCGAATTGCAGCGGGTCGAGATCGGTGATCTTCAGTGCCCAGGCGACCAGCGAGCCGGCGCCGGAACCGCGGCCGGGGCCGACCGGGATGCCGTGTTGCTTGGCCCAGTTGATGAAGTCCGCCACGATCAGGAAGTAGCCGGGGAACCCCATCTCAATGATGACGTCCAGCTCGCGTTCCAGCCGGGCCTCGTAGTCGCCCAGGGTGTGATTCTCCGCCAGCGGTGCGATGTCCAGGCGTTCGCGCAGGCCCTGACGCGAGAGTTCACGAATGTGGCTGTTCAGGTCGTGACCCGCCGGTACCGGGAAGTCGGGCAGATAATAGGTACCGAACTTCAGTTCCAGGGTGCAGCGGCGGGCCAGTTCGACGGTGTTTTCCAGCGCCTCGGGCAGGTCAGCGAACAGCTCGGCCATTTCCCCGGGGGTCTTCAGGTATTGCTGGTCGGTGTACTCGCGCGGGCGCCTGGGATCGGCCAGCACGCGGCCCTGGTTGATGCACACGCGCGCCTCGTGTGCGTCGAAGTCGTCCTGCCTGAGGAAGCGTACGTCGTTGCTGGCGAGCACCGGCAGATCCAGCTCGCTGGCGAGCGCCAGCGCGGCGACGTTCCAGTTTTCCTCGCCGTCGCGGCCGCAGCGGGTGAGCTCCAGGTACAGCCGGTCCGGGAACAGTCGCGCCAACGGGCGCAGTTTCGCCAGCGCGGCGTCGCTGCCCTGGTTCAGGGCCACGCGCGCGACCTCGCTGTCGCGGCCGAGCAGGGCGATCAATCCGCCGCAGGCATCACCACGCAACCAGCTCGCGTCGACCAGCGCATGACCGCCGTGCTGGCCTTCCTGCCAGGCGCGCGAGACCAGCCGCGACAGGTTCAGGTAACCCTCGCGATCCTGGCATAACAAAGTGAGCCGCCATGGGCGCGGATCGTCGAGCGCCGAGATCTGCAGGTCGCAACCGCCGATCGGCTTGATTCCGGCCGCGTTGCACGCCTTGTAGAACTTCACCAGCGCGAACATGTTGCATTCGTCGGTCAGCGCCACCGCCGGAATACCATCGCGCACGCAGGCGGCGACCAGCGCCTTGATGCGGATGGTCGAATCGACCAGCGAGTATTCGCTGTGCAGGTGCAAGTGGGTGAAGCTGACGGTCATGCCGATCTACGCACGGTATCCCTGCAGGCTACCCGGCGCCGGGGGCAGCGGCAAGATTGACTTCGGCCCGTTTTGCGCGGATCGGTCCTGCGCGGCCATCAAGTCAGCAATACGCGCACTGGCGCGAAACTTCGGCGATGTTGCGGACAAGGTCCCAGTCGCTTCAGTGCCGCCAGATGCGCGGCGGTCGGGTAGCCCTTGTGCACCGCGAAACCATAGCCCGGATGGATCGCGTCCAGCTTCATCATGAGGCGGTCGCGGGTGACCTTGGCCAGGATCGAGGCCGCGCTGATCGCCGGTTCCAGCGCATCGCCGCCCACGATGGCACGACCGGGGCAGGGCAGATCCTTCGGCAGCTTGTTGCCATCGATCAGTGCCTCGACAGCGGCAGGGGCCAGGCCGGCGACGGCGCGACTCATGCCGGCCATGGTGGCCTGGAAGATGTTCAGCCGGTCGATCTCGCCCGGTTCGACCAGCACGATGCAGTATGCCAGCACACGCTCGATGATCTGCGGGTAAAGCGCTTCGCGGCGTTTCTCGCTGAGCTTCTTCGAATCATTCAGCCCGACGATCGGCCGAGCCGGATCAAGAATGACCGCAGCGACTGCCAAGGGACCGGCCAACGGACCGCGTCCGGCCTCGTCCACGCCGGCAATGAGTGCCTCGCTCCAATGAAGTTCCGCGCTTCCTGCGTTTGCCCCATTCCCCCCCCGGGGAGAGGATTGAGGTGAGGGGTGGGCGCTCGCCTCAAGCACACCTTTTGCGCTCGCCTCCTCTCTCCCCTGTGGGGAGGATTGAGACGAGGGACGGGTGCTCGCTGGAAGCCTACTCATCAGCAACCTCCCCACCCTCGATCAACTCCGCAATCGCCGCCGCCGCCCGATCGCCCGCGTGTCCTTCCAGCCCCCCGCGCAGTTCCTGGTGGAGGTGCTCGAAGGCGGCGACGATCGTACCTCGTCGTTCGCTGTCCTTGAACAAGTCGAGCGTGGCCGCGGCCAGTTTTTCCGCGGTGCAGTTGTCCTGCATCAACTCGGGTACCAGCAGGTCGTCGCCCAGGCCGCAGGCGCGCGCCAGGGTGTTGGGTAGGGAATAGACATCTGTCTTTACCATCTTCAGCGCACGAGCGATGCGATAGCTGGTGGGCGACACGCGGTACCCGACCACCATCGGCCGCTTGGCCAGCATGGCCTCCAGCGTGGCGGTGCCAGAGGCCAGCAGTACCACGTCGGCCGCCAGCATGGCTTCGTGCGCCTGCCCATCCAGCAGCAGGGGCCGTGACGCATCGTGCGGCGCCTTGACCAGCAATTCCTGCAGTTGCGCATGTACGCGCGGATTGGCCGCGGGAATCACGATGCGCAGCCCGGGCAGAGCAGCGGCGACCCGCCTGGCCGCGCCCAGGAAAAGCTGTCCAAGCCGTTTCACCTCGGACAAGCGGCTTCCGGGCAACACTGCCAGCACTGGAGCCTGCTGCGGCAGCTGCAACGCTTCGCGAGCGCCGACGCGGTCGGCCACCAGCGCAAAGCGGTCGGCCAGCGGATGGCCGACGAAGCGTGCGTCGACGCCGTACTTTGCGTAGATCGCGGGTTCCATCGGGAACAGGCAGAGCACGCGATGGGCGCTGCGTCCGATCTTTTCGGCGCGCTTTTCGCGCCAGGCCCAGACCGATGGACTGACATAATGCACGGTGCGCAGGCCCGCCGCCTTCAGGCGCTGCTCCACTCCCAGGTTGAAGTCCGGTGCGTCGATGCCGACCACCACGGCCGGTTTGGTCGCCAGCAGTCGCGCCACCAGCGCCCGGCGCAGGCGCAACAGTCTTGGCAGGTGGCGGATCACCTCGCTGAAGCCGAACAGCGACAGTTCGCGGATGTCGTACCAGGACTCGAAGCCTTCGCGCTGCATGCGTGCGCCGCCGATGCCGACGAAGCGCGCTTGCGGATAACGCAGGCGCAACGCAGCGATCAGCTCGGCGCCGAGCTGGTCACCGGAGTCCTCGCCGGCAAGGATGGCGATGGTAGGGGTTGTGGCCGTTTCTGCAGTCGGCATGGCTCAGCCGTCCAGGCAAAGGCAAGAGCGCGTGCCTGATTTGCTGATATGTGCCGGGCACATATCAGCGCGCCAGCGAGCGCTCGCTGCGGTCGATGAATTCCAGCATGGCGCGCACGTCCTCGCTCTCCCGCGCCTGTTCGACCAGCTTCTCGCGTGCCTCGGGCAGCGACAGGCCGGCCATGTACAAGGTTCGGTAGGCACGTTTGATCGCCGCTATGCGGGTGCTGTCGAAGCCGCGGCGCTTCAGGCCTTCGCTGTTGATGCCGCGCGGGCGGCCTTGTTGCTCGTCGGCCATCGTCACGAACGGTGGCACGTCATGGCCGACCAGACAACCCATGCCGATGAAGGCATGCGTGCCGACCTTGCAGAACTGGTGCACGCCGGAGTAGCCGGAGAGGATAGTCCAATCGCCGATCTCGACGTGCCCGGCCAGTGCGGAGTAGTTGGAGAACACCACGCGATCGCCGATCTGGCAGTCGTGGGCGATGTGCACATAGGCGAGCACCCAATTGTCGTCGCCGAGGCGGGTGACGCCGCCGCCGTCGCGGGTGCCGCGGTTGATGGTGACGAATTCGCGGATCAGGTTGCGGTCGCCGATCACCAGCTCGGTATGCTCACCTTGCCACTTCTTGTCCTGCGGATCGCCGCCGAGCGAGGCGAATTGGGTGATCCGATTGTCGCGGCCGATCCGGGTCGGGCCTTCGATCACCACATGCGGCCCGATCACCGTGCCGTCGCCGATCTCCACGTCTGCGCCGATCATGCTGAAGGCGCCGATACTTACTTTGTCACCGATGACGGCAGAAGGATCAATCACTGCGGTGGGGTGGATCATTTACCGGACCTCGCGGCGCACATCAGCTCACAACTGGCCACTTCCTTGCCGTCGACCAGGGATCGTGCCAGAAACAGTCCCATGCCGCGCACCAGTCGTTTCAGGCGCACCTCCATGCGCAACTGATCGCCCGGAACCACCGGCGCGCTGAAGCGCGCGTTGTCGACCTTGACCAGATAGAACAGCGGACTGACCTTGTCGCCTTTCATGTGACGGCTGACCTGGGTCAACAGGCCTGCGGCCTGCGCCATGGCCTCGATGATCAGCACGCCGGGCATTACCGGATAGCCGGGAAAGTGGCCCTGGAAGAACGGCTCGTTGATGGTCACGTTTTTCAGTGCGACCACACTGACATCGGGCTCGATCTCGATGACGCGATCCACCAGCAGGAACGGATAGCGGTGCGGCAGCAATTGCTGGATTTGATCCACGTCGATCGGCAGTGTCATGAAGTCGCTGTTGTCATTCATTGTCGCTATCCTTCTCCAGCGCCGACAGTCGGCGCACGTACTCGTCCAGATGTTTGAAGCGGGCTGCGTTCTTCCGCCATTGGCGGTTGTTTTGAAGAGGCACGCCGGATGAATATTCGCCTGATTCGCGAATGGAGTGTGTGACCAGGCTCTTGGCAGTGATGGTAACCCGGTCGGCCAATTCCAGATGGCCAAGCACGCCGGCGTTGCCGCCGATCATGCAGTAACGGCCGATCTTCGCGCTGCCCGCCACGGCCGCGCAGCCAGCCATCGCAGTGTGCGCGCCAACGTGCACGTTGTGGGCGATCTGGATCTGGTTGTCCAGCCGCACGTCTTCTTCCAGCACGGTGTCGTCCAGGGCGCCGCGGTCGATCGTGGTGTTGGCGCCGATCTCACAGTCGTCGCCGATGCGCACGCCGCCAAGCTGCGGCAGCTTGACCCAGGCACCGTGCTCGCAGGCATCGCGGTCGAAGGCAAGGCCGAATCCGTCCGAGCCGATCACCGCGCCGGGGTGCACCAGCACGCGTCGGCCCAGGGTTACCCGGGTTACCAGCGTAACCCGCGCCACCAGCCGTGATTGCGCGCCGATAGTGCAGCCTTCGCCGATGATGCAGTGCGGGCCCAGGGTGACTCCGTCCCCGATGACCGCGCCCGCTTCGACCACACAGTGCGGGCCAATGCTGGCGCTGGCGCTCACCCGCGCATCAGCCGCTACCACAGCGCTGGGATGTACTCCCGGGGGCGCGGCAGGCAAGCGCTCGAACAACGCGGCGATCCTCGCGTAGGCGACGTATGGATCCTTTGCGATCAGGGCAGTGGTCGGACAGTCGGCGAGGTTTTCCCGACGCACCACCACCGCACCGGCGCGGGTGGATGCCAATTGGGCCGTGTACTTGCTGTTGGACAGGAAGCTCAGCTCGGTGGTGTCGGCACCAGCGAGGGTGCCGACGCCACTGACTATGCGCGCGGGATCACCCTGGACGCCCAGGTCGAATCGCTCGGCCAGTTCGGCTACCGAATAGTGGATTGCATTCATGCCTGCTCCGGACAATGCGCGTCATTGTAGGGCGTGATGCCGTGTGCCGCAGCGGCCTGCCCGGGGAAAAGAAAGCGCGGCATCGCCGCGCTCTCTAGCCTGCCGCGGGGAGGCGCCGGGTGGATCGGCACCATCCCGGCCCCCTGGGTTCAGAATTGGCTGCCGAAGGTGAACTGGATGCGTTCCTCATAGTGGCCATCCGACGGCTCCGAACGGAACGGTACCGCCAGGCTGATGATCAACGGGCCGATCGGCGCCTGCCAGTGCAGCGAGATGCCGGCCGAAGCACGCAGGGTGCTGGCATCGAAACTCTGGTAATCCTTGTAGACGTTGCCGACATCGGTGAACAGCGAAACGCGCGCCGTGTTGATGTCCTTCAGGAACGGCAACGGCAGATACAATTCGGCGGTGCCGAGCACCTTGAAGGCGCCGCCGATGGGTTCCGCATAATAGCCACCGTAGCAATTTCCCTGGCGATCCGGGGTGCTGCCATCGATGCAGACCCGCGGACCGAGCGTATTGTCCTGGAAGCCGCGCACGTCACGCACGCCGCCGGAGAAGAAGTTGGCGAAGAACGGGAAGTCGTCGCGCATGTCCTCCATGACGTAACCGGCAGGCCGACTGGCCTCGGTGGCGATCTTCAGGGCGTCGTATTCGTCATCGCTGATGCCGTTGTTGCCGTATGTTTTGCCATAGCCGATCTGGCCATCGAGATACAGCACGAAGCCCTTGCCGATCGGCCAGTAATGGTTGGCTTCGGCAGTGAGCTTCCAGTACTGCACGGTGGAGCCCGGCAAGGTGACGTCGCTCTGGACCGACAGCAGGCCGCCGCGGGTGGGCGCCCAGTAGCTGTTGCGGGTGTCGTGGTTCCAGCCCAGCGTGCCGGTCCAGGAGTGGATTGTCTGGTAGCCGAGCTGGTTCATGTAATCAATCAACACCACCGGGGTGTAACCGGGATAGAGATTGATCTTGTTGCTGCTGACGCCCAGACCTACCCGCAAGCTGTCGGTCTCGCTGATCGGGATGCCTAGATAACTGGAAAAGCCCTTGGCGCTGGTACTGTAGTCGGCAAAGTCGGTGTCGCCGTAATCGGTTTTGGAGTAGTTGGCGCTGTAGCCGATACCAACGCCGTTGTCGGTCAGGTATGGGTTGTAGTAATTGACGCCAAAGCTGTTCTGGTAGGTGCTGCGCGAGCCGCTTACCGAAAAGCTGTCACCAGTGCCGAACAGGTTGTTCTGGCTCAGCGAGGCGCTGAGAATGATGCCGTCATATTGCGAATAGCCGATGCCTACCTGCATGCTGCCCGCGGCCTGCTCCTCGACCTTGACCGTGACATCCACCAGGTCCTGGCTGCCCGGCACCTGCTTCTTGTCGATCTCGATGTTCTTGAAATAGCCCAGTCGCTGCAGGCGGATCTTGGAGCGGTCGATCGCTGCCTGCGAGTACATCGAGCCCTCGAGCTGGCGCATTTCGCGACGCAGCACGTTGTCCTCGGTCTTGGTGTTGCCGGCGAATATCACGCGGCGCACGTACACGCGCTGGCCCGGTTCCACGTACATGGTCAGGTCGACGGTGTGCTTGTCCTTGTCCAGCTTCGGAATCGGGGTGACCTTGGCGTAGGCGTAGCCGATATTGGCCAGAATGGCCTTGATCGCCTTGCTGCTGGCTTCAATGGCGCTGCGATTGAAGATGTCACCATCCTTGACGAACACCAGTTTGCGCATCGAGGCCTCGGGCAGTACCAGATCGCCAAGCAGCTTGACGTCGGTGACCTTGTAGATTTCGCCTTCCTTGATGCTGGCGTCGATGTACATGTTGCGTTTGTCCGGCGAAATCGTCACCTGGGTGGAGTCCACGCCGAAATCCGCGTAGCCGCGGTCCATGTAATGCGATTGCAGCTTTTCCAGGTCGCCGGAAAGTTTCTCGCGGGAATACTGGTCGTTCTTGGAGTACCAGGACATCATGTTCGGCGTGCCGGATTCGAAATCGTCGCGGATCTCCTTGTCGGCGAAGGCCTGGTTGCCGAGGATGTTGATCTCCCTGATCTTGGCCGCCTTGCCCTCGCGGATCTCGATATCGACGGCCACGCGGTTGCGATCGAGGTGGGTCACGTGGGGTTCGACCGAGACATTGTATTTGCCGCGGTTGTAGTACTGCCGGATCAGTTCCTGCTGCACGCCGTCGATGGCCAGGCGGTCGAAGGTCTCGCCCTCGGCAATACCGGTCTCCTTGAGCCCCTTCTTCAGGTCATCGGTCTTGATGTCCTTGTTGCCACGGATCGTCAGTTTGGCGATAGATGGCCGCTCGATCACCTTGATCACCAGGATGTTGCCGTCGCGATCGAGTTCCACGTCGCTGAAGAACTTGGTCTGGTACAGCGCACGGATCGCACGTTGCGCCTCGGCGTTGGTAAGCCGGTCCCCCTTGTTCACCGGCAGGTAGTTGAATACCGTGCCGGCTGAAATACGGTTGAGGCCGTCGATGCGGATGTCCGAGACCACGAAGGGCTCGAACGCGAACGCATTGGCGGTGAGGGAGGCAAGCAGGATCAGCGCCGCGATACGCTTCATCGTCGATTCCGTTGGGTTATTTCGATGGAGCGGCCAGCCTGGCCGCTCCATCAATGCATGCGGCAGGGACGAGCCCTGCCGCGTAAGTAAGCACCGCACTCCACCGCAATGCGCTGTCTGTCGTGCCTGCGCGCGCCAGCGGAGCTGGCGCAGGCTGACCGGTCGCCAGGTCCAGGACGATAGCGATCTGCATCACGATAGCAAGGCACGCTGGATGTCGTTGAAGAGTGTCCATCCGACCAGGCTGAACAGCAGCACCAAGCCGATGTACTGACCGATGATCATCGCCTTCTCACTTACCGGGCTGCCCTTGACCAGCTCGATCAGATAATACAGCAGGTGCCCGCCATCCAGAACCGGAATCGGCAACAGATTCAGGATCGCCAGGCTGAGCGAGACCATGGCCAGGAACTGCAGGAACCAGGCGAGCCCCATTTGTGCCGAAGCATTGGCGTACTGCGCGATCCCGATCACGCTGGAGATGTTCTTCGTCGACGCATGGCCGCTGACCATCTCGCCGATCATGCTGAAGGTCTGCGTCGTATTGCGCCAGGTGGTGGTGAGTGCTGCACCGAGGGCGCGCACCGGGCCGTATTGCACGGTGGCCGGTTCCGGCCTGGGCGGCGCAATCCCGAGCATCCATTTCGCCGGTTGCCCACCCAGCGATTCCCATCTGGCGGTGACGTCGAGAGTCAGTGGCTGTCCGTGTCGCTGCACGACGATAGCCAGTTTGGGCGATTTGGCGGCGTTGGCCTGCACCAGCTTGCCCAGGCTGTCGAAGTCCGTCACCGGCTGGCCATCCACGCTGACGATCCGGTCGCCGCCCTGGATGCCCGCCAGGGCAGCGGGCTGGCCAGGCTTCACCGAGCCGGCGATCGCCGGTGGTGGCGCCAGGCGCAGGCCGAGCTTGTCGAAGTACTGGTCGATCGGCTGGCCGGCAGGCAGTTGATTCAGCGGCAGCAACACCTGGCGAGTCTGGCCGTTGCTGTCGCGCACGGTCATCGGCATCGGGGTCAACGCCAACAGGGCGTTGCCGATCGCGTCCATCGAGTCGCTCCAGGTGGAGACGTCGCGTCCGTTGACGCTGAGGATGCGGTCCCCTGGCTGGATGCCGGCTTCGGCGGCGATGCTCTGCGGCGTGGCGGTCACGATCGGCGCGAAGTCGCTGCGTCCGAGCATGAACATCAGCCACAGCGCGGCGATGGTGAAGATCACATTGAAGCCCGGTCCGGCCGCCACGATGGCGATCCGCTTCCACACCGACTTGCCGGTGAACTCCTGGTCGCGCAGCGCCGGGTCGACCTCGCCCTCGCGGGCGTCCAGCATCTTCACGTAGCCGCCGAGCGGAATCGCGGCGATCCAGTATTCGGTGCCGTCACGGCCCACGCGTTTCCAGATCGCCTTGCCGAAGCCGACCGAGAAGCGCAACACCTTGACCCCGCAGCGGCGCGCGACCCAGTAATGGCCAAATTCATGGAAGGTCACCAGTACGCCGAGCGTGACCAGCAACCAGAACACCGAGCCGAAAAAGGAAGTCATCAAGTACCGCAGCAGAAAGTCATCAGGGCAAGAATATCAGCAAGTATTGCGCAGCACGCGTCGGGCAGCCTCACGGGCCGACTGGTCGCGTTCGAGCAGGGACTGGATATCGACCACGGCTTGCGCCGGCAGTTCCGCAAGAACGGCCTCGACCACGTCGGCGATCGACAGGAAGGCCAGCGCGCCGGCCAGGAAGGCCTCGACCGCCACTTCATTGGCGGCACTCAGCACGGTCGGGGCATCGCCGCCAGCACGCAGCGCCTGGAACGCCAATGCCAGGCAGCGGAAGGTGGCCAGGTCCGGCGGCTCGAACTGCAACGGCCCACACGCGGCCAGATTCAACGGAGCGACACCGGATTCGACCCGATCCGGCCAGGCCAGTGCATGGGCGATCGCAGTGCGCATGTCGGGGTTGCCCAACTGCGCCAGCACCGAACCGTCGACGTATTCGACCATCGAGTGGATCAGGCTCTGCGGGTGCACCACCACCTCGATCGCCTCGGCCGGCGCCGCGAACAGATGGTGCGCCTCGATCACCTCCAGCCCCTTGTTCATGAGGGTGGCCGAGTCGACCGAGATCTTGCGGCCCATTACCCAGTTCGGATGCTTGCAGGCCTGCTCCGGCGTGACATCGGCCAGATCGGCACGGGTGAGGCCGCGGAACGGGCCGCCGGAAGCGGTCAGGACCAGCCGACGTACGCCGCTGCGGGCCAGCTCGGGCCGTCCGCCCGGCAGGCATTGGAACAGCGCGTTGTGTTCGGAGTCGACCGGAATCAGTGTGCCTCCGCCGCCGGCCACGGCCTCCAGCAACAGCGGACCGGCCATCACGATGGATTCCTTGTTGGCCAGCAGCAGCCGCTTGCCGGCGTGGGCTGCGGCCAGGGTGGATTCCAGCCCGGCCGCGCCGACGATTGCAGCCACCACCGTGTCGCACAGGGCGCTGCTGGCGGCGGTGGCCAGCGCCGCCGGACCACTGGCAACTTCGCAGCGCACGCCAGCGATGGCGAGGCGCCGCGCCAGTTCATCTTGCCGTGCCGGGTCCGCAATGATGGCCAGCTCCGGCCGGTGCAGCACGCACAAATCGACCAACGCGTCGACGCGTCGGTGCGCGGTGAGCACGGTGGCGCGAAACCGCTCCGGATGACGGGTGATGACATCGAGCGTGCTGCCGCCGATCGAGCCGGTGGCGCCGAGTACCGCGACGTTGCGCATCGTCACAGTCCCAGCAGCCACAGGCCGGCGGCGAATATCGGCAGCGCCGCGAACACGCTGTCCAGCCGGTCCATCACGCCGCCGTGGCCGGGGAAGATACTGCCCGAATCCTTCACCTGGGCGTGTCGTTTCATCAGGCTTTCGAGCAAGTCGCCGACGATCGACACGGCTATCGTGAGTACCGCCAGACCGGCCAGTCCCAGCATCGCACTGCCGCGTACACCAAGCAGCCAGCCGCCGGCCTCCGCCACCAGCCCACCCGCCACCATCGCTCCGTAGGCACCGGCCCAGGTCTTGCCCGGGCTGATCTGCGGCGCCAGCTTGCGCTTGCCGAACGTGCGGCCGCTGGTATAGGCGCCGATGTCCGATGCCCATACGATCAGCAGTGCCAGCAAGGTCCACCAGTGACCGTGCGGCCCCCGCCCGTGGATGCTGACCAGTGCGACCCAGGTTGGGAAGATCACGAACGCACCGGCGATCAGTTTCAGCACCAGGTTCTCGCGCGTCGGTGCGGCGGCAAACGCGAAATGGCGCAGCCACAGGCTTGCGACCAGCCACCACGCCACGCCAGCTGCCAGCAGCCACGGCATCCAGGCCGTGCCTTGCGCAAGCCAGAGCAGAATGAAAACGCAGGCGGCCACAACGAGCAGGGTGATGCGGCCGGTACGACTGTGCAATCCACTCAGCAAGGCCCATTCCCACCAGGCGCCGAGGAACGTCAATGCCACGATCGCGCCGAAGATGTCGGTGCTCGGCAGCAGGATGATCAGGATGACCAGCGGCGCGAGCACCAGGGCGGTGAGAATGCGCTGAAGCAGCATGGGAATCCTCTAGGGAATGGTGGCGACCTGCGCGCTGGTGCGACCGTAGCGACGCTCCCGGCAGGCATAGTCTTCAATGGCCTGGCGCAGGCAAGCCTGGTCGAAATCGGGCCACAAGGTATCGGTAAAGTACAGCTCGGCGTAGGCAACCTGCCATAGCAGGAAGTTGCTGATGCGACGTTCGCCGCCGGTGCGGATGAACAGGTCCAGCGGCGGCAGCTCGGCCAGGCTCATCCACTGGCCCAGCCGGGTCTCGTCGATGTCCTCTGCGCGCAACTCGCCGCCGGCCACGGCGACGGCAGCCTGGCGACTGGCCTGCACGATGTCCCAGCGACCGCCGTAGCTCACTGCCACGTTCACGTGCAGCGCGTCGTTGCCGGCGGTATGGGCCATCGCCGCGTGCATGCGCTTGCGCAGCGGCTCGTCGAAGGCGGACAGGTCGCCGATGAAGCGCAGGCGTACGCCGTGGCCGTGCAGTTCTTCCACCTCCTTGTCCAGCGCGCGCAGGAACAGGCCCATCAGGGCGCTGACCTCGTCCTGCGGCCTATGCCAGTTTTCGCTGGAGAAGGCGAACAGGGTCAGCACCCGCACCCCTTCACGCAGGCAGGCCTCGATCACTTCGCGCACCGCCTTGCGGCCGGCATTGTGGCCGAAGCTGCGCGGCTGGTGCCGTGCCCTGGCCCAGCGTCCGTTGCCGTCCATCACGATGGCGATGTGGCGTGGAATTTGGGCGATGTCGGCATGGCCTGTCATGCGCTTCCATTTCCGCAGGCCCACAGCATGCGCCTCACGCTGCAACTCCCGCTCCGGGAAGGGAGGAGGGCAGGTCTGCCATGCGGATTCGCCACGACAGGCTGCGCGGATGCATGGGCAGCACTGGCTCCTGGCGGCTCCATCATCAAAGGGCCATCAGCTCCTCTTCCTTGGCCTTGACCACCGCATCGATGTCCTTGACCGCGCGATCGGTGAGCTTCTGGATCTCGTCGTCGAAGCGGCGATCATCGTCCTCGGTGATCAGCTTTTCCTTGAGCAGATCCTTCATCTGCTGCAACGCGTCGCGGCGTACGTTGCGGATCGCGATCTTCGCATTCTCGCCCTCGTGACCGACGAGCTTGGCCAGTTCGCGGCGGCGCTCTTCGGTGAGCGCTGGCATGTTCAGCCGGATCACGGTGCCGGCAGTGGTCGGCGTGATGCCGATATCGGAAGCCATCAAGGCCTTCTCAATCGGCGCCACCATGGTTTTTTCCCATGGCGTGATGCTGATCGTGCGGGAGTCTGCCAGCGACACCGAGGCGACCTGCGACAGCGGTGTGTCGGCGCCGTAGTAGGACACCTTGATATGGTCCACCAGCGAGGTGCTGGCGCGACCGGTACGGATGCGCGTAAGGTCGTGCCTGAGCGAGTCGATGCTCTTGCCCATGCGGGTCTGGGCATCGTTCTTGATGTCGTTGAGCATGTGTCGTTTCCTGGTGAATCTGGCAACACTCGATTATAGCAGTGGCAGCCGCGGCGCCCGCCGCCGACGTGATCCCGCCTTCAGGTAACCAGGGTACCGATCGATTCGCCATGCATGATCCGCATCAGGTTGCCCGGCACCGTCATGTCATAGATGCGCAGCGGCATGCCGTGATCGCGGCATAGTGCGATGGCGGCGGTATCCATCACCTGCAGGTTGCGCTGGATCACGTCAACATAGGTAAGCTGCTCGTAGCGGGTGGCGTCGGCGTGTTGCGCCGGATCGGCGCTGTACACGCCATCGACCTTGGTCGCTTTCAGTACCAGGTTCGCGCCGATCTCCACCGCACGCAGGGCGGCGGCCGAGTCGGTGGTGAAGAACGGGTTGCCGGTGCCGGCGGCCAACAGCACAATGCGGCCCTTTTCGATATGCCGGATCGCGCGGCGCCGGATGTAGTCCTCGGCCACGTCATGGATCTGGATCGCGCTCATCACGCGGGCGAAGCCGCCACGCTTCTCGATCGCGTCGGCCATCGCCAGCGCGTTCATCACGGTCGCGAGCATGCCCATGTGGTCACCGGTGACCCGGTCCATGCCGGCTGCCGCCAGCCCGGCGCCGCGGAAGATGTTGCCGCCGCCGATCACGATGCCGATCTGCACGCCGGTGCGCCGGACCTCGAGGATTTCGTCAGCCAGCCGGCCGATCACCTTCGGGTCGATGCCGTAATCGGCCTCCCCCATCAACGCCTCGCCGGAGAGCTTGAGCAGGATGCGGTGGTACTTGGGCTGGTCGCTCATGAGGTCTCCGGATTGTGTGGGGCAAACCGGCGCATTGTAGCGGAGAAGCAGGGGCGAGGGGTGCTTGCGAATTTGCGGTGGCCGCAGGATCCGGTGTTGGCGTCCTCGCTACTGGTCCCTCGTCCCTTTGCCTCCGACCCCAACGAAAAGGCCACGGTTTCCCGTGGCCTTTTCAAGCAGCCGGGATCTGCTGTCTTACCCCAGACCAGCCTGCTTCATCACTTCGGCAGCGAAATCCTCTTCCACCTTCTCGATGCCTTCGCCCACGGCCATGCGGACCACTGAAGTCACGTCGGCGCCTTCCTTCTTCAGTGCGTCGGCCACTGTCATGTTGGTATCCAGCACGTAGGCCTGGCCGAGCAGGGTGACTTCGGACACGATCTTGTGGATCTTGCCGCTGATGATCTTCTCGAGGATCTCGGCCGGCTTGGCCTTGTCCTTGTCGGACATCAGACTCATCGCGATTTCCTTTTCCTTGGCGATGAATTCGGCCGGTACGTCCTCGGCGCGGACATGCGCCGGGTTCATGGCGGCCACGTGCATGGCGATACCCTTGGCCAGCTCCGCGGAGCCGCCCTTGAGGGCCACCAGCACGCCGATGCGGCCGCTGTGGATGTAGCTGCCGATCACGCCGTCGTTCTCGACGCGGGCCATGCGGCGTACGTCGATCTTCTCGCCGATGGTGGCGACCAGGGCCTTGGCGGCCTCCTCGACGGTACCGCCCCCCGGATAGGCGGCAGCCTTGAGGGCGTCGACGTCGGCGGCGCCGGATTTCAGTGCCACCTCCGCGACGGCGTCGCTGAACTTCAGGAAGCTCTCGTCCTTGCCGACGAAGTCGGTTTCGCAGTTGATCTCGACCAGCACGGCCTTGCCGCTGGCCTGGGCAGTCACGATGCGACCTTCAGCGGCGATGCGGCTGGCCTTCTTGTCGGCCTTGGCCAGGCCGGACTTGCGCAGCCACTCCATCGCGGCATCGAGGTTGCCGTTGTTTTCGACCAGGGCTTTCTTGCATTCCATCATGCCGGCGCCGGACCGCTCGCGCAGTTCCTTGACCAGTTGGGCGGAAATATTGCTCATCGGTAGTTCTCCAATGCTTGGATGGCGCAACGACGAACGAACGCCATCGCGCGTTGATCTCGGCAGGGCTTGGCGGCGGTCAATGACCGCCGCCGCAGCGCTTACTTGGCGGCGGGAGCGCCGTCGCTGCGCGGGCCACGGCCATGGTCGCGGCCACCTTCACGGCGCGGTGCGGACTTGCGCGGGGCAGCCTCGCGACGCGGGCGATCGACCTTGGCAACCGGGTTGCCTTCCTCGTCCAGCTCGACGAAATCGTTGCCATCGCCCTGGGCGGCGGCCGGTGCGGCGGCCTTGCCTTCCAGGATCGAGTCGGCGGCGGCGCGGGCATACAACTGGATCGCGCGGATCGCATCGTCGTTACCCGGGATGGCGTAGTCGACCAGTTCGGGGTTGTAATTGGTGTCAACCACGGCGATCACCGGTATGCCAAGCTTCTTGGCTTCCTGCACGGCGATGTCTTCATGGCCGATGTCGATCACGAACAGCGCGTCGGGCAGGCGGTTCATGTCCTTGATGCCGCCCAGCGAAGCCTGCAGCTTGTCGCGCTCGCGGCGACGGGCCAGCACTTCGTGCTTGACCAGCTTGTCGAAGCTGCCGTCGGTCTCGGCCGCTTCCAGCTCCTTCAGGCGCGAAACGGACTGCTTCACGGTGCGGAAGTTGGTCAACATGCCGCCGAGCCAGCGCGCGGTGACGAACGGCATGCCGGCGCGGGCGGCCTCTTCGGCCAGCGGCTCGCGGGCCGAACGCTTGGTGCCGACAAAAAGAATGGTGCCGCGCTTCTGTGCCAGGCCCGACAGGAAGTTCATCGCGTCGGTGAACAGAGGCAGGGTTTTTTCGAGATTGATGATGTGGATCTTGCCGCGGGCGCCGAAGATGTAGGGAGCCATCTTGGGGTTCCAGTAGCGGGTCTGGTGACCGAAATGGACGCCCGCTTCGAGCATCTGGCGCATGGTGACTTGGGCCATGGGTGTAACTCCGATTGTATGAGCCTGATTTCAGACTCGGGGGTTGGGACCTCCACGCATCCCCGACTTCGACCGCGACTGGCCCGATGAAAGTCGGTGGGCGAGGCGCAGCACCCCGAAGACGGTGCCGATACGTGTGTGGCGTTGGTTTGGGTGTTGCAGCGCTGGGCGTTACAATCCCGGTTCGCTTTGCGCCGGGTGGCTGTCGTAACAGTCATCTCAGGTCAGCAAAACTTCGAAATTGTAGCCGGTTCGCCGGCAGTGCGGCAAGTCGCTGGATTCCAGGGGATTCTGCCGCCATATGAGTGGAATCCATGGCCATTACCCTGAAATCCCCCGAAGATCTCGAACGCATGCGCGTCGCCGGCAAGCTGGCGGCCGAAGTGCTGGCGATGCTGAAGGACTACGTCAAGCCCGGTATCACCACGGAAGAGCTCGACCGCCGCGCCTACGAGCATATCGTCAACGTGCAGAAGGCGATCCCCGCCAATGTCGGCTATCACGGCTTCCCCAAGACCCTGTGCACCTCGGTCAACCATGTCATCTGCCACGGTATCCCGAACGAAGGCAAGGTGCTCAAGGACGGCGACATCGTCAATATCGACGTGACCGTGATCAAGGATGGCTGGCACGGCGATACCAGCCGCATGTACTTCGCCGGAACCCCTTCGGTACTGGCCAGGCGACTGGTCGACACCACCTTCGAGGCGATGATGTGCGGGATCCGCGCGGTACGGCCCGGCGCCACCCTGGGTGACGTCGGTCACGCCGTCCAGCATCATGCCGAGTCGGCCGGCTTCTCGGTGGTACGCGAATATTGCGGGCATGGCATCGGCAAGGTCTATCACGACGAGCCGCAGGTGCTGCACTATGGCAAGCCCGGCACCGGTATCGAGCTGAAAAAGGGCATGACCTTCACGGTCGAACCGATGATCAATGCCGGCAAACCGCAGACCCGCCAGTTGCCGGATGGTTGGACCGTGGTGACCAAGGATCATTCGTTGTCGGCACAGTGGGAACATACCCTGGTGGTGACCGACGATGGCTTCGAGATCCTGACCCCCTGGCCCGATGCCTGACTGACACCATCCGTGTGCAGGAGCCCGCTCCCAGGCGATGCTCTTTGGCTGTTGCGAATCCCGAATCCCGGACATTTTAAGCATTGCCCGCGAGCGGGTCCCTACCGACACAGGCCTCTGACGTCATGTCGCCAGCACCCGCCGTCGTAGTCCTGCCACCGTTGCCGCGTCTGCCGGTAGCGGTGCCGCGATCGGGCGTGTCCATCGACGCGCGCCGCGCATTGCGGCAATTGCTCGGTGATGTCGATCGGGCCCTGGCCACCGCGTTCCGTGATGACGCCGACGCCAGCGAGCTGGCCCGGCGCCGTGGCGATTCCGTGGCATCGGTCGTCGCGCACGTATGGATGGCCTGTCTCGGCGAGGTCACCGAAGCGGCGCTGTTTGCCGTGGGTGGTTTCGGCCGCGGCCTGTTGTTTCCGTATTCGGACGTGGACCTGCTGGCGCTGGTGAACGCGCCGGAGCCGGCGCGCCTGCGGGCGCTGGAGCAGTTCTTCGCCATCTTGTGGGACATCGGCCTGAAGGTCGGCAATGCGGTGCGCGAGCCGGCGCAGTGCCTGGCGTTGGCCGGACACGATGCCAGTGTATTCACCAGCCTGCTGGATGCACGCCGACTGGCGGGCGACCCGGCGTGCGACGCGCAACTGCGCGCCATCGTCGATGATCCCGCCCTGTGGCCGCCGCGCGAATACCTGGCCGCCCGCCTGGCCGAGCGCAATGCTCGGCACGCGCGCTACGACGACACCGCCTACAACCTCGAGCCGAATCTCAAGGACGGGCCGGGCGGGCTGCGTACTCTCGACTCGTTGCGCTGGATGGGGCGGCGTCTGGCGCATGCGGGTGATCTTTCCGAAATGGTCGCCGAGGGCCTGCTCGACCCGGCCGAGCAGGCCCAGTTGGAGCAGGCCGAGACAACCTTGCGCCGCTATCGCTATGCCCTGCATCTGGAGGCCGGTCGGGCCGAGGAGCGCTTGCTGTTCGACTACCAGCAAGGCCTGGCGGCGCGACTGGGCTTTGAGGACGAACACGCGAAGAATCTTGGCGTCGAGCAGTTCATGCAGGGCTACTACCGGGCGGCCAGCCAGGTCGAACGGCTTGGCGTGCAGGTGGCCGAGCGCTTCGAGGAGATGCTGGAGCCACCCGGTGAGGAGCAGCCGGTAGGCGCCGACTTCGTGCGCTACGGCACACGTCTGGCCGCGCGCGATCCGGAGTTGTTCATGCAACGGCCGGCCGCCCTGGTGGAGATCTTCATCGCCCGGCTGGATCAGTCCGGTGTACTGGGTTTCAGTGCCGACACCATGCGGCGCATCCACCAGGCCACCGATGCCCATGGCGCCTTGCTGGCGCAGGACGAGGAGGTGCTGGCGGCGTTCCTGCGCCTGCTGCGGCGTGGCGCACCGGCGGTGGAGGCCTTGTGGCGGATGAACCGGCATGGACTGCTGGCGGCGATCCTGCCTGCCTTCGGCAAGGTGTTCGGGCGCATGCAATACGACCTGTTCCATGTCTACACGGTGGACGAACATACCTTGCGCGTGTTGCGCAACATGGCGCGCTTTGCGGATCCGGCCGCACGCGCGGAGTTTCCTCTGGGCTGCGAGATCTGGGTCAAGCTGCCCAAGCCGGAAGTGCTGTTGCTCGCGGCCTTGTTCCACGATATTGCCAAGGGCCGTGGTGGCGACCATTCGGTGCTCGGCGAGCAGGACGCGCGCGAATTCTGCACGCGCCTGGGGCTGCCTCCCGGCGACGTCGGGCGGGTCGCCTGGCTGGTACGCCACCACCTGTTGATGAGCACCACCGCGCAGCGCCAGGACATCACCGATCCCGAGGTGGTGCATCGATTTGCCGAAGTGGCCGGTGATCGTGATCGACTCGGCCAGCTGTATCTGCTGACCATTGCCGACATCATTGGCACCAGTCCCCGGCTTTGGAACAGCTGGAAAGACCGCTTGCTGGCCGATCTGTACACCAGCACCCGTTACGCCTTGCGCAGCGATGTCGAGCTGCCGCGCGACGCCGATGCGCGCGTACGCGAATGCGCCGAACACGCGCTGGCCCTGCTGGTAGACGAAGGTTTCGCCGAGGCAGAGGTGCGGCGCGTGTGGGCCGACTTCCCGCAATTGAGTTTCCTGCGCCACCGGCCCGAGCAGATCGCCTGGCAGACTGGGGCGATCCTGCACGCACAGGGCGCGTCGCCGCTGGTGGCGGTGCAGCCGCTGTCGGTGCGCGGCAGCACCGAGCTGTTCATCTACACGCCGGATCGCGATGGCCTGTTCGCCACCGTCACCGCGGTGCTGGATCGCTTGCGGTTCTCGGTGATGGAGGCGCGCATTCTCAGTTCGCCGACCGGGATGGCGCTGGATACGTTCCTGCTGCTTGAGGCCGACAGCCAGGAGCCGGCCAGCAGCGTGCGTGCCGACGAGCTGCAGCAACGTCTGCAACGCGCCCTGGCCCAGTCGGCCGGCGTGCAACCGAGCAAGCGCAGCATGTCGCGCCACCAGAAGCATTTCCAGATGACGCCGAAGATCAGTTTTCATGCGGCCGGCGATCGCACCCAACTGGCGCTGGCGGGTACCGATCGGCCAGGGCTGCTGGCAGCAGTGGCGCAGGTCATGTTGAGCGAGGACGTGCGCGTGCACGATGCGCGCATCGCCACCTTTGGTGAGCGCGTCGAGGATTTCTTCCAGCTGACCGATCGCCACAATGCGCCACTCGATGCCGAGCGGCAGGCGCGGTTGTTGGAGGCCCTGCTGGCGCGGATCGGTCCGGCGCAGGATTGATGGCCGCTCCCCGCGCTATCATCGCGGCCGCTGCGTGTCGCAGCGGACATCTGTTTTCGCCATGACCTATCTGCTTGTGAAATCGCTGCACCTGCTGTTCGTGATCGCGTGGATGGCCACGGTGTTCTACCTGCCGCGGATCCTGGTGAACCTGGCCGAGGCCGCGGGCGAGTCGGCAGTGCAGGCGCGGCTGCAGTTGATGGGGCGGCGCTTGTACAAGTTCGGCCACAACATGTTCGGCATGGCGTTCTTGTTCGGACTGGTCCTGTGGCAGGGCTGGCGGGTGTTTCCCACCGTATTGCCGAATGTCACCTCAGGCACGCACTGGATCGATGCCAAGCTCACCCTGGTGACCTTGCTGCTGGTCTATTTCGTGTGGGCCGGACGCCTGCTCAAACGCAGTGTCAACGGTGGCGCACTGCCTTCGGGGCGCACGCTGCGCTGGCTCAACGAATTGCCGGTGCTGCTGTTGCTTGGGGTGATCTACCTGGTGATTGCCAAACCGTTCTGAGAATCTGGTGGCATGGTTGCATGCATCCATCGGAACAAGGGTTCTTCGCCGCATGGGGCGAAGGAGTGACGGCGCCTGACTGACGGCAAAATCGTGGGGTTTTTGCCGAAAACTTCAGTATTGTCGTTGTTCCGGATTTGAGATAGACGGCCCGTTCCGCTATCATTCATCAATCACTTTCATGCAAACCTGGGCCGGCGCGCACTTCTGCCAGCGACCCTAGATTCCCTCTGCCCGGTGTTTGTTCCCGGCGTTCTCTTTGTGAGCGTCGTCGCATGTTGTATTTGCGCATGCGGTAATCGAACTCCAGGTCCAGGGGCCGATGCAGAAAATCAAGATCGAACATCTCACCAAGGTCTTCGGGCCACGGCCGGAACAAGCGTTGCGCATGCTCGACGAGGGCGTCAGCAACGCGGAAATCCACAAGACCGGCAACGCCGTCGGCGTCGCCGACGTGTCCTTCGAGGTCGAACAAGGCGAGCTGCTCGTGATCATGGGCCTCAGCGGCAGCGGCAAGTCGACCCTGCTGCGTTGCCTCAACCGGCTCAATACACCCAGTCGCGGCAGCATCTTGATCGATGGCGAGGACATCACCCGCTTCGACCGCGAGCGCCTGCTCGACCTGCGCCGGCGCAAGATCAGCATGGTGTTCCAGCACTTTGCGTTGTTTCCGCGCCGCAGCGTGGCCGACAACGCGGCCTATGGGCTGGAGGTGCAAGGTGTCGATCCGGTCGCCCGGCGCGAACGCGCGGTCGAGGCGCTGGAGCTGGTGGGCCTGAAGGGCTGGGAAGACTCCTTCCCCGGCCAGCTCAGCGGCGGCATGCAGCAGCGCGTGGGCCTGGCACGCGCGCTGGCGGTGAAATCGGACATCCTGCTGATGGACGAGGCATTCAGTGCGCTCGATCCGCTGATCCGCCGCGACATGCAGCAGGAACTGGCCTCGCTGCAGCGGCGCATGAAGAAAACGATCGTCTTCATCACCCACGATCTGGACGAGGCGCTGCAACTGGGCGACCGCATCGTGCTGATGAAGGACGGTCGCGTGGTGCAGATCGGCACGCCTGAGGACATCCTCAATCATCCGGCGGACGACTACGTGAAGCGCTTCGTGCAGAACGTGGACATGTCGCGGGTATTGACCGCGCGCTCGGTGATGGGCCGTGCGCCCGAAGTGGCGTTCCCGCAGGACGGCCCGCGCACCGTGTTGCGCAAGATGACCGAAAGCAGCGACACCAGCATCCTGGTGGTCGAGCGCGACCGCACCCTGGTGGGAATGGTGATGCTCGACGAATTGGCCAAGGCTGTGCAGGATGGCAGACGCAGCATCGAGGAGCTGATCCAGCGCGATGCGCCGTCGATCGGCCCGGACCTGCCGTTGACCGAGATCATCAATCTGATGGCGCAGTGGCCGTACCGGCTGCCGGTGGTCGACGACGATCGCAAGCTGCTTGGCGTGGTGACGCGCCCGCAAGTGATCGATGCGCTGGCGCAGAACACACCTGCGGCAACGACGGAAGCCGCCGTCGGGAGTGCCGCCGCGTGAAGATCGATATCCCACAATTTCCGCTCGCCCACCTCACCGATCTGGCGCTGGACTGGCTGACCCATAATTTTTCCTGGCTCACCCAGGCACTCAGCCATGCCACCTCGGTGGCGATCGACGCGATTGTGAAGGGCCTGCTGTTCGTGCCGCCCTGGTTGTTGATCCTGGTCGTTGCCGGTATTGCCTGGCGGGCGGCCGGTCGCCGTGTGGCCATCTTCAGCGCGCTGGGCCTGTTGTTCGTGTGGAACCTGCGCTTGTGGGAACCGACGGTACAGACCTTTACCCTGGTGTTGATTTCGACGCTGATCGCCGTGGCCATCGGCTTGCCGCTGGGTATTGCCGCAGCGCTGAGCCGGCGCACCTCCAAAGTGGTCATGCCGATCCTGGATTTCATGCAGACCATGCCGGCCTTCGTCTACCTGATTCCGGCCATCCCGTTCTTCGGCCTGGGCGCGGTATCAGCCAGCGTGGCCACGGTGATCTTTGCCACGCCACCCACTATTCGCCTGACCGCGCTGGGCATCCGCCAGGTGCCGGCCGATCTGGTCGAGGCTGCCGACGCGTTCGGTTCCACGCGCAAGCAGAAGCTGTTCAAGGTGCAGTTGCCGATGGCCGTGCCGACCATCATGGCCGGTGTCAACCAGACCATCATGCTGGCACTGTCGATGGTGGTGATCGCCGCCATGATCGGCGCCGGCGGGCTCGGTGGCGAGGTGTGGCAGGCGATCCAGCGGCTGGAGCCAGGCAAGGGCTTCCAGGCCGGTCTGGCCATTGTGATCCTGGCGATGATTCTCGACCGCGTCACCCAGCGCATCGGCCGGGCTCCAGGCGAGGCCGGCAATTCTTGATTTTCGCAAAAAAGGAAGCTCCCATGATTCGCAAACTTCCCCTCCGTCACCTTTTCTCTGTGGCGTTCACCGCATCGGTGCTGGCGCTGGCAGGTTGTTCCAGCGGCGGCGAAAACGATAGCCCCGCCAAGGGCAACTCGGTGGCAAGCAGTGCATCCGCGCCAGCCGGTGCCGTTGACCAGATGGGTAGCGGCCACATCAAGCTGGTCTACGTGGAATGGGCCAGCTGCACGGCGGCCACCAACGTGGTCAAGGCCGTGCTGGAGAAGAAGGGCTACACCGTCGATGCCGTATCGGTAAGTGGCGCCGCGATGTATTCGGCCCTGGCCAACAACGCCGCCGACGCCACGGTCTGCGCCTGGCTGCCGACCACGCATGCCAATTACTACGCGCGTACCAAGGACAAGCTCGACAACCTGGGGCCGAACATGACCGGCACCAAGCTCGGCCTGGTGGTGCCCGACTACGTGACCATCGATTCCATTCCAGAGCTGGCCGACCACGCCGACCAGTTCAAGAACCGCATCGTGGGGATCGATCCGGGCGCCGGCGAGATGGGCCTGACCCAGGATGTGATCAAGCAATACAAGCTGCCGCTGGAACTGGTAGCCGGCAGCGGCGCGACCATGACTGCTGCCTTGAAAAGCGCGATCGACAACCAGCAGTGGATCGTCGTCACCGGCTGGACCCCGCACTGGATGTGGGCGCGCTGGGATCTCAAGTACCTGGCCGACCCCAAGGGCATCTACGGCAGCGCCGAGGAGATCGACACACTGGCACGCAAGGGCTTGAAACAGGATGTCCCGGCCGCCTACGCGGTTCTGGATGCATTCCACTGGAGTCCTGACCAGATGCAGCAGGTGATGGCCGAAAGCCGCAAGCCGGGACAGGATCCGGCATCCAGCGCGAAGCAGTGGGTTGGCGACCATGCCGACGTGGTGTCGGCCTGGACCGACGCGGACCACTGAGTGGCATCACTGTCTCACCCGCGCCCGGCGCTGGAGTTGCCTGGCGCGGATCTTCACCGCAAGGGGATCGCCATGCACAAATTCACCCGGTGCGCGCTCGGCGTGTGCGTCGCTGCGGCCTTGTCCGTTTCATCCGTCGCTGCAGCCACGGATGTCGGGCCAGCGAACGCGTCCGGCCAGGCCGCTTCCGCGACCGGTGCCCAGATCGACGCCATGCAAAAGCAGATCGACGCACTGCAGAAGCAGCTTGATGCGATGCGCGCGACGCAGGCCGCGGCAAGTCAGGCACCCGCCGACCAGGCGACGACGCAACAGCTCGCGAAAGACAGCGCAACGTCGCCCGAAGCGACGGGCCAGGCCAGCGACAAGAGAATCGTGGTCGCGGAAACCGAGTCGAAGCCACAACCGGAAAAGTCCGACGAGGGCATTCATTTCGGTGGCGCGATGCGCTTCCAGTACAGCTACGAGGATTACGACCGCGACAACGCGCATCGCAACGGCGATGTCGATTTCGACATCTTCCGGCTGAACATGCGCGGCAAGGTCGACAACATCGAGCTGCAGGCCGAGTGGCGCTGGTTCCAGTACATGAGCGCAATCAAGTTCGCCTGGCTGGGTTACGACTTCGACGACACCTCGCAACTGCAGGTGGGCGTCACGCGTATCCCGTTTGGCAACCAGCCCTACAACTCGCACAGCTACTTCTTCAGCTCCAACTACTACCTGGGGCTGGAAGACACCTACCATGCCGGAGCCGAGTACGTGTATTCCGGTGATCCGTGGAATGTGCAACTGGCGTTCTTCAAGAATGACGCGATGGGCGGTATCGACGGTTATGTCAGCGACCGCTCCAACAGTTATTCCTACAACGTGGTCGGGGTACGCGCGCCGGATGACGGCATTTACGACGATCCGCACCGGCCGATCGCCAGCACCGATACCTCGGCCGCCCGCGTGGCCTACACCTTCAAGCCCGGCGACGTGAAGCTGGAACTGGGTGCGTCCGCCCTGTACGGCGGGTTGGAGAGCTCAACGACGAGTGTCGGCAACTACCACGCCTATGCGTTGCACATGAACGCCGATTACAGACGCTGGAACGTGCAGGCGCAGGCCTCGCACTACCAGTACGACGTCGACGGCGGCGCCGAACGGCTGGCCGTCGGGGCGTATGCATTCTATGACTCCATTCCTGCCCGTGCCGATACCTATACGCTCAATGTCAAGTATCAGCAGCCGGTGCAGTGGGGACCCATCCAGAGCCTGGATTTCTACAACGACTATTCGCTGGTCACCAACAAGTCGGGCCGATTGCCCAGCACGTTCATGAACGTCCTCGGCGTGGGCGTGTCGGCTGGCGACCTGTATACCTATTTTGATTTCCTGACCGCGCGCAACCAACCCTTCGTGGGCGGAAGCATGGCCGGCGACGGTGAAGTGGAGCATCGCTTCAACGTCAATTTCGGCTTCTATTTCTGATCGACTCCGGCCCGTTGGCATGTCGGCGTTGACACGGCCGCAGCACCGGGCTAGCTTTTCGTCATCCGCGACCGTTCAAGGTGGCCTGCAGGCAACTGCCGGTCGAGAGTGCGACATGGACACTACGACTTTCTGACGCTGACGCTTCGCGCCGAGCCACCCGAGGGCGCGCGGCGCCCTTTTTTTGTTGGGTTCGCCTTGCCCGCCCTTCGGTCGTGCAGGAAACGTCGAATCTCCACCATCGGGTTTACAGGAAACGCGCGCCTTCGTCGGCGTGCCGGTAATCGAACATGATCCAGATCACTCTCCCCGACGGCAGCAAGAAGCCCTTTGAACACTCCGTGTCCGTACAGGACGTGGCCGCCTCGATCGGCGCCGGCCTGGCCAAGGCCACCCTGGCCGGCAAGGTCGACGGCAAGCTGGTCGATGCCAGCTTCCTGATCGAGCACGATGCCAGCGTGCAGATTGTCACCGAGAAAAGCCCCGAGGCGCTGGAGATCCTGCGCCACTCCACCGCGCACCTGATGGGGCAGGCCGTGCAGCGGCTGTTCCCCGGCGCCCAGGTCACGATCGGACCGGTGATCGACAACGGTTTCTACTACGACTTCGCCTACGAGCGACCGTTCACGCCCGAAGATCTGCCGAAGATCGAAGCCGAAATGCACAAGATCGTGGCCGAACAACTGCCGTTGACGCGCAGCGTGAAGTCGCGCGACCAGGCGGTGGCGTTCTTCCGTGGCCTGGGCGAACACTACAAGGCCGAGATCATCGAGGGCATTCCGGCTGACCAGGACCTGTCGCTGTATTCGCAGGGCGAGTTCACCGACCTGTGCCGCGGCCCGCACGTATCCAATACCGGCAAACTGCATTCGTTCAAGCTGATGAAGGTGGCCGGCGCCTATTGGCGTGGTGATTCGAACAACGCGATGCTCAGCCGCATCTACGGCACCGCTTGGCTCAACGACAAGGACCTCAAGGCATATCTGTATCAGCTGGAAGAAGCCGAGAAGCGCGACCACCGCAAGATCGGCAAGCAGTTGGACCTGTTCCACCAGCAGGAAGAAAGCCCCGGCATGGTGTTCTGGCACCCGAACGGCTGGGCGATCTGGCAGCAGGTCGAGCAGTACATGCGCAACGTGTACCGGACCAGCGGCTACCAGGAGGTCCGCTGCCCGATGGTGCTGGACGTGTCGCTGTGGAAAAAGTCCGGGCACTGGGACAACTACAAGGAAAACATGTTCTTCACCGAGTCGGAGAAGCACACGTTTGCCTTGCGACCGATGAACTGCCCCGGCCACGTGCAGATCTTCAACGAAGGCCTGCGCAGCTACCGCGACCTGCCGTTGCGCTACGGCGAGTTCGGCGGCTGTCATCGCAACGAACCCTCCGGGGCGCTGCACGGCATCATGCGCGTGCGCGCGTTCACCCAGGACGACGGCCACGTCTTCTGCACGCCCGAACAGATCGAGTCGGAGGTCACCGCCTTCCACCAGCAGGCCATGCAGGTCTATGCCGACTTCGGCTTCGACAAGATCGAGGTAGCACTGGCCCTGCGCCCGGAGCAGCGCATCGGTGACGATGGCGTGTGGGACCGTGCCGAGGCCGCGCTGCGCGGGGCGTTGGGGGCGACGGGGGTGACATGGACAGAACTGCCGGGCGAGGGCGCGTTCTACGGGCCCAAGATCGAGTACCACATGAAAGACTCGATCGGTCGTGACTGGCAGGTGGGCACCATGCAGGTGGATTTCATGATGCCCGAGCGCCTCGACGCCGAATACGTCGACGAGCACTCGCAGAAGCAGCATCCGGTGATGCTGCATCGGGCCATCGTGGGTTCCATGGAACGTTTCATCGGCATCCTGATCGAGCACCACGCCGGCCTGCTGCCGGCCTGGCTGGCGCCAGTGCAGGCGGTGGTCCTCAACATCACCGACGCGCAGGCGGATTATGTCGCGCAAGTGACGCAAACCCTTGTCGACAAAGGTTTCCGGGTACAATCGGATTTGCGCAACGAGAAAGTCGGCTATAAAATCCGCGAACATACGATGCAGAAAGTGCCGTACCTGCTCGTGGTCGGTGACCGCGAGAAAGAGACGGGCCATGTTTCTGTGCGTACTCGTTCCGGCGAGGACCTGGGCAGCATGCCGCTGGCCGATTTCGTCGAACGACTTGGGGCCGAAACCCGACGCTGAGCGTCGAACGGCCTTTTTCATTACTTCTTCTGGAGGATCGTGGTATCGCAACCACCGACAACAAGGGCAATCGTCGCAACCTGGAAATTCGTGTGCCGCGGGTGCGTGTCATTGGCGCGGATTCGGAGCAGTTGGGTATCCTGACTCGTGACGAGGCGCTGGCGCTGGCACAGGAAGCAGGCATGGATCTGGTCGAGATCCAGCCCAACGGCGATCCGCCGGTCTGCCGCATCATGGATTACGGCAAGTACAAGTTCGAAGCCCAGAAGAAGGCCCAGGCCGCCAAGAAAAAGCAGAAGCAGGTCGAGATCAAGGAAGTGAAGTTCCGTCCGGTCACGGACGTGGGCGACTACCAGATCAAGCTGCGCAACATGCTGCGCTTCCTGGAAGAGGGCGACAAGGTCAAGGTCACCATCCGCTTCCGCGGTCGCGAGATGTCGCATCAGGACCTGGGCCAGAACCTTGCTCGCAAGATCCAGCAGGACGTCGGCGACAACGGTCAGGTAGAGTCGTACCCGCGGCTCGAAGGCCGTCAGATGATCATGATGATCGGGCCCAAGAAAAAGTAGCTGCCTGTGGCGCTGGTCGTGCGTCGCATGACCGGAACGTGAGGTAGGAGCCCGCTTGCGGGCGGTGCTCTTTCAGAGCCTCATCCAATCGTTTTCATTGAGCTGCACGCAAGCCCCGCACCTTCTCCTCGATCCTCTCACCCGCAACGGGACTCTCGTTGGTCGCCAAAGGGAGATGAGGCGATGGTCAGCACTTCGTGCTGGTGTTTGGCTTTTTGAACCCGTATCATTACGGGTTCGACCCGCCGGAAGGGTCGTGCACCGATCGTGGCAGGACGGAAAGTGTGGCCGGATCCCCTCAAGGACCGTAGCCACCGCCAGATCAGTCAGAAACCGGAATCGTTCAAACGGGACGATCTCCACACAAGGAAAAACCCATGCCCAAGATCAAGACCAACCGGGCGGCAGCGAAGCGTTTTCGCAAGACCGCATCGGGCAAAATCAAGTGCGGTCACGCCTACCGGTCACATATCCTGACCAAGAAGTCCACCAAATTGAAGCGCGGCCTGCGTGCCAAGAATCACCTCAAGGCGTGTGACGCCCCGGGTGTAGCGCGCATGTTGCCGTACTGAAGACGAGGAGATAAACCATGGCTCGTGTAAAGCGTGGCGTCACCGCTCGTCGCCGTCACAAGAAAGTCATCGGCCGTGCCAAGGGCTACTACAACGCCCGCCGCAAGGTCTTCCGCGTTGCCAACCAGGCCGTCATCAAGGCCGGTCAGTACGCCTATATCGGTCGCAAGCAGCGCAAGCGCCAGTTCCGTGCGCTGTGGATCGTCCGCATCAATGCGGCGGCACGCATGTTCGGCTTGTCCTACAGCCGCCTGATCAATGGCCTGAGCAAGGCTGGCATCACGGTGGACCGCAAGGTCCTGGCCGATATCGCCGTGCACGACATCAAGGCGTTTGGCGTGATCGCCGAGAAAGCGAAGGCCAGTCTGGCTGCTTGATCGTCGGGCGCCACGCGGCGCCAGCGCGATATGATGTAAAGCAAGCGGGGAGGAGGCCAACGCCTTCTCCCCGTCTTTATTTGGAAAAGCGCTCTTTGCGATTGCCTCCTCTTCCTTCGGGAGAGGATTGAGGTGAGGGTGCGAGGCTTGCCCTGTTCCCCGGTCGAAGCCGTTTCGAACCCCAGCGACAACGCGAGCGTGGACCCCCACCTTCCCCTCTCCCCCTGCCAAGGGAAAAGGGAACGCAGCGAGAAGCTAAGTTTATGGACGATCTGGACGGCCGAGCCGCACAAGCGGTGGCTGACATCGACAAGGCCGATACGCTCGAGGCGCTAGATGCATTGCGCGTGGGCCTGCTGGGCAAGAACGGCATCGTCACCGCCGTGTTGAAGACGCTGGGGGCGCTGGCTCCGGATGAGCGCAAGGCGCGCGGCGCCGAGGTCAACCGGATCAAGGAGCGACTGGCCGACGCACTCGGTGCGCGCAAGCAGGCGCTGGAGCAGGCCGAGCTCGACCGCCGGCTGGCTTCCGAAAAGGTCGACATCAGCCTGCCCGGACGCGATGGCGAACGCGGCGGCATCCATCCGATCACGCGCGCGTTGGAACGCATCGCGGCGATCTTCGCCCGGCTCGGGTACCAGCGTGTCGACGGCCCGGAAATCGAGGACGACTGGCACAATTTCGAAGCGCTGAATTTTCCGCCGCATCATCCGGCACGCGCGATGCACGACACCTTCTATTTCGGCGATGGCCGACTGCTGCGCACCCATACGTCGCCAGTGCAGATCCGCGCGATGGCCGGTCGCCAGCCGCCGATCCGGATCATCGCGCCGGGCAAGGTCTATCGTAGCGACTCGGACCAGACCCATTCACCGATGTTCCACCAGATCGAGGGCCTGCTGGTCGACGAGACCTCCAGTTTCGCCGATCTGAAAGGCACCCTGGCCGAATTCGTTCGCGCCTTCTTCGAGCGTGATTTCGAGATGCGTTTCCGGCCCAGCTACTTCCCGTTCACCGAGCCGTCGGCCGAAGTGGATATCCGTTGGGACGCGGCCGACGGTTCCACCCGCTGGCTGGAAGTGCTCGGCTGCGGCATGGTCCATCCGAACGTGCTGAAGAATTGCGGCATCGATCCGGAGCGCTACACCGGCTTCGCCTTTGGCCTCGGCGTGGAGCGCTTTGCGATGCTGCGCTACGGCGTCTCCGACCTGCGCGCGTTCTTCGAGAACGATCTGCGTTTCCTCAAGCAATTTGCATGAACGGGAATCGGGAATGGGAGATGGGGAATCGAGAAAGCGGCGGCAGCGCCGGCGCTCCGGTTTTTTCCATTCCCCATTCTCCATTCCCCATTCCCGGTACAAAACGATGAAATTCTCCGAAAACTGGCTGCGTGAACTGGTCGAGATCAAGGCCGGTCGCGACGAACTGGCCCACGCGTTGACCATGGCTGGTCTGGAAGTGGAAGAACTCACCCCGCTGGGCGACGACCTGGCGGGCGTGGTGGTGGCCGAGATCGTGGCGGTGGAAAAGCATCCGCAAGCCGATCGGCTGCAGCTGTGCAAGGTCGACGCGGGGCAGGGTGAATCTTTGCAGATCGTCTGCGGCGCACCGAATGCACGGGTCGGTATCAAGGTGCCGCTGGCCACGGTGGGCGCGAAGCTGCCGGGTGGCGTAGTGATCAAGGCGGCGAAGCTGCGTGGTGCCGAGTCATTCGGCATGCTGTGCTCGGCCAGGGAACTGGGTGTCGACGCCGATGCGTCCGGCTTGCTGGAGCTGCCGCTGGATGCGCCGGTCGGTCAGTCGCTGGCGGATTACCTGGGTTTGCCCGACGCCAGCTTCGAGCTGAAGCTCACCCCGAACCGCCCCGACTGTCTTGGCCTGGTCGGCCTGGCCCATGATGTGGCGGCCTTGTTCGGCAGCGCCGCAAAAGTACCGACGCAAGAGGCTGTGCCGGTCACCGGCGAGGCGCACCGTGGTATCCGCCTGGAAGCGGGCAAGGACGCGCCACGTTACCTCGGTCGTATCATCGAAGGCATCGATCCGTCCGCGCGTACGCCGCTGTGGCTGGCCGAGCGCCTGCGTCGCTCCGGGCTACGCCCGATCAGTGCGGTGGTCGATGTCACCAATTACGTGATGCTGGAGCTTGGCCAGCCGTTGCACGCGTTTGACAACGACGTGCTGGAAGGCGACATCGTGGTGCGCCATGCGCGCGCGGACGAGACGTTGAAGATTCTCGATGGCAGCGAGGCGAAGCTCGATCCGGGCTTTGTGCTGATTGCCGACGACAAGAAGGGCCTGGCCGTCGCTGGCGTGATGGGCGGTTACGACTCACGGGTCACTGACGCCACCCGCAACATCTTCCTGGAATCCGCCCACTTCGCGCCGGCGGCGATCATGGGCCGTGCACGCAAGCTGGGCCTGCACACCGATGCCTCGCATCGCTTCGAACGTGGCGTCGATCCGGAACTGCCACGGCGCGCGCTGGAGCGTGCCAGCACATTGCTGCTGGCGATTGCCGGCGGCAAGGCGGGTCCGGTGCTGGTCGCGGAAAACCTGGCCGACCTGCCGACCCCGGCCGCCGTGACGCTGCGTCGCGCGCGCCTCAAGCGCGTGCTGGGTGTGGCGGTGGCCGATGCGGAGGTGGCCCGCATCTTCACCGCGCTGGGCATGCAGGTGGTCACGCTCGCCGACGGCTGGCAGGTCACCGCGCCGAGCAGCCGCTTCGACATCGAGCGCGAGGAGGATCTGATCGAAGAGGTCGCGCGGATATTCGGTTACGACAACATCCCCACCGCCACGCCGGCCGGTGCGTTGACCCTGGCGATCGAGCCGGAGGCACGCATCGGCGAGCTGGCGCTGCGCGAGCAACTGGCCGCGCGTGATTACTACGAGGCGGTGAACCTGTCGTTTGTTTCGGCGGACCTTTTGGCCAGTTGGGGCTTCGGCGAACGGCTGGTGTCGCTGGCCAATCCCCTGTCGGTGGATCTGGCCGTGATGCGGCCGTCGCTGCTGCCGGGGCTGATTGAGGCCTTGCGCCACAATCGCGCGCGGCAGCAAGAACGCGTGCGCCTGTTCGAGGTTGCGCGGGTATTCCATCAAGGCGCGTTCCTGCGCAAAGAGCCGGCTGTCCATGACCGGACTCCTCAACAAGCCGGCGACCCGCCGGTGGAAACGCCCAGCCTCGCCATCGTGGCGTGCGGGAATGCGCGGGCCGAACAATGGGGCGAGCCGGCACGGGCGCTGGACTTCCATGACCTCAAGGGCGATCTCGACGCCTTGATTGGTTGGGGCGGCGAGCCGCAGCGCTGGACGGTGCATGCGGACGACTTGCCGGCGTGGCTGCATCCGGGCCGCGCTGCACGCGTGGCGCGCGATGGCGAAACCGTAGGCTATCTCGGCGCCCTGCATCCACAGCTGGCCAGGGAGCTGGACCTGGGCACCGACGTTCATCTGCTGGAGGTGGCGCTGGAGCCTCTGCTGGCCCGACGTCTCCCACAGGCGGCGGCGATACCCCGCTTTCCCGCCGTGCGTCGGGATATCGCCATGGATCTGCCGGAAACCGTCAACTGGTCACAGATCGACCAGACCGTTCGCGCCACGCTGGGTGCACGGCTCAAGGAGCTGCGGTTGTTCGACCGTTACAGCGGCAAGGGCGTCGAAGCTGGCCGAAAAAGTCTCGCTATGGGCTTGATTTTGCAGGACGCTTCACGCACCCTTACGGATGACGATGCGGATCGCTGGGTACGCGAAGCAGTGAATGCGTTGGAGCAGACATGCCAGGGGAAGTTGAGGGGATGAGATGGCGCTGACCAAGGCGGAAATGGCCGAGCGGCTTTTCCTCGACGTGGGTCTCAACAAGCGTGAGGCCAAGGAATTCGTGGATGCCTACTTCGAGGTAGTTCGCGGGGCGCTGGAAAATGGCGAGCAGGTGAAGCTGTCGGGTTTCGGCAATTTCGACCTGCGCGTGAAGAACCAGCGGCCGGGTCGCAACCCCAAGACCGGCGAGGAGATCCCGATCTCCGCGCGGCGCGTGGTAACGTTCCGGCCTGGACAGAAACTCAAGGTGAGAGTCGAAGGCTATGCTGGACCAAGGGAATAACACCGAGCTGCCGGCCATTCCGGCCAAGCGCTACTTCACCATCGGTGAGGTGGGCGAGTTGTGCGGTGTGAAACCCCACGTGCTGCGCTACTGGGAACAGGAGTTTCCGGCGCTCAACCCGGTCAAGCGCCGCGGCAATCGCCGCTACTACCAGCGTCACGATGTGCTGATGATTCGCCAGATCCGCTCGCTGCTGTACGACGAGGGCTTCACCATCACCGGTGCGCGTGCGCGGCTGGAAGGCCCGCAGGCGCGGTTGGAATCGAGCATGTCGCACCAGATCGTACGCCAGGTGCGGATGGAACTGGAAGAAGTGCTTGCCCTGCTGCGACGTTGAAGTCTTCCGGACGCCATGCACAAGCTGTTAGACTTGCCAGCTTGTCGAATGTCGGGGCGTAGCGCAGCCTGGTAGCGCATCTGCCTGGGGGGCAGAGGGTCGTCGGTTCAAATCCGGCCGCCCCGACCAGTTTGGCGATGGACATGAAAAAAGCGCCCGGTGGGCGCTTTTTTCATGTCGGGAATGGGGAATCGCAGAATCAATGCCAGCGCCGGAGCGCTGGTTTTCCCCCATTTCCGGCTCTCAATACAGCACCCGGCTGCGCAACGTCCCCGGAATCGTCGCCAGTTCGGCTTTCAGCGCGTTTGCCTGCGCCTCGTCGGCGCTCAGGTCGATCACCACGTAGCCAACCTCGCTGTCGGTCTGCAGGAACTGCGCGTCGATGTTGAGGTTGCCGGCGGAGAACAGTTCGTTGATGCGCGACATCACGCCGGGCACGTTGCGATGGATGTGCAGCAGGCGGCGGCTGTTCGGATGCTCGGGCAAGGCGACCTCGGGGAAGTTCACCGCCGAGAGGGTGGAGCCATTGTCGCTGTAGCGCACCAGCTTGCTGGCTACCTCGATACCGATATTGTCCTGCGCCTCCAGCGTGCTGCCGCCGATATGTGGGGTCAGGATCACGTTGTCCATGCCGATCAGCGGCGAGACGAAGGCGTCGTCGTTGCCCTTTGGCTCGACCGGGAACACGTCCACCGCCGCGCCCGCCAGCCGGCCCTCGCGCAGCGCGGCGGCCAGCGCGTCGATGTCCACCACGCTGCCGCGCGAGGCGTTGATCAGCATCGCCCCGGCGTGCATCTTCGCCAGCTGTTCGGCCCGGATCATCATCTGCGTGGCCGGGGTCTCCGGTACGTGCAGGGTCACCACGTCGGAGCGCTCCAGCAATTCGGCCAGGCTGGAGACGGCATGCGCGTTACCCAGCGCCAGCTTGGTCTCGATGTCGTAAAAAATCACCCGCATGCCAACGCTTTCAGCCAGCACGCCGACCTGGGTGCCGATATGGCCATAACCGATGATGCCGAGCACCTTGTCACGCGTCTCGTAGCTGCCGCTGGCCGACTTGGCCCAGCCGCCACGGTGGCACTGCGCATTCTTCTGCGGAATGCCACGCAACAGCATGATCGCCTCGGCGATCACCAGTTCCGCCACGCTGCGGGTGTTCGAATACGGGGCGTTGAACACCGGCACGCCCAGCCGGCGCGCTGCGCCCAGGTTCACCTGGTTGGTGCCGATGCAGAAGCACCCCACGGCGATCAGGCGCCTGGCATGCGCCAGCACTTCGTCGGTCAGCTGGGTGCGCGAGCGCAGGCCGACGATATGCGCATCGGCAATGCGCGCCTTCAGCTCATCCTCCGGCAGCGATTTCGCATGCAGTTCGACCTGACTGTAACCGGCGCGGTGGAATACCTCGACCGCACTGGCGCTGATCCCCTCCAGCAGCAATACCTTGATGTCCTGGCGGGGAAAGGAAGTCTGCATCGTAGCGGCCCTGGTGTGGAGAAGCCCCTACTATGCCAGAGCTGGAGACAAATTGCGGCGCTGCAGCACTGGACGCGGAGCAATGTGGCTGGCAGGCTGTGCGAATGACGCCGGAGCCCAGCATGTCCAACCCCCACCTCGCCGAATTGTGCCGCCGCTTGCCCGAGCTGCGAGTGCTGACCGAAGCCGGTGATCTGGAGCATTACGGCCGCGACTGGACACGCCGCTGGACTCCGGCGCCGCTGGCGATCGCATTGCCGAATACGGTGGAGGAAGTGCAGGCCATCGTGCGCTGGGCGAACGACGAGCAGGTGGCGGTCGTGCCATCCGGCGGCCGCACCGGCCTGTCCGGCGGCGCGGTCGCCGCGAACGGCGAGTTGGTGCTGAGCCTGGAGCGGATGAACCGGTTGTTGGCGTTCAACCCGGTGGATCGTACCCTCACCGTACAGGCAGGGATGATCCTGCAAAACGTGCACGAGGCCGCGCGCGAGCATGGCCTGGTCTATCCGGTCGATTTGGGCGCGCGTGGTTCGTGCTCGATCGGCGGCAACATCGCCACCAATGCCGGTGGTATCCGGGTGATCCGCCATGGCAACACGCGCGAGTGGATCGCCGGGTTGAAGGTGGTCGCCGGCAACGGCGAGTTGCTGGAGCTCAACCGGGGCCTGATCAAGAACTCCAGCGGCTACGACTTCCGCCAGCTCATGATTGGCTCGGAAGGCACGCTGGGCATCGTGGTCGAAGCCACGCTGAAGCTGACCGATCCGCCGCTGCCATCCCAGGTGATGCTGCTGGCGCTGCCGGACATGAACGCGCTGATGGAAGTGTTCGCGCTGTTTCGTGCGCGGCTGGCCCTGCAGGCGTTTGAGTTCTTCACCGACCACGCGTTGCAGCATGTGCTGGCCCACGGGGCGCAACGCGCGATCGAAGGCGATCATCCGTATTACGTGGTCACCGAGTTCGATGCGGCCGACGAGCCGCAGCGCGACGCAGCACTGGCCGCGTTCGAGCACGCACTGGAACAGGGTTGGGTCAACGATGGCGTGATTGCGCAGAGCGAGGCACAGGCCGCGGCCTTGTGGCGGCTGCGCGAGGGCATTACCGAGAGCCTGGCACCGCGGCGGCCGTACAAGAACGACGTGTCTGTGAGGATCAGTGCGGTGCCGGGCTTCCTGGGTGAGATGCAGGCCTTGCTGGCGCGCGAATATCCGGGCATCGAGGTGGTCTGGTTCGGTCACATCGGCGACGGCAACCTGCACATCAACGTGCTGCGACCGGAGGGGCTCGCTGAAGATGTTTTCATAGCCCAGTGCGAGCAGGTGACGCGGCTGCTGGCGGCAACCCTGCAGGGGCATGGTGGCAGCATCTCCGCCGAGCACGGCATCGGCCTGGTCAAGCGCGCCTACCTGCAAAGCACCCGCAGTGAGGCGGAAATCGCGTTGATGCGTGGCGTGCGCAAGGTGTTCGATCCGCGTGGCATTCTCAATCCCGGCAAGCTGTTCGTGGATGGCTGAAAGGCTGGCAAGCTCCGCGCGTGCTAGCCTTGCGGGCTTGTCCATCGGATTCGAGAAGTTGCCATGCCGTCGTCGCCACTGCGTTCACCGTATCCCGAAATCGAGCCTTTCGACCGTGGTTTCCTGCCGGTGTCGCCGCTGCATACGCTGTACTACGAGCAGAGCGGTAATCCCCATGGCAAGCCGGTGGTGTTTCTGCATGGCGGCCCCGGCGGTGGCACCAATCCGAAGTGCCGGCGCTTCTTCGATCCGGCGGTCTACCGCATCGTGTTGTTCGACCAGCGCGGTTGCGGTCAGTCCACGCCGCACGCGGAACTGACCGACAACACCACCTGGGACCTGGTGGCCGACATCGAGCGCGTACGCGAGCACCTCGGCATCGATCGTTGGCAGGTATTCGGCGGGTCATGGGGTTCCACGCTGTCGCTGGCCTACGCGCAGACGCATCCGGACAAGGTGACCGAGCTGGTACTGCGCGGCATTTTCATGTTGCGTCGCCGGGAGCTGGAATGGTTCTACCAGAAAGGCTGTGACATGCTCTATCCGGACGCCTGGGAGACTTATCTCAACGCGATTCCCGAGGTCGAGCGCGGCGATTTGATGAGCGCCTATTACCGCCGTCTCACCAGCGCCGATGCCAAGGCGCGCACCTCGGCCGCACGCGCCTGGTCGGTATGGGAGGGCGCCACCAGCTTCTTGTATCAGGACAAGTCGCACATCGAATCCAGCGGCGAGGACGACTTTGCGCTGGCGTTTGCGCGCATCGAATGTCACTACTTCGTCAATGGAGGCTTCTTCGAACACGACGATCAATTGCTGCGCAACGTCGACCGCATCCGCCACATTCCGGCTGTGATCGTGCAGGGCCGCTACGACGTGGTCTGCCCCCTGCGCAGCGCATGGGACCTCCATCGCGCCTGGCCCGAGGCCGACCTGCGCATCGTGCAGGACGCCGGCCATTCGGCGTTCGAGCCCGGCATCCTGCATCAACTGCTGGAGGCGACAGACCAGTTCGGGCGCTGACCTCACGGTTGCAGGCGGGCTTCTGCCGTCCTGATCAGCGTTGAACCTCAGCTGTCAAAAGCCCCTCTCCCGTCGCTGTCTCTTGATCAGGTAGCGATTGAATACTGCGACAACACCGGCGGGCAGGGCCCGCCCTACGGCGTCGCGATGGTAGGGCGGGCACTGCCCGCCAGCTCTTCTTCACCCATGCAAGATGTGATCAAGAGGCAGCTCACCCGCAGGGGGACTCCCGATGATCGCCGAGAGCAGCAGGACCATGTCAGCTGAGGTTCGACGCTGATCCGGTCTGCCGTCGGTTTTCAGCCATTTGCCGGTAGCTGCTTGGTGCCGAAGATCTTGTCGCCGGCATCGCCCAGGCCAGGCAGGATGTAGCCCTGCTCGTTGAGTCGCTGGTCGATCGATGCGGTATAGATCTCGATGTCGGGATGGGTCGCCGTGATGCGCTCGAGGCCTTCCGGTGCGGCGACCAGGAACAAGCCCTTGATGCGTTTGCAGCCGGCGGCCTTGAGCATGTCGACCGTGGCGACCAGGGTGCCGGCGGTGGCCAGCATCGGGTCCACAATCAGGGCGATCCGCTCGTCCATGCGGCCGGTGAGCTTTTCGTAATAGGCAATCGGTTTCAGTGTCTGCTCGTCGCGTTGCAGGCCGACTACGCTGACCTTGGCAGCGGGGATCAGGTCGAGCACGCCGGGCAGCATGCCCAGGCCGGCACGCAGGATCGGCACGATCGTGATCTTCCGGCCCTTGATCCGTTGTACGCGCAACGGGCCGGCCCATCCCTCGATCGCTTCCTCGACGGTTTCCAGATCCTTGGTGGCCTCGTAGGTAAGCAGGGCGGCGACCTCGGCAGCCAGCTCGCGGAACTCCTTGGTGCTGATGCCGGCGCGGCGCATCAGGCCGAGCTTGTGCTGGATCAGCGGATGACGGACTTCGACGATCTTCATCGGTAACTGTTTTCAATGACGGCGCGTGGTGCGACAGTCGAAGCTTAGCGAAGCGGCCCTGCACACGCATCCGAGGGCGCGTGTGCAGGGCCGCTGTTGCCGGTTACTTTGTCGCAGTTGCGTTCTCACCCTTGAGGCAACTGCTCATGAAGGTCTTTGCGCTCGGCGTCCTTGAGCGCCCTGGCCTTGGCGTCGGCGTTGCAGGTTCTCATTTTTCCTGCGTGGCCGGTCGGGTCGATGGAGCCGCAGCTACATGACCTTTCAGGCACGCGCTCATGAAGGTCTTGCGCTCGGCGCCTTTCTTGCCGGTCGCCTGCTTGTTGCAGTCGATCATGCGCTGTTGCTGGGCGGTATGCGGTTTGGCGGCAGAGCTCGCCTTGCTGGCTTGCGGGGCCGCCGCGAAGGCGGCGCCGGCGAAGGCAAAGGCGGCACTGACGGCAAGCAGGCGTAGAGACATCGACATTGTGGAATCCTCCTTGAGTTAACCGGCGGCTGCCGGCTGGAGGAGTCTATGCCCGCCGTGATACGCCCGGGAGTAGGCGAAATCTGATATCCACGAAGTATCAGGCTGCGACGGGAGTAAGCATCCCGTCGCAGTCAGGTTGCTGTGGAGCTCAGGCTGCTTCGGCCTTGGCCTTGCGCGGGCCTTCCAGCAGTGCCTTGCGCACGTGGGTGATGATCAGGTCCACCTCGGCACTGGTGACCTTGAAGTGCGGGGTGAAGCGCAGCGAATTGGCGCCGCCGTGGATCACGCCAATGCCATGTTCGCGCATGAACTCCTCGGTGGAACCGGCGCCGTAGCACTTGTACTCCGGTGCCAGTTCGCAGGAGAACAGCAAGCCGGTGCCCTGCACCTTGGTGATCAGGCCACCCAGTTCGTTCTTCAGCGCGTTGAGCTTGTCGACGAATTCATTGCCGCGCTCGCGGATGTTGTTGCGTACCTCGTCGCTGAGCTCGCCCAGAGTGGCCAGCGCCACGTCCAGTGCGCGTGGGTTCGCGGTCATGGTGTTGCCGTAGATGCCCTTGCGGTAGAGCTTGGCCGTGGCTTCGGTGACGGCCAGCACGGATAACGGGTATTGTCCGGCGTTGAGCGCCTTGGAGAAGGTCTCCATGTCCGGCGCTGGCAGTTTTTCGAAGCCGGGATAGTCGGTGATCGACAACACGCCATGCGCGCGCAGGCCGGCCTGGATCGAGTCAACCAGCAGCAGGCTGCCATGCGATTCGGTCAGCGCGCGCGCGGCCTGGTAGAACTCCACGGTGACCGCGCGACCGGGGTCGCCTTCGCCCATCACCGGTTCCAGGAACATCGCCTCGATGAACCAACCGTGCCTGTCGGCATCGGCGAAGGCCGCTTTCAGTTGCGCCACGTCATAGGGCGCCACGGTGATCACGCTGTCTTCGTGTCGGTAGCTGGCCAGGTGCTGCTGGTAGACCTTGCGCGAGGAATCGGAATACAGCGCGGGTTTGTCGGTGCGGCCATGGAACGCGCCCTTGACCACCAATCGCTTGATCGTGCGGCCCGCGTAGCGGGCACCGGCGTCCGTCATGGCCTTGGCATTGACGTCGGCGATGCGACAGGCCAGCGAGACGGATTCGGAGCCCGAGTTCAGGCACATGTAACGGTGGTACGGACTGCCGCCGCGGTGACGGCCGAGTTCCTTGTCCATCGCGGCGCTGAAGCGCCATTGCGCCACGCTTGGCGACATCACGTTGGCCATCACCTGCGGGCGGGCCAGCGCGGCCAGGATCGCCGGATCATTGTGGCCGAAGCCGAGCATGCCGTAGCCGCCATTGTCGTGCAGCACCGCACCCTTCAGGGTGACAATCCACGGGCCACGTGCGGTGGCCGGCAGGTAGGGGTTGACCGCGTCGTCCGGGTAGAAATTCACGAAGCCGGACTGCACCTTGGTGAGCTGCTCGGCTTCGTCCAGTTTCAGGAAATCGGCCATGTCGGCGCGCAGCTCATGGTGACGTGCCACGGCTTCGGCAACGGCCTGGCCCAGCAGGGGATCGTTCGCCGCCATGCGCTCGATGACGTCGTCGTCCAGGCCGGTGGTGCGCGGCTTGCCGCCGAATTCGCGCAGTTCGCGCAGTTGGTTGATGATGCCCATGATGAATCCTCCTCAAGCTCCGCCGGACGGCGCGCCGTACCGGGTGGTGGGTGGTCAATGCGTGACAGAAAACGCGCTCTGGCCGGCGTTTCCTCAATGTTTTCAGCTCTTTCAGGCTATGGTACGCAAGCGTTTGCGCCCATCTTATCCGTCACAGGATACCTTGCAGCGGTGGCGGCCGTAACCCCGGCGACGCCGGCGGATGACGCCTGTCACCCGGGATGGTTGACGCTGGCGACTGCCCGCAAGCGTCTGTTTTGCCCAGGATGATCGGCAAAGGAGGAGCCTCCCATGCCACATGCCCGTGATCCGATCGCCCGGCTCGATGCTGCCGTCAAACGCCATGACCGGTTCACCGCGCTCGACGGGGTCGACCTGCGCGTGCAGCCCGGTGAGCTGCTGGCCCGGCTCGGCCCCAGCCGCGCCGGCAAGACCACGGCGATCGAACTGTTGTCGGGGCTGATTCGCGCCGATGCGGGCACGGTCGACGGATTGCGGGCGCGGGTGGTGCCGCCTGCTCGATGCCGATGCGCAGTTGAGCAAACTGGAAATGCAGCGAGTCGGCCTGGTCGAGGTCTTCAGCGAACTCACCCGCGACGCCTGCGTCGGTGCGGTTGAAGTAGGATGCAACCTATGCGCGATTCCGAGGGACCTGGCGCCATGCACCAGAGACTGTTCGAATTCCTGACTCCGGCGCCGGATTCACTGGTCGCCCGCAGCATGCGCAGGGGCAAGTCGCCCTGGGTCGATGCAGTGCACCTGCTCTGGTCGGCATGGGTCTTTGTCGTGCCGGTCTGGAATGCCGATGGCTGGAGTGCGCGCTGGATCGTCATCACCGCGGTGAGCTACCCGGTGTTCCTGCTGCTCTACTACAAGTGTGTCACCGCATCACGGTCCAACATCCGCGCTTATGGATTGGCCCTGATACTGCTGAGCATGGCGCTGTTGTCCTGGTATCCCAGCGGGCTGACCTATTTCGTCTACGGCTGCGTGATGCTCTGCGGTTGCTGCGTGGGGTTCCGCACGTGCCTGTTGTGGCTGGCGGCGCTCAACGCAGCATTGCTGCTGGAAACCTGGTTGCTGAATTACCCCTGGCAGGCCGTGTTCTCGATCCCGCTGACCTCGTTCATCATCGGCATCATCATCAACGCCGAGCGGACCAGCGAGGAGAAGGATGCCCAGTTGCAGCTCTCGCATGAGGAAGTACGCCGGCTGGCCGCCACTGCCGAGCGCGAGAGAATCGGGCGTGATCTGCATGACCTGCTGGGCCATACCTTGTCGCTGATTACGCTGAAACTGGAGTTGTCGCGCAAACTGTTCGATCGCGATACGCAGGCAGCCAAGCGCGAGGTAGAGGAGGCCGAGAAGGTGGCGCGGCACGCGTTGGCCGAAGTGCGCAGCGCGGTCAGCGGCATCCGTGCCGCCGATCTGGCGGCGGAACTGGCATCCGCACAACTGTTGCTGGAATCCTCGCGGGTGCATCTTGATTACGATCACCCGCCGACTGATTTGCCGCAGGATACGGAGCGGGCCCTTTCGCTGATCCTGCGCGAGGCGGCCACCAATATCGCACGGCACGCCGGGGCCAGCTCCGCGAAGGTCGAATTCATGCGCGAGCATGCCAGCGTCCGCATGCTGATCAGCGACAACGGTAGCGGCGGCATCGACAGCGATGGCAACGGTTTGCGTGGCATGCGCGAACGCGTGCTGGCGATTGGCGGGACATTGGAGATCGACTCGCCGCGCCGTGGCGGCACGCACATGCTGGTGAAGGCTCCGGTGCCGGTGCTGCGGCTGGTGCCGTCGGCGTCATCGGTGTTGCCGGCCAGCGATCCGGTCTCGACCGTGGCAGATGGACATTCCGCGGCCTGACTTTTCTCCTCCCTTTGCGGTGTGGCCCATGAAAGATCAACAACGACCAGTGTCACGCATGCACCCGCAACCGGCATCCGCATGATGCGCGTGCTGCTGGCCGAGGATCAGGCGATGGTGCGTGGCGCGCTGTCCGCGCTGCTGGGCATGGAATCCGACATCGAGGTGCTTGGCTCGGCGCCGGATGGCGAGTCGGCATGGCGCGACATCCAGCGACTGGAACCCGATGTGCTGGTGACCGACATCGAGATGCCCGGGCTGACCGGTCTGGAGCTGGCCCAGCGCATCCACCGCCAGGGATTGGCGGTCAAGGTGATCATCGTCACCACCTTCGCGCGCCCTGGGTTCCTGCGGCGTGCGCTGGATGCCGGCGTGTCCGGTTACTTGTTGAAGGACGCGCCGGCCGAGAACCTGGCCGAAGCGCTGCGCATCGTCCATCGCGGTGGTCGCTCGATCGATCCGCAGTTGGCCCTGGAGGCCTGGTCTGAGGCCGATCCGCTGAATGACCGCGAGCGCCAGGTGCTGCGTCTGGCCGGTGAGGGGCAGTCGGCTGGCGATATCGCCGTGCGGCTGAACCTCTCGCATGGCACCGTGCGCAATTACCTTTCGGAGGCGATCGGCAAGCTTGGCGTGGCGAACCGGATCGAGGCGTTTCGACTGGCGCGGCAGAAAGGCTGGCTGTAGGTCATTGCCCCGATTGCGCAAGAGTTGTCGTGCTGCAGGATAATGTCGCGTTTTCCATGCCGGCCACAGCTGTCTTGAAGAAGTCCGATTTCGATTTCGAACTGCCCCGTGAATTGATCGCGCAGGCACCGCTGCCGGAGCGTTCGGCCAGTCGCATGTTGCTGCTCGACGTGGTGGCGCAATCGCGACAGGACCGCATGTTTCGCGAGTTGCCCCAGATCCTGCGCCCGGGCGATCTGCTGGTATTCAACGACACCCGGGTCTTGCCGGCGCGCTTGCATGGGCGCAAGGAAAGCGGCGGTGCGGTGGAGATCCTGATCGAGCGGGTCACTGGCGCGCACGAGGCCACGGTGCAACTGGGCGTGAGCAAGAAGCCGAGGCCGGGCGGGCGGATCGAGCTTGCCGACGGCAGTCATGCGGTGGTGCTGGGTCGCGACGAGGGTTTCTTCCGACTACGTTTCGAGGCACCCGAACCGCTGGAGAAACTGCTGCTCAAGCTGGGCGAGATGCCGTTGCCGCCGTACATCGAGCGGCACGCCGACGCCAGTGACATGGAGCGCTACCAGACCGTGTTCGCGCGCGAGCCCGGCGCCGTGGCGGCGCCGACAGCAGGCCTGCATTTCGAACAGGAGATCCTGGACCAACTACGCCAGCGCGGCGTCGAGTTTGGCTACATCACCCTGCATGTCGGTGCCGGTACGTTCCAGCCGGTGCGCGTGGACAATCTGGAAGACCATCACATGCATACCGAGTGGCTCAATGTCGGTGCGCACCTGATCGGACAGATCCGCCGCACCCGCGCCAGCGGCGGCCGGGTGATCGCGGTGGGCACCACCGTGGTGCGTGCGCTGGAAAGCGCCAGCACGGATGGACAAATGCACCCGTTCGCCGGGGAGACCCAGATCTTCATCTTTCCGGGTTACCGCTTCAGCTCCATCGATGGCCTGCTGACCAACTTCCATCTGCCGCAATCGACCCTGCTGATGCTGGTGTCGGCGCTGGCCGGGCGCGAGTTCGTCCTCGACAGTTACCGCCATGCCGTCGAGCAGCGCTACCGCTTTTTCTCCTATGGCGATGCGATGTTGATCCTGCCGCAGGGGTTGGGGTCAGAGTCACTTTTCGCTCGCGGAAAGTGACTCTGACCTCACGCGACACCCCGCGGCACACTCGACACGCGATAATAGGCGGATGACTTCCCTGACCTTCGATCTCCTGGCCACTGACGGCGCGGCCCGTCGCGGTCGCATGACGTTCGCCCGGGGCACGGTGGAAACGCCGGCCTTCATGCCGGTGGGTACCTACGGCTCGGTCAAGGCCATGACGCCGCGTGATGTGCTGGAAACCGGCTCGGAAATCATTCTGGGCAATACCTTTCACCTGTTTCTGCGGCCGGGACTGCCGGTGGTCGAGGAGTTTGGCGGCCTGCACAGGTTCATCGGCTGGGACAAGCCCATCCTCACTGACTCGGGCGGCTTCCAGGTGTTCTCGCTGGCGCACAAGCGCAAGATCAGCGAGGAGGGTGTGACCTTCGCCTCGCCGGTGGATGGATCGAAGGTGTTCCTGTCGCCGGAAGTGTCGATGCAGATCCAGAAGACGCTGGATTCGGACATCGCGATGATCTTCGACGAGTGCACCCCGTATCCGGCGACCGAGCAGGTGGCCGGTGATTCGATGGAACTCAGTCTGCGCTGGGCCGAACGCTCGCGCCGCACCTTCGACGATCTGAACAATCCGAATTCGCTGTTCGGCATCGTGCAGGGCGGTGTGCATGAGAACCTGCGCCGGCGTTCGGCAGCCGGCCTGGTAGAGATCGGTTTCGATGGCTACGCAGTGGGTGGCCTGGCGGTGGGCGAGCCGGAGGCCGAGCGCAACCAGATGCTGGATTTCACCGTGCCGCTGCTGCCAGTGGACAGACCGCGCTACCTCATGGGCGTGGGCCGGCCCGAGGACATTGTCGAGGCCGTTCGCCGCGGCATCGACATGTTCGATTGCGTCATGCCCACCCGCAACGCCCGCAACGGTTTCCTGTTCACCGCCGAAGGTACGCTGCGCATTCGCAACGCGAAGTATGCCACCGACACCAGGGTGATCGAGGAAGGTTGCGATTGTTATACCTGCAGTCAAGGCTTCAGCCGGGCCTATCTGCGACACCTGGACCGCTGCAACGAGATCCTCGGCAGCCAACTCGCTACCATGCACAACCTGCGCTATTACCAGCGATTGATGGCTGGCCTGCGTGAGGCGATCGAGGCCCGCACCCTGGAAGCGTACGTGGCGACGTTCTACGCTCGTCGCCAGGGCGCTGCGATCGCGTAGGAGCGCGGGAAAGGGCCGGAGTTACGGCGTGCCGTGCACGGGTCGGGGGCGCATGGCATAATTCAGAATCTTTTACCGGGCGTTCAGCTGGTGTAGCTGGCGTGCCATGACTTGCGAGACACAATGATGAGTTTTCCGCTTTCCCCCGTGATTGCCCAAGCCGCGCCGCAGCAGGGCGGTGGCATGTCCCTGATCATCATGATGGTGGCGCTGTTCGGCCTGATGTATTTCATGATGATCCGGCCGCAAATGAAGCGGCAGAAAGAACACCGCGCGTTGGTCGCGGGCCTGGCCAAGGGTGACGAGGTGGTCACCAACGGCGGCCTGGCCGGTCGCGTTGAAGAAGTGGGCGAGACCTTCATCACGGTCGAGATCGCGGCCAACGTGAAAGTGAAGCTGCAGAAGGGCGCGGTGCAGCAGGTGCTGCCCAAGGGCTCGCTGAAGTCCGCTTGATCGCGACGAGTGGCGCCCGGCGGCTGGCGGTGACGACGCTTGCGCTTCCCAATTCCTCGATTGTTGCTACCGCTGCGGCCTGGTGCCGCGGCTTTGACGGGTCCAAGGCATGAGTGATTTTCCCCGCTGGAAATATGCGCTGGTGGCGCTGGCGATGCTGTTCGGCGTGATCTACGCATTGCCAAATGCCTTCGTTCCCGTGCCGGCCGTGCAGGTCAGCGCCAACCGCGACGCGCCACCCGTCGACCAGGTCCTGCGCCAGAACGTGATCGAGGCGCTGCAGAAGCAGAAGATTGCCTTCGGCGAGGTCGTTGTGGAAGGTGAAAACCTGCTGGCGACGTTCGCCAACAGCGACGTGCAAAAAAGCGGCTCGGACACGATCAAGGCGTTGCTGGGCGACCAGTACACCGTGGCGTTCAAACTGCAGTCCACCGTGCCGGCATGGCTGGGCGCGATCGGGGCCAAGTCCATGCCATTGGGCCTGGACTTGCAGGGTGGCGTGCACTTTCTCATGCAGGTCGACCAGAACGACGTGATCGACAAGCAGGAGAGCAGTTACGCGGACGACATCCGCAGCCTGCTGCGCGACAAGAAAATCCGCTACGAATCGGTGACGCGCAACTCCGTGCGCGGCAAGGGCGTGGCGGTGGTGCTGCGCTCGGCGGACGATCGCTCCAAGGCATCCGACATCATCGCCAACGAATACACCGACCTGCTGGTGTCCAATGGCCCCAGCACGGGTGACCGCTTCATATTGAATGCAGTGATCAAACCCGACAAGCTGCGCGACATTACCCGCGGCGCGATCACCCAGAACCTGCAGACGCTGCGCAACCGCATCAATGCGCTTGGCGTTTCCGAGCCGTTGATCCAGCAGCAGGGCGAGAGCCACATCGTGGTCGACCTGGCCGGCGTGCAGGATCCGACCGAGGCGAAGAAGCTGATCGGCACCGTGGCCACGCTGGAATACCGGCCGGGCATCGGCCATCCCGGCGATCCCCAGGCGATGGAAGCGGAGCGGACCGGCAACATCCCGCCGGATGCCAACCTGTACTACATGCGCGGCGACCGCCGGCCGGTGCTGGTGAGCAAGAAGGTCATCGTGACCGGCAACGAGCTGGTCGACGCTTCGTCCGGCATCGACCAGCAAAGCGGCACGCCCAAGGTCGACGTCACCCTGAACGCCGCCGGCGCCCGCAAGATGAGTGATTTCACCAACGCCAACGTCGGCAAGCCGATGGCGGTGGTGTACGTCGAGCGGGTGACCGAGACCAAGATCGTCGACGGCAAGGAAGTACGTGTTCCGAAGGTCACCGAGTCGGTGATCAACGATGCCAACATCGCCAGTCCGTTCGGCCGACAGTTCCAGACCACCGGCCTGGGCAGCGCGAAAGAGGCTTCCGACCTGGCCTTGCTGCTCAAGGGTGGTGCGTTCGCCGCGCCGGTGGATATCATCGAGGAAGGCGTGATCGGCTCCAGCATGGGCGCGGACAACATCGAGAAGGGCCTCAAGTCGGTGATGCTGGGCCTGGCCCTGGTGCTGCTGGCCGCGGCGATCTACTACAAGCTGTTCGGCTTGGTGGCAGACATCGCGCTGTTCTTCAACCTGGTGATCCTGGTGGCGGTGATGTCGTTGATCGGGGTGACCCTGACCATGCCGGGCATCGCCGGTATCGTGCTGACGCTGGGCATGGCGATCGACGCCAACGTGCTGATCTGCGAACGCGTGCGAGAGGAGTTGCGCAACGGCTCCACTCCGCACGCCTCGATCCGCGCCGGTTACGAGAAGGCCTGGTCGACCATTCTTGACGCCAACGTCACCCACCTGATCGCCGCGCTCGCCCTGACCACGATGGGTACCGGCGCGATCAAGGGTTTCGGCGTGACCCTGATGATCGGCATCCTGACCTCGCTGTTCACCTCGGTAACGCTGACCCACGCGTTCACCGCGGCGATCCACGGCCACCGCAAGCTCAAGACGCTGTCGGTCTGAGGAACCACCATGGAAATTTTCAATCACGACAGCAACATCAACTTCCTCGGCATGCGCAAGTACAGCATCGCCATCGCGCTCCTGCTGATGATCGGTTCGGTTGTCCTCATCGCGACCAAGGGGCTCAACTACGGAATGGACTTCACCGGCGGCGTCTCCATGACGGTCGATTATGACCAGCCGGTGGAGATTGCCGACGTGCGTGGCGCGCTGACCAAGGGCGGCTTTGGTGACGCCGTGGTGCAGAGTCTGGGCGGTACCCGCGTGGTGTCGATCCGCTTCCAGGCCAAGGACGATCCGGCGGCGTTGCAGGCCAGCGGTACGGTCAATCTCGATCGCGTCTCCGCGGACGTGATGGAAAAACTGCAAGCGGCACGGCCGGACGCGAAGATGAAGAGTCGCGACTTCGTCAGCGCGCAAGTCGGTGCGGAGTTGAAGACCGACGGCACCTGGGCCGCGTTGTTCGTGATCCTGGGCATCATGGCCTACCTGTGGATCCGCTTCGAACGCCGATTCGCGATCGCTGCCGTGGCCACCGAGGTCCACGACGTGCTGGTCACGCTCGGCGTCATCGCGCTGGTGCAGCGGGAGTTCGACATGACCGTGCTGGCGTCGGTGCTGGCGGTGATCGGCTACTCGATCAACGACAAGGTGGTGGTGTTCGACCGCATCCGCGAGCTGTTCCGCCTGGCGCGCAAGGCCGAACCGGAAGAAATCCTCAACCGTTCGATCAACAACACGCTGTCGCGAACCATCATCACCTCGCTGTTCACCGGCATCACCATGGGCGCGATGTATTTCATGGGCGGCCCGGCGGTACACGGCTTCGCCATCACCATGCTGATCGGCATCCTGGTCGGCACGCTGTCCTCGATCTTCGTGGCCAGCCCGATCCTGTTGTGGCTGGGCGTGTCGAAGAAGGACCTGATGCCGGTGACCCGCGACAATCCGGAGCTGGCGCGGCGCCCGTAGACGCTCACAACGTCAGGTTTCCGCGAAAGGCCCGGCAATGCCGGGCCTTTCGGTTTCCCCGGGGCGGATACTGTCGCCCCGGTGCGAGGCCAGCCGAAAAGCAAGCTACATATTTCGCGCTTGCGGTCGATAAGAAGTGGTCGGCCTCGTGATGGAATCAGCATGCTTGTGGTTATCGGTACCCTGGTGGTCCTCATCAGCGTCCTGGGTGGTTATCTGCTCTCGCATGGACAGCTGTTGGCGCTGTGGCAACCGTATGAGCTGCTGATCATTGGTGGCGGCGCGGCGGGGGCGTTCCTCACCGCCAACCCGATCAAGATCGTGAAGGCGGCGTTCCGTGACATACTGGGCTTGCTGAAAGGTCCCAGATACCGTCGCCAGGATTACGTCGATCTGTTGTCCTTGCTGTATGACATCTTCAGCCTGATGCGCAAGAACGGACTGCTCAGTCTGGAGTCCCACATCGAGGACCCCGCGAGCAGCGAGGTATTCTCCGCCTATCCGCGCCTGCTGGCCGAACATCACCTGATCGAATTCATCACCGACTGCCTGCGCCTGATCGTGGGCGGCAGCATGAACCCACACGAGCTGGAACAGCTGCTCGAAGTCGAGCTGGAAACCCATCACCGGGAGGCCGAGGCGCCGGCGATGGCGATCATGAAATCCGCCGACGCGTTGCCGGGGTTCGGTATCGTGGCGGCCGTGCTCGGCATCGTGACCACCATGTCGCAGCTCAGCGGCGACACCTCGAGGATTGGCGAACACATTGCCGGCGCGTTGGTGGGCACCTTCCTGGGCATCCTGCTCTGCTATGGATTCGCGGGGCCGCTGGCTTCGGCGATGGAGAGCAGGGCGCAGGAGGACGGTCAGGCGTTCGAGTGCGTGAAGGTGGCCCTGATGGCCAACCTGCGTGGTTACAACCCGATGATTTCGGTGGAGTTTGCGCGCAAGACCCTGTCCGGACTCGCGCGTCCCAGCTTCCTGGACCTGGAGGGCCACCTCAAGGGAGTACGCGCCGGAGCCGCCGGATGAGCGAGGACGGAACACAACCGATCATCATCCGTCGGGTGCGACGCCAGAAGCATGGATATCATGGCGGCGCCTGGAAGGTGGCCTATGCCGATTTCGTGACTGCGATGATGGCGTTCTTCCTGGTGATGTGGCTGATCGGCGTGGGTACCCGCGAACAGAAGGCGGCCATCTCCGAGTACTTCAAGAACCCCAGCATGACTCCCGGTGCGGCGACGATGGCGCCGCCGGGGAAGGCTGGCCCGGGTGGCGCCAGCGACAGCATGATCCAACTGGGCGGCGCGATGGATCTGTCACGTGGGCCAGGCGCGGACAAGCACGGGGCGCCGGTGGTCAAGAAGGACATCGAGGATGCGCTCAAGCAGGCACGCCAGGCGGACAAGGCGCGCCTGCAGGAGTTGATGAAGCAACTGAATGCGGCGATCCAGAGCAGCCAGGCGCTGACGCCGTTCAAGGATCAGTTGCTGCTGGACATCACCCCGGAAGGTTTGCGTATCCAGATCGTCGACAAGCTCAACCGGCCGATGTTCGACCTGGGCAGCGCCAGGCTCAAACCCTACACCGTGCAGATCCTGCATGAGCTGGGTGGGTCCATCGACGGTGTGCCCAACAAGATAAGCATCTCCGGCCACACTGACGACGCGCCGTACACCAGCGAGCACAATTACAGCAATTGGGAGCTGTCCGCCGATCGCGGCAATGCCGCCCGGCGCGCCCTGATCGCGGGCGGCCTGGAGGTGGACAAGATTTCACGCGTCGTCGGTCTGGCCGCTTCGGTGCCGTTCGACAAACGGAACCCGGCCGATCCAATCAATCGCCGCATCAGCATCATCGTGATGACGGCGCAGGCGGAGAATGCTGCACGTTCCCAGGAAATGGCGGGCGGCAAGGACACACTTCCGACCCTGCCGGCAAGCTCGTCGCCAGCTCTGTCGACGGTGCAGCCTGACCTGACCACCGCGCAGGCTCGCCTGCCGGTGTTGTCGGTGGTGATTCGCCCCGCCCCCGCCACCGAGGTCCATGTGAGCCGGGATCAGACGTCCTCGAAACCCGCATCGCCATGAGCAGATGCGTTATCGCTCTTGCTGGCGATCGCCGCAAGACGGTCATCGACCTGCGCCAGGCGGTCGGACGTGCCGACATCTGCCCACATCCCGTCGTGGCGGGTGCCGGTGACGGATTGGCGGGCAATCGCCGGTTGCAATACCTGGCGCAGCTTGAATGATGGCGGCATGCCCGCTTCTGCGGTGACTTCCTGCCAGCCGAGCAACAGCTCGGGACGGAACACGCCGATCCCGCTGAAGGTGAGCTTCGGTTTGCCCGACGGATGCAGCACGCCTTGCGCGTCCAGCGCGAAATCGCCGTCGGCATGGTGCGGCGGATTGTCCACCATCAACAGATGCGCCAACCCGGTCGGTTCGGCCGGCAGGCTGGCGAAATCCACGTCGCACCAGATGTCGCCGCTTATCGCAAGAAATGGTTCGGGGCCCAGCAGCGGCAACGCGTTGAGCATGCCGCCGCCGGTTTCCAGCGGGGTCGGGCCTTCATACGCATAGCGGATGCGCAGACCCCAGCGCGAGCCGTCGCCCAGTATGTCGGGGAACTGTTCGGCCAGGTGCGAGGTGTTGATCACCACGTAATGCACGCCAGCAGCGGCAAGTTTTTCCAGATGCCATGCGATCAGCGGCTTGCCGCCGACCGGGAGCAGCGGCTTGGGCGTGCGGTCAGTCAGCGGACGCATGCGCTCGCCCCGGCCGGCGGCGAAGATCAGGGCGTGTCTCATGCCGCCGCCGCGCGCAGATCGCGCTCGCCGACGCAGCGGGCCAGCAGCGCCGCAAAATCAGCCAGTTCGGGGTAACGCCCGGCCACCTCGATCACGTAGTCGTACACCCGCGGCAGGTCGGCGAGGTATCCGTGTTTGCCGTCGCGATAGTGCAGCCGGCAGAAGATGCCCAGCACCTTGATGTGCCGTTGCAGCCCGATCAGGTCGAACCAGCGACGAAAGCGTTCGCGATCGACATCGGCTCCGATCAGGTGTGTTGCCAGCAGGCGCCACCGGTAGTCTTCGGCCCAGGCTTCGACCTGCTCGCGATCCCAGGCGATGTAGCAGTCGCGCAGCAGCGAGGCCAGATCGTATGTGATCGGGCCGAGCAGGGCACCCTGGAAGTCGATGATGCCAGGGTTGTTGTGCTCCACCACCAGCAGGTTGCGGCTGTGGAAATCGCGGTGCACGAAGCAGCGCGGCTGTTCCAGCGCGCTGGACAGCAACTGGGTGAAGGCAGCCTCCAGCACATCCCATTCCTCGCACTCGGGCGTGTAGGCGAGATGCCTGGTGAGGAACCACTCGGGCATGATTTCCAGCTCGCGCTGCAGGAATGCGTGGTCGTACGGCTGCATGCCGGCCACGTCGACGTCGCGCTGCATGCGCAGCAACGCCTCCATCGCGTCGCCGTACAGCGCATCCACGTTGGCGTCGTTCAAGGCCGGCAGATAAAGCCGGTCGCCGAGATCCTCGATCAGCAGGAATCCCTGCTGCAGATCGTGCGCATGCACGGCCGGCACATGCAGTCCCGCAGCAGCAAGGTGCGCACCGATCGCCAGCCACGGCGCGGGGTCCTCCTGCGCCGGCGGCGAGTCCATCAGGATCCAGCTCTGCCCGCCGTGGTGCGTGCGCCAGTAGCTGCGAAAACTGGCGTCGGCCGAGGTTGGTTCGAGCGTCAGCGAGGTATCGTCCAGTACGGATCGGGCCCAGGCGAGACGGGCGGTGGCGCGGTCATTCACAGATGGCATGACAGAAGGGCGAAGCGGAGGCAAGGCGCAGCTTAGCGATCTTTTGCATCGCTGCGCGAGTCGCTCATGCAGTCCGCACTCGGCAGCATGCTTCGTCAGACGCATCAAATGTCAGACAGTACAGCTATCCCGGGCGCTTCCGGCCCGAGGTATCGGCAAGGGCGGCAATCAGCTCGCGTACCAGCTTGCGTGATGCCTCCGGCAAGGTCAGAAATTCCTCGAAGGCCAGCCTGTCGTGGCCACGCACATGCTCTGGCCACGTGGTTTGCGTATCACGCACGCCCCTGGCCGACCGGCCACCGTACTCCAGCAAGTGTGGCTCCATCCCCACGATTTTTCCAAGCGCACGCATGTTGACCTGCTTCGGCACGTGCTTGCCGGTGAGCCAGCCGGAGATAGCCTGCGGCGTCACGTTGTTGCCGCCGTGGCGCGGCACCAGCTTTTCCAGTTCGGCAGCACTTGCCTCGATCCCGGCAGCCTCCAGCGCGGCAAGCAAACGTTCGGCAAAGGCGCGCTGTTCGGTGTTCATGGTCCGCGACCTTAGGCCCCCAGCCGCCTCGGGAATTAAAGTACTGCTTTCAATCCGATGAAAGTTTTGCTTCCATGGGTGGCCAAGTCCTGCGTGAAACCCCAGCCATGCCCAAGTCCCTGCTCGAGCAGCTCCCCGAGATCGTCGCCCGTGGTCGTCAACAGGGGGAGAAGATCATGGAAAGCCTGGAGGGGCGGCACCGCGTGAGCCTGCAAACGCGCGAGTGGGTGTTGCCGTCGAAGGACACCCGCGACAGCGATTGGATCGCCGCAGCCAACCGGCAGGCACATCTGGGCGAGGAAGGCAGCACCGACTGGACCAACCGGCTGATCTACGGCGACAACCTGCTGGCGATGGCAGCTTTGCTCGCCGGCGACGAACACACGCCCAGCCTGCGCGGCAGGGTCGACCTTATCTACATCGATCCGCCGTTCGACTCAAAGGCCGACTACCGCACCAAGGTCGCCCTGCCTGGCGTGGAGCTGGAGCAGCGACCCACGGTGATTGAGCAGTTCGCGTATTCCGACACGTGGTCGGACGGCACAGCGTCGTATCTGGCGATGATCACGCCGCGGCTGATCCTGATGCGGGAGCTACTTTCAAACCGGGGCAGTCTTTGTATCCACATCGGCATGCAGGTGAGCCACTACGTCAAGATTGTTGCGGACGAGATATTTGGCAAAGACAACTTCAACACCGAAGTGACGTGGTCGTACGGAACGCCCAGCGGCGGTCGTGCTGCCGGGAACAAGATCGTCAAGGCGCATGAGTATTTGCTTTGGTATGCGAAAGATTACGGCCAACACACCTACCACAAGGAATATCTGCCTTACTCGGAAAAGTACCTAGCCGATCGATTCACGGAAGTTGATGAGGACGGTCGTCGATACAGGACTCGAGAAAGAGAGAAAGGACATTTTGAACGCCAGTACCTTGACGAGAGCAAGGGTGTTCCTCTCTCAACCGTCTGGACTGACCTAAAGCAGCTCTACGCCTACCATTTGCTCAAACGCAAGCGGGAGGAGACTGGGTACGACACACAAAAGCCGGAAGCGTTGTTGGAGCGCGTCATCGCGACTTCCACTGACGAGAGCTCCCTTATTTTGGATGTCTTCGGAGGCTCCGGCACCACCGCCGCCGTCGCCGAAAAACTGGGTCGTCGCTGGATCACCACCGATCTCGGCAAGCCTGCCTGCATGATCATGCGCAAGCGGCTGATCGATCAGGGTGCGAAGCCATTCCTGTACCAGGCGATCGGCGACTATCAGGTCGAGGCGGCGAAGAGCGCGATGGGGCGCAGCTTCCGCGTCGGCGACCTGTCCGGAATCGTGCTTTCGCTGTACGGCGCGCTGCCGCTGCAGCCGGAAGACAATCCGTTGCGCAATCTAGGCGCGGTGGTCTACTCCGGCAAGAAGACCCTGGTGTTGGTGGATTCGCCGAACAAGCTCACCGGCGACGCTACCCTGCGCAAGGCGATCGCCCAGCGCGACCATCTGCTCGGCGGCTGGGACCGGGTGGTGGTGCTGGGCTGGAACTTCGAGCCGTCGATCGGTCAGAGCATCACGGCGCTGAACGACGCGCGGCTGGAAGTGTTGGTGATTCCGCCCGACCTGCTCGACCGCCTGCGCAAGAAGGGTGGTATCGAGAAGCTGCGTGGCCAGGTGCGCTTCTCCAGTCTGCAATACCTTACGATCAAGCCGGTGCGGCGCACGCGCAGCGGTGACGAGGAACAACTGCGGGTCACCTTGGACAACTACGTGCTGCTCTCGCCCGAGGCGATCAATCTGGACGAGGAAAACCGGAGGAAGCTGCTCAAGGTCGCCAACGCCGAACCGCTGGCGCTGATCGAATACTGGGCGGTCGACCCGGACTACGACGGTCAGGTGTTCCGCTCGGTATGGCAGGACTACCGCGGCAACACCGCCAACAATGACGACCCGCTGCGGGTGGTGACCGCGGCGAACTTCAGCGTGCCACGCAAGGCTGGCGAGCGCCGCGTATGTGTGCGCGTGGTCGACGTGTTCGGCTTCGAGGCCGAGGTGGTACAGGTGGTGGCGGAGCACGGAAGGTGACTACCGGCAAAATATCCCGGCTCTCGTCATTCCCGTGGCTTTCAGGCGGCCAGCCGCTGAACTTTGCGCAGGCTGTCCTTGATCTCGCGCTCGGCGATCTTGAGGTCATAGTCGGTCTGCCAGTTCAACCACATCTGCGGAGCCTGACCGAAGGCACGGCCGAACAGCAACGCAAGCTCCGCAGTCACCGGACGCTCGCCACGGATCACATGCGAAATGCGCATCGCCGAAACTCCGATCGCGCGAGCGAAGGCCGCCTGACTCATGTCGTGATCATGCAGGATCTCTTCAAGCAGTCCACCGGGATGAATGGGAGGCAGGCCGTTTTTGGTGGCAGGGATAGACATGTACGCAGTTCCTCAGTGGTAGTCAGCGATCTCGACATCGAAAGCACCGCCGCCTTCGAAACGAAAGCACAGCCGCCATTGCTCGTTGATGCGAATGCTCCATTGGCCGGATCGATCACCTTTCAAGGCTTCGAGGTGATTGGAGGGCGGCTTGCGCAGATCCTCGACTCGAGTAGCGAGATGCAGGTGCTGCAAGCGGCCGATCGCCCGGCACACGATGCCCTGCGGAAGTCGCCTTGTCGCCCCGGTGGCGAACAACCGTTCCGTTTCCTTGTCGGCGAAGCTCCTTGTCACCCGGTCACTCCTGTCTACCTGGCCGATTTTTGCCCGCCAGCCATAAACAAACTGTTTATATCTTGCAAGCACATGGAGCCTGATCATGGGTGATCCAACCCATCCGCTGGCATTGGCTGCCGCACTCACGCGCCGCACCGAACAACTCTGCCTCGGGCTGGAGCAGGGCATCGCGGACCTGTACGAACTGGTGACGCCGGTGACTGCCGAGCTGCTGCGCTGGTGGTTCGGCGAGGATGCCTGCCAGTCGCGCACCTTCAATTTCCATCCCGGTCAGAAGCAGGCGATCCTCAACGTGATCGTGGCACACGAGGTGCTGGCCAGCCCGAACCTGAAGGATCTGTACCAGCAGGTCTGCGCCGATGCCTTGCTTGAAGGCACCCGGCTCGCCGACGTGGCGCAGGGCAGGCACGGCCACCCCAAGTATTGCCTGAAGATGGCCACCGGCACCGGCAAGACCTGGGTGCTGCAGGCGTTGCTGGTATGGCAGCTGCTGAACAAGACGGCGGCATTGGACGAGGGGCGCGACGATCCACGTTTCACCCGTCGATTCCTGATCGTGGCGCCGGGGCTGATCGTGTACGAGCGGCTGCTGGATGCGTTTCTCGGCAAGGAGAATGAAAGCAAGAACCGCGACTTCGCCAGTTCCGACATGGCCACCTACGCCGAGCTGTTCACGCCGCCAGCGCGGCGCGAGCGCATCGCGCAGTTTGTGCGTGGCAACGTGTGCCAGAAGCAGGAGATCGGCCTGAAGGCCACCGGCAACGGCATGATCGCGATCACCAACTGGCATCTGCTCAGCGATGCCGGCGAGGAGATCGAGCAGGATCAAGCCGAGTGGATCGATTCACCCGGCATGGTCGCCGACGCTGCCCGCGTGGCCTACGACGTGCTGCCGCTGACGCCGGGGCGCGCCACCGGCAACAGTCTGGACGTGCTGGATCGACGCTGGGCGCGTGGCAATGTGCTCAGCTATCTCGCTGACCTGCCCGAGTTGATGGTGTTCAACGACGAAGCACACCACATCCACGAGTTGAAAAAGGAAGGCGAGACCACCGAGGTCGAGTGGCAGAAGAGCCTGTCGATCATCGCCGCGGGCAAGGCGCGTCGTTTCGTGCAGATGGATTTCTCCGCCACGCCGTACAACGATGTGGGCGGCGGCAAGAAAAGGCGCAAAGTGTATTTTCCGCACATTGTGGTCGACTTCGACCTGAAGGATGCGATGCGGCTGGGTCTGGTGAAGTCACTGGTGCTGGACAAGCGCAAGGAGCTCGGTGCATTGCCGCTGGAGTTCAAGGCCGAACGTGACGCCGACGGCAACGTGCAGTTGTCCGCGGGCCAGCACGTGATGCTGCGCGCCGGTTTGCAGAAGCTGCGCAAGCTGGAGGCGGATTTCGCCCGGCTGGACGCGACGCGCCACCCGAAAATGCTGGTGGTGTGCGAGGACACCAGTGTTTCGCCGCTGGTGACGCAGTTCCTGCGCGACGAGGGCTTGCTGGACGACGACGTGCTTACGGTCGATTCCGGCAAGAAAGCCGAGCTGGGCGAGAAACAGTGGGCGCCATTGCGCCAGCGTCTGTTCAATGTCGACCGGCACACCCGGCCGCGGGTGATCGTCAGCGTGCTGATGCTGCGCGAGGGCTTCGACGTCAACAACATCTGCGTGATCGTGCCGCTGCGTTCCAGCCAGGCGCCGATCCTGCTGGAGCAGACCATTGGCCGCGGCTTGCGACTGATGTGGCGCGATCCGGAATACGTTGACATCAAGCGCGAGAACCGCGAGCGAATCAACCATGGCGAAGAACCGAACTCGCTGATCGACATCCTTTCCATCGTCGAACATCCGGCGTTCCAGAGTTTCTACGATGAGCTGATGCGCGAAGGCCTGGTTGGCAGCACCGGCGATGACGATGAAGGCAGCAGCACCGGCGACCTGATCGCCGCCGAGCTGCGCGAAGGTTACGAGTCATACGACTTCGCGATTCCGTTCATCCTGCGCGAATCGGACCAGAGCGTCGAGCATCTGCCGATCGACGTCGCCAGCCTGCCGCCGTTCACGCTGATGAGCCGGGCGAAGCTGGCCGAGTTGCTGGGCAAGGGCGATACCTTCACCTCGCAGGATCTGCAGAGCAGCACGCTGTTCGGCGATTACCGCGTCGACGGTGCGGCGATGAATGTCGGCGGCTACAACGAGCTGCTGTCGCGGCTGACCCGGCGCGTCAGCCAGGCCCTGAACCACCCATTGCCCAAGGGCAACCGGATTGCGCCGCACCTGGATCGTCCCTATCTGCAGATGAACACCGCCGCGCTGGCCACGGCATTGGATGAATACATCCGTGAACGGCTGTTCGCCGAAAGCTTCGAGCCATTCGAGGAAGAGGGCTGGCGGTTGTTGCTGCTGCAGCCGGTGGTCGACCACATCGTGAGGATCTTCGGACTGGCGTTGGTGCGTGCCGAAGAACACACCACGACGGGCAGCACCGAGGTGCGTCATCGCCGCTTGTCCGAAGTGGGCAAGCTGATGGTGCGTGAAAGCGCGTCGCTGGAAGTTTCCAAGTGCATCTACACCCGCCTGCCTTATCCCACTCGCAGCGGCGGGCTGGAACGCGCATTCATCGAATGGGCGCAAAGCGATGCCGGCGTGGAGGCGTTCTGCAAGATCAGCGAGAACCGGCATGACTTCGTGCGCCTGCGCTACGTCAAGGAGGACGGTATGGCCGCGCTGTACATTCCGGACTTCCTGGTGCGCACGGCCGATACGATCTATCTGGTCGAGACCAAGGCCCAGCAACAGATCAGCCATCCGAACGTACAACGCAAGCTGAAGGCTGCAACCACATGGTGCGAGCGGATCAATGCGCTGGCTGCAGATCAGCGCAGCGATCGCGACTGGCATTACGCACTGGTCGGGGAGTCGCTGTTCCACGACTGGTACAGCAAGGGCGCAAGGTTGGGCGAGCTGCTGGCGTTCTCGCGCGCTCGCGCGGCACCGACGGCCCGGTCGCAAGCTGGCCTGCTGCTGGATGGTGGCCCGTGAGCCATCGCCTCGCATGCAATGAGTGATTCAGGACAGGTTGTAGGCGCGCTCCTCGTGCAGCGCCAGGTCCAGGCCGATGTGCTCCTGTTCCTCGTCGATGCGCAGACCCACGGTCCAGTCAATTGCCTTCAGGATCAGCAGGCTGAGCGAGCCGCTCCACAACAAGGTAAAGCCCACGCCTCTGGCCTGAATCCACAGTTGTGCGAACGGATGCGTTACCGCGCCGAAACCGCCGAGTGCGGCAGCGGCGAACGGCCCGGCCAGCAGTGCGCCAACCATGCCGGCGACGGCGTGAACGCCGAAAACATCGAGACTGTCGTCGTAGCCGAAACGGTGCTTGAGCCGGGTCGCGGCGAAGAAGCTGATCACACCGGCACACAGGCCCAGGATCAGCGCGCCGCCCGGACCGATGGTGCCTGCGGCAGGCGTGATCGCGACCAGCCCGGCGACCGCCCCGGACGCGATGCCGAGCGTGCTGGCACGACGGTGGATGATCCACTCCACCGTCACCCAACCCAGCGCGGCAGCGGCGGTGGCGATCTGGGTGACCAGCATGGCCATGCCGGCGGTGCCATTGGCTGCCAACGCCGAACCGGCATTGAAGCCGAACCAGCCCAGCCACAACATGCTGGCGCCGATCAGGGTGTAGCCGAGGTTGTGGGGCGGCATCGGCGTATGCGGGTAGCCGCGCCGTTTGCCCAGCACCAGGCAGGCCACCAGCCCGGCGATGCCGGCGTTGATATGCACCACCGTGCCACCGGCGAAGTCGAGCATGCCCATGTCGCCGAGAAACGAGCCGGGCCCAGCCCAGACCATGTGCGCCATCGGCAGGTAGACCACGGTGAACCATGCGCCGGTAAAGATCAGCAGGGCAGAGAATTTCATGCGTTCGGCCACCGCGCCCACGATCAGTGCCGGGGTAATGATGGCGAAGGTGAGCTGGAACATGGCGAACACGCTTTCCGGCACGCTGGCGTGCAGGCTGGCCGGTGTCATGCCGGCGAACATCGCCCGGTCCAGCCCGCCGATGAAGGAGTGCAGATTGGTCAGGCCGGCGTGCATGCCCTTGGTGCTGAAGGCCAGCGAATAGCCGTAGATCACCCACAGCAGGCTGATCAGCGCGGTGATCGCAAAGCACTGCATCAGTACCGACAGCAGATTCTTGGCGCGCACCATGCCGCCATAGAACAACGCCAGACCGGGAATCGTCATCAGCATCACCAGCATGGTCGCGGTGAGCATCCAGGCGGTGTCACCACTGTTCAGTGTCGCCGGAACCTGCGCTGCGGCAGGCGCGCAACCAAGCAGTCCGGCGAGTAACACCCACGAGCGCAGCCACCATCGCGCAGTGGATGTTCGCCGTTCTCCGGGTCCTACGATCGCCAGGAAGTCCCCTTGTGGGATTCCCGGTCTTCGATCAAAGCGCATCGGCGTCGACCTCCTGCGTGCGGATGCGGATGACCTGCTCCAGCGCGGTCACGAAGATCTTGCCGTCGCCGATCTTGCCGGTACGGGCGCCGCTGCCGATCGCCTCGATCGCGTGATCGAGGCGATCGTCGCTGACTGCCAGTTCAATCTTCAGCTTGGGCAGGAAGTCGACCACGTACTCGGCACCGCGATACAGTTCGGCGTGGCCGTGCTGCCGCCCGAAACCCTTGATCTCGGTCACGGTCATGCCCTCGATGCCGGCATCGGTCAGAGCCGCACGCACGACGTCCAGGGTGAACGGCTTGATGATGGCCGTGATCCATTTCATGGCATGCGCTCCGCGTTGGGTCCTGTGGCGGTGCAGCACGATGCGTGCCAGTCGTTGCTGGCGCGACAGTGGCCGGTTTATCCGGGCCCGAGGTGTCGGCAGGCACAATTTGCGGGCAAGGATCCTGATGCGTTGCCCGTTTTCGGTGCACACACCGATATTGACCGCGCACGCTTGAATCAGTACCATTTTAGTCCCGATTCAACCCGTCCGAGCCCGAGCACCCATGCTTCGCGTCAGCCGACTCACTGATTACGCGACCGCGGTGATGACCTGCATCGCTACGCATCCGGTCGAGGTGCTCAGTACGACGCAGATTGCCGACGAGACGCATCTGGAACTGCCGACGGTCAGCAAGCTGCTGAAAGCGCTGGGTCACGCCGAGTTGGTGGAGTCCTTTCGCGGCGTCAACGGCGGCTACCGGCTGGCCCGTCCGGCCAGTATGATTTCGCTGGCCGAAATCGTCGAGGCGCTGGAAGGTCCGATCGGCATGACCGAGTGCACCGTGGCCGAGGGCCAGTGCGACCGCGAGGCAGTGTGCGGTGTGCGCGGCAGCTGGCAGCGCATCAACAACGTGCTGGAACAGACCCTGCGCGGGGTCAGCCTGGCCGACATGCTCAACCCCTTGCCATCCAAACCGTTGGCATCCAAACAAAAAATCGCCGTCGCCGTGAAAACCGGCGAGGCCATCACTGAATGAACAGCATGATCAACGAAAGCAGCAGCGCAACTATCCTGCGTGACAACGCGGACGTGGCCGAGGCACTTGGCCGCACCTACTCGGCCGGCTTCATCACCGAGATCGAGATGACCGGCCTGCCGCCCGGGCTGGACGAGGACACGGTCCGCGCCATTTCCGCGGTCAAGGGTGAACCGGAGTGGATGACCGAGTGGCGGCTGGGAGCTTATCGCCACTGGCTGACCATGCCGCAGCCGGATTGGGCCAAGGTCAAGCTTGACCCGATCGATTACCAGGCGATCAGCTACTACGCCGCACCCAAGGTCGCGCCGAAGTCCCTCGACGAAGTGGATCCGGCCCTGCTGGAAACCTACGAGAAGCTGGGCGTGCCGCTGCACGAGCGCGCCGCACTGGCCGGCGTGGCGGTGGATGCAGTGTTCGATTCGGTTTCCGTCGGCACTACCTTCCGCAAGCAACTGGCCGAGGCCGGCGTGCTGTTCTGCTCGATGAGCGAGGCGATTCGCGAGTATCCGGAGATTGTGCGCAAATACCTGGGCAGCGTCGTGCCCACCGGCGACAACTTCTTCGCGGCGCTGAACTCGGCGGTGTTCTCCGACGGCAGTTTCGTGTTCATCCCCAAGGGTGTGCGCTGCCCGATGGAACTGTCCACCTATTTCCGCATCAACGCGCAAAATACCGGACAGTTCGAGCGCACCCTGATCGTGGCCGAGGAGGGTGCCCACGTGTCCTATCTCGAAGGCTGCACCGCACCCAAGCGCGACGAGAACCAGCTGCATGCCGCGGTGGTCGAGCTGGTGGCGCTGGAGGGAGCGCAGATCAAGTATTCCACGGTGCAGAACTGGTACCCCGGCGACGAGAACGGCGTGGGCGGCATCTACAACTTCGTGACCAAGCGCGGCGACTGCCGCGGCGACGATTCGAAGATCTGCTGGACCCAGGTCGAAACCGGCTCGGCGATCACCTGGAAATACCCCAGCGTGGTGCTGCGCGGCGACCGCTCGGTGGGTGAGTTCTACTCGGTGGCGCTGACCCATCACTTCCAGCAGGCCGACACCGGCACCAAGATGATTCACCTGGGCAAGCACACCAAGTCCAAGATCGTCTCCAAGGGCATCAGCGCCGGGCGCAGCTCCAACAGCTACCGCGGCCTGGTGAAGATGGAAAAGGGTGCCGAGGGCGCGCGTAATTACACCCAGTGTGACAGCCTGCTGATCGGCAAGAAATGCGGCGCGCACACCTTCCCGTACATGGAAGTGAAGAACCCCACCGCCATCGTCGAGCACGAGGCCACCACCTCGAAGATTTCCGACGACCAGATGTTCTACTGCCGCGCCCGCGGCATCGGCGAGGAAGACGCCGTGTCGATGATCGTCGACGGTTTCTGCAAGCAGGTGTTCCGCGAACTGCCGATGGAGTTCGCGGTGGAAGCGAAGAAGCTGCTTGAGGTGAGTCTCGAAGGCGCGGTGGGTTGAGCTGGAGACACGACTTTCCAACAGGCGTCATTTCCGCGAAAGCGGGAATCCATTGACGCGCTCCGCAACAATCAACACTGGATTCCCGCTTTCGCGGAAATGACAGCAGTGAAGGACACGGAACATAAACATGCTGAAAATCGAAAACCTGCACGCCCGCGTCGCGGGCAAGGAAATCCTCAAGGGGCTGAGTCTCACCGTGAATGCGGGCGAGGTGCACGCGATCATGGGGCCCAACGGCGCCGGCAAGTCGACGCTGGGCCACGTGTTGTCCGGTCGCGAGGGTTATGAGGTGACCGAGGGCACGGTCAGCTACAACGGCATGGATCTGCTGACCATGGCGCCGGAGGCGCGTGCCGCGAACGGGGTGTTCCTGGCGTTCCAGTACCCGGTCGAGATTCCCGGCGTCAACAACACCTACTTCCTGCGCGCGGCGCTGAATGCGCAGCGCAAGACCCGCGGCGAGCAGGAGCTGGATTCGATGCAGTTCCTGAAGCTGGTACGCGAGAAGCTGAAGGTGATGCAGATTTCCGACGAACTGCTGCACCGCGCGGTCAACGAAGGATTTTCCGGCGGCGAGAAGAAGCGCAACGAGATCTTCCAGATGGCCGTGCTGGAGCCGAAACTGGCAATCCTCGACGAGACCGATTCCGGGCTGGACATCGACGCGCTGAAGCAGGTGGCGCAGGGCGTCAACACGCTGCGCTCGCCCGATCGCGCGTTCCTGATGATCACCCACTACCAGCGCCTGCTCGACTACGTGGTGCCTGATTTCGTGCATGTGCTGGCGGACGGCCGCATTGTCGAGAGTGGCGACAAGTCACTCGCGTTGAAGCTGGAGGAGCACGGTTACGCCGGCCTCACCCAGGATCATCCGGCAGGAGCCGTGGCATGAATCAGCCGGCCAGGTTGCCGCTGGTGGAATCCCTGCTCGACGCGCCGCTGTCGCCCAGCGGCATCGCCTGGCTGGATGCCGCGCGGCAGGAGAATCTCGACGCGTTCGCCGCCAGCGGTTTGCCCGATACGCACGTGGAGGCGTGGAAATACACTGCGTTGCGTGCGCTCGGCCAGCGGCGTTTCGCCGCGGTCGATGTGGCCGCCCCGGCGGCCGTGGTGGATGCAGCTAGCCTGGTGCTGCCGGGTGTCGAGGGGCCGCGTCTGGTCTTCGTCAACGGCGTATTCCAAGCCGAGCTGTCGCGTCTTGATGACTTGCCCGAGGGTCTGAGCCTGCAGCCGTTGTCGCAGGCCCTGGCCGGCGATACGGAGCCGCTGCGATTCTCGTTGTCCCGGCACTACCGTGAAGCCGGTGACGCGTTTACGCGGATCAACGCGGCGCGCTCCGGCGATGGCGTGGTATTGCGCGTTGCGGCCCACGCGAAGATTGCCGCGCCGGTACATCTGGTCTTCATCGCCGCTGCCGCCGAGGTCGATCTGGCCTGGCACGCGCGCAACGTGATCGAACTGGACGATGGCGCTGAGCTGAGCGTGGTCGAACAACACCTGGCCATTGGCGCCCCGGCCCAACTGGCTACCCTGGTCAGCGACATCGAAGTGCGCGAGGGCGCGCGGCTGCAGCACACCGTGCTGCAGAACGCGGCAACCACCACGAACCTGATCCGGCGCAGCAGCCTGCGTCTGCAAGCACGGTCCCAGGCCCTCCTGCATGTGCTGGAGCTTGGCGGCGCGCTGGTGCGCCACGACCTCCGGGTCGAGCTGGTCGGCGACGGGGCGCAACTGCATACCCGTGGCGTGTTCATGCCGCATGGCCGTCAGCACATCGACACCCAGCTCGCGATCCGCCATCAGGCGTTGGACACGGCCTCCGACTCGAACTGGCGCGGCGTCGCCAACGATCGCGCACGCGGCGTCTTCCGTGGCGCGATCCTGGTCGCGCCCGGCGCCGACGGCAGCGATGCCAACCTGAGCAACAAGAATCTGCTGATGTCGCCCAGCGCCGAGATCGACACCAAGCCAGAGCTGGAGATCTATGCAGACGAGGTGAAGGCCGCCCATGGCGCCACCGTCGGTCAACTCGACGAGCGTGCGCTGTTCTACCTGCGCTCGCGCGGCATTCCGCTGACCGAGGCTCGCGCCCTGCTCACGGCGGCATTCTGTCGCGCCGTGCTGGGTGACCTGGCGAACGCGGAACTGCGCGAACATCTATCTGGCCTGCTGATCGCACAACTGCCTGCGTGATGCCTTTGTCTCCTCCTTCCAGCGCGCAGCAGGGATCGAGGCTACTTGCGGTAAACGGCGACTCCACTTCAGCCCTCCCCTGCGCGCAGGGGAGGGCGTCCATTCCAGACCGGCCACGATGAACGCACAAGCCAGCACGCCCACCGTCTTCGACGTCCAGCGCATCCGCGCGGATTTCCCGCTGCTCGCGCGCAGCGTGCATGGCAAACCGCTGGTGTATCTGGACAACGCCAACACCAGTCAAAAACCGCGGACGGTAATCGAGGCGATCGACACGCATTACCGCGAGCACAATGCCAATGTGTCGCGCGCCGTGCATCAACTGGGCGAGGAAGCGACCGCGGCGTACGAAGGCACGCGTGACAAGCTGGCGCGCTTCATCAATGCGCCTTCGCGCGACGAGCTGATCCTCACCTCCGGCACCACCCAGGCCACCAACCTGGTGGCCTACAGCTATGCGCTGCCACGGCTGAAACCTGGCGACGCGGTCCTCACCACGATGATGGAGCACCACGCCAACATCGTGCCGTGGCAATTGGTAGCCGCCCGCAGCGGCGCCACCGTAAAGGCCGCGCCGATCGACCACCGCGGCGAGCTGATCGTCGAGAAGTACCTCGACATGCTGACGCCGGAAGTGAAGCTGGCCTGCGTCACCCACGTCTCCAACGTGCTCGGTACGGTCAATCCGGTGCGCGCTATCGCAAAAGAGTGCCGCAGACGCGGCATACCGCTGCTGGTCGATGGTTCGCAGGCGGTGCCGCATCGCGCGGTCGACGTGCAGGCGCTGGGCTGCGATTTCTATGCGCTCACCGGCCACAAGATGCTGGCGCCAACCGGCACGGGCGCGCTGTGGGCGAAACGTGAGCATCTCGAAGCCATGCCGCCGTTCTTCGGCGGGGGCGAGATGATCCGCGAAGTCTGTTTCAGCGGCACCACCTTCGCCGCGCCACCGCACAAGTTCGAGGCCGGCACGCCGAATATTGGTGGCTTCGTGGGGATGGCTGCCGCCATCGACTATTACCAGTCGCTGGGCTTCGAGGCGATCCATGCCTGGGAACAGCAGTTGCTGGCTTATGCCACCGAACGCCTGCGCGAGATTCCCGGCTTGCGCATTGTCGGCGAGGCGGCCGAGAAGGAGCCGGTGATCTCGTTCCTGATCGACGGCGCGCAGGCGACCGATCTGGCCACCCTGCTCGATCTGGAAGGCGTCGCGGTGCGTTCCGGTCACCACTGCGCGCACCCGCTGATGCAGTTCTACGGTGTGCCGTCCACGCTGCGCGCCTCGCTGGCGTTCTACAACACGCTTGAGGAGATCGACGCCTTCATCGTGGCCGTGCTCAAGGTGCGCAAGTTGCTGATGTGATGTTGCGGTGGGCGCGAGGTCGGCCAGGATGGTCCTCGCGTCGTCTGCAAGGCATCATGTCCGACAGTTTCCCATCGTTGTCAGACCCCATGCTCACGATCCTGCCCCACGTGCTGCGCGTCCCGTTGGTGATGTTGCTGCTTGCGCTGAATATCCTGCTGCACTTCACGCCGCTGTTCGCGCTTGCCCTGATCAAGATCATCGTGCCGTTGCCGGCGGTGCGGCGATCGCTCTCGCGTGCGCTGGTGTTGATCGCGGAGAGCTGGATCGGTGTCAACAATCGCCTGTTCGCGCTGTTCACCCGTATCCACTGGCGGGTCGAGGGGCTGGAGGGTTTGCGCCGCGACGGCAACTATCTGGTGCTTTGCAACCACCAGAGCTGGGTGGATATCCCGGTGCTGCAGAGGATATTCAACCGACGCATCCCATTCCTGCGTTTCTTCCTCAAGCAGCAGCTGATCTGGGTGCCGCTGCTGGGGCCGGCGTGGTGGGCGCTGGATTTCCCGTTCATGAAGCGCTACTCACCGCAAACCCTGCTGCGTCATCCCGAGCTGCAGGGCAAGGATCGCGAGGCGACCCGTCGCGCCTGCGAGAAATTCCGTCACATGCCGGTGTCGGTGATGAACTTCGCCGAAGGCACCCGCTTCACGCCGGCCAAGCATGATGCGCAGTCCTCGCCGTTTCGCTACCTGCTGCGACCGAAAGCCGGTGGCGTGGCCTTCGTGCTCGACGCGATGGGCGACGCACTGCACGCTGTTGTTGACGTCACCATCGTCTATCCGGAAGGGCCGCACACGATGATGGATCTGATCACCGGGCGGGTGCGCGATATCCGCGTGCACGTGCGCGAGCTTCCGATCGACTCCGCGCTGATCGGCAGTTACGATCAGGACCCGGCGTTTCGCGGTCGGGTCAAGACGTGGGTCAATGGCTTGTGGCATGACAAGGACGCCCAGGCGGCCCGCATGCGGCAGGTTCCGGACATCACCGCGACAGGAGGCTGATATGCGCATGTTGATGGTGGGCTCCGGCGCCACCGGCGGTTACTTCGGTGGACGCCTTTTGCAGCATGGGCGCGATGTGACGTTCCTGGTGCGCGGCGCGCGTGCGCGGCAGTTGGAGCAACACGGCCTGACCATCCGCAGCGCCACCGGGGACGCTCATCTGCCCGCGCCTCCCACGATGTTGGCCAGCGAGCTTGGTGACCCGTTCGACCTGATCGTGCTGAGCTGCAAGGCGTATGGGCTGGCCCAGGCGATGGCGGACATCGCACCGGCCGTGGGGCCGCAGACGGCGATTCTGCCGCTGCTCAACGGCATGCGCCAGCTTGAGCTGCTCGATGAAAGGTTCGGTGGGCAACACGTGCTGGGCGGCCAGTGCGTCATTTCCTCGACGCTCGATGCCGAGGGTGTCGTGCAGCATTTGAACCGGATGCACAGCATCACCTTCGGTGAACGCGACGGCAGCATGTCGCCGCGCATGCAACAGATCACCGAAGCCTTCGCGGATGCAGGATTCGATTCTCGCCCGAGCAGCAACGTGTTGCAGGACATGTGGGACAAATGGCTGTTCCTCGCTTCGCTGGCCGGCATCACTTGCCTGATGCGTGGCTCGATCGGCCAGATCGTGGCCGCTCCCGGTGGGACTGCGGCCGCGCTGGCCCTGCTGGACGAGTGCCGGTCGGTGGCGGAGCGTTCCGGCCATGCACCGAACGAGCGCGTGCTGGAGCGTGCCCGCCGCATGCTGACCGAAGCCGGTTCGCCAATGGCCGCATCGATGCTGCGCGATCTGCAGCACGGCCACCCGATCGAAGCCGATCACATCATCGGCGACATGCTGGCCCGCGCGCAGCAATATCGCCTGCCGGCCTCGATGCTCGCGCTGGTCTACACCCACTTGAAGGTGTACGAAGCAGGCAGGCTGGCCGACCAGCCTGCGTGACCCCGAGCGGCCGCGGGCTCACTGTCGCAGATCATGGTGTGCGAGGCGCGCGGCGCATTATCATGCAGGCGATGACCGACACCTTATCCCGTATCGCATTTCGTCCGGCTGCTGCCGTCGATGTTCCCGCTATCGTCGCCCTGGTTGAATCGGCATATCGCGGTGAATCCGGCCTGCGCGGCTGGACCACCGAATCGCACCTGCTCGATGGCCAGCGTACCGACGCGACCGATGTTTCCGCCCTGATCGAGCGGCCGGGCAGCCGTGTGCTGCTGGCCGAACGCGACGGCCTGCTCAAGGCCAGCTGCCATATCGAGCGGCGGGGTGCGGCCGCTTACTTCGGCATGTTCGCGGTCGATCCGGGCGAGCAGGGCAGCGGCCTGGGCAAGCAGGTGCTGGCCGAGGCCGAGCGCATCGTGCGCGAGGAATGGCAGTGTCGCGCGATGCACATGACGGTTATCGTGCAGCGCGAGGAATTGATTGCGTGGTATGAGCGCCGCGGCTACCGCCGCACTGGCGAATACCAGCCGTTTCCCTATGGCGACGAGCGTTTCGGCATACCCCGCCGCGACGATCTGCGCTTCGAGGTATTGCTCAAGAATTTCGTGGAGTTGAACGCATGAACGACTGGATCAAGGTCGGCACCCGCAGTGACTTTCTGCCTGGCGAGTACAAGGTCGTATGGGATGGCGACACCTCGATCGCCGTGTACAACATCGACGGCGCCCTGTACGCGGTTGAAGACACCTGTACCCACGACGGCGGGGAACTGGCCGGCGGCGACGTGTTCGGCTTCGAGGTCGAATGCCCGCGGCACGGCGCCCGTTTCGACCTGCGCACCGGTGCGGTGACCAAGCCGCCGGCCTATGTACCGATCGCCAGCTTCCCGGTGCGTGAGGAGGATGGGGCGATCTGGACACGCGACGATCGCTGACCAGGGCTGCTTGCACGACCTGAGGGGCTGATGCTCGGGCGCGTAATGGCTGGCGGGCCTTGTGGCGCGGCGGCGTGGTGTTTGTGCCGGCATCCCTGACCCACGCAACCCGAGAGATGGTTCCGGCGTGGTCACAGCCGCTCAGTCGCCGTGCCGGCAACTTGCTGCCTGGGCCGCGGTCGCTGGCGCGCCACGGACGCGGCCGGCATTGGAGACGATGACGCTCAGCGCCTGGCCGTCTCCTCCCGGCTCGCAGAACAACAGCGTCAGGTTGCTGCCGCCGGCGCTGCCATCGGGCCGGAACCTCACGTCGTGGCGCCCGTGGCTGCTGGTGATGTGCAGGCCGGTATAGGTGTTACGGGTGTAGGACGGCCCGCCATCCGGCTGGTGATCGCCATCGGTATCGTGGCCGAGCAGCCACCCATGCTCCCATTGGGTATCGCCACTGCAGTGGTTGCCATCCGGGCTGGGGCAGAACAAGGTGCGCTTGCCGCTGGTGGCGGCCGTGCTGCGGGCATGTTGCAAGGCCGTGATGAAGTCGGTTTGTGCCTCCTGCAGCCGGTTGCGGCCGAGCAGATGCTGCAATGGCGGCAGGGCGATCCCGGTGAGGATGCCGATGATGGCGAGTACCATGATCTGCTCGATCAGGCTCACGCCGCGTTGTGTACAAAGCAAACCTAACTTCCCTGGCGCCGTCGTCATGTCGCTTCCTGCGGGGTGCGGAAGTCCCATGCTAGGGCGCTGTCGCGGCGGACTCAGCAGCCTGGCGCCGGGATCCCTGTGGGCTTGTGCTGACGAGCGCTGTCAGCAGGCCCGATTTAAAATGCCTGTCCGCGCCCACATCTGTAGCCGATGACCGACCGCTTCCAACTCGTCGCCCCGTACCAGCCCGCCGGCGACCAGCCGCAGGCGATCGGGCGCCTGACCGAGGGTTTCGAGGCCGGCCTGGCCGCGCAGACCCTGCTCGGCGTCACCGGTTCGGGCAAGACCTACACCGTCGCCAACGTGATCGAGCGGGTGCAGCGCCCGACCATCGTGATGGCGCCGAACAAGACCTTGGCGGCACAGCTGTACGGCGAGTTCAGGGAATTCTTTCCGCACAACGCGGTGGAGTACTTCGTCAGCTATTACGACTACTACCAGCCAGAAGCCTACGTGGTGGCGTCGGATACCTTCATCGAGAAGGATGCCTCGATCAACGAGCACATCGAGCAGATGCGCCTGTCAGCAACCAAGGCGCTGCTGTCGCGACGCGATTCGATCATCGTGGCCACCGTCTCCGCGATCTACGGTCTGGGCAACCCCGAGGACTACCTGTCGTTGCGCCTGATCCTGGCCAGGGGCGAGCGCATCGACCAGCGCAAGCTGATCCACCAGCTCACCGAGCTGCAGTACACCCGCAACGAAATGGAACTGCGCCGCGGCACCTACCGCGTGCGTGGCGAGATCATCGATGTGTTTCCCGCCGAGTCGGAAACCGAGGCGCTGCGGATCGAGCTGTTCGACGGTGAAGTGGAAAACATGTCGCTGTTCGACCCGCTCACCGGCGAGACGACGCGCAAGATACCGCGCTACACGGTCTATCCGCGCACCCATTACGCCAGCACCCGCGAGAGCGTGCTCAATGCGATCGAGACGATCAAGGTCGAACTGAAGGAGCGGCTGGAGTACCTGTACAAGCAGAACAAGCTGCTGGAAGCGCAGCGGCTGGAGCAGCGCACGCGTTTCGACCTGGAAATGATGGCCGAGGTCGGCTACTGCCAGGGCATCGAGAACTACTCGCGGCACCTGACCCGGCGTGAACCCGGCGAGCCGCCGCCGACCCTGTTCGACTACCTGCCTTCCGATGGTTTGCTGGTGGTGGACGAATCGCACGTCACCGTGCCGCAGCTGGGCGCGATGTACAAGGGCGACCGCTCGCGCAAGGAAACCCTGGTCGAGTTCGGCTTCCGCCTGCCGTCGGCGATGGACAACCGGCCGCTGCGTTTCGAGGAATGGGAGGCGCGGGTGCCGCGTGCGATCTACATCTCCGCCACGCCGCGCGCCTGCGAATTGCAGAAGTCCGGCGACGCGGTGGTTGAGCTGGTGGTGCGCCCGACCGGCCTGATCGATCCGGAGGTGGAGGTGCGCCCGGTACGCACCCAGGTCGACGACCTCATGAGCGAAGCGCACAAGCGGGTGGCGATGGGTGACCGCGTGCTGGTCACCACGTTGACCAAGCGCATGGCCGAGAACCTCACCGAATATCTGGCCGAGCACGACGTGAAGGTGCGCTACCTGCATTCGGACATCGAGACCGTCGAGCGCAGCGAGATCATCCGCGACCTGCGCCTGGGCGAGTTCGACGTGCTGGTCGGCATCAACTTGCTGCGCGAGGGGCTGGACATGCCCGAGGTCTCGCTGGTGGCGATTCTGGATGCCGACAAGGAGGGCTTCCTGCGCTCCACCGGCTCGTTGATCCAGACCATCGGCCGCGCGGCGCGCAACGTCCGTGGCAAGGCCATCCTGTACGCCGACACGGTGACTCGCTCGATGCAGGCGGCGATGGACGAGACCGCGCGGCGTCGCGAAAAACAGGTCGTGTACAACGAGGCTCACGGGATCACCCCGAAGACCGTGGTGCGACGCATCGCCGACATCATGGAGGGTGCGCGCAGCGAGGCCGGCAATCGTCGTGGCAAGTCGCAGACACGCAGTCGCGCCGTGGCCGAGCAGGGCGCCGACTACGCCGGGCTCGACGCGCAGCAGGCGGCCGGCCTGATGAAAAAACTGGAAGCACGCATGTACAAGCACGCGCAGAATCTGGAATTCGAGGAGGCCGCCCGCCTGCGCGACCAGATCCACCAGTTGCGCGAGCAGGCCCTGCGCTGAGAAGGTGGAATTTACCCGGCATATTGTCGCCAGCGGCACCCTGCCGTATACTGCGCGGCTCGCGCGGCATGGCCGCTGCGACGGGCGGTTAGCTCAGCGGTAGAGCACTACCTTGACATGGTAGGGGTCACAAGTTCGATCCTTGTACCGCCCACCAATTTGAAACGAAGTCTGGAGCCATCCTCGGGGGTGGCTCTTTTCTTTTGGTGCGCCCGGCAGGGTGCACCTGCTGGGTGGCGAAGGTCCTCCACTGGCCTGGCAAAGGGAAGCGTCAGCCGACGTCTGCCATGAACTGCCGGATGTAATACCGCGCGTCCGGTGGCGTCGCAGGACGGTCAGGGTGGCCCGGCCCCCTTCCCGATACGTGCAGGGAGCGCCGTCGATGGCGCGCAACAAGCCTGAACAAATACCCGGCACCACAAGTCATACGGCAGTACCCCGCTGACGCCTGCGCCGCATGGCGGTATGGTGGCGTCACCGCTACGCTTGTCCCTCGTATCCCTCTCCGGAATGCCCCATGTCATTTGATTTGCCGCCGGTTACGCGCAACCTGCTGATTGCCAACGTCGTCATCTATGTGCTGCAACAGTTCTTCGGCGAAGTCTTCCTGCAGTATTTCGCGCTGTGGCCGTGGGGGCCGGATCAGATTTTCCAGACGGCGCATGGCGTGGCGTCGATCGGCTTCCGGCCGTGGCAGGTGGTCACCTACGCGTTTCTGCATGGCGGGCTCACCCACATCCTGTTCAACATGTTTGCGCTGTACATGTTTGGCGGCGCGATCGAGCGCACCTTCGGTGCGCGCAACTTCATCATCTATTACTTCGTGTGCGCAGTCGTGGCGGCGCTGGCCCAACTGGTCGTGGTGCACTGGTTCACCTACGGCTTTTACCCGACGCTGGGCGCCTCGGGGGCGGTCTTCGGCCTGCTGTTGGCATTCGGCATGCTGTATCCGCACGAGAAAGTGATGCTGATCTTCCTGCCGGTGCCGATGCCGGCGTGGCTGTTCGTGATCGGCTACGCAGCGGTGGAACTGGTGCTGGGTGTCACCGGCACCCAGGCTGGCGTGGCCCATTTCGCCCATCTTGGCGGCATGCTCGGTGGCATCGTGCTGATCCAGTTCTGGCGCGGCAAGTTGCCGATCAAGCCGAGCCGGCGTCTGATGCGCTGAAAAGGCTATGCGTTCTTTCAGATCGCTGCGGGCTGCGTAGGGCGGGCACTGCCCGCCGGTTCTCCGGCTTTTGCGTTGGACTTGCAGGAAGGGCGGCGGGCAGTACCCGCCCTGCGAAGCTGCCGAGTTTGTGGGAACGGGTTGAGCTCAGCGCAGCGCCAGAAAATCCGCGCTGACCACGAAGCGCACCGCGTCCAGTCGCAGTCGCGATTCGGGCAGCGCGGCCTGCATAGCGTTGCGTTCGTCGGTGAGAGCGGTGATTTCGGTATCGCTGATCGACGGATTCACCGCGCGCAGCGCCAGCAGGCGCGAGAGTTCGCCGTCCAGCGTTTCGGTGGCGGTGGCCAGTGCCGCGTCGATGCTGATCTGTGCGCGCGTACCGGCCAGCACCTCGGCGCGCTCCAGCATGGGCGGGACCAGCTTGCCCAGGAATTTGCGGTAGCGCGCCACCTCGATGTTGCGGTTGCCGGCCTTGCGCAGCGCGGTTTCACTGGGTGCGAAGTCGGCACGCTCGCCCAGGCGGGTGTCGACGGTGACCACGATTGGCAGTGGCGGCAGGAAGCGTTCGACGTCGAGCCGGCGATCGGCCACGCATTCGAGCACGAACACCGATTGCAGCAGGGCGGTGTGCGGCGGCAGCGCGTCGTCGACCATGAAGGCGGCATTCCCTTGCTCGCCTGACAGCGCCAGGTCCAGCGCGCCGGCGATCAGTGGGTGGTCGAGCCGCAGCAGCGGCAGGTCTTCGCGCGCGAGCGCTACCTCGCGCGAGAAGGTGACTGATTGCGGACCCTCGGCAAAGCCGGGCAGCGCGTCGGTGGACAGGTATTGCGGATCGAGCAGCAACACGTCGCCGCCGAGTTCCTCGGCGTGGACGCCGAAAGCCTCGAGCAGGCGCTGGATGAAGGCATCGCGGGCCGGATCGTGATCCTCGCGGGTGAAGGCCTGCTGCAGCTCGTCGGCGTGCGGGTCGCGACTGGCTGCCAGCTCCAGCAGGTGATCGCGGCCGCCGCGGATCAGTTCGGCCATCTCTTCATGGCTGGAGCGCGTCTGGGCGAGCAGCGCGTCCAGCTCCTGGTCGCGGCTGTCCACGCCGCGGGCGTGCTCATCGGCCAGCCGCGCCAATGGCTCGCCAAAGCGGCGCAACAGTTCACGGCCATCGGCCGGGCTGGAGTGGAACGCATCGACACCCTCGTCGTACCAGCGCGCCAGCACGTGTTGGGCACTGTCGGCGACGACGAGGATATGGATGCTGATGTCGTGCCTCTGGCCGATGCGGTCGAGCCGGCCGATCCGCTGTTCGAGCAGATCCGGGTCCAGCGGCAAGTCCCACAGGACCAGCCGGTGGGCGAACTGGAAGTTGCGGCCTTCGGAGCCGATTTCCGAACACAGCAGCAGGCGCGCGCCGTCGGGCTGGGCGAAGTACGCGGCGTTGCGGTCGCGCTGCACGATGCCCAGCCCCTCGTGGAAGCGCGCCACGCCGACGCCGCTCTTGGTGCGCAGCGCTTCTTCCAGCGCCAGCACCTTGGCCTGGCTGCGGCAGATCAGCAGGAATTTGTCCTGCGGGTGCGCGTCGAGCAGGTTGATCAGCGCGTCCACCCGCGGATCGTCGCTGTAGTCCACTTCGATCAGCGCCGGCGGTTGCTGGATGTCGGCATGGAATTCGGCCAGCAATGCCTGGCGGGTGCTGTCCTCCAGCGTATCGGCGTCGATCAGGTGCCATTCGGGCAGGCGCTTGGGAAAGCCGCCCACGCCGGCGCGGTTGTTGCGGAACATCGCGCGGCCGGTGCCGTGGCGATCGATCAGCGCGGCGAGCAGTTCGCGGGCGTTCTCCGGGTGGGTCGAGTCCGCCAGGCGCGCGGTCAGCGCCTCGTCGCCGTGGAACGCGTCGGCGAGGGTGGCGCGCTGTAGATCATCCAGCGCCTCGCCGTCGAGCAGCCGGTCGGCGATCTTCGACAGCGTCTGGTAGGTTTCCGCCTCGGCCAGATAGCCGTCCAGATCGTGATAACGCTGCGGGTCGAGCAGGCGCAGGCGGGCGAAATGGCCGCTGCGACCGAGCTGTTCCGGCGTGGCAGTGAGCAGGATCACTCCGGGGATCGCCAGCGCCAGCTGTTCGACCATGCGGTAGCGCGGGCTGGCCTGTTCCGGCGACCAGGCCAGGTGATGCGCCTCGTCCACCACCAGCAGGTCCCATGGGGCGTCGAGCAACTGCTGCGCGTGCCGGGGCGAGTTTTCCAGGAAGCCGAAGTCGGCGATTACCAGTTGCTCATCCTCGAACGGGTTGGCGGCGGGTCCGTCGCCGGCTTGTTCCAGCGCCTCGCAGCGCTCCGCGTCGTAGATCGCGAAGCTGAGGTTGAAGCGGCGCAGCAGTTCGACGAACCACTGGTAGACCAGGGTTTCGGGCAGCAGCAACAGCACCCGCGAGGCACGACCGGTGGCGAGCTGGCGCGCGATGATCATGCCCGCCTCGATGGTTTTGCCCAGACCGACCTCGTCAGCCAGCAGCACGCGTGGCGGTCGTCGTGCCGAGGCGATGCCGGCAACGCGCAGCTGGTGCGGTATCAGCCCGATCCGCGCCGCCGCCAGGCCCCACGTCGGCGAGCGACGAGCCTCGGCGCGCCGCTTGAGACCTTCCAGGCGCAGTTCGAAATGCGCTGCCGCGTCGGTGCGTCCGCCGATCAGACGGTCGTCGGCCTGGCTCACGCTCTGTTCGTCGTCGAGCTGGCCTTCCTCCAGTTCGCGCCCTTCGCCACGGTAGACCAGCAGCTCGTCGCGGACCTCGACGCGCTCGACCAGGAAGGCGATGCCCTTGCCGGCCACGCGCTGGCCGGCGCGGAATTCGGCCCGGATCAACGGCGCCGAATCGATTGCATACGGTCGCAACACGCCGGCCTTGGCAAACAGCACCTGCACGCCGCGTCCTTCGACGCGCAGCACGGTGCCGAGGCCAAGCTCGGGTTCAGCGGAGGAGATCCAGCGTTGACCGGGTACAAACATTACGTCGCCATGTTGTGTTGAGGGTCGACGATTATCCGCTGCGCCGTGCGTGGTGTGAACCGTTGACGCTTGCGGATTCGCGCTACTCATCGACCGGGAGTGCCGCAGCTTCGGTCCTTGACGATCGACAAAGAGACGTCTTCGGGGATCAGCTCTAGCTTAAGCGAACGGGAATCATTATCATTCCCGTTCGCGAACGGTTGGTCCGTTGCGCGTCGAATCCCCATCACGAGGAACCTGGATGTCATTCAAAGCCCGGATTTTTGCCGTGCCGTTCTGCGCGCCGCTGGTTTCGATAGCACTCGCCATGCCGGCGATGGCCAGCTCCACCAGCGCCGCCGCTCCGGCGGGAGAGGATGCCATATCGACCGGCGTCGAGACTCCCGACGGTGCCGCGTCCACGCACCGCGTCGTGACGCTCGACGGCGTACAGGTGAATGGCGTGGTGCCCTACATGGTCGGCAGCAGCAATACCGCGACCCGCACTGAAACGCCGCTGATCGATGTGCCGCAGACAATCCAGGCGATTCCGAAGGACTTGCTGCGCGATCAGAATGCCCAGTCGCTGGGCGACACGTTGCGCAATGCACCGGGGGTGTCGGTGCACCAGGGCGAAGGCAACCGCGACGAGATGGTGATACGCGGGGTCAAGACCAAGGCCGATTTCTTCATCGACGGCGTGCGCGACGATACCGAATATTACCGCGACCTCTACAACGTGGAGGAGGTGGACGTGTTGCAGGGCGCCACGGCCATGATGTTCGGCCGCGGTGGCGCCGGCGGCGTCGTCAACCTGGTGACCAAACAGGCGGTCCGTTCGCCCGTCCATGAACTGACGCTGCAGACAGGGTCCTGGCAACACCGGCGCGCCACGCTGGATGTAGGCGATGCAATAAGTGACACCGCGGCGTATCGCCTCAACCTCATGGGTGAGGACTCGGGCGGCTTCCGCGATGATGCCTTCCTGCACCGATACGGCATCAACCCGGTCTTCAATTTCCGCCTGGGCGACAACACCACGCTCGATATCGGTATCGAGCGCGCCTATGACCGCCGCCGTGCCGATCGTGGCATTCCCTCGCGTGGCGATCGCCCGGTCGATGTGGCGCCGGAGACCTTCTTCGGTTCGACGGAGCAGAACGTTGCCCGTACCACGGTCGACAGCTTCCACGCCCGGATCGAGCACGACATCAGCGACAGCCTGGTGCTGCGCGACACCTTCCGCGTCAGCCGGCTCGACAAGTCCTACCAGAACGTCTACCCGGGCAGCGACGTGGCGCCGGACGATACCTTGAGCATGAAGGCCTACAACCACGATGAGCAGCGCACCGGCTATTTCAACCAGGCCGAACTGGTGCAGCAGCTCGATGCCGGCGGCATGCACCACACGTTGCTGTACGGGGTGGAGACCGACGTCCAGATCGATGACGACGTGAAATTCAAGGGCAATACCGTCCACAACGTGTCGTTGGCGGACCCGCGTGTGGACATCGCGATCAATCAGCCCGACCGTGACAATCACGCCGTCGGTCATTCCGTGGGTGCCTACGTGCAGGATCAAGTCGACCTGGCCCCGCACTGGAAGGCGCTGGCAGGTATCCGCTGGGATCGCTTTTCGGTCGGCGCTCGCTACCGCCTGCTGCCGGCCGGATCGAGCACGCAGCACACCGACACCGTGTGGAGTCCGCGCGTGGGCCTGATCTACAAGCCGACGGATGAGGCCTCGCTGTACGCCAGTGTCACCCGCTCGTTCACTCCGCAGGGCAGCAACCTGGCACTGTCGCTGAAGAGTCCGGAAGGCGCCGACCTGGCGCCGGAAGAATCCGTGAACTACGAGATCGGTGCCAAGTTCAACCTGCTTGACGAGAGGCTGTCGTTGACCGCCTCGCTGTTTCAGTTGGACCTGGACCATGTCAACACGACCGACCCGCTCGATCCCACGCGACTGGTGCAGACCGGAGCACAACGCAATCGGGGTTTCGAGTTCGGCGTGAATGGAAACCTGACCTCACGCTGGAGCATCTACGCGGGCTACGCCTACCTCGACGCGGAGATCCGCAGTACCACCAAAGACGCGCCCGCAGGCGCGAAAGTCGGCCTGGTGCCGAAGCACCAGGCCTCGCTGTGGTCGCGCTACGCCTTCACCGACCGCTGGGGCATCAGTGGCGGCCTGGTCAGCCAGTCGCACGTCTACACCTCGTACGACAACACCGTGGTGCTTCCCGGCTATACGCGCTTCGATGCGATGGCCTATTACCAGCAAGGCAAGTACCGCGTCAGCCTGAACCTTGAGAACCTGTTCGATGTCAATTACTACGCGACTGCAAACGGCGACAACCAGATCATGCCCGGTGCCCCGCGCAGCGTTGCCCTCAGTTTGGCCATCGATTTCTAGCAGTGCGTGCCTCCGCCTGGAGGCGGCAAGAAGGCGGCCCCGCGCCACTGCACGGGGCCGTCTGCAACCATCCCTCGCTGCCACGCCGCACTCACCCCGCGGGGGCGAGGTATGCGGTTTGCTGCCGAGGCGTTACCAGATCTTCACCTGCTTGTCAGCCGGGCGCACCATCGGGTCGCCGGGCTTGCACTGGAACGCGTCGGCGAAGGCCGGCATGTTCGATGGGGCGCCGATGGCGCGGAACTTCATCGGTGAGTGCGGATCGGCGTTGAGGTAGACCATCTGCGCCTTGTCGCGGATGCTGCCGCGCCAGACGCGGGCCCAGTTGAGGAAGAAGCGCTGGTCCTCGGTGTAGCCGTCGATCTTTTCCTGCGCTTCGGCTGGATGTTCCTTCAGCGCCGTCTGCAGGGCGTCGTAGGCGATGTTGAGGCCGCCCAGGTCGGCAATGTTCTCGCCCAGGGTCAGCTTGCCGTTGACGTGCAGGTCCGGCCGGTCGGGCAGCGGGGCATAGTTGTCGAACTGTTCGACCAGTTTCTGCGCGCGTTCGTCGAACTGCTTCTTGTCGGCCGCGGTCCACCAGTTGTCGAGGTTGCCGTTGCCGTCAAACTGGCTGCCCTGGTCGTCGAAGCCGTGGCTGGCCTCGTGCCCGATCACCGCGCCGATGCCGCCGTAGTTGATCGCGTCGTCGCCCTTGGCGTAGAAGAATGGCGGCTGCAGGATCCCGGCCGGGAAGTTGATCGTGTTGTCGGTGGGGTTGTAGTACGCGTTGACCGTCTGCGGCGTCATGAACCACTCCTGGCGGTCGGTGGGCTGGCCGATCTTGGCGATGTTGTAGTCGTAGTCGAACTTCTGTGCCGCCTCCATGTTGGCGAAATAGCTGTCCGGCGTGATCTCCAGGCCGTCCCAACTGCGCCACTTGTCAGGGTAGCCGATCTTGGGCAGGAAGGTCTTCCACTTCTCGATCGCCTTGGCCTTGGTTTCGGCACTCATCCAGTCCAGGTTCTCGATGCGGTGCTTCAAGGCTTCACGGATGTTGTCGACCAGTTCCTCGGCGCGCTGCTTGGCCTCGGGCGGGAAGTACTTGGTCACGTACAGCTGGCCCAGCGCCTGGCCCATGGCGTCGTTGACCGCACTCAGCGAGCGTTTCCATTGTGGCTTCTGCTCGGGCTGGCCGCGCAAGGTCTTGTCGTAGAAATCGAAGCGGGCATCGACGAACGGCTCGGACAGCGCATCAGCCGCGCCGGAGATGGTGTGGGCGGCCAGATAGGCCTTCCATTCGGCCAGCGGTGCGCTGGCCAGCAGCTTGTTCACCTCGGCGAAGAACTTCGGCTGTGACAGTGAGAAACCCTTGTCGACGGTGACGCCCTGGGCCTTGAAGAAGTCGTTCCAGTCGAAATGCGGGGTGACCTTGTCGGCTTCGGCCACGCTCACGAAGTGGTACTGATTTTCCGGCTTGCGCATTTCCACGCGGGAGATGGAGTGTTTGGCCAGTTGCGTTTCCAGCTTCATCGCAAGATCGGCCTTCTTCGCCGCTTCTGCGGCCGGGGTGCCGGTCAACTCGAACAATTTGGCCAGATACTTTACGTAGGCCTCGCGGACGTCCTTGTGCTTGGCGTCGGTGTAGTAGTCCGGCGTGGGCAGGCCCAGGCCGCCCTGCACCGCGTAGGCGATCTGCATCTTGGCGTTCTTGTAGTCGGCGCGTGCGCCGAAGCGGAACACCGCATTGTCGCCCTTGGCGAAGGACTGGTTCAGCCAGGCCGGGATGTCTTGGTTCGACTTCAGCGCGTCGATCTTCGCCAGGTACGGCTTGAGCGGTTCGAAGCCGGCCTGGTTGCGCGCGTCCATGTTCATGCTCGAGCGGTACAGCCAGCCGATCTTCTGCTCGATCGAGCCGGGGGCGGCGCTATCGGCGTTCTTGTTCGCCGCGTCGACCAGCTGGTGCTGGTCATTGAGGCTCTTTTCGCGCAACAGGCTGAACGAGCCCCACACGGTCTGGTCAGCCGGGATCGGGTTGGCGGCGATCCACTTGGCGTTGACGAACTGGTTGAAGTCCTGGCAGGCCTCGGTGGCTGCACCCAGCTCGCTGACATCGAACACGCTCGGTGCTGCCGTCGGTGCGGAAGCGACATGCGCGGTACTGGCGTTGCCGCCTGGGGCGGCAGGCGTGTTGGCGGGCTCCTGCTTGCCGCAGCCGGTAAGCGCCAGCGCCACACTGGCGGCGAGTGCCAGCGGTTTCAGATAAATCTTGGTCATGAGTATGCCTCCATTGGGGGTGTGCCTGCGGGTGTTGTGTCGCGTCCAGCCGGCCATGGTCTGGCAGCGTGCAGCAGGCCGTGGCGATACCGGTTCACGCTAGGTCAAAGGTCATGGGGCGGACAGTGTCGAAGGTCAGGGTCGCCCGCACGCGGATTCAGCCAGATAGTGGAGCACAAACGACGTTTTGCGCGCGCTAAGGGCTGGCCCGGCGCAGGCTCCATGCGGCGCAAGCAAAGAGGCCCCGCATTGGCATGCGGGGCCTCGAGCTTTCAAATGACGCCAGCTTGCAGGCTTACCAGATCTTCACCTGCTTGTCGTCCGGGCGCACCATCGGGTCGCCGGGCTTGCACTGAAACGCCTGGGCGAACGCCGGCATGTTTGACGGCGCGCCCATCGCACGCAGCGACGCCGGTGCATGCGGGTCGGTGTTGAGGCGCAGCAGTGCCTGCTTCTCGCGGATGCTGCCACGCCACACGCGGGCCCAGTTCAGGAAGAAGCGCTGGTCCTCGGTGTAGCCGTCGATCGTCTTGCCGGCTTCTTCCGGGTGCTGCTTCAACGCCACCTGCAATGCGTCGTAGGCCACGTTGAGGCCGCCCAGGTCGGCGATGTTCTCGCCCAGGGTCAGCTCGCCGTTGACGTGCGCGTCCGGCTGGTCCTTGATCGGCGTGTAGTCGTTGAACTGCTGCACCAGCTTGGCGGTGCGCGAGTCGAACTTGGCGCGGTCGTCCTTGCTCCACCAGTTGACGTTGTTGCCGGCACCGTCGAACTGGCTGCCCTCGTCGTCGAAGCCGTGGCTGGCCTCGTGGCCGATCACCGCGCCGATGCCGCCGTAGTTGATCGCGTCGTCCGCCGTGGCGTCGAAGAACGGCGGCTGCAGGATCGCGGCCGGGAAGTTGATCGTGTTGTCGGTGGGGTTGTAGTAGGCATTGACCGTCTGCGGGGTCATGCCCCATTCCTTGCGGTCGGTCGGCTGGCCGATCTTGGCGAGGTCGTAGTCGTAGTTGAACTTCGCTGCGGCCTGGAGATTGGCGTAGTAGTTGTCCGGCGTCATGTTCAGGCCGTCCCAGCTGCGCCACTTGTCGGGGTAGCCGATCTTGGGCAGGAAGGTGTTCCACTTGGCAATCGCCTTGGTCTTGGTCTCGTCGCTCATCCAGTCGAGGTTCTCGATGCGCGTCTTCAGCGCATTGCGCACGTTGGTGACCAGTTCCTCGGCGCGCTGCTTGGCTTCGGGGGTGAACTCCTGTTTCACGTAGAGCTCGCCCAGCGCCATGCCCATCGAGCCATTGACCGCGTGCAGCACCTGCTTCCAGCGCGGCTTCTGCTCCGGCTGGCCGGACAGGGTCTTGCCGTAGAAGTCGAACCTGTTGTCGCGGAAGTCCTTGCTCAGCGCGTCGGAGGCGTCGTCGATGGTGTGGAAGCGCAGGTAGGCCTGCCACTGGCTGGTCGGTGCGCTGGCCAGCAGCTTGTCGACCTCGGCGAAGAACGTCGGCTGCGACAGCGAGAAGCCCTTGTCGATGGTCACGCCCTGGGCCTTGAAGAACTTCTCCCAGCTGAAATGCGGGGTCATCTTGTCCGCTTCAGCGAGGCTGACGAAGTGGTACTGGTTTTCCGGCGTGCGCAACTCGACCGGCGCCAGCGAGGCGGCGGCCAGTTTGGTCTCGAACGCCAGCACCTGGTCGGCCTGCTTCTTCGCGTCGGCGGCGGTGACGCCGGTCAGTTCCAGCGCCTTGGCGATGTAGTCGAGGTAGGCCTTGCGCAGGTCCGCGTGCGAGGGGTCGGTGTAGTAATCCTTGGTCGGCAGGCCAAGCCCGCCCTGGAAGGCGTAGCCAATCTGAGTTTCGGCGTGCTTGAAATCGGCGCTGGAGCCGAACTCGAATACCTGCATGTCGCCCTGGGCGAAGCTCTTGTTCAGGTAGTCGGCCACGTCCCGGCCGTTCTTCAGCTGGTCGATCTCGGCCAGCCTGGGCTTGATCGGATCGAAGCCGGCCTTGTCGATGGCGGCCTCGTCCATGCCGGACTGGTACAGATAGCCGATCTTCTGCTCGATCGAACCGGCAGTCGCCTGGTCGGCGCCCTTGGCGGCATTTTCGACGATCGTGTGCTGGGTATTCAGGCTGTCCTCGGCGACTTGATCGAAGGCGCCCCAGCGGGGACGGTCGGCCGGGATCGGATTGGCGGCGACCCACTTGGCGTTGACAAACTGGTTGAAGTCCTGGCAGGCCTCGTCGGGTGCGCCCAGTTCGCTGACGTCGAAGATGCGCTTGCCGTTGTCGATCGTGGCGGTCGTGCTGGCGGCGGCCGGCGCCGTGCTGCTGGCACTCGGCGCGTTGTTGGCCGACTCCTGCTTGCCGCAGGCGGTCAGCGCAAGGGCCAGGCTGATCGCCAGCGCGATCGGCTTCAGATACTGCTTGGTCATGAATGTCCCTCGATGAGTGAAGTGCCCGTCGGGCAGGTTGGATGTTGGGGTGGACCGCGCACAGATGCTCCCCACATGGCGCGGGCACAGCCGGTTACGCTAGGTCAATCGTCATGGGTCAGACAGTGTCAAAGGTCAGGGTCGTCCGAAGCAGGCACCTGTGCGCCCGTCCCGGGCGCCTCACGCCTCGGCGTCGGCTTCGTCGTGGCGCGGCGGGGTGGATCGTGCCGAAGGCAGCAGGTCGGGCGCCACTGCGCCGCCGGAAATGATGAAAGCCATCGCCTGGTCCATCGTCCAATCGGTAGGGGTCAACTCATCCACCGGCACCAGTTCCAGGTAACCGCCGGTCGGGTTGGGCGTGGTGGGGATGTACACCGCCGCCATCTCGCGGCCAGTGCCTTCCTCGACCATCACCCGGGTGACGAAGCCGACCACCTTCAGGCCGCGGCGCGGAAAGTCGATCAGTACCACCCGCTGCAAGCCGCCGGGCTTGTTCTGCAGCGCGGCCATCAGTTTCTTGGTGCCGCCGTAAATCGTCTGCACCAGCGGAATGCGCGCCAGCAGCGCGTCGAATCCACTGAGAAAACGTTGCCCGATCATCCGGTTCGCCACGAAACCCAGCAGGTAGAGCGAGACCAGCGTGACCAGCAGGGCGACGATGAAGGTCAGCCATTCCATCTTCAACGATTCGGCGGTGTGCGGCGCCACCAGTGCCAGCCCGTTGAGCAGGGCGGCGACCAGCGGCGCCCCGATACCCGCCAGCACGCCCAGCACGAACTTGAACACCAGCCAGGTCACCCACAGCGGGATGAAGGTGAGCAGGCCGGTCAACAGGTAGCGTTTGACGCGCAGGGGTGGCATCGAGCCGTCCGGTGTTGAAGTGCCGCCATTGTACGTGGTGGCAGCGAAGCGCGGGTTGCGCTAGCTTGCAGGCCTTGCCAGGGGATCGGGGGAGGGAGTCTTCATGAAAAGGCTGCTGGGCGTGCTGTTGCTCGTACTTTTCCTCGTCGGCGCGATCCATGCGCAGGCGGTGCCTTCCCTGGCCGCCGCGCCGGTCGCCGTGATGCAACCGATTTCGGCGCAGTCGCCTGTTTTCGACGTCGACGCCGCCACGAATGCCTACATGGCTGAACTGACGCCGGTGCAGCGCGCGAAGTCCGATGCCTATTTCGAAGGCGGCTACTGGCTGATCCTGTGGGATCTGCTGGTCGTGCTGGGTGTGGCCTGGCTGCTGCTGGGCACGCGACTGTCAGCACGCATGCGCAATTTCGCCGAGCGCACCACCCGATGGCGCTGGCTGCAGACGGCAATCTACGCGGTGCAATACATTGTGCTGACGTCGCTGCTGACCTTGCCATGGAGCCTCTACGAAGGCTACTTCCGCGAGCACAAGTACGGTTTGTCGAACATGGACCTCGGCGCGTGGTTCGGCGAGCAGGCCAAGGGTCTGCTGGTGGGATTGATCCTTGGGGCGCTGGTGCTGGTGATCATCTATGCGGTGATCCGCAAGGCCACCCGAACCTGGTGGCTGTGGGGCGCGGGCGTGGCCATTACGTTCCTGATCTTCGTCGCGACCATCGCGCCGGTCTACATCATGCCGCTGTTCAACACCTACCAGTCGCTGCCGGACAGCCCGCTCAAGAGCGAGATCCTGTCGATGGCTCGCGCCAACGGCATTCCCGCGTCGGACGTGTACTGGTTCGATGCATCACGCCAGAGCAAACGCATCAGCGCCAACGTCAGCGGCATGTTCGGCACCACCCGCATCAGCCTCAACGACAACCTGCTCCATCGGAGCTCGCCGGAGGAGATCAAGGCGGTGCTTGGCCATGAGATGGGCCACTACGTGCTCAACCATGTGTACAAGGGCATAGCTTTCTTCGCCATCATCATCGTGATCGGCTTCGCCTTCGTACGCTGGGGTTTCAGCTGGGCCGAGCAGCGTTGGGGCGCGCGATGGGATATGCGTGGGGTCGGCGACGTGGCCGGATTGCCGCTGATCGCGGCGCTGTTCGCGATCTTCATGTTTGTCATGACGCCGGTGAACAACACCATCACGCGCAGCATGGAAGCCGAGGCCGATGCGTTCGGTCTGAACGCGGCGCGCCAGCCCGACGGTTTCGCCCAGGCGGCGGTGCAGCTGTCCGAGTATCGCAAGATGCATCCCGGACCGGTCGAGGAGTTCGTGTTCTTCGATCATCCCAGCGGCTGGCAGCGCATTCATCGCGCGATGGTGTGGAAGGCCGAGCATCTCGACGATGCCGATGTACGCAGCGGCGATGCGATCGCGCCACCTGGCGCGCGCTGAAGCGACGGCGGCGCAGCGTTTGCTTGACGTCGTCATCTCCGTTCGGCTGTCCTGATCAGCGTCGAGTCTCAGCTGTCAAAAGCCCGTCTTCCGTCACTGTCCCTCGATCAGACGTCGATGGAATACTGCGACAACATCGGCGGGCAGTGCCCGCCCTACGGCGCGCGATTGTAATCGCATGGACTCGCCCCCGCGCATTCAGGCATCGATGGAATACTGCGACAGCATCGGCGGGCATTGCCCGCCCTGCGGGGTCGCGATTGTAGGGCGGGCAATGCCCGCCGGCTCTTCGGCCCCCTGATCAGACATCGATGGAATACTGCGACAGCATGGGCGGGCAGTGCCCGCCCTACGGCGCGGCGATTGTAGGGCGGGCACTGCCCGCCGGCTCTTCTGCGTCAATGCAGGATGTAATCAAGAGACCGCTCACCTTCAGGAGTAACTCCCGATGGTCGCCGGAGTGGAGAAGGAGCATGTCAGCCGAGGTTCGAGGCTAATCAGCTTCCCAGGCCCGTGCCGGGCCAGGCGTTCGCTAAGAAACAATGACTTACGCATTTTGTTCCTTGAGAGATGGGCTGTTGAAAGGCGCCCCGCGGGGATAACGACTCTCGAGCGAATTGCCGTTGAACAAGCGCCATTCGGGTAACGGCGTCCTGGGTGAAGTCTGGGTTATTGCAGATGCTTGATCAACACTTCACCCGTCCGCCGGCCAACTGCGTGCAAGGGTGGTACACCGGACCCTTCGGCGGTGTCCAGCGACTGCCGGGATCGCGGTAGTGGTCGTGGTGCGGTCGGCGCGGGTATGGCGCAGGCGTGCCGCCCCAGTAGACGGGTGCGTACTCCACCAGCACGGGGCGCGACAGTTCATCGCGATACTGGTCGTTCTGCTGGCGCAAGGCATTGTTTTCCGCCTCCAGCCGGTTGCGGTCGGCGATATGGTCCAACAGTGCCTGCCGTTGTTCCTCATGTTTGCGTTGCTGTGCGGCCAGCGCCTCCTCGTGTCGGCGACGCGCCTTGTCTTCCTGGGCCTGTTGATAGACGGTCAGACGATCCTCGTAGAGCGTATCGAGGTCGCGAGCGTCGGCGTATTGCCTGGCCAGGTCCTCTTGGCCAAGGCGCAGGTAGCGGTCGATCACCTCGCTGTCGTCCGCCTGATGCAGCAATTCACCGTTGCCGGAGGGGCAGGGGTAATCGGTGTAGGCGACGCCTCCGCCCGGTTGCGGGCATTTGTAGATATTCTGCGCGACGGCAGCCGGCGCCAGCAGGCATAGTGCGATGGCGAGGCCTGGCAGAAAGGATCTGGCGACCAAGACGTTCATGGCAGGGGCCACTCTGCGACAACACGGATTAACGTGACGTGGACGGAAGTTTGTCCGCGCCGTGTGCAGGTGTCCAGCCAGCGGCGAAGTGTTCAGCCGCGGCTGGGGATTTGCAGCCCCCGCGCCACTGCCGGTCGCGCCAGTGCGCGGTCGAGCCACGCCGGGACCTGGGCCAGACGATCGTAGTCGACCAGTTCGCGTGCCTCGTAGAAGCTGATCAGGTTGTTCACCCAGCCGAGCGTGGCGATGTCGGCGACGGTGTAGTCCTCGCCCATGATCCAGCGGCGCTCCCGCAGACGGTCATCGAGCACGCCCAGCAGCCGCTTCGATTCGTTGACGTAGCGCTGCAGCGGACGCTTGTCGGCGATCTCGCGGCCGGCGAACTTGTTGAAGTATCCGACCTGGCCGAACGTCGGGCCGATCGCGCCTACCTGGAAGAATACCCACTGGATGCACTCCCAGCGCCGCGCCGGCTCGACCGGAATGAAGCGGCCGCTCTTGTCGGCCAGGTAGAGCAGGATCGCGCCTGATTCGAACAGGGCCAGCGGCTCGCCTCCGGGGCCGTCGGGATCGATGATCGCGGGAATCTTGCCGTTGGGGTTGAGCGTGAGGAATTCCGGCGTGCGGGTCTCCTCTTTCTGGATGTCCACCAGGTGCGGCTCGTAGGCCAGGCCGGTTTCCTCCAGCATGATCGACACTTTCACGCCGTTGGGAGTGTTCAGCGAATACAGCTGGATGCGTTCGGGATGTTGCGCGGGCCAGCGAGTGGTGATCGGGAAGGCGGAAAGATCCGGCACGACGGCTCCTGATAGGTGCGAGTCCACCATGCTGCGGCTCCCGATGGCCACATGCAAGTGGGTTGCCCCGCTGCGGATTCAGTTCGGCGCTGGTGTCAGGGCAGCTTGTCGCCAGGCGCGCAAGCCGATGACCGCCAGCACCATGAAGCCGATATACAGCACCGAGGTGATCAACAGGTGTTTGTAGATGTATACGCCGACGTAGATCACGTCGACCGCGATCCACAGCCACCAGCCGGCGATGTGTCGGCGGCCCTGCCACCATTGGGCGACCAGGCTGAAGGCGGTGAGCGCCGCGTCCAGCCAGGGCAGGGCGGCGTCGGTCCAGCGATGCATGGAGTAACCGAGCACCAGCGCTGCGAGTACGCCGATCGCGATGTGGCCGAGGGCCTGCGTGCGTGGCAGCGGCGCGACCTCGACGCGGCCGTCATCGCCCAGGTTCTGCAGCCAGCGGCGCCAGCCGTAGATGATCAGGCCGGCGAAAGCCAACTGCAGCAGGGCGTCCGAATACAGCTTCGCGTCGACGAAGATCCCGCCATAGATCAGCACCGACAGCAGCCCGACCGGCCAGCACCACGGCCTTCGCCGGGTGGTGAGCCAGACGGCCCAGGCGCTGATCAGGGCGCCGACGAGTTCGATCCAGATCATCAAAACGCGTAGCTCACGGAAAGGCGGGCCAGCCGCGGGGCCCCGGGGAACAGGTAACTGTCGCCGCCGGAGGTGCCGGTATCGCGCCAATAGAACCGATCGAACAGGTTGTCCACCGACAGGCGCCAGGTCAGGGCGTGACCGTTCCACGACATCGCATAACGCAGGCCGGCGTCGAACACGTGGTAAGCCGGCACGCGAACCTGGCCGTCCGGCGTGGCGACATTGGGCGAGCTGTAACGCCAGCCCCCAAGCAGGCTCAGTTGTGGCGCGAACGACAGGCGGTAGTCGAGGTACAGCGCGCTGCGGAACTGTGGCACGTTGACCACCTGGTGGTCTTCGTACGACGGCGTACCGGTGTCTCTGGCGCGCGCCCGGATGAAGCTGGCGCTGGCGACCACGCTGAGGTTGTCGCCGAGCTTGCCGTGCGCGCCCAGCTCCAGCCCGGTGTGTACCTCTTCACCGCGTTGCACGAAGGTGAATCCTTCCGGCGTGTCGTCCGGCTGCGCAAACTGGTAGGGCTGGTGGATGCGGTAGAGCGCGCCGGTGAGGTCCAGTGCGTCGCTGGCCTGGAATTTGACACCCGCCTCGACCTGCCGTGACAGCCGCGGGCCAAGCACGGTGCCTCCGTTGCTGGTCCAGTACGGCGCCTCGACGCCGAGCGAAAGCCCTTCGCTGTAGCTCAGGTAGAGGGTGGTCGGCGCGTTCGGCTGCCATAGCACGGCGGCCTGCGGCAGCGCCTTGCTCAGGCGGGTGTCGCGCTCCGGCGCGCCGGTATCGTCATAGCTGCGCTCGTGCAGACGCACGAAGCGTTCGCCGGCGATCACCTGCCAGTGCTCGCCGAGGTGGATGCGATCGAGCGCGAACAGCGAATGCTGCCAGCTGGTCAGTCGGCGTACCGAGTCGCCGGGCTGGTTGGGTGAAGGCGCGAAGTACGGCGGATCGACCTGGTCGACGTTGGCGGTGCCGACGTAGTCGTATACATAGGCGCGGCGATCGATGGTGCGGCGGAATGCGCTGCTGCCGAGGCTCAGCTCGTGGCTCAGCGTGCCGGTGTCGAGATGGCCTTCCAGCACGGCGCGCGCCTCGTCGTTGACACGGGTGTCGTCGGGGCTGCGGAAGTCGTAGATGTCGTAGTCGCCATTGGGGGCGAAGTACCAGCCGGGGGTGGCGCCACTGGAGCAATCGCTGGAGTAGAAGCAGCCATAGGCAAACGCCACGTTGTCGTCGATCACGCTGCGGCTGTGGCCGCCCGCGAGGCGCAGGCGCCAGGTGTCGCTGAGCGTGTAGTCGAAGCGCAGGCTGCTGTTGGAGGAGTCGATGTCGACCGGTTGCTGCCACGATTCGAAGCCCAGCATGCGCGAGGTATCCGCATGCGGGGGGATTTCAGTGCCGCCCAGCAACTGGTAACCGGATACCGAGCGCTGGCTGCTGGTCTGGTAGTCGCTGTCCAGCTCCAGCGTGGCCCGTTCGCTGATCTTCCAGTCAGCCGCCAACGCCAGCATGTTTCGCCGGCCGTCGGCGTGCTGCACGTACGAGTGGATCGCTTCGTGCGCGGCGTTGACGCGCAGGCCGAACGTCGGCGTGAGCCAGCCGCCGATATCGACGGCGCCATGACGCGAGCCGTGCGAATCGGTGCCCAGCGTCAGGTTGCGCACATCGGCCGGCCGCTTGCTGACATAGTTGATTACGCCGCCGGGCGCCATCACGCCGGCTTCGATCCCGGCCAGGCCCTTGAGGATCTCCACGCGCTGGCGGTCTTCCAGCGGGATTTTCTGCTCGCCGGCGATACTGAGGTTGTTGCTGCGGAACCCGGTAGCCGGATCCAGCGGATAGCCGCGGATCGAGATGTCCTGGTAATAGCCCACCGGCGCGTAATTGTCGCCCAGCGCGGCGTCCTCGCGAGCGAGCTCGCTGAGCGTGCGGATCTGGCGGTCATCGAGTTGCTGGCGCGTGACCACGGTGACCGCGGCCGGCGTGTCGTGCAGCGAGGCGTTGCCGTAGCTGTCGATCCCGGTGTTGTGGCGGTCGCCGGTTGAGCGCGCCTCGACATGCACGGCGCCGAGATCGGTCACCTGCGGCGTGTCGGCTTTCGGCACGCCTCGGGGTGTGCCGGTTTCCGGGTCGGTGGCATGCGCAGGATGGGCCGCACCTAGAGCAGCGAGCAGGACAAGCACAAGGGTGGAACGTGTCATCTCATCGTCTTCCGGTAACAGACGAAGCGACGGCGAGTCGACGCGTCCGCCAGGACGGTTCGACTCAGCAAGCTCCCTACGCCGGTATTGACCGGATCAGGTTCCAAGGGACTCTCTCAGCCCGGCAATGCCGGGCACCCCCGCTTCAACAAGGCGTATTGAACCACGAATGACGCGGCAGTGGGTCAGGCGCAGTCGCGGATGGCTTGCAGCAGGGTTTGTCCGGTGGGCGTGAGGAACCAGGCGGCGTGTCCGCGCAGGAAGATGTCGTAGGCGACATCAGCACTGGCGGCAGACTGCGTGATGGCGTGGAAGTACTCCACTTCGGACAGCGCGAAATCGACGTGGACCAGTGGTAACAGGTCGGCCAGCAGGCGCATGTCGTCGCGGTCCAGCGGGCGCAGTTGGCGATAGCCGTCGATCAGCGCCAGGGCGACCCGCGGATGGATGGCGGCGGCGCCGGTGTCCAGCGCCAGCCAGGCAATCGCGTTGCGCTCGATCGCGGTGGCCAGGTCGAACAACGCGCAGTTCGCGGCGGCCAGGCCGAAATCGAGCACCGCCGTGATCCTCGCGTCATCGCCGGTATCACTCCAGAACAGGTTTGAGACGTGCCAGTCGCCATGCGTCCACAGCCGCGGCTGGCGTACGAGTCGTGGCTGGACCGTGGCGTGCCAGGGGGTGAGCAGCGCGACGAGATCGTCCTGCCAATCGCGGTTGTGCAGGTAGTCGGCCAGGCCGGGGCGTTGCGGCAGTTGCGCGTGCAACGCTGCCGCGGGATCGGGCGAAGCGATCAGCTCGCTGCGCGCCACCAGAATGTGCGTGTCGCGCTGCGCGGCGTCGTAGCCCGTACTCGCGTCGTGCAATCTGGCAAGCATGTGGCCGGCGTGGCGCGCGCGGGCAAGGTTGGTCAGCGGTTGCCACGAAACCGCCTCGCGATACAGATCGATGCCGGCGGCACGCTGATGCACCTCGTACACCCAGTCGCCGAGTTCCACGGCGCTTTCGCCGTCTGCACCGGGGATGACCTCCGGTAGCGGCATGCCGTTGCCGCGCAGGTGCGCCATGAAGCGGTGCTCTTCGCCCAGTGTGGCCATGGAGCGCACGCGGCGATGATGGCGCTTGACGAAGAACTCGCCACGGCCCGCCTCGATCAGGCAGGCCGCCGACAACGGGCGCGGACTCTGCCAGGCGATGCGTGGTGGCGAGTCCAGTTGCGGATAGCGCCGCAGCAGCAACTCAAGTTCAGGGACAGTCAGTGGTGGCCAGTCCGGCGCGATTTCATCGCCGGCCAGTCCGTGCACGAGATGATCGGAATTCATGGAGAAATGCGGGCGACCTTGCCGACGAGCAGGGTCGGATTATGGCCGATGGGCGTCGCCGCCGCTTCCGGTACGCGCCGGTATCGCGTCTAATGGCGCTCTTTTTCGAGACCTGCCGTGTTTCCATGAGCGCCTTGCTGCTGCTGTTCGTGTGCCTGATTCTGGGGGTTCTGGTGGCGCGTTTTGCCAGGCCGCCGGCAGGCATCGTGCCGGGCATCAACTGGTGGGTGCTGAACGTGGCGCTGGCGGCGCTGGTGCTGGAGTTGATCCCGAAGCTGAAGTTCGATGCGCAGCTGTGGTTTCCGGTGGCGGCGATGTGGCTTACCTTTGGCGGCGCCTGGTTGCTGTTCGGCCTGCTCGGCCCGCGCCTGGGCTGGTCGCGGCAGCGAACTGGTGCGCTGATCCTGGTCTGCGGCCTGGGTAACACCGCCTACATGGGTTACCCGCTGGTCCAGGCGCTGCACGGCAAGCCCGGACTGGCGGTGGCGGTGGTGGCCGACCAGCTCGGCGCGTTTCCGGTACTGGCTTCGGTCGGCATCGTGGTGGCGTCGATCTATTCCGGGCGCACGCCGCAGCCGCGCGCGATGCTGCGTCGCGTCCTTTCATTTCCGCCGTTTCTGGCCCTGCTGCTGGGTATCGTGGCCGGTTGGTTCGGCGGCTGGCCGGACTGGATGGATGGCGTGCTTGCACCGATCGGGGCCACGCTGACGCCGCTGGCGCTGTTTTCGGTCGGCCTGCAGTTCAAGTTCCACCCGGGCCAGCGGCAACTGGCCGCCGCAAGCTGGGGATTGGGCTGGAAGTTGTTGCTGGCCCCGGGACTGTGCTGGCTGATGGGAACGGCGGCCGGTGTCGGCGGCCTGGTGCTCACCGTCGGTGTCCTGCAGGCCGCAATGGCGCCGATGGTGTCGGCGGCCATCCTGGCCGACGAGTACGACCTGGAACCGGCCCTGGCCAACACCGTGCTGGGCGCCGGCATCGTGCTGTCGCTGCTCACGGTGCCATTGGCCAACCTGTTGCTGGGTGGCCCGGCCAGGTGATGGCGCTTGCGTCCGGGACGCGCTGCATCGAGACTTGAGATGGGATTCTTGGGAGCGGGGCTCACGTCATGTCTGGCTTGGGGCTGATCCGGCGGTTCTTCGGCGGTGAATATGGCGAGCGCCGGGCAGTACCGCGTAGCGGGGTGCCCAGGGAGGCACATATCTTGGTGGTGGATGATTCCGCGACTATCCGCGCCGTGCTGGGCAAGATGCTGAGCCAGGATGGTCACGTGGTGCTCAAAGCGGGCGATGGCGAGGCGGCGATCGAGCTGGCCCGCACCGAGCTGCCGGACCTGATCTTCCTGGACATCGTGATGCCGGGCATGAACGGCTTTGCGGTGCTGCGTGCCCTGCGCCGGGAGACCCTCACCCGCGATATCCCGATCGTGATGATCAGCGGCAACCTGCAGGCGACCGAACAGTTCTACGTGCAGCGTTTCGGCGCCGACGATTTCATGAAGAAACCGTTTGGACGCGGCGAGGTGTTTGCGCGCCTCCAGCACCTGACCCAATCCGGCCGACTGGTGGTACGCCCACGCACCAGCACGCCCACGCTGCCGGCGGAGCCCGCGCTCACGCCGGACGAGCATGCGGCCATTCCGGATATCGCGATGCCCGATCCGCAGGACATGGTGCCGCCGCAAGGCGAAACATCCTGATCCGTCCGGTGGAGTGGTTGTCGCCGTGACGCTGCAAGGTCCCGAAACCGACGAACTGCGCGCCGACGTCTGGCTCTGGGCCGCGCGCTTTTTCAAGACCCGCAGCCTGGCCCGGCAGGCGATCGAGGCGGGGCGCGTCGAGGTCAACGATGCCGGTTGCAAGCCGGCCAAGGCCTTGCACGTGGGTGATCGCCTGCAGATTGGTCGCGGCCAGGAGCGTCTGGAAGTCTCCGTATTGGCGTTGTCGCCACGTCGCGGCCCAGCCAGCGAGGCGCAACAGTTGTATCGCGAAACCGACGCCAGTCGCGCCGCGCGCGAGGTCTTGCGCGAACAGCGTCGACTGAGCGGGGCGGCGTTCGATCACCCACCGCGTCGTCCCGACAAGAAGGCCCGGCGGCAATTGCGAAAGATCAAGGACTTGCGCTGAAAAGTTCAGGTTGAGCAGTGCGTCGCACATTGCCGCGGCTATCTGCGCGAGCATGCAGGTATATCCATGGGGTGCGCCTGCTGCACACCTTCGGCGACGGGGAGAGCCTGCATGAGCGGACTGATACGAATGAGCGGCATCGGTTTCATCAAACGCCTGCTTGGCGGGCATGCGGTCGAAGTGCCCCATGTGCAGACCACACACGGCGCGCGCATGCTGGTCGTTGATGACTCGCCCACGATCTGTGCCGTGCTCGGAAAGATGCTGGGCCAGGACGGTTACCACGTGCTCAAGGCAACCGATGGCCCCAGCGCGATCGAGCTGGTGCGCAGCGAGCCGCCGGCCTTGATCTTCCTCGACGTGGTCATGCCCGGCATGAACGGTTTCAGCGTGTTGCGCGCGCTGCGCCATGATCCGCTGACGCGCGACATCCCGATCATCATGATCAGCGGAAACCAGCAGGCCACCGAGCAGTTCTACCTGCAGCGTTACGGTGCCGACGATTTCATGAAGAAGCCGTTCGACCGCGACGACGTGTATGAGCGCATCGGACACCTGGTGGTCTCCGGGCGGCTTCCCGCGCGCGATGCCTCGATAGCCGGCAACACGCTGCTGTCCGCGCTGTCGGCCGAGGCGCTGGATGGAATCCCCGATATTGCGATGCCGGATGCGGGTGAGCCGGGCAGTATCGATGTCGCGGCTGATGTGCCGGCGGCATTGCGCCGCGTGGCGTGAACCTCACCCGGGAGACAGCGCCCATTGTTCGTGTTCAGGTCTTGTCTTCCTGCACGTAGATGGCCAGCCCGGGATTACGCGGGAAGGTGAAGATCAGGTGGGTCTCGATGTGGGCCACTTCGCGCCGGGTGATGAACGCATCCAGCGCAAAATCGGGCAGGTGATCGCTGTCGGCCACGGCCACGTGCAGCAGGTGGTCGTTGATGCCGGCCACGTGTTGGAACGCCAGCACTTCACGCAAGATCAGCAGTAAGCGTGGAATACATCCAGGTCTTCGCGTGAATGACGCACCAGGCGCACGCTGATCATCGCCTGCAGGCCGAGGCCTGGCGTAGCCGGGGCATCTCCCCATTTTGGCCGCCGATCGCTCCGCTCTCGCGCAGGCGGCGACCCTCTCCAATGCGATCGAAGACGCCACGCCGATGCGTTCGGCCAGGGTCTTGTCGGGCAACCGCGCGTTCTTCCGCAGCTCGCGCAGCATCGCGAAGTCGATCCGGTGCAGGCGCGTTCTGGTGGCTTGATCGAAATACGTGATTGTCGTCGAAGCTCAGCTGTCAAAAGCCCCTCTTCCGTTGCTGTCGCTTGGTCAGATATCGATTGGATACTGCAGCATTGCCGGCGGGCAGTGCCCGCCCTACGGCGCGGCGCTGGTAGGGCGGGCACTGCCCGCCGGCTCTTCTGCACCCATGCAAGAGGGGCTGTTGACAGCTGAGGTTCGACACCAATCAGGAATGCCATTCGGTGCGGTGGCAGATCTAAAGCATGCTGGATGGTTCTAATATCACGCCTTTGTGTCGAATGGAGTTGAGTTCATGTCGCGTCTTGAAACGCTTGGGGTGCATGCCGGTCGCGAGGATTTCGGTGAGCTGGGTGTGCATGCGCCGCCGCTGGATCTGTCTACCACCTATCCAGTGCGCGACCTTGCCGAGGGAACCGCCAGTTTCGATGCACTGGTGGCCGGTGCCGCCACGGCTGCCAATCCGATCTACGCGCGGCTGCACAATCCCACCGTGGCGCGTTTCGAGAACGCGCTGGCGCAACTGGAAGGCACCACGGATGCAGTGGCATTCGGTTCCGGCATGGCCGCGATGTCTGCCTGCCTGCTCGCCGCCGGCCAGCGCGGCAAACACGTATTGGCGGTGCGGCCGTTGTACGGCACCAACGATCATCTGCTGGAATCGGGCCTGCTCGGCATCACCACGCGCTGGGTCGAGCCGAAGGATATGGCCGGCGCGATCGACGCCGACACCGCGTTGGTGATCATCGAGACGCCGGCGAACCCGACCCTGGACTTGATCGATATCGCCGCGGTGGTGGCGGCCGCCGGTTCGGTGCCGGTGCTGGTCGATTCCACCTTCGCCACCCCGGTGTTGCAGCAGCCGGCGGCACTGGGCGCGACGTTGGTGCTGCACAGCGCCACCAAGTTCCTCGGTGGCCATGGCGACGTGATGGCCGGCGTGGTGGCCTGCAATGCCGAGTGGGCAGCGGCGCTGCGCCAGGTGCGCGCGGTTACCGGCGGCCTGCTGCATCCGCTGGGCGCCTATCTCCTGCATCGCGGGCTGCAGACCCTGTCGCTGCGTGTGCTGAAGGCGCAGGACAATGCGCGGCAACTGGTCAAGCGGCTGGCTGCGCATCGGGCGGTGGCGAAGGTCAGCTATTCGGGCCTCGGTACGGTGGCGAATGCGCATCTGGTGGACACGCAGATGTCCGGGCCGGGCAGCCTGATGGCGTTCGAGTTGCGTGGAGGCCATGCTGCCGCGAGTGCGGTGATGGCAGCGGTGAAGCTGGTCACGCCGGCGGTGAGCCTGGGCTCGGTCGATACGCTCATCCAGCATCCGGCCGGCTTGACCCACCGCAGCGTCGACGTCGCCACCCAGGCGCAGCACGGCATTACGCCCGGGTTGCTGCGCTTGTCGGTGGGTATCGAAGACGTCGACGACCTGTGGGCCGACCTGGCGCAGGCGCTGGATGCAGTCTCTCAGTCGAGCGACTTGAGGCGGTACAGCGCTTCCAACGCTTCGCGCGGCGTCAGCGCATCCGGATCGATGTCTTCCAGCGCACGTGCGACGGCTGACTGAGGGGGCGGAGCGAACAGACCCAGCTGAGGCGAGGCTTCGGCGGACGGCACGCGCTTACCGGCGTGCTGGTGCATCCCGCGCTCGAGTTCGGCCAGGGTGCGCTTGGCGTCTGCAATCACCGACTTGGGCAGGCCGGCCAGCGCCGCAACCTGCAAGCCGAAGCTGCGGTTGGCCGGGCCGTCTTTCACCGCGTGCATGAAGACCAGTTGCTCGCCGTACTCGACCGCGTCCAGGTGCACGTTGGCGATCGTCGGGAACTCGCTGGCCAGTTCGGTCAGCTCGAAGTAGTGGGTAGCGAACAGCGTGTAGGCACGGCAATGACGCGCCAGATGCACCGCCGCGGCACGCGCCAGTGACAGGCCGTCGTAGGTGCTGGTGCCGCGACCGACCTCGTCCATCAGCACCAGGCTGTCTGCGGTGGCGTTGTGCAGGATGTTGGCGGTCTCGCTCATCTCCACCATGAAGGTGGATTGCCCGCGTGACAGATCGTCGCCGGCGCCGATACGGGTGAAGATACGGTCGATCGGCCCGATCACGGCCCGGCTTGCCGGCACATAGCTGCCGATGTGGGCGAGCAGCACGATCAGCGCGTTCTGGCGCATGTAGGTGCTCTTGCCGCCCATGTTCGGGCCGGTGATCACCAGCATGCGGCGCGCGTCGTCGAGCTTGAGGTCGTTCGGCTCGAACGGTTCGTCGCGGACTTTCTCGACCACCGGATGGCGGCCCCGCTCGATCGTGATGCCGGGCTCGTCGGTCAGTTCGGGCGCGCTCCAGTCCAGCGCCTCGGCGCGTTCGGCCAGGGTGGCGAGCACGTCGAGCGCGGCAATCGCGCTGGCCGCAGTCTTCAGCGGTTCGAGTTTTTCGGTGAGCGTGTCAAGCAGCGCCTCGTACAGTGCGCGCTCGCGCATCAGCGAGCGTTCCTTCGCCGACAGTACCTTGTCCTCGAAGGTCTTCAGTTCCTCGGTGATGTAGCGCTCGGCATTCTTGGTGGTCTGCCGGCGTGTGTAATGCGTGGGCGCCTTGACCGATTGTGCCTTGCTGATCTCGATGTAGTAGCCGTGCACGCGGTTGTAGCCGACCTTCAGCGTACTGATGCCGCTGGCGGCCTTCTCGCGTTCCTCCAGTTCGACCAGGTACTGGTCCGCGTGGGTGGACAGGCGGCGCAACTCGTCCAGCTCGGCGTCGTAGCCGTCGGCAATCACGCCGCCATCGCGTTGCAGCACGGGCGGTTGTTCGACCACGGCGCGGGAAAGCAGTGCCGCAGTCTCGGCGTGGTCGCCGATGCTTTCGACCAGGGTGTGCAGCAACGGGCTGTCCAGGGTACCGATCTTCTCGCGCAACCTTGGCGCTGCGGCGAGCCCGTCGCGCAGGGTGGAAAGATCGCGCGGACGGGCCGAACGCAATGCCACGCGGGCGAGGATGCGTTCCAGATCGCCGATGCCACGCAGCTGTTCGCGCAAAGCTTCGTAGCGGCGATTGTCGATCAGCATGCCGATCGCCTGATGCCGTCGGCGCAGTATCGGACGCGAGCGCAGCGGGCGGGTCAGCCAGCGGCGCAGCGCTCGTGCGCCCATCGGCGTCACCGTTTCGTCCAGCACGCCGAGCAGGGTGTGCTCGGTGCGCCCGCTGGGGTGGGTGTCCAGTTCCAGGTTGCGGCGGGTGGCGGCGTCCAGTGCAATGGTCTCGCTGGCGCTTTCCACTGCCATGCCGGTGAGGTGGGGCAGCGCGCTCTTCTGGGTCTCCTCGACATAGCCGAGCAGACAGCCAGCGGCGGCCACCGCCAGCGGCATGCCGTCGACGCCAAAACCACCGAGGTCGCGGGTGCCGAAGAAACGGTTGAGTTCACGCTTCGCCGTGTCGGCATCGAAGTGCCACGGCGGCCGTTTGCGCAAGCCGGGCAGGGCGCTGACCAGTTTCGGCCACGCCACATCGTCGCCGACCAGGGTTTCAGCGGGTTGCAGGCGCGCCAGCTCGGCTGCCAGGGCCTCGGCGTTCGGTACTTCGCTGAGCAGGAAGCGGCCGGTGGACAAGTCCACCCAGGCCAGGCCGTAGCTCGCATTCGGGCCTGCGGCAATCGACAGCAACAAATTGTCACGCCGGTCTTCCAGCAGCGCCGCGTCAGTCACCGTGCCCGGCGTGATGATGCGCACCACCTTGCGCTCGACGATGCCCTTGGCCAGCGCCGGGTCGCCGATCTGCTCACAGATCGCCACCGATTCGCCCAGGCGCACCAGCCGAGCCAGGTAGTTCTCGGCGGCGTGATAGGGCACGCCGGCCATCGGAATCGGCGCACCGGCCGATTGCCCGCGCTGGGTCAGCGTGATGTCGAGCAGTCGCGCCGCCTTGCGCGCGTCGTCATAGAACATCTCGTAGAAGTCGCCCATGCGAAAGAACAGCAGTACGTCAGGGTGTTCCGCTTTCGCGGAAAGGTACTGGCGCATGAATGGTGTGTGTTCTTTCAATATCGTGATTTCTTGAAGAATGACTGAAGGAAATTTGAGCGAACCGTTCGATGGCTGGGTCGGTCAGCCACCAGGCGATCCGTTTGCGCATTTTGGAGTATTCGTGCGTCCCTGTGGTATCGCATGAGCTGGCTGGCACTTTTCAGCCGTGTTTCCGTGGTGCATCCCGTCTTCCACAATGCTCTTGTGACGGACTTCGCGAGCTCGGTGGCCGCTTCGGATTGGGTCGTTTTCGCCGATAACCTGCTACCGGCTCAATCCGCCGACATCGCGCGCCACAGGATATGGAACAGTTCGTCGAACTGATCGGTGATCGGGTGTTTTTCGGCACGCACGATGTGCATCAGCCCGACCCGACCGATGATGCCCATGAATACGTCCAGCAGCACTTTGCTGGATACCCGGTTGTTGAGCACGCCGCGCGCCTGGCCATCCTTGAGCACGCCGAGGAACGCGTCCATCAGCTCCGGGCTTTCGTAGATGCGGATGTTGCGGTGGCGGGAGGCGGGGATGGCGGTGACCAGCAGCATCATCACGGCGGGATGCTTGTCCATGTAGTCCATCAGCACCCAGCAGGTCTTGCGCAGGCGTTCGCGCGCGTCGTCGATGCCTTGCAGGTGGTCGATCATGCGATCAGCCAGGCGCACCAGCATCACGTCGAGCATCGCGTAGACCAATACCTCCTTGCTCCCGAAGTATTTATAGATGGTCTGCAACGACACATTGGCCGAGCGGGCCACTTCCTGCAGGCCCACCTCGTGGAAGTCGCGGGTCGAAAACAGCTCCAGCACCGCCTTCTCGATGCGGTCGAGTGTGTCCGGGCGCATGCGGCGAAGGATGTCGCGACGGTCGACGATGGCGGAGGCCGGATCCGGCTTGGGGGTGGTGGTAGTCATGCGAGTCTCGAGGGTAGCGGTCTTTCCGCTATGGAAATAGATATTACCAAATCACCGTGAAATGGCCATGGTTTGCCCCGAACACTTGCCTTCCGAGGGTGGGGTACACAGTATGAGGAGACAATGATTTGTCACAGTAGCGTGCAATTTGATTGTTCAAGCAGTCAGACAGGCCACCACGACCAAATCCGTAATCACAATTACCAGTCATTTCAGAAAAATCACCAGCCGGTCCCGCCCGACCCGCATGCAGGAGACGTCCCTTGGCCATACAGAACTTCCCAGCCGCGTGGATGGATGACGAGCACCGGATGCTGCAGCAGTCCGCCGCGCGCTTCTTCAAGGAACAGTGGGCGCCGCGCGATGCGGCCTGGCGCGAAGCGGGGATGATGGACCGCGAGGCGTGGGAGCAGGCCGGCGCCAACGGTTTCCTGTGTGCGTCGGTGCCGGAGCAATACGGCGGCGGTGGCGGCGACTTCGGCCACGAGGCTGCATTGCTGTACGCCCAGGGCGAGGCCGGAATCGCGGGCTTTGGCGGCTCGGTGCATTCAGGCATCGTGGCGCAATACATCGCGCACTGCGGCACCGAGGAGCAGAAGCAGCGCTGGTTGCCGCGGATGGCCACGGGTGAGCTGATCGCCGCGATTGCCATGACCGAGCCGGGCACCGGTTCGGATCTGCAGGGTCTGCGCACCTTGGCCACGCGCGAAGGCGAGCACTATCGCCTCAACGGCAGCAAGACCTTCATCAGCAACGGCCAGCTGTGCAATCTGGTCGTCGTCGCGTGCAAGACCGACAAGGAGCAGGGCGCGCAGGGCATCTCGCTGCTGGTGGTGGAAACCGACACAAGCGAGGGTTTTCGCCGCGGACGCAACCTGGAGAAGATCGGCATGGAGTCGCAGGACACCTCCGAGCTGTTCTTCGACGACGTGCTGGTGCCGGCGGACAACCTGCTCGGCGGCCAGGAAGGCCAAGGTTTCTACCAGATGATGCAGGAGTTGCCGCAGGAACGCCTGATCGTGGCCGTCGGCGGCATCGCCGCGATGGAACTGGCGATGCTGATTACCGTGGCCTACACCAAAGAGCGCAAGGCGTTCGGCAAGCCCATTTTCGCGTTCCAGAACACCCGCTTCAAGCTGGCCGAATGCCAGGCCCTGTTGCTGGCATCGCGTGCGCTGGTCGATGCGGCCATGGTCGCCCATCTCAAGGGTGAGCTGGGCATCGACCGCGCGGCACTGATCAAGTACTGGATTACCGACAACCAGTGCAAGCTGATCGACGAATGTTTGCAACTGTTCGGCGGCTACGGCTACATGAAGGAATACCCGATCGCGCGCCTGTGGGCCGACTCACGGGTGCAACGCATCTACGGCGGCACCAACGAAATCATGAAGGAACTGGCATCGCGCTTCCTGTGATGCGCGGCCATTTCCCACACACCCCATTGATCCCCAGCTAAGGATTTCCCATGACCGAGGCCTATATCTACGACGCCGTGCGCACGCCGCGCGGCAAAGGCAAGAAGGATGGCAGCCTGCACCAGGCCACGCCGATATGGCTGCTGCGCACGCTGTTGCAGGAGTTGCGGCGACGCAACGCGCTCGACACCGCTCTGGTCGACGACGTGATACTGGGCTGTGTCACGCCGATCGGTGAGCAAGGCGCGGATATCGCTCGCACTGCGGTGCTCGATGCCGGCTGGGCGCAAAGCGTGGCCGGCGTGACACTGTCGCGTTACTGCGGCTCGGGCCTGGAGGGTGTGAACATGGCCGCTGCCAAGATCTCCTCCGGCATGGAAGACCTGCTGGTCGCCGGTGGTGTCGAATCGATGAGCCGTTGGCCGATGGGCAGCGATGGCGGCGCCTGGGTGATGGACCCGCGCGTCAATAGCGCGCTGGGTTTCGTGCCGCAGGGCATCAGCGCTGACCTGATCGCGACGCTCGAGGGTTTCAGCCGCCAGGATCTGGATGCCTTTGCCGCCGAATCGCATCGGCGCGCCGCACTGGCCTGGGACGAAGGGCGTTTCGACAAATCCATCGTCGCGGTGAAGGATCTCAACGGCATGACCCTGCTGGCCCGTGACGAGACGATCCGTCCGGGAAGCTCGGTCGAATCGCTGGCCAAACTCAATCCTTCGTTCGAACAGATGGGCCAGATGGGCTTCGACGCCACGGCGCTGGCGAAATACACCACGGTCGAGAAAATTCATCACGTCCATCATGCCGGCAACTCGTCAGGCATCGTTGATGGGGCGGCGCTGCTGCTGCTGGGCAGTAAGGAAGCGGGCCTCCGTGCCGGGCTGAAGCCGCGCGCTCGCGTGCGAATGGCCGCGGTGGTCGGTTCGGAACCCACGATCATGCTGACCGGCCCCACCGCCGCCTGCCGCAAGGCGCTGGGCAAACTCGGCATGACTCCGGCCGACATCGACCTGTGGGAAATCAACGAGGCGTTCGCCACCGTACCGATGAAGACCGCACGCGACCTTGGTGTGTCGCTTGATCGCGTCAACGTCAACGGAGGCGCCATTGCCATGGGCCATCCGCTGGGTGCCACCGGCGCGGTGATTCTCGGCACGGCGCTGGACGAACTCGAGCGCCGCGGCCAGAGCACCGCGCTGGCTACCTTGTGCATTGGTGCCGGCATGGGCATCGCCACCATCATCGAACGCGTTTGAGGAGGGCCACGCCATGACCCCGCACAACACCGTTACCCTCGAGATCGACGCCGACGGCATTGGCCTGGTCACCTTCGACCAGCCGGGCCGCGCGATGAACGTGCTCAACCCCGACCTGGTCCGGCCGTTCGCCGCCATCATTGATCGTCTGGAGAGCGAAGAGGGCATCAAGGGCCTCGTGCTGACCTCAGGCAAGTCGACTTTCATCGTCGGCGCCGACATCGATCAGCTCAGCGCAATCACCACCGCCGAGGAGGCCTTCCAACTCTGCGAAGACCTGAAGGCGCTGCTGCGCAGGATCGAGAAGTCCGGTAAACCGGTGGTTGAGGCTCTCAATGGCACCGCGCTGGGCGGCGGCCTGGAAGTGGCTCTGGCCTGCCACGCACGTTTCGCGCTGGACGATCCCGCACTCAAGCTGGGCCTGCCCGAAGTCAAGCTGGGCCTGTTGCCCGGCGGTGGCGGCACCCAGCGGCTGCCGCGCATGATCGGCATCCAGAAGAGTTTTGAACTGATCACCCGGGGAACCGAGTTGCGCGCCGCCGAGGCCAAGGGCCTGGGCCTGGTCAACGACCTTGCAACCAGTCGCGAGGAGCTGCTGCAGAAATCACGCGCGTGGTGCCTGGCCAATCCGCGCCCCGTGCAGCCCTGGGACAAGCAGGGCTTCCGCATCCCGGGAGGCGACAGCAAGCATCCTGGCGTGGTCCAGTTGCTGGCGATCGCGCCGTCCCTCGCCAACGCCAAGGCACACGGCAACTATCCCGCGATCGGCTACATCATGTCCTGCCTGTTCGAAGGCGGCCTGCTCGATTTCGATAACGCCTGCCAGGTGGAGTCGCGCTACTTCGCCGCATGTGTGGTGTCGCAGGAATCGAAGAACATGATCGGCACGCTGTGGTACCAGCTCAACGCGATCAAGAAAGGGCAGTCGCGCCCGGCCGGCGTGGTGCCGGCCAAGGTCGCCAAGGTCGGCATCCTCGGTGCCGGCATGATGGGTGCGGGCATTGCCTACGTGTCGGCCAAGGCCGGCATGGAGGTGATCCTGCTCGATACCGCGATCGAGAATGCCGAGAAAGGCAAGGCGTATTCGCAAGGCCTGCTGGACAAGGCCATCTCGCGCGGCAGGAGCACGCCGGCCAAGCGCGATGCCTTGCTGGCAAGGATCACTCCGACCACCCGCTACGAAGACCTGCAAGGCTGCGACCTGGTGATCGAGGCGGTGTTCGAGGACCGCGGGATCAAGGCCGCATGCACACAGAAAACCGAGGCCGTGATCGCGGCCGATGTGGTGTATGCGTCCAACACGTCCACCCTGCCGATCACCGGCCTGGCCAAGGCCAGCGTGCGCCCGGCGAACTTCATCGGCCTGCATTTCTTCTCGCCGGTGGACAGGATGCCGCTGGTCGAGATCATCGTCGGCGAGCAGACCTCGGACGAAACCCTCGCGCGTGGTTTCGACTACGTGCTGCAGATCGGCAAGACTCCGATCGTGGTCAACGACAGCCGCGGCTTCTACACCTCGCGCGTGTTCGCCACCTACGTGATGGAAGGCCTGGCCATGCTTGGCGAGGGCGTGCATCCACGCTCCATCGAGGCTGCCGGACTGAAGGCCGGCATGCCGATGCCGCCGCTGGCATTGCAGGACGAAGTGTCGCTGAGCCTGTCGCTGCATGTCGCCGACCAGACCCGCAAGGATCTGGCGGCCGAAGGCAAACCGTTGCCGGAGCATCCGGGCGAAGCGGTGTTGCGCATGGTCGGCGGCACCCACGAACGCCTCGGCAAGAAAACCGGCAAGGGCCTGTACGACTACAGCGGCCGGGACAAAGCCTTGTGGCCGGAACTGACCCGGCTGTATCCGACCACGCCCGAACAGCCCACGCAGCAGGAACTGATCGATCGACTGATGTTCGTGCAGGCCAACGAAGCCGCGCGCTGCTTCGAGGAGAACGTGGTGCGTTCGGTGGCCGACGGCAACATCGGCTCGATCTTCGGCTGGGGTTTCGCGCCGTTCCACGGTGGCGCGCTGCAGTTCATCAACGCCAAGGGCGCGGCACATTTCGTGGCGCGTTCGCGCGAACTGGCCGAGCGTTACGGTGCGCGCTTCGCGCCGGCTGAAATCGTGGTGAGGCAGGCCGCCGATGGCGGGCACTTCGAGAGCGTGGCGTGAGCGCCGACCACGACGCAGTGGCGGACTTGCTCGCGGGCCTGCGCGTGGTCGACTTGTCGCGCAATCTTCCGGGACCGTTCTGCACGCGGATGCTGGCCGACCTCGGTGCCGAAATCATCAAGGTCGAGCCGCCGGAAGGCGACCCGACCCCCCGAGTTCGACAGTTCGCACGGGAATCCCACTCATTTCGCCTCTAAAATCACGGTGGAATGCGAGTTTGCGGGTCGCATTTCGCAAATACCGTGTAGTGGCACGTTTGTTAAATGACATATCTATTTGACATGGCTT
>JACDJC010000107.1_pt1 | contig 108130 bp, 55 predicted proteins | sample 7454191 | NCBI WGS metagenome assembly JACDJC01 (sample SAMN14253291, study PRJNA609438) | sludge metagenome | isolation source: sludge after 25d culture with pyrite and EDTA | collected 2018-12-20 | reverse complement strand
CAACGCTACCGGCCCGCTCCCACACACCCCTGGAAACGTTGGCAGGGACCTCCCCCCAACGTCAGCCAACGCCGTTCAACGCCCCTCTGAGCGGACATTTCTATTTGGGAGAAGACCGGACATTTCTATTTAGCGTTGACAGCCCATCGGCCCATCGGCATTGTCCAGCGGGGCGCGGCCATGCACGGCATCTCAGGCCTTGGCCACCCACCGCTCGTCCGCCGGCGGGCGGGAGGCGTATCACGGCGTCCCGTCGGAATGTTCGCGCTATACGTGCGGCGTCACCGGCGGCAGGATGGATGCGGGTTCGGCCTCGACCGGGACGATCTCGAAGGTCATCGCGGCAAGATCCGCCATCACGTAGGTGGGCGGGTTGCCAACGCCGCCGACGGTGCCGGGGTTGACGAGCCAGGCGTGGCCGCCTTTCAGCGTGGACACCTGGACGATGCTGGCCTTGTGGTCGTGGCCGCAGCACACCATGTCGTAGTCGCCGGTACAGGCGAGTGCACGCGCGTAGTGCGGGTAGTGCACCAGGAACAGGTTGCGGTCGGCCAGGGTGATCGCCGCGTCCTGGCCGTGGTAGCGGATGACGCTGTTGGATTCGGCGGCGAGCCGGCTCATGTTGTAGAGATCGCCGGTGTTGTTGCCGTGGATGACGTGGACCGGCAGGTCGAATTTCTGCAGCACGCGCAGCGTGGTCGGGGCGACGACGTCGCCGCAGTGGAGCACCGCCTGGGCACCGTGGGCACGCGCGTGCTCGACCGCCGCACCGAGCAGGCGGCGGTTGTCGTGGGAATCGGAGACGATGCAGACTTTCATTCGGTGCGGGGTGAGCGCAGGGGCCGAATCGCCGGGGTTCCCCAGGCTCTCGGTACGCAAGCGAAGCGGACAGCCGCGCATTATACCCGCCCGTGGAAACGGCGCGCGCGCCGCGATCGCCGGACGGCCCATCGGGCCCAGCACGGCCCTCCTGCGCCGGCCATGGGGTTTTCCGGTGGGTGCGCCGGCCTGCGGTTTCCGCGATAATTCGACTTTTTCATGCTGTTCGCTCCCGCCGCCCCTCCCTCCGGCCACCGTCAGCCCGGCCTTGCCGGCGCCGCCGATGCCCTCTATCTCGCCGAGCTGGCGCATCATGCCGCGCCTCTGGCGGTGGTGTGCGCGAGCGCATGGGATGCGAACCGGCTTGCCGAGGAACTGCGCTGGTTCGATCCCGGTCTGCGGGTGTGTGCTTTTCCGGACTGGGAAACGCTGCCGTATGATGCGTTCTCGCCGCATCCGGACCTGATCTCGGAACGGCTGGCGACGCTGTACCAGATCTCGCGCGGCGAATTCGACGTCGTGACGATGGCGCTTTCCACTGCCCTGTACCGGCTCGCACCGCCCAGCTTCCTCGCTGCCCATACCTTCTTTCTCAAGCAGAAGGACGTTCTCGACGAAGCGGGCTTTCGCGCGCAAATGGCGCTGGGAGGCTACACGCACGTGAATCAGGTGTACGCGCCGGGCGAGTTCTCGATACGCGGCGGCCTGATCGATCTCTTCCCCATGGGCAGCATGGTGCCTTACCGCATCGACCTGTTCGACGACGAGATCGAAACGATTCGCGCATTCGACGTCGACACCCAGCGCAGCATCTATCCGGTCAGCGACGTACGCCTGTTGCCGGCACGCGAATTTCCGCTCGACGAATCGGGAATCACCCGCTTCCGCCAGAATTTTCGTGAGCGCTTCGAAGGCGATCCGTCCAAATCCAAGCTCTACAAGGACGTGAGCAACGGCCTCGCGCCGGCCGGGATCGAATACACCCTGCCGCTCTTCTTCGAGACGACGGCGACCCTGTTCGATTACCTGCCGAAAAGCACGCGGCTGGTGTTCCACGGCGCGCTCGACGCGGCGGGGCAGGCGTTCTGGGCCGACGCGCAGGGGCGCTACCGCCTGCTTTCCGGCGACAGGGACCGGCCGCTGCTGCCGCCGGCCGAGCTGTTTCTGCCCACCGACGCGTTCTTCGCGCTGGCCAAGGCGTACGAACGCCTCGACCTCACGCAGGGCGGCGAGGGTCCGGCCCGGCCGCTGCCACCCATCGCCGTGGACCGGCGCGACACGCACCCGGTGGCGAAGCTCAAGGCCTTCACCGACGGCTTCGCCGGTACGGTGTTGATCGTCGCGCCCTCCGCGGGCCGGCGCGAGACGCTGCACGAATATCTGGCCGGACACGGGCTGGAGACCATGCTGGCCGACGCCTGGATCGACGCACTGCAAGGCGGCACGCGCATCCTGCTCACGCACGGACCGCTCGCCGAGGGTTTCATGACCGCGGACGGCACGCTCGCGGTGGTCACCGAGACCGAACTCTACGCGATCCCGCCGAAGACGCGGCGTGCACGCGACGCACGCGCGACGCAGATCGACAACCTGCTGCGCGACCTGTCCGAGCTGAAGCCGGGCGACCCGGTGGTGCACGCGCAGTACGGCGTCGGACAGTACCTCGGGCTCGCCAACATGGACCTGGGCGATGGCGCCACCGAGTTCCTGCAACTCGAATACGCCAAGGGCGACAAGCTCTACGTGCCGGTCGCCAACCTGCACCTGATTTCCCGCTACGCCGGCGCCGGCGAGGGCGAGGCGCCGCTGCACCGCCTCGGTACCGACCAGTGGGACAAGGCGCGCCGCCGCGCCATGCAGGCGGCGCGCGACACCGCCGCCGAACTGCTCAATCTGTATGCGCTGCGCGCCGCGCGCGAGGGCTATGCATTCAGGTTTTCAGCGCACGATTACGAGGCCTTCGCCGAGGGATTCGGCTACGAGGAGACGCCGGACCAGGCGGCGGCGATCGCCGCGGTGATGGCCGACATGCAGTCGGGCAAGCCGATGGATCGCCTGGTGTGCGGCGACGTCGGCTTCGGCAAGACCGAGGTCGCGCTGCGCGCCGCCTTCATGGCGGTGATGGGCGGCTACCAGGTGGCGGTACTGGTGCCGACCACGCTGCTCGCCGAGCAGCATTTCAACAATTTCTCCGACCGCTTCTCCCAATGGCCGGTGAAGCTCGCCGAGCTGTCGCGCTTCCGCACCGCGAAGGAGCAGGCCGAGGCGCTGAAGGCGCTCGCCGACGGCACCATCGACATCGTCATCGGCACCCATCGGCTGATCCAGAAGGACGTGAAATTCGCCCGCCTGGGCCTGGTGATCCTGGATGAGGAGCACCGCTTCGGGGTACGCCAGAAGGAACGGCTGAAGGCGCTGCGCGCCGAGGTCGACGTGCTGACCCTGACCGCCACGCCGATCCCGCGCACGCTGGCGATGTCGCTCGAGGGCATCCGCGATTTCTCGGTGATCGCCACCGCGCCGCAGAAGCGGCTGGCGGTGAAGACCTTCGTCCAGTCGTTTTCCGGCGGGCTCATCAGGGAAGCGGTGCTGCGCGAACTCAAGCGCGGCGGCCAGGTGTATTTCCTGCACAACGAGGTCAGCACCATCGAGGCGATGCGCGAGCGCCTGGAAAAACTGCTGCCGGAAGCACGCATCCGCGTCGGCCACGGCCAGATGAGCGAACGCGAACTGGAACAGGTGATGCGCGATTTCTACCAGCAGCGCTACGACGTCCTTCTCTGCACCACCATCATCGAGACCGGCATCGACGTGCCGACCGCCAACACCATCCTCATCAACCGCGCCGACAAGTTCGGCCTGGCCCAGCTGCATCAGCTGAGGGGCCGCGTCGGCCGCTCGCACCACCAGGCTTTCGCCTACCTGCTGGTGGACGAGGACCGCACGCTGACGCCGCAGGCCAAGAAGCGGCTGGAAGCCATCCAGCTGATGGAGGAACTCGGTTCCGGCTTCCATCTCGCCATGCACGACCTGGAGATCCGCGGCGCCGGCGAAGTGCTGGGCGACAAGCAGAGCGGCGAGATCATCGAGGTCGGCTTTTCCCTCTACAACGACATGCTGGCGGCTGCCGTCGCGAGCCTGAAGGCCGGCCGCGAGCCCGACATGAACCAGCCGCTGGGCGTCGTCTCGGAGATCAACCTGCATCTGCCCGCGCTGCTGCCCGACGACTATTGCCCCGACGTGCACGAGCGCCTGGTGCTGTACAAGCGCCTGGCGAGCTGCCACGACGCCGACGAGCTCGCCGCGCTGCAGGAAGAGCTGATCGACCGCTTCGGCGAACTGCCGGACGCGGCGCGCGCGCTGCTGGCCGTGCACCGTCTGCGCATGGCGACGCGCGCCTACGGGATCGTCAAGCTCGACGTGTCGGGCGAGGGCATGAGCGTGCAATTCGCCCCCAATCCGCCCCTCGATCCGGGTAGAATCATCTCGCTCATCCAGGGCAAGGCCGGCTACCGCCTCGCCGGTCCGGACCGGCTGAAGCTCGACATCAGGCTGCCCGACCTGAACCGCCGCGTGGGCGCCGTACAGGCCCTGCTCGTCGCCCTCGGCGAACCCTTGACCACTGCCAATCCGTAACGCGCCATGAACCTGATCCAGCCTTTCGCCGCCCTCCGTCCCGCATCCGGCCGCGCCGACGACGTCGTCGCGCCGCCCTACGACGTGCTATCGACCGCGGAGGCACGCGAGCGCGCGCGGGGCCGTCCGTGGAGCTTCCTGCATATTTCCAAGCCGGAAATCGACCTGCCGGCGGGCACCGATCCCTACGCGCCCGAGGTCTACGCGAAGGCCGCGGAAAACCTGCACGCCATGGTCGCGGCCGGCGTACTGGCGCGCGATCCGGCGCCGTGCTACTACGCCTACCGCATCGTCATGGGCGATCACGGCCAGACCGGGCTGGTCGCCGCCGCTGCGGTTGCCGACTACGACAGCAACCGCATCCGCAAGCACGAATTCACGCGTCCGGACAAGGAAGACGACCGCGTGCGCCAGATCGACGCGCTCGACGCGCAGACCGGGCCGGTACTGCTGGCCTACCCCAACGCACCGGAAGTCGACGCCATGCTCGCCGCCGCCACCGCCGGCACGCCCGATTCGGATGCCACGCTCGACGGCGTGCGCCATACCCTGTGGGTGATCCGCGACGCGGCGGCGCAGGCGCGTCTCACCGCCGCGTTCAACGCCATGCCCGCGCTCTACATCGCCGACGGCCACCACCGTTCCGCGTCGGCCTCGCGCATCGCCGCCGCGCGCCGTGCCGCCAACCCCGCCCATACCGGCACCGAGGCCTACAATTTCTTCCTGTCGGTGATCTTCCCCGCGCACGAAATGCGCATCATGGATTACAACAGGGTGATCGCCGACCTCAACGGCCTGACCGCGGATGCCTTCCTGGCGAGGATCGCCGGTACCTTCGGCGTCGAACCGGCCACCGCAGCCAAGCCGGAGCATCCGGGCACGTTCGGCCTCTACCTGGCCGGCAAATGGTACCGTCTCGCCATCCGCCCCGACCTGATCCCCGCCGACCCGGTAGGACGGCTCGACGTCAGCCTGCTGCAGAACAACCTGATCGCGCCCATCCTCGGCATCGATGACCCGCGGCGCGACACGCGCATCGACTTCGTCGGCGGCATCCGTGGCCTGGCCGAGCTGGAAAGGCGCGTCGACAGCGGCGAAATGGCGCTGGCGCTGGCGCTGCATCCCACCCGCATGGAAGACCTGATGGCGGTGGCCGACGCCAATGCAGTGATGCCGCCGAAATCCACCTGGTTCGAACCCAAGCTGGCCGACGGGCTGGCCTCGCACGTGTTGGCCTAAGGTTTCCCGGATTTCTGCCGTAATTGCATGCAGACTCCCCTGGATACAGCCACAGGACCGCCCCGTGAAAATCGACAAGCGTATTACGCCCTCCACCGCCCCCAAAGTTTCCGGCGCCAAGGGTAAACGGGCCGGCAAGGGCGCGGCCTCGGCCGCCGCGAGCGGCGACTCGCTGACACTGACGGAATCCAGCACGCGGGTGCGCGCGCTGGAGGCGGATCTGGCCTCGGTCGAAGTAGCGGACGCCGACAAGGTGGACGCGGTCAAGGCCGCGCTCGCCGACGGCAGCTTCGCCGTGGATGCCGAAGTGGTCGCCGACCGCCTGATCGACCATACCAAGCAGACCCTGCGCAAGCGTCCGCGCAAGAAGTAGAATTCCTGCCTTGATCACACTTTCGAGGCCTTCCCATGACTGAAATCACACTCGCCGTCACCGGCATGAGCTGCGGCGGCTGCGTCAACAGCGTACAAAACGTGCTCAAGGCCCTGCCGGGCGTGCAGGCAGCCGAGGTCACCCTCGACCCCGGCCAGGCGCGCGTGACCTATGACGACAGCCGCGTCGATCGTGCCGCGCTGGTGGAGGCGATCGTCGGCGCGGGCTTTGGCGTCGGCGACTGAGCCGCCAGCGGGCGGGCGGCGTCAATCCGGCTTGCACAGCGTGTCCAGCGGCTCCGGCCGGTGGACGCATATCCCCTGCACGTAGTCCACGCCGATTTCCTTCAGCAATGCAAGGATCTGCGGTGATTCGACGTATTCCGCCACGGTGCTCAGGCCCATCTGCCGGCCGATGCGGTGAATCGCCTCGACCATCGAACGGTCGACCGGATTGTGCACGATGTCGCGCACGAAGGCGCCGTCGATCTTGAGGTAGTCGACCTTCAGATTTTTCAGGTAGGTGAAGGACGACAGCCCGCTGCCGAAATCGTCGAGGGCGAAGCGGCAACCGAACCCCCGCATCGCGTCGATGAAGCCATTGACGACCGAGAGGTTGCCGATCGCCGCGGTTTCGGTGATCTCGAAACACAGGTGGGGACCGAATTCCGGACTCGCCTGCAGGTGGGCGAGCAGCGTACGGCGAAACTCCGGATCTTTCAGCGACGCCCCGGAAAGATTGATCGCAAACAGGCTGTGCCGCGGCGCGGCGGCGCTGAGGTGGCGATGGCACAGCCGCAGGGTCTCCTCGATGACCCAGGTGTCGAGCGCCGGCATGATGGCATAGCGCTCGGCCGCGGGAATGAAGGCCATCGGCATGATTTCGCTGTCGTCGTCATCGCGCATGCGCAACAGCAGTTCGACGTGCTGCGTCGCCTCGCTGCCGCCGTCGGTGCGGCGGATCTCCTGCCACGACAGGTACAGCCGCTTCTCTTCCAGTGCGCGATGGATGCGGGCCACCCATTGCATTTCTCCGCGGTGGCGGACGAGGTCGGTATCACGCTTTTCATACAGGTGGATCTGGTTGCGTCCGCGATCCTTCGCGACGTAGCAGGCCGCATCGGCCGCGGTCAGCAGGCTGGCCACGTCGATGCTGTCGCGATCGATCGCGACCACGCCCACGCTCATGCCGACCGCGAACACGCGATCCCCCCACTTGAAGCGGAAACGCTGCACCTGGTTGCGGAAGCTGGCGGCGACCTCCATTGCGTCCTGAATACTGCAGTTTTCGAGCAGCAGGGCGAATTCGTCACCGCCGAGACGTGCCAGGGTATCGCGCTCGCGCAGGTTATCCTTCAGCAGCAGCGCCAGTTGGCGCAGCAGCTCATCGCCCGCGGGGTGGCCGCAGGTATCGTTGATCACCTTGAATTCGTCGAGATCCATGTAGCACAGCGCATGCTCCCGCCCTTGCTCCAGGGCGGTCTGCAGGGCGCGCTCGAGCCGCAGTTCGAACTCGCGCCGATTGATGAGACCGGTAAGCGCGTCGTGGCTCGCCTGGTAGACCAGCCGCGCGGTGGCCATGTCGATCTTTTCCTGCATCTGGCCATGCATCGCCTCCAGATGGGAGGCCATGTGGTTGACGCCGCGCTGCAGCATGCCCAGCTCGGCATTGCTGTCGTGCACGACGCGTTCGTCGAGATGCCCCTCGCCGATGCGGCTGACGGCATGCGTCAGGGCGAGGATCGGCCGCGTGATCTGGCGACCGATGCGCCAGGCCAGATACAGGCTCGCCACCAGCCCGGCGAGCAGGATGGCGAGGCTGTGCAGGATCGCGTCGCGCTGGCTCTGCAACGTCGCGCTGCGCGAGACGTCGAGCGCGACCCAGCCGAGCAGTTGCAGCGATTCGCCGGCGCGCACGCGCGCGCGATCCTGCGCCTGGTAGTCATCGACCGCAACCTGGGTGCCGATAATCGGTGCGTAGTAGACCAGATGCTCCTGGTACTCGATCTGCCGGATGTGGTTGCTCGGAAGATCCGCGTGCACCGCGCCATTCCAGTTGCCGAGCCCCGCCTGCACCATCATCCGGCCGTCGCTGGCGAGTACCGCCACGCCGCGGATGTCGGGCTCGATCGCCGCCTTTTCCAGCAGCGTGCGCAGCACCTCGAGGTTGCCGGACGCCACGCCGTATTCGGTCGCCGGCCCAAGCTGGCGGACGATCGCCACCGCACGGGTGCGCAACGACTCATCGAGATCCTCGATCTTCGAGGTGATCATCTGGAAAAAGAGCAGCACGCCGACGATCGCCATCGGCAACACGGCCAGACCGATCACCCGTCCGCGAATTCCTGGCACGTAGCGCATCAGCGTGTCCCTCCAAGGCGCCTTTCGAGCTCGGCTTCGGACGTCATCGCAATGCCCAGCGAGCGCGCCACCTGTTCGTTGACCGAGACGCTGAAGTAGGCGGGATAGGCAGGCGCCGGCAGGCGCGGAGCCGCCGCATCGAGTACCTGGATCACCCACTCGGCCGCCTGGCGGCCGATCTGCGCAGGACTCGAATGCAGCGACACGAGGGCACCGGCACGGGTCAGCGAGTGCGAGTATCCCTGCACCGGAACCCGATAGCGGTAGGTAGTGAGAAAAATGCTTTGCGCGGTGTTGCGGTTGAAGATCTGCGGATCCGGCACCGCAAGCAGCAGATCGACGCCGCTCAGCACGGTTTCAAGGGGGGAGATCAGGCGTTCGCCCGGCGCCACGGTCTGCAGCACCAGCTCCAGTTGATGCGCCGCGAGCGCGGTCCCGATTTCCTCGGCGAGCGCCGCCTGTTCGGCACCGAGGAGCACACCGACCCGGCGCGCCTCGGGGAACGCCAGGCGTGCCAGTTGGGCCTGGCGCTCGAAAGGCTGGTCGATATAGATCGCCGAGACCGTGCGCCGGCCGCCGGCCGCCAGCCGTGTCCGGCCGCTCCGGACGAACCAGCTGCGGGGAACCAGTACAGCGAGAACCGGACCACGCACCTCCGACACCGCCACGGCCTCGGCCGCGGCCACGCCCACCGCCACGGTCAGCCGGGGCATTTCGCGCGCGCTGTCCGGCAGCCCTGCGGCGTAAATCTGCCGGACCTGATGGCCGGCGTCACTCAGCAGCACGCGGACGATCTGATGGATTTCCTGATACGGCGCCGAATCGTCGCTCAGCACCACGGTGACGTGCGCGGCGGCCACCTGCGGAGACAGACAGGCGAGACAGAGGATCGCGAGCATGCCGCGCCAGCGGCGATCCACCCGGACCAGCCATGCAACAATCAACCAGCCTCCCCCGCGGGGCGCCACAAGCACGCACCTTCGCTCTCGCGGTCGATCGCCTCCAGGAGCGCGTGGTGCGCGGCAAGCTCCTCCGCCGAGGCGGCAAGCAGCAGCGGCGGCGGGCGCACGTGCCCATCGCGGCGCGCCTCGACGTGCCGTGTATCGAGCCCGATCGCAAGCGTCTCCTGGCCGCGCGTCATTTCGAGATACACCGCGGCCAGCAGTTCACAGTCGAGCAGCGCACCGTGCAGGGTACGCGCCGTGTTGTCGACGCCGTATTCCTTGCACAGCGCATCGAGATTGTTGCGCTTGCCGGGACGCAATGCCTTGGCCATCACCAGCGTATCGGTCACGCCCTCGCACCAGTGCGCGAGCGGCGGCATCTCCAGTTGCCGCAGTTCCATGTCGAGGAAGCCGACGTCGAAGGGTGCATTGTGGATGACGAGTTCGGCGCCCTGGACGAAATCCACGAACTCCTGCGCGACGGCCGCGAAGCGCGGCTTGTCCTGGAGGAATTCGCTGCTGATGCCGTGTACCTGCATCGCGCCGGGGTCGATGTCGCGCTCGGGGTTCACGTAGCGATGGAGATGCATGCCGGTGAGGCGGCGATTGACCATTTCCACCGCCGCGATCTCGATGACGCGATGTCCCTGGTTCGGGTCGAGGCCGGTGGTTTCGGTGTCGAGAATGATCTGGCGCATGATCGCGGCGGCTCAGTTCACGGCAGCCTGCCGCACACCCTCGTTGGCAAGGGCGTCTGCGCGTTCGTTGCCGGGGTGGCCGGCGTGCCCGCGCACCCAGTGCCATTCGATTTCGTGCAAGCGGCCCAGGGCGTCGAGCTGCAGCCACAGGTCCTGGTTCTTCACCGGCTTGCCGTCGGCGGTGCGCCAGTTGCGCTTCTTCCAGCCCGCCATCCATTCGCTGATGCCCTTCTGCACGTATTGCGAGTCGGTGTGGATCCGCACGCGTGCCGGCCGCTTGAGTGCTTCCAGCGCGCGGATCACCGCCATCATTTCCATGCGGTTGTTGGTGGTGTGCGCCTCGCCGCCGCAGATTTCCCGGCGATGCGCACCGGTAACCAGCAGCGCGCCCCAGCCGCCCGCACCGGGATTGCCCTTGCACGCACCATCGGTGTAGATGTCGATCGTTTCAGCGTTCACGCCGTATCCGGTAATGTTCGAGATTGACCACCTTGGCCGCCGGCGCCAGCAATTGCGTGACGGGACTCGACCACTGCGGCTGGATGATGGTCATGCCCTGCACGCGCTTCACCGCCTGCAGGAAATACACTCCGCCGCCCATCGCCCACCAGCGGTCGCCGGCCGGCTCCATGAAGCGCAGGCGGCGCAGCCAGTGCTCCTGGTTGAGCGGCGGACGATAGCAGCACATGCTCCCGGCCGCCACCTCCAGGCCGAGCAGTGCCATCCAGTCCTTGACCCGCGACACGTTGAGGAAGTTGCCGTTCCACGGGTAGCCGCGCTCGCCGCCCTGCAGCCGGCGCGCCAGGCCCCACAGGCTGCGGGGATTGAAACCGGCGAGCACCAGCCGGCCCTCCGGGCGCAGCACGCGCTCCGCCTCGCGCAACACCTGATGCGGATTGGCGCTGTATTCCAGCACATGCGGCAGCAGGATGAGGTCGAGCGACTGGCACTCGAACGGCAGGAACATCGGATCGGCGCGTACCTCGGCCGGCGCTTCGACGGCACACGTCACGCGCAGCGGGATCCGGCTGTTGCGCAGGAAATCGAGGTGCGGCAAGCCGACCTGCACCGCGTTGAAGCCGAACACGTCCGACACGGCATCGTCGAAATACCGCTGCTCGCGGAACAGCAGGTGCTGGCCCAGCGGCGTGTCGAACCATTCGGTGTTCAGTCTCGATAACATACCCACCTCTGCTCAGATACCAAGCCTGCCATGTTGACCCTGATTCCCCTGCCCGCGTTCGAAGACAACTACATATGGACCTGGCACGACGACCGCCACGCCGTCGTCGTCGACCCCGGCGACGCCGCGCCGGTCATCGATCACCTCGCCGCCCGCGATCTCGTGCTGACCGCGATTCTCGTCACGCACCATCACCGCGATCATACTGGCGGCATCGCCCGCCTGCGTCAACGCCACGATTGTGCGGTCTACGGCCCCGGCACCGCCCGCATTCCGCAGGTCACGCACGTGGTGCAGGGCGGCGACACCATCGCGCTGCCGTCGCCGGCGCTGCGTTTCGAGGTCATCGCGACGCCCGGCCACACGCTCGACCATGTGAGCTATTTCGGCCACGGCCACCTGTTCTGCGGCGATACCGTGTTCGGCTGCGGCTGCGGCAAGCTGTTCGAAGGGACGCCGGCGATGATGGCGGCCAGCCTCGACGCCATTCTCGCCCTGCCGGATGCTACCCGACTCTGCTGCGCGCATGAATACACCCTCGCCAATATCGACTTCGCCCTCACGGTGGACGGCGGGAATGCCGCGCTCGCCGAGCGCATGCGCACAGACCGCGCACTGCGCGCCGCGGGCCGCCCCACCCTGCCCTCCACACTCGCGCTGGAAAAAGCGACCAACCCCTTCCTGCGCTTCCACGAGCCTTCGCTGCGGGATGTCGCCGCCCGGCGCCTGAACCGGACCGATCCCACGCCCGCCGAAGTGTTCGGCGCGATCCGCGCGGCCAAGGACGCCTGGGACGGTTGACCCTGTCCGCGGCTTGCGTTTAGGATGGCTGCCGATCGAGTACAGGAATCCGTTTTGCCGGGAATCAGAATCTTGTGTCGCGCCGCTCTGGCCCTGCTCCTGGCGGCAAGCCTCCCCGCCGGGGCGGCGGAGGACAAGGCGATGCCATCGCCGCAGGTGGCGGACTGGGATGACCTCGTCGCCGGCAGCGTCGCGGACGACGACGTCTGGGCGCGCATTCGCCGCGGCTTCCGCATCGAGGATGCGCGCACCCCGAACCCGCTCGTCGCCACCCACGAATCCTGGTTCGCCGCGCGCCCGCAGAACGTGCAACGGCTGGCCGAACGTGCCCGTCCCTTTCTGTACCACATCGTCGAAGAACTCGAGCAGCGCGCGATGCCGATGGAAATCGCCCTGCTGCCGATGATCGAGAGCGCGTTCAACCCGACCGCGCTGTCACCGTCCGCCGCCTCCGGCATCTGGCAGTTCATTCCTTCCACGGGCCGTCTCTATGGCTTGAAGCAGAACAAATGGTACGACGGTCGCCGCGACTTCGCCGAGGCCACTCGTGCCGCACTCGATTACCTGGGCAAGCTCTATCTCGACTTCGGCGACTGGCAGCTCGCCCTCGCGGCCTACAACTGCGGCGAGGGGTGCATCGCACGCGCCATCCAGAAAAACGTCGACCAGGGACTGCCGACCGACTACGCCAGCCTTGCGCTGCCGAATGAAACCCGCCATTACGTACCCAAGCTGCTGGCGGTCCGCAACATCGTGCGCGAACCCGAACGCTTCGGCATGAGCATCGCGCCGCTCGCCAACCGTCCCTATTTCGATCAGGTCACGCTCGACGCAAGCCTCGACGTGCACTCCGCCGCACGCCTTGCCGGCGTTTCCAGCGACGAGTTCCTTGCGCTCAATGCGGCCTTCCCGCGCAAGATCATCCGCTCCGATTCACCCGTGAGCGTCCTGGTGCCGGTCGACAAGTCGGCAACCTTCCAGCGCAACCTGGAGGCCGGCGACTGGGACACCTGGAAACCCTACGCGGCGGCCCGGGGCGAATCGATCGACGCCATTGCGAAACGCTTCGGCACCAGCGTCGCACGTCTCGACGAACACAATCAACTGCACCTCAAACATGGCCGCATCGTGCAGGCGCGAACCATCCTGGTTCCGGTCCGGCGTGCGCCGGCCGTACCAGCGGCGGGCGACAACGCCGCGCCCACGGGCGAGATCGCCGTACGGCACGAAGTGCAGCGCGGCGAAACCCTGTTCGGCGTGGCGCGCCGCTACGGTCTCACCGTCGCCGAATTGTCGCTGCACAATCCCGGCCTCAACGGCGACCTGCGCGCCGGCCAGATTCTCCACCTGCCCGCCGGCACCCGGATCGCCGCGCCCCCGGACGCGGCCCGATGGCAGCCGGCGGGCATCAAGGCGGGCGCATCCGAACCGATCGCCTATACGGTCAGGCGCGGCGACACCCTGACCGCCATCGCACGGCGCTTCGACGTCAGCCTGGCCGAGCTTCAATCGTGGAACGCTTCCCTGCGCAGCGTCTCCATCCTCCGTCCCGGACAACGTCTCGCCATCGAACGCCGCTGACCGCGGCAACGCTCACTCCCCGGCGACGTGGCAGCGCACCCAGTGCGCGACGTCGAGCTGCGTCGCGTCCGGATAGCGCTCGCGGCAGCGCGCTTCGGCTCGCGGGCAGCGTGGATGGAAATGGCAGCCCGCGGGTGGATCGATCGGTGAAGGCTGATCGCCGGCGAGCCGCGGCACGGCATCCGCAACGGCGCCATCGACGCGCGGCACCGCCGCGACCAGCGCCTGCGTATAGGGATGGCGCGGCGCGCGCAGTACCTGGGCCGCCGGCCCCGCTTCGACGACACGCCCGAGATACATGACGGCGACCCGATGCGCGAGATACTCGACCACCGCGAGGTTGTGGGTGATGAACAGGTAGGCGAGTCCCAGTTCGTCCTGCAGATCCTTCAGCAGGTTGAGAATCTGCGCCTGTACCGAGACGTCGAGTGCGCTGGTCGGTTCGTCGCAGATGACGAGCTGCGGCGCCACGGCCAGCGCACGCGCGATGGCGATGCGCTGGCGCTGCCCGCCGGAGAAGGCGTGCGGATAGCGGCCGCCGGCATCGTCCGGCAAACCCACCTGCTGCAGCAGCCGCGCCACCGCGGCGCGGCGCTGTCCAGCATCGCCCACGCGCAGCGCCTCCATGCCTTCGAGCAGGATGTCGACAACGCGCATGCGCGGATTGAGCGACCCGAACGGATCCTGAAACACCATCTGCGCCTGTCGTCGCAGCCGCTCCAGGCGCGCCGCCGTGACCGGCTCGCCGGCCAGCGCGACACGTCCCGAGGTCGGCTCGATCAGATGCAGCAAGGCCTTGCCCACCGTGGTCTTGCCACAGCCCGATTCCCCCACCAGCGCCAGCGTGCGCCCCGCCTCGATGACGAGCGACACGCCGTCGACCGCGCGCAGGTGGCCGACGGTTCGCTGCAACAGGCCACGCCGAATCGGAAAATGCACCTTGAGGTCGTCGACCTGCAGCAGCGGCGCCGCGGGGGGCACGGCGGCCCGCCGCTCGCCCGGTGCGCGCATGACCGCCGCGGGCAATTCACCGGCACGATGGCAGCGCACCCGCTGCCCGCCGAGCGTCTGCCAGCCCGGCGACTCCACGCGGCAGCGCGCGACCACATGCGGGCAACGCGGCGCGAAGCGGCAGCCCACGAACGCGCCATCGAGCCGCGGCACCTGGCCGGGGATGGTGGCGAGCCGTCCGCCGTCGCCGGGCCGGGGCAAGGCCTCGAACAGCATGCGGCTGTAGGGATGCTGCGGCGAGGCGAAGAAAGCCTCGCGCGTGCCCTCCTCCAACAGCTCGCCCGCGTACATCAGGCCGACGCGGTCGGCGTTTTGCGCCACCACGCCGAGGTCGTGCGTGATCAGCAGCATGCCCATGCGCCTTTCGCGCCGCAGCGCACGCAGGACATCGAGCACCTGCGCCTGGATCGTGACGTCGAGCGCAGTGGTCGGCTCATCCGCGATCAACAGCTTCGGCTGTGCGGCAAGCGCCATCGCGATCATCATGCGCTGGCGCAGACCACCGGAAAGTTCGAAGGGATAGCTGTCGAGCCGGCGCGCCGCGTCCGGTACGCCCACCGCATCGAGCAGCCCGCGCGCCACCTCGCGGGCCGCCATGCCGGACAGATTGCGGTGCAGCGCCAGCGCCTCGCCGATCTGCTCCCCCACGCGAACCACCGGATTGAGCGCGAGCATCGGTTCCTGGAAGATCATCGCCATGCGTCCGCCGCGTACCTGGCGCATCGTCCGTTCGGGCAGGGCAAGGAGTTTCGTGCCGCCGAGCTCGGCGGCGCCGGAGATCACGCGTCCGCCATCGGGCAGCAGGCGCATGAGCGACAGCGCGGTCATCGACTTGCCGCAGCCCGACTCCCCCAGCAACGCATAGGTTTCCCCGGCCGCGATCTGGAACGATACGCCGTCGACCACGCGCGCGCCGCCGATCTCGGCGACGAGGTCGCGGACGTCCAGCAGCGTACTCATCGCCGGCCCCCCATGCGCGGATCGAAGGCGTCGCGCACACCGTCGGCGAACAGATTGGCCGCCAGCACCAGCGCGAACATGAAAGCGAACGCCGCGCCGAGCTGCCACCACACCACCGGTTCACGGGCGAGTTCCAGGCGCGCGCCATTGATCATGTTGCCCCAGCTGTACATCGCCGGATCGACGCCGACGCCGACGTAGGACAGCACCGCCTCGGCGAGCACCAGGCCGGAAAAGTCGAGCACGATGGCGATCAGCACCAGATGGAACACGTTGGGGAAGATGTGGCGGCCGAGGATGCGCGCGTGCGCGACGCCGAACGCGCGCGCCGCCTCGACGTAATCGAGCGTCCTGAGCTTCAGCGTCTCGCCGCGCAGCAGGCGGGCGAGCCCGGTCCAGCTGGTCATGCCCATGATGACGCACAGCGCCAGCAGGCGGATATCCGCGCGCGCCGCCGCGGTATCGAACGACTCCGGATTCGATTCGACGTACACCTGCACGATCAGCACCGCCGCCGCAATCAGCAGCACGCCCGGAATCGAATTCAGCACCGTGTAGACGTACTGGATGAGGTCGTCGATCCAGCCCCGGAAATAGCCCGCGGCAATGCCCAGGCCGATCGCCAGCGGCAGGGTCACCAGTGTGGTCAGCGTGCCGATCACCAGGCCGGTACGGACGCTTTTCAGGCTGATGTAGAGGACGTCCTGGCCGACCTTGTCGGTGCCGAAGACGTGATAGGCATCCGCGAGTTGCGCGAGCACGGCGACCAGCCCCGCCAGAAGCGTCGCCACCGCCGTCAGGGTGCGTGCCGGCCAGCCAAGCCGTCCCGCGCGCCAGTCGGCGAGCCAGAGCCGCACGGAGGTCCGGCCCCGGTGCGCGCGCCACGCCGCGAGCGCGGCGAAGGCGACCAGGCTCGCCACGCCTCCCTGCGCCAGGCCGATGGCCACGCGCCGCGCAATGTCGGGCATGCGCGCCGCGGCGTCGACGAGATGCGCGCCGCCATGAACGAGGCGTGGATGGTCGCGCACGGTGACACCCTCGCGCTCGACGAATTCCTTGGCGTAGAGCTGCATCGCCAGCGGCGCCGAATAGGTCTTTTCCTTCTGCGTGCGCAACTCGCCCACCAGCGCGTCGAACACGGAAAGCACCTCGACGGCATACTGCGGCGCGGCGGCCGGGCTGTCGGGCAATCTTTCCCGATAGTGCAGCGAATCGAGCAGGCCGATCGCGACGAATACCGCCAGCACCAGCGCCGCGGCCATCGCCACCGGCTGCTGCGCCACCATGACCCACGGTGCGCGCAGATGCGCCCTGCGGCGAACCGTCCACGCCAGCCCCGCCACTGCCGCGAGCAGCAGGAAGATCAGCGCGTCGGTCCACAGCACCACGGGTTGCACGCTCATCGCAACCTCACCCGCGGATCGACCCAGGAATAGGAAATGTCGGTGAGGATGAGCCCCACGATATAGAGGAAGGAACCGAGAAACACCATTGCCCGCACCACGGCGAAATCCTGTGCCTGGATCGCGTCGATGGTGTAGCTGCCCAGTCCGGGGATGCCGAAGAACGACTCGGTGACGAGACTGCCCATGAAGAGCAGCGGCAACACCACCACGGCGCCGGTCAGAATCGGGATCATGCCGTTCTTCAGCACGTGGCGGAACAGCACGCGCAGTTCCGAGAGCCCCTTGGCGCGCGCGGTGCGCACGTAGTCCTTGCCGATTTCCTCGAGGAAGATGGTGCGGTACCAGCGTGTCCCGCTGCCGATGCCGGCCGCCACCCCGACCAGCACCGGCAGCAGGATGAAGCGCAAGGCGTCGACGCCGTCGGCGAAGCCCGAGATCGGCAGCAGGTTCCACAGCTTGGCGACGAAATACTGGCCGGTGATGATGTAGAACAATCCCGAGATCGACATCAGCACCACGCACAGCACCACCCCGCCCAGATCCAGGTAGGTGGCGCGGAAGAACACCATCAAGAGGGCGAAGCTGATGTTGACCAGCAGACCGACGACGAAGACCGGCAGCGCGATCGCCAGGCTCGGCCCCATGCGGGTGCGGATTTCGTTGCCGATGTCGCGCCCGTCATCGCCCTTGCCGAACCGGAAGGCGAACATCGCCGCAGAGTGCTGGAAGAAAATCGTGTCGGTCAGCTTCTCCACGCCGGCCGCCGCCTCATTCAGCAGCAGCGGCTTGTCGTAGCCATGCTCGACCTTCCAGCGCTCGATCGCCTCCACCGTCACGTGTTTTGCACCGAGTTGCAGGCGCGCCATGTCGTCCGGCGTGTTGACGACGAAAAACAGCGTGAAGGTGAGCAGGTTGACGCCGATCAGGATCGGGATCGCGTAGAGCAGGCGGCGCAGGACGTAGGAGAGCATCAGGCCGCCTTTTTTTCATGCCGCCGCCACGCGACCATCGCCGGCGCGATCGCCGCGACCAGCACGAGCAGCGCCGCGCCGATCGGCCACAGCACCGGACGGTTCCACTCGGCGCGCCGCTGCGCGCGCAGCGACGGATCGATGCGACGGTACTTGAGCGTATTGTTGGCCATGAGATTGGGCTTCACGTTCGCCACCCAGTCATGGACGAGGCCGAACGACTTGGGATAGTAGGCGAAGATCCACGGCGCGTCGCGCCGCACGATCTCCTGCATCCGGTCGATCATTTCCTGCCGTTGCGGACCGTTGTCCATGTCCTTCATGCGCTCGAACAGGCGATTGAATTCCGGGTTGTCGTAATTGGCGGCGTTCTCGCCGCCGCTGCCGACCTTCCGGTGCGGCCCGTAGAGCAGGAAGAAGAAATTCTCCGGGTCCGGATAGTCGGCGTTCCAGCCCCACTCGAACAACTGCGCATTGCCCTTGCGCATCTTGTCCTGGAAACGATTGTAGTCCGTGCCGCGCACCACCAGCTGCACGTTGAGCTTGTCGAGCTGCTTCTTCATCCAGTCCAGCCGGGCCTTGGCGTCCGGGCCACTCGCCATGGTGTCGAAATAGAGCACCAGCGGTTCGCCGGTCTTCGCGCTGCGCCCGTTGGGATAACCCGCCTCGGCAAGCAGTTTCTTCGCCGCGTCGAGCGGGCGCCGCTGGATGCGCCCGTCGTGCACCTCGTAGACGTGGCGGTTGATGCCCTCCACCCCCTCGACGTGGCCGAACATGCCCGGCGGAATCGGCCCCTGCGCCGCGATGCCGCGGCCATTGAGGAAGATCGAGATGTACTCGTCGTAGTCGAATGCGATCGACAGCGCCTGGCGCAGCTTCTGCCGATCCTCGCCGAGTCCGCCGACCACCGGGTCGAGCATGTTGAAACCGACGTACCACAGCGAGGTTGCCACGGTGGTGACGAGACGGATGCGCTGCGCCTGCATGCCGTCGGTGAGCTGCGGGTCGCCTCCCGCCGAGAACGTCACCGCCTGGTCGAAGCTGTCGGAGCTGATGCCGGAACTGTCATAGTAGCCCTGCAGAAACTTGCTCCAGTACGGAATGGTTTCCTTTTCCAGGCTGAACACCGCGCCATCGACGAGCGGCAGCGCACGCCCGGCATCGGCAAGCAGGCCGGCGGCGCGATCCGCAGCGCTGCCGGCGTCCGGATAGGCCTCGCCGTGGAAATTGGGATTCCTTTTCAGCACCATGCGGCGATTGGGATCATTCTCCGCCAGGTAGAACGGCCCGGTGCCGACCGGTTGCCAGTCGAGCGTGAAATTGCGATCGGCCATGCCGGGCTGCGCGTAGAAAACCTCCGCTTCCCACGGAATCGGCGCGAAGAACGGCATCGCCAGCCAGTAGATGAACTGCGGATACTTGCCCTTGATGTGGATGCGATAGGTATGGCGATCGACCACCTCGGCGCCGGCCAGTGGAAACGCATCGAGATCGAGCGGTGCGCCCGGGCGCGCCTGGCTCGCCTGCCGCAGGGCTTCACCGAGATCCTTGAGACCGACGATGTGCTCGGACATCAGGCCGAAGATGGGCGAACTCAGGGCCGGATGGGCGAGGCGCTTGATCTGGTAGACGTAGTCGGCAGCGACGAGCTCGCGCGTGCCGCGGTGCTGGAAATCCGCGATCTGCCTCTTGCCGGCGACGAAGCCGGCATCGAGCGCATGATAGAGGTAGCGCCCCGCGGCATCCCGCGCGAACGCCGGATGCGGCTGGTAGCGAATGCCGGGGCGGATCCTGATCTCGTAGACGCTCTGCGCGATCCGCGCCGCCGGCGCATCGTCGGCGAGCGGCCGGCCCGCCGCGTCGAGGTAGCGCGGACGCGGCACCGCTTCGGCGGTGAGCGGGATCAGCTCGTAGGGCCGCTTGAGAAAGTGGTATTGCAGCGGCGGCTCGTAGATCTGGCCGGTGAACTCGACCTCGTTGGAACTGTAGGATCGTGCCGGATCGAGATGCTTGGGCCGCTCGGCGAAGGCGCTGTAGACGACGTTGGCGTCGGCGGCGCTGCCCGGATACGGATCGTTCCACGTGTCGCCGCACCCCCCCAGCAGCAACAGCCCCAAGCCCAGTAGCCAATCCCCCGCGCGCGCCATGGCGGCAGTGTACCCAAGTGCGCCGGTGTCGTCAGCCGTTATAATCCGGAAAACCCCGGTCGACCGCTGCACGCCCGTCGCGGCAACGCAGGCTGCCGGCCTCCACGCCCCGGGGCTGCCGGACGGCGCTCGTTTCGCGTCTTCCGGCAAGGGCGCGCCCGACCGAGGTTTTTAGGGCAAGGTGTTTCTAGGATAATTGGCGTACCCCACAACTCTCCGAGGCCATCATGGGATTTCTTGCAGGCAAGCGTTTGCTCATTACCGGCGTCATCTCCAACCGTTCGATCGCCTACGGCATCGCGGCCGCGTGCCAGCGCGAAGGTGCCGAGCTCGCATTCACCTACCAGAACGACCGCATCAAGGACCGGGTCACAGAGTTCGCGGCCGAATTCGGCTCGAACCTGGTGTTTCCATGCGACGTGTCCAGCGACGAGCAGATTGCCCGTGTATTTGCCGAACTCGGCACGCACTGGGACGGCCTGGACGGGCTGGTCCATTCGATCGCCTTCGCGCCGAAGGACGCGCTGGCAGCCGATTTCCTGGCTTCGGTGACGCGCGAGAACTTCCGCGTCGCCCACGAGATCAGCTCGTACAGCTTCGCCGCGCTTGCCAAGGCCGCGCTGCCGCTGATGGAAGGCCGCCCGGCATCACTGCTGACCTTGTCCTATCTCGGCGCGATCCGTTCGGTACCCAACTACAACGTCATGGGTCTCGCAAAGGCCAGCCTGGAATCCGCCGTCTATTACATGGCGCAGAGCCTCGGCCCGAGGGGCATCCGCGTCAACGCCGTGTCGGCCGGCCCGATCAAGACGCTGGCCGCCAGCGGCATTTCCAATTTCGGTGAGAAGCTCGATCTCGCTGCGCGCTATTCGCCGCTGCGCCGCGGCGTCACCATCGACGAAGTGGGCAACGCAGCGGCCTTCCTGCTGTCCGATCTCGCATCCGGCATCACCGGCGAAATCACCTACGTCGACGCCGGCTTCAACACCACCACCGGCGGCCACGACGATCCCGCCTGACCAACGCGGCGGGAGCGTGCCGTTTCAGCGGCCCTCGACGGCGTTGGGCTGCACCTTGACCTTGTAGCCCGCCTTCACCAGCGCCGTCATCGCCTGCATGTCGGCGCGCTGCTGCGCCTGCACCAGCCCCGCTTCGATCGACGCCCGCAACTGCGGATTGTCCGTCTGCGCGTCCAGCACCCGGCTCACGCGCAGGAGACGATAGGAACCATCCGGACGCGCATAGCCGGCGTAGGCGGGCAGCACGTCCGTCTTGACGCGGAACGCAGCCTTGAGGCCGGCTTCGTCGAGTTCGGCCGACGGCTGGCGATCCAGCACCTTGAAACCCGACCACGTCAGGCCGGCCTGATCGCCGCCTTCGAGTGCCTTGATCCGGGCGGCGCCCGCTTCCGCGAGCAGGCGCGCCGTCTGCTCGGCACGCAGGCGCGCCTCGATCTCCGCGGCAACCTCGGCCAGCGGACGAAGGCGCGCGGGACGGTGCTCGATCACGCGCGCGGCGACGAGCGTGCCCGGCTTCGCTTCGATCGCCTCCGTATTCTGCCGGCTGCTCACCGCTTCCTTCGCGAACAGCGCCTCGATCAGCGCGGGATGATCGAACGGTGGCGGTGCCGACTTCGCGCTCATCCAGTCGCTCTGACGCACCGCCACGCCAGCAGCCTTGGCGGCCGGTTGCAGTGAATCCGCGTTTTCGTACACCAGGTTGCTGAAGTTGTCCGCCATGTCGGCAAAGCGTTTCTGGGCCTGCTGCCTGCGCAGCTCGTCGACGATCGCGCCGCGAACTTCGGCCAGGGGCGCCGCCTGGGCGGCCTGAATGCCGTCGAGGCGGATGATGTGGTAGCCGAAATCGCTCTCCACCGGCCCGAGAATTTCATTGGGCTTCATCGCGAACACCGCGTCCTCGAACGGTTTCACCATCATGCCGCGGCCGAAGCTGCCCAGGCTGCCATCCTGCGCGGCGGACCCCGGGTCCTGCGATTCGGTCCGTGCCAGTTCCGCGAAGCGCGCGGGCGTCTTCTGGAGGGTGGCGTACAAGGCTTCCGCCCTGGCCTTGGCCTTCGCACGGGTCGCCGCATCGGCGCTGCGATCCGCCGCGATCAGGATATGGCTGGCGCTGCGCTGCTCGGGCTGGCCGAACCGCGAGGCATTGGCCGCGTAATAATCCGTCACCTCCTGGTCGCTCACCTCGACCCCGGCCGCCAACGCGGCGGCATCGAGCTCCGCGTATTCGACGCGAATCTGCTCGGGAAGCGTATAGTCCGCCTGCTTCGCCTGGTACTCGCGCTCGACGTCGGCAGCGCCCACCTCGACCCGCGAAGCGACCAGCGCAGGCGGCAGGTCCACCCAGGACAGCTCGCGCCGCTGCGTGACCAGGCGCAACAGCTGGTCCGACGAGGCGCCCGGAACGAACGCGCCATGGAGGACGGGACTGGACATGATCTCCAGCATGAACGACTGGCGCAACTCGTTCTCGAACGCCGCGGGGGTGCGCCCGTTCTGGCGCAGTATCGCCTCGTAGCGCTGTGGCGAAAACTTGCCGTCTTCCTGGAATGCGGGGATCTGTCCCAGCACCGCCGCCACGTACGTGTCCGGTGCAAGGATTTTCAGCGCCTGCGCGCTCTGCAACAGCGCCTTGCGCTCGATCAGGCTGTCGAGAACCCGGCGGCGAAAATCGGCCGTCTCGGCCACCGCGGGGTCGAAGCCGGGGCCCAGCGCCTCGCGCAGGCGCTCGGTCTGGCCCTGGATCTCGCGTGCCAGTTCGTCCCGCGAAATACCCATTTCGCCGACCTCTGCCGCCAGCCCGCCGCTGCGGTCTCCCGACATGTAGGATTCAAGACCGAAGAGAGCGAAGGTTACGGCAATGAGTCCGAGAATGACTTTGGCGAGCCAGCCATGGGCATGCTTGCGGATTGCTTCGAGCACGGTGAATTCACTCCGGAAAGATCATCGCGCGATTGTCGCGCAATTTGCCGCAGGCGTCTCGCTTCGCGGCGCACGAAACGAAAAAAGGCGAACTCGCGTTCGCCTTTTCGAATTGGCGGAGTGGACGGGACTCGAACCCGCGACCCCCGGCGTGACAGGCCGGTATTCTAACCAACTGAACTACCACTCCTTGTTCTTTTTTCGGCGCCGCAGCGTCTGCCGCGGCGCCGGGAAACTGCTATGTTTGCGCACCGCTGGTGGGTGCTGAGGGGTTCGAACCCCCGACATTCGCCTTGTAAGGGCGACGCTCTACCAGCTGAGCTAAGCACCCGACAAAGACGAACATTCTACAACAAATTCATCGGTCCTGCCAAGGGGTGTTCTGCTTACGCCATCAATTGATGGCGTCCTTGAGGCCCTTGCCCGCGCGAAACTTCGGCACCTTGGCGGCCTTGATCTTGATGGATGCGCCCGTACGCGGATTGCGGCCGGTACGTGCGGCACGTTTTCCGACATAGAAGCTGCCAAAACCCACCAGCGTCACCATGTCGCCTTTTTTCAGTGCTTTTTTCACAGCCTCGACCGCGGCGTCCAGCGCACGTCCCGCAGCAGCCTTGGAGATATCGGCGGAGTCGGCGATGGCATCGATCAGTTCGGATTTGTTCACGTGTTGTCCCCTTCAGTCAAGTGGCACAGGAAATCCCTGTGGCCGCCTTTATAACAACCCGGAAAGCCTTGTGTCAAGGCGGGTTTCCGGGCAGTGGACAAAAAAATCCCGCGCCTGGCGCGGGATTGCGGAAGGTGATCGAAAAAACCTCAATGTCCTCAATGCTTGAGCGTGGCCGGGGCCGTCGCCTCCTCATCCGGCACGGCAATTGCAGGGGCCGTTTCGGCGTCTTCCGGCAGGGGCTCCGGCGATCTTTCGAGTGCCAGCTCGAGCACCTGATCGATCCACTTCACCGGATGGATGTCGAGCCGGTTCTTGATGTTGTCGGGAATCTCGGTGAGATCCTTGACGTTTTCCTGCGGAATGAGCACCGTCCTGATGCCGCCGCGATGCGCGGCAAGCAGCTTTTCCTTCAGGCCGCCGATCGGCAGCACCTCGCCGCGCAGGGTGATCTCGCCGGTCATCGCCACGTCGGCGCGTACCGGAATGCCGGTGAGAACCGATACCATCGCGGTGCAGATCGCGATCCCCGCGGACGGCCCGTCCTTCGGCGTCGCGCCTTCCGGCAGGTGGATGTGGATATCGCGCTTCTGGTAGAAATCCTGCTCGATGCCCAGCTTGTGCGTACGTGCACGCACCACCGACAGCGCCGCCTGAATCGATTCCTGCATGACCTCGCCGAGCTTGCCCGTGGTCGTCATCTTGCCGCGCCCCGGCAGCACCACGGACTCGATGGTGAGCAGTTCGCCACCCACCTCGGTCCAGGCGAGACCGGTGACCTGACCGACCTGGTTGTTCTTTTCCGCCATGCCAAAACTGAAGCGGCGCACCCCCAGATACTTGTCCAGATTGCGCGCGGTAACGCTGATTTTCGCGGCCTTCTGCTTTTTCAGCAGCAACGCCTTCACCGCCTTGCGGCAGATCTTGGAAATCTCGCGCTCGAGATTGCGCACCCCGGACTCCCGCGTGTAGTACCGCACGATGTCGCGCAGCGCGGATTCGGCGATGGCCAGCTCATCCGCCTTGATGCCGTTGACCTTGAGCTGCTTGGGCACGAGGTAGCGCTCGGCGATGTTGACCTTCTCGTCCTCGGTGTAGCCCGACAGGCGGATCACTTCCATGCGGTCGAGCAGCGGCGCCGGCAGGTTGAGCGAGTTCGCCGTGGCGACGAACATGACGTCGGACAGGTCGTACTCGACCTCGATGTAATGGTCCTGGAAAGTGTGATTCTGCTCCGGATCGAGCACTTCCAGCAGGGCCGATGACGGGTCGCCGCGGAAGTCCTGGCCCATCTTGTCGACCTCGTCGAGCAGGAACAGGGGGTTCTTCACGCCGACCTTGGTCAGGCTCTGCAGGATCTTGCCCGGCATCGAGCCGATGTAGGTGCGGCGGTGGCCGCGGATCTCCGACTCGTCGCGCACGCCACCCAGGGCCATGCGCACGAACTTGCGGTTGGTCGCGCGCGCGATGGACTGGCCGAGCGAGGTTTTGCCCACGCCGGGGGGGCCGACCAGGCACAGGATCGGGGCCTTCACCTTGTCGACGCGCTGCTGCACCGCGAGATATTCGAGAATGCGCTCCTTGACCCGGTCGAGCCCGTAATGATCCTGATCCAGCACCTTCTCGGCCTTGACCAGATCCTTGCTGATCTTGGTCTTCTTTTTCCACGGCAGGCCGACCATCGCTTCGATGTAACTGCGAATCACCGTCGCCTCGGCGGACATCGGCGACATCATGCGCAGCTTCTTCAGTTCACCGAGCGCCTTGGCCTCGGCTTCCTTGGACATGCTCGCCGCCCGGATGCGCTTCTCCAGTTCCTCGAGTTCGGCGCCTTCCTCGATATCGCCAAGTTCCTTCTGGATCGCCTTGACCTGCTCGTTCAGGTAATACTCGCGCTGGCTCTTCTCCATCTGTCGCTTGACGCGGCCCCGGATGCGCTTTTCCACCTGCAGGATGTCGAGTTCGCCTTCGAGCAGGCCGAGCAGATGCTCGAGCCGCTTGTCGACGGCGATCATTTCCAGCACTTCCTGCTTCTGCTCGAGTTTCAGCGGCAGGTGCGCGACGATGGTATCGGCGAGGCGCCCGCCTTCGTCGATGCCCGACAGCGAAGTGAGGATTTCGGGCGGTATCTTCTTGTTCAGCTTGACGTATTGGTCGAACTGGGTCAGCAGGGCGCGGCGCATGGCCTCGACCTCGACCTGCTCCTCGCCCTCGGTGCCGAGAACCTCCGCACGCGCGGACAGATACGCGCCGGTGTCGGACACCTCCAGCACGCGCGCGCGCTGATTGCCCTCGACCAGCACCTTCACGGTACCGTCGGGAAGTTTCAGCATCTGCAGCACGGTGGCGACGGTGCCCGTCCCGTACAGGTCCTCCGGCGTGGGGTCATCCTGGGCGGCAGTCTTCTGGGCAATCAGCAGAATGCTCTTGCCGGATTCCATCGAAGTCTCCAGCGCCTTGATGGACTTGGGGCGCCCCACGAACAGCGGGATCACCATGTGAGGGAACACCACCACGTCCCGAAGCGGCAACAATGGCAGGTCGATCTGTTCCGTGGGGGTCTGGGTGCTCATTTTGGCTTCCTGATGGGGATTGGGAAAAAGACGCACGCGCTATCGCCGCGTTCGTGGGTAGATGGGGTGGAACAGTTGGAATTCAAGGGCGCCCGGAGGTTCCCCGGTCCCTTCATGAAAGACGGCATCCCATGGCGAATCCCCCACCGGTTACGGGGATTCGCATGACGCCAAAGGCCCGCCCGCGCGCCCATTTGAAGAACGGGGCCGCGGGGCACGGGGTGTGGCTCAGGCTCCGGCAGCCAGGGGCTGGTCGTCCTGGTCGGAGTAGATCAACAGCGGCTTGCCCTCGCCCGCGATCAGGCTGTTGTCCACCACGACCTTGCTGACGCCTTTCAGGGTCGGCAGGTCATACATGGTGTCGAGCAGCGCGTGCTCGATGATGGAACGCAGGCCGCGCGCACCGGTACGGCGCGCCAGCGCGCGGCGGGCGATGGCGGCCAGCGCGTCGTCGCGGAATTCCAGTTCGACGCCTTCCATCTTGAACAACTTGGCGAACTGCTTGGTCAGCGCGTTCTTGGGTTCGGTGAGTATCTGCACCAGCGCCGCTTCGTCGAGCTCGTCGAGCGTGGCAACGACGGGCAGACGGCCGACGAATTCGGGAATCAGGCCGTATTTGATGAGGTCTTCCGGTTCCACCTGCTGAAGCAGTTCGGCATCGCGACGGGTTTCGTCGACCTTCCGCACCTGCGCGCCGAAGCCGATGCCGCCTTTCTCGGTGCGGCTGCGGATGACCTTCTCCAGGCCACTGAAGGCGCCGCCGCAAATGAACAGGATGTTGCTGGTGTCGACCTGGACGAACTCCTGATTCGGATGCTTGCGCCCCCCCTGCGGCGGCACCGCGGCCGTGGTGCCCTCGATCAGCTTGAGCAGGGCCTGCTGCACGCCTTCGCCGGAAACGTCGCGGGTAATCGACGGGTTGTCCGACTTGCGCGAGATCTTGTCGATCTCGTCGATGTAGACGATGCCCTGCTTCGCCTTGTCGACATCGTAGTCGCACTTCTGCAGAAGCTTCTGGATGATGTTCTCGACGTCCTCGCCGACGTAGCCCGCCTCGGTCAGCGCGGTGGCGTCGGCAATGACGAAGGGCACGTTGAGCAGCCGCGCCAGGGTCTGTGCGAGCAAGGTCTTGCCCGACCCGGTCGGGCCGATCAGCAGGATGTTGCTCTTCGCCAGTTCGACGTCGCCGCCGGTACCGGCGCTGCTGCGCAGGCGCTTGTAGTGGTTGTACACGGCGACGGCCAGGGCTTTCTTCGCCGCCCCCTGGCCGATCACGTACTGATCGAGAATGCCGCGAATCTCGTGCGGAGTCGGCAGGTCGGACCCCCCCTTCTGGCTGTCGGCCTGCTGGATTTCCTCGCGAATGATGTCGTTGCACAGCTCGACGCATTCGTCGCAGATGAATACCGACGGCCCGGCAATCAGCTTGCGGACTTCATGCTGGCTCTTGCCACAGAAAGAGCAATAGAGGAGTTTGTCGCCAGAGCCTTTGTCTGCCATGCCAGTTCCTTGCTTAGTTGCCTGCTGCCTCGTTGCGGCTGGTCAGCACCTTGTCGACCAGCCCGTAATCCACCGATTCCTCCGCGCTCATGAAGTTGTCGCGGTCGGTATCGCGCTCGATGGCTTCCATGCTCTGGCCGGTATGCTTGGCGAGCATGCCATTGAGGCGCTCCTTCAGGTAAAGGATTTCCTTGGCGTGAATGGCGATGTCCGAGGCCTGGCCCTGGAAACCGCCGAGCGGCTGATGGATCATCAGCCGCGAGTTGGGCAGGCAGAAGCGCTTGCCCTTCGCCCCCGCCGTCAGCAGGAACGCGCCCATGCTCGCGGCCTGGCCGATGCACAGGGTCGACACGTCCGGCTTGATGAACTGCATGGTGTCGTAGATCGCGAGGCCCGCGGACACCGAGCCGCCTGGCGAGTTGATGTAGAAATAGATGTCCTTGTCGGGGTTTTCCGACTCGAGGAACAGCATCTGCGCCACCACCAGGTTGGCCGTGGCGTCGTTCACCGGGCCGACGAGAAAAATCACCCGCTCCTTGAGCAGGCGCGAGTAGATGTCGTAGGCGCGCTCGCCCCGACCACTCTGCTCGACCACCATCGGCACCAGCCCCAGACCGCGGGGCCCGGTGAATTCACTTTCCAGATCGATGCGCATCAGGCACGTCCCATCAATTCGTCAAAGGAGGTTGTCACGTCTTCCACTTGAGCCTGACCTGTGACCCATCCTACCACATTCTCCTCCAGCGCCAGGGTCTCGATTTCCTGCATGCGCTCGCGGCTTTGCATGTACCACTGCACGAACTCCGCGGGCTCCTCGTAGCTCTGCGCCTGCTCTTCGACCAGCGCACGCAGATGTTCCGGTTGCGGCGCCAGCGCGTTCTGCTGCACGATCTCGGCAAGAATCAGGCCCAGGCGCACGCGCCGTTCCGCCTGTCCGGTGAACATGTCGGCCGCAAGCTTCACCGTCTGCACCCCGCGCTGCTGCATGTCGGCTTCGGTCATTTTCATGAGCCGCTCCGCCTCCATCGCAACCAGGCCCTTCGGCACGTCGAGGGTGCTGTTGCCGAGCAGGAGCTCCATCGCCTGCTCCTTCAGTTTCGCCTTGATGCGGCGATTCGCTTCGCGCTCGAGGTTGGCCTTCACCTCGGCCCGAAGCTTGTCCAGGTCGCCGTCCTCGATGCCGAGCATGCCGGCGAATTCGGCGTCCAATGGCGGAAGCAGCGGCGCCTGCACGTCGTGTACGTGGATGTCGAAGCGCGCGGTCTTGCCGGCCAGTTCGGACGCCGCATAGTCGGCGGGAAACGTGACGTCGAAAGCCTTGTCTTCACCGGCCCGCACCCCGACCAGGTTGTGCTCGAAATCCTTCAGCAGGCGTCCTTCGCCGATGACTGCGGCAAAGCGCTCGGCCTTGCCGCCCTCGAAAGGCACGCCATCGACCGTGCCCTCGAAGTCGAGGCGCACCAGGTCACCCTCCGCCGCCGCACGGTCGGCCGGCTCGAAGGTCTGGCGCTGCTTGCGCAGGATTTCGAGCGTCTTCGCCACGTCGGCCTCGCCCACCTCGATCACCGGCCGGCTCAGCCGGCCTTCGGCCAGTGCCCCGATCGTGACTTCCGGGTAGACCTCGAAGCTCGCGCTGAAGGTCATCGCCACGCCCGCGTCGGAAGGCTTGGCCTCGAACTGCGGGTAGCCGGCGACCTTGAGCTGGTGCACCTGGACCGCCTCGCCAAAGCGCGCCCGCAGGGTCTCGCCCAGGACGTCCTGGCGCACGCCGGCACCATGCAGACGCGCCACCGCGGAAAGCGGTGCCTTGCCCGGACGGAAGCCGTCCATCTTGACATTGCGCGCGAGCCGCTTGAGCCGGCTTTGCACTTCGGCCTCCAGCTGATCCATCGGTACGCTGATATCGAGGCGGCGGCCCAGGCCTTCGAGAATTTCGAGATTTGCTTGCATCGGAGGATTTCCTGACTCAAATTGAAATGAGGTGAGAAGCGGACAGCTTCAAGTTGCTGGTGCGAAAGGGGGGACTCGAACCCCCACGCCTTGCGGCGCTGGAACCTAAATCCAGTGCGTCTACCAATTCCGCCACTCTCGCGGCGTGACCGCAAAACCGTCAACTAATTAGTGTAATATAATCAAAGTGATGCTGTCACCCAAGCGGACCGGGCATCCAGCCTAAGTCTTTATTCCCATTCCGTTTTTTGTTGTCGGTGCCAGTCGATCATTACGAAAATTTCCCTGTTGCATCCTGGCTGTTGCCGGCCCGGCTGCGGCGACCGGTGGAGGCGATCTATCGCTTTGCGCGCAGCGCGGATGACATCGCCGACGAGGGAAACGCGCCGCCCGCCGAGCGCCTGGCCGGGCTCGCCGCCTACCATGCCGCGCTCGACCGCATCGAGGGGGGCGAGACGCCCGACGATGCCGTGTTCGGTCCGCTGGCGACGGCGATCCGCGATCATGCCATTCCCCTCGCCCCCCTGCGCGACTTGCTGTCCGCCTTTGCGCAGGACGTGGAAAAGACCCGCTACGCGCATTTCGGCGAACTCATGGACTACTGCCGCCGCTCCGCCAACCCGGTGGGACGCCTGATGCTGCATCTGTACGGCGACCGCGATCCACGCCACCTGGCGTATTCCGACGCGATCTGCAGCAGCCTGCAACTGATCAATTTCCTGCAGGACATCGCGGTCGATTGCGGAAAGGGCCGCATTTACCTGCCGCAGGACGAAATGGCGGCGCATCGCGTGAGCGAGGCCCAGATCGCTGCCGGCGACGCGGGTGGCCTGTGGCATGTGCTGATGCGCCGCCAGGTCGCGCGCGCACGCCGACTGCTGCAGGCCGGGGCGCCGCTCGGGCGGGCGCTGAAAGGACGCATCGGACTGGAGTTGCGGGTGACGATCCGCGGCGGCGAGACCATCCTCGGAAAACTCCATGTCGACCCCGCATGCGTGTTCGGCAACCGCCCGGTGCTGACGCGCACGGACTGGGCTTTCATGCTGGCGCGGGCCCTCGTCTGAACATGGACGTGCACCGCTACTGCCAGGAACGCGCCGCCGCCAGCGGCTCGAGTTTCTATTACAGCTTCGTCTTCCTGCCCCCCGAAACCCGGCGCGCGATCACCGCGTTCTACGCCCTGTGCCGCGAACTCGACGACGTCGTCGACGAATGCAGCGATGGCGCGGTGGCAACGGCGAAGCTCGACTGGTGGCGCGAGGAAATCGGCCGCTTCGCGGCGGGGACACCGCAACATCCGGCAACCCGGGCGTTGCACGCGACGCAGGCCGGAGGACACATTCCGGCCGCACTGTTGCTGGAGATCGTCGATGGCATGGCGATGGACCTGGGTCATGTGCGCTATCCCGATTTCAGATCGCTGCGCCTGTACTGCCATCGCGTCGCCGGCGTGGTCGGCGAGGTCGCCGCGGGAATCTTCGACGGCCCACGCGGCGCGCACGACCGTGCGCTGCGCCGCTACGCCCACGAACTGGGCCTGGCGTTCCAGCTCACCAACATCATCCGCGATGTCGGCGAGGACGCACGGCGCGGCCGCATCTACCTGCCGCAGGACGAACTGGCACACTTCGGCGCCGCCGAGGAGGACCTGCTCGACGCGCGGGAATCGCCCGCCTTCGCGGCCCTGATGCAGTTCCAGTACGAGCGCGCGATCGCGCATTACGACACCGCCCTCGCCCTCCTGCCCGCCACGGCGAAGCGCGCGCAGCGTCCCGGCCTGGTGATGGCCGCAATCTATCGCACGCTGCTCGAGGAAATCCGCCGCGACGGCTTTCCCGTGCTGCGCGGGCGCCTCGCGCTCACACCGCTGCGCAAGCTGTGGCTGGCGGCGCGTACCTGGGTGGCGCCGTGAACCCGCGCGTCGCCGTGGTCGGTGGCGGCTGGGCCGGCTGCGCCGCCGCGCTGACGCTCGCCGAAGCCGGCGTCGCGGTGACGCTCTACGAGGCGGCGGGCGCGCTCGGTGGCCGGGCCCGCGCGGTGGAACTCGAAGGCGAAACGCTGGACAACGGCCAGCACGTCCTCCTTGGCGCCTACGCGCAGACGCTCGCGCTGATCCAGCGCCTGCATCCGGCGAGCGACGTTTTGTGGCGCCTCCCCCTGGCGCTGGAGCAGCCATCGGAATTCCGCCTGGCGTGCCCGCATCTGCCCGCACCCTGGCACCTCGCGGCCGGACTCCTCGGCGCGCGTGGCCTGGGCTGGACGGACAAGCTGGCAGCGGCGCGCTGGATCGGCGCCCGGCTCCGCAGAGGTGCGCATCACGGCGGGGGGAGCGTTGCCGAGCTGACCCGCGATCAACCTGAGCCGGTCAATCGGCTGCTGTGGCATGCGTTGTGCGTTTCCGCGCTCAACACGCCGCCGCGACAGGCCAGCGCGGAGGTGTTCGTCAACGTGCTGCGCGCCGCGTTCGGCGGGCGCCGGGCCGACAGCGACCTGCTGCTGGCGCGGCGCGATCTGGGCACGCTGCTGCCGGTTCCGGCCGCGGCCCGCATCGTCGAGCACGGAGGCACGGTGCGCCACTCATGCCGTGTGAGCGCGCTCGACGTGAACGGCGCGGAGGTCCGCGTCGTCACGCGCGACGATGCGGCGACATACAGCCACATCGTGCTGGCGGTCGCACCGCAGCACGTATCCGGCCTGCTGCCGCGCACCGCGCCGTTCGCCGCGCTCGCCGGTGCGCTGGACGGCTATCGCTACCAGCCCATCGCCACGCTGTACCTGCAATTCGATCCGGCGCTGCGGCTGGCGCGGCCTCTCTACGCGCTCGACGACGGCCCGGCGCAGTTCGTGTTCGACCGGGGCCAGAGCCACGACCAGCCCGGCCTGCTCGCGCTCGTCGTCAGCACGGCCGCCGATCTGCCCGCGGACTGGACGGTGCGGGCGGAGCACCAGCTGCGCGCCATCGGCGCCACCGGCCCGCCCCGCTGGCGCCGTCGCATCGTCGAAAAACAGGCCACCTACGCATGCGTGCCCGGGCTCCTCCGGCCCGCCAACCGCACCGCGCATGCCCGGGTATTTCTCGCCGGCGACTACACGGAAGGACCGTATCCCGCCACGCTCGAAAGCGCGACACTAAGCGGAGTACAATCGGCCGCCGCATTGCTCGAATCGCTATGAAAGACTATCAAGCCCGTCCCGACCTGCTCGCAGGCCGCGTTGTTCTCGTCGCCGGCGCCAGTTCCGGCCTCGGCCGCGCGGCCAGTCTCGCCTACGCGCGCCACGGCGCGACGGTCGCGCTGCTGGCGCGCAACGAGGCGCGGCTCGAAGCCGTCTATGACGAGATCGTCGCCGCCGGCGGGCCCGAGCCGGCGATGTTCCCCTTCGATCTCGCCGCCGCCGACGACCACGGCCTGGAGACGCTTGCCGGCACCATCGCCCACCATCTGGGGCGGCTCGACGGCGTGCTCTACAGCGCGCACCGGTTCTTCAACCTGACGCCGCTCGCCCTGCAGACGCTGGAGCAATGGCAATCCCTGATGCGGGTGAACCTCATCGCGCCCTTCGCGTTGACCCGCGCCTGCCTGCCGCTGCTGCGCCTGGCCCCGGATGCGTCGGTCATCCTCACCGGCGAGTCGCACGGCCACAGACCTGCCGCGTACTGGGGCGGCTATGCCGTGGCCAAGGCCGCGCTCGAGGTGCTCACGCACATCTGGAGCGAAGAGCTCGCCGACACCGCCACGCTGCGCATCAACACCCTGATTCCCGGGCCGGTGGCCACGCCGCTGCGCGCACGCACCCACCCTGGACACACGCCCGACGCCCTGCCCAGCCCCGACGCGCTGATGCCCTGGTATCTCCATCTCATGGGGCCCGACAGCATGACCGTACGCGGGCAGGTCATCGAGTGCGCACCCTGACGCATCGATGAAACTGGGGCGCTACGAGATTCTGGAAGAGCTCGGCCAGGGCGCCATGGGCCGCGTGTATCGCGCGCGCGATCCGCTGATCGACCGTTCCGTGGCGATCAAGACGATACCGATCGAGGCGTTGCAGCGCGAAGGCCGCGGCGTCGAGGCGCGCTTCCTGCGCGAGGCGCAGAGCGCGGGGCGCCTGTCGCATCCCAACATCGTCACCATTTACGACGTGGGCGAAGCCGACGGCTCCGCCTACATCGCCATGGAGTTCCTCACCGGCACGACCCTGCGCGAGGTGATGGACAAGGGACCGATGCCGCTCGACCTCGCGCTGGAAACCGCGCAGCAGATGACCGATGCGCTCGCCTTCGCGCATGCCCACGGCGTCATTCATCGCGACGTCAAACCCGCCAACGTGATGATCAGCGGCAGCCAGGGCCGCATCAAGCTGACCGATTTCGGCATCGCCCATCTCGCCAACAGCGACCATACGCAGGCCGGCGAGATGATCGGCTCCCCGCGCTACATGTCACCGGAGCAGGCGCTGGGCCGTGAACTCGATGGCCGCTCGGACATGTTCTCACTCGGTGCGGTACTGTACGAAATGCTGACCGGGCACTACGCCTTCGACGGCGACAACCTGCCGATGATCGTCTATCGTGTGATTCACGACACGCCGGCCGCCGCCGCATCGCTGCGTCCGAACCTGCCTCCGGCACTGTGCCAGCTGCTCGACCGCCTGCTGAGCAAGGATCCGGCCACGCGTCCCGACGCGCCGGCCACGTCGGAGATGCTCGCCGCGCTGCGCGCCGGAGCGCCGTCCACCGCTCCGGCGTCACGCCGCTCCTTCAAGCCGCTCGCCGTTTTCGCGGTACTCGGCCTGTTCATCACGGCGACGGCCATCGTGCTGTTGCGACCCGCACCCGTCGAGCCGCCGCCAATGCCCGCCCCCGTTCCGGTGCCTGCGCCCGATGGCGCGCAAAATCCGCCACCCCTGGCCGGAGATGAATCCCCCACCGCGGGCGAGCACGAACCCGCCCCCGCGGTGCCGGCACCGATCGAGCCGCCGCCGGCACCCGCCAGGGCGGCGCCTCCCGCCACCGACGCGTATCTCGCCGGCCTCGACAAGAAGGCCGTCGAGTTGCGCATCCGCCGCACCGAGTTGCTGCTCGAATACACCGACCAGCACCCCGACGTCGCGCAGATCGATCGCCAGCTCGAACAATTGCGCGATGAGCGGCAGCGCCATCTACAGCAGCTGCGGCGCCGGGCGGCGCCGTGAATCGCCCTGGAAACCGCAACGGGACGCGCGCAGGAGCATGAGGCGACCGCCCGCGCGGTTTCCAGCACGCCATCCGCACATGCGGCGCCGGCGCCACGCCCTGCTGCCACGGCGGGGACGCGATGCACACTCACGCTACTTCTGTTCGCGGGTTTCCGCCTCGATGCGATCGAGTTCGGTGTCCAGATCGGCTTCCGACATCGGCGAATAATCCGATTCGGGCGCGGGTTTGTTGCGGGTGATCATCTGCGCAACGACGATGCCGAGCTCGTACAGGATCCACAACGGCACGGCGAGCATGAACTGCGACACCACGTCGGGCGGGGTGAAGATCGCGCCAATGACGAAGGCGCCGACGATCACGTAGGGGCGGATGTCGCGCAGCTTGGCGACCGAGACCATCCCCATCTTCACCAGCAGCACGACTGCCACGGGCACTTCGAAGGTGATGCCGAACGCCATGAACAGGGTCAGGACGAAATCGAGATATTTGCCGATATCGGTCATCACCGCCACGCCTTCGGGCGCGACGCCGACGATGAAGCCGAATACCACGGGGAACACGAGGAAATAGGCGAACGCCATGCCGGTGAGAAACAGCAGCACGCTCGCCAGCACGAGCGGCACGCCGATACGTTTCTCGTGCTGGTAGAGGCCGGGGGCGACGAAAGCCCACACCTGGTAGAACACCCAAGGCAGGGCCAGCAGGAACGCGGCCATGAGGGTGACCTTGACCGGGACGAAAAACGGCGTGGTCACCTCCGTGGCGATCATCTGTCCGCCCTGCGGCAGCGCCGCCAGCATCGGTTTCGCCAGCAGCGCGTAGAGATCCTGTGCCCAGGGAAACAGTGCGATGAACAGGACCACGACGGCAATCATGGCACGCAGCAGCCGATCGCGCATCTCGACGAGATGCGATATGAACGTCTCTTCGGCTTCGCTCATGCTGATTTCTCGCCGGCCGCGCCGTCCGCGACCTCGGCCGTCGCCGGTTCGTCGAGCGGCAGGCTCTGCTGTGTCTGTTCTTCCGTCAGCTGCTCCATTGCCGGCGCGGTGACGGGCCGCTCGCCTTCGGTCGCACCCATCGCCTCGACGACCCGGGTGACGGTGTCCGCCTCCTTGCGCAGATAATCGTCGACCACCGTGGCCTGCTGCTCGACGTCGGAAACCGCCGACTCGACCGAGGATTTGAGCGTCTCCCCGGCACGGCGCAGTTCGTCGAGTTCCATCTCGTGACTGATGTCGGACTTCACCGACGCCACGTAGCGCTGCATGCGCCCATACAGGTGCCCGGCGGTACGCGCCACGCGCGGCAGCCGCTCGGGGCCGATGACGACCAGCGCGACGACGCCGATGACGAGAAGTTCGGTAAAGCCGATATCAAACATAAGGTGAGGTGCGAGGCGCGAGGCCGTGGCCCAGGGTCACCCCCTCACGCCTCGCCGATCGTTCAGGAGTGCTGCTTGTCCTTCACTTCGGCGTCGATGGTGTGACCGCCCGGCTCGCCTTCGGCGATCTTCGGCGCGTCTTCCTTCATGCCTTCCTTGAAGCCCTTGACCGCGCCGCCGAGGTCGCTGCCGATATTGCGCAGTTTCTTGGTACCGAAAATCAGCAGTACCACCAGCAGAACGATCAGCCAATGCCAGATGCTCAAGCTACCCATGAAATGTCTCCTTGTCGATTAAGTGCGGCGCACGGGATCGCCGCCGCCGAATACGTGAACGTGCAGATGGAACACCTCCTGGCCGCCGCCACGGCCGGTGTTGACGAGCGTCTTGAAACCGGTGTCGAGCCCCTGCTCCCGCGCCAGGCGCGGTGCCAGCAAAAGCATGCGCCCGAGCAGCGCCTGGTGTTCCGGGGTGCAGTCGGCCAGCGATGCGACGTGCGTCTTCGGAATGATCAGGCAATGCACGCGCGCAAACGGGTGGATGTCATGGAACGCCAGCACTTCTTCATCTTCGTACACCTTGTCCGCCGGGAGTTCACCCGCGACGATCTTGCAGAAAATACAGTCACTCATGTCGGTTCGCCTTCTCGACCAGCCCGGACAGGCCCTCGCGGCGCGCCAGTTCGTTCAGCACGTCGGCCGGTTTCAGCCCATTGTGCGCCAGCAGCACCAGAGTATGAAACCACAGATCGGCGATTTCGTAGATGATCTTTTCGGCTTGGCCGTCCTTGGCCGCCATCACCGTCTCGGTCGCCTCCTCGCCGATTTTCTTCAGAATGGCGTCGGTCCCCCCGGCGTAGAGCTTCGCCACGTAGGAACCGTCGGGCGACGCCTGCTTGCGCGCTTCCAGCGTTGCGGCGAGCCGTTCGAGAATGTCGCTCATCCGTAGATCTCGCCGGGCGTCTTGAGCACCGGTTCGACGGCCACCCAGCGATCGTCTTCCAATGTCCGGAAGAAACACGAACGGCGCCCGGTATGGCAGGCGATGCCGCCGACCTGTTCGATTTTCAGGAGTATCACGTCATTGTCGCAATCGGTGCGGATTTCGCGCACGTTCTGCACATGGCCGGATTCCTCGCCCTTGCGCCACAGGCGATTGCGCGAGCGCGAGAAATAGACTCCGCGCCGCGTGCGCGCGGTTTCCTCCAGCGCCTCGCGGTTCATCCATGCCACCATGAGGATCTCGCCACTGGCGGCGTCCTGCGCGATCGCCGGCACGAGCCCGCTGGCGTCCCACTTGATGGCGTCGAGCCAGTCCGTGCTCATGTCCCGTCCAGTTCCGGAAGACCGCAGCGGCGCACGGCAGGGTGCGGCGGACGAGGCGACCGCCGTTCTTCGCGGGGCCTCACAGGCGTACCTCGATGCCGTGTTGCCGCATGTATTCCTTGGCTTCGCGGATCCCGTACTCGCCGAAGTGGAAGATGCTCGCCGCCAGCACCGCATCGGCGTGGCCTTCCTTGATGCCGTCGACCAGGTGCTGCAGGCTGCCGACGCCGCCACTGGCGATGACCGGAATGCCGACCGCATCGCAAATCGCGCGCGTGAGCGCGAGGTCGAAGCCGTTCCTGGTGCCGTCACGGTCCATCGAGGTCACCAGCAGTTCGCCGGCCCCCAGGCTTTCCACATTCTTCGCCCATTCGACGGCGTCCAGCCCGCTGGCCTTGCGCCCGCCGTGGGTGAATACCTCCCAGTGATCGCCGACGCGCTTGGCATCGATCGCGACGACGATGCACTGACTGCCATGGCGGTCGGCGGCGTCCTTGACCAGCTGCGGATTCAGTACCGCCGAGGTGTTGATGCCGACCTTGTCGGCGCCGGCGTCGAGCAGGCGCTGCACGTCGCCCACCCTGCGCACGCCACCGCCCACGGTCAGCGGAATGAACACTTCGGCCGCGACCGCTTCGATGACGTGCAGGATGAGGTCGCGCTCGTCGCTCGATGCGGTGATGTCGAGAAAGGTCAGCTCGTCGGCACCCGCTTCGTTGTAGCGGCGCGCAATCTCGATCGGATCGCCGGCGTCCTTCAGTTCGACGAAGTTGACGCCCTTGACCACACGGCCATGGGTGACGTCGAGGCAGGGAATGATGCGCTTGGCGAGCATGACTAGACCCCGAACACGCCGCCCGCCAGTTCGTCGGCGAGCGTCTGCGCCGCGGCGAAATCGAGTGTGCCCTGATAGATGGCGCGACCGGTGATGGCGCCGATGATGCCCTCCCGGGCGACCGCCGACAGCGCGCGCACGTCGTCCAGGTTGGTGACCCCGCCGCTGGCGATGACCGGAATCGACAGCGCCTGCGCGAGGCGCTGGGTGGCTTCGACGTTGACGCCGGTCAGCATGCCGTCGCGGCCGATGTCCGTGTAGATGACGGCTTCGACGCCGTAGTCCTCGAAGCGCTTCGCCAGGTCGACGACGTCGTGTCCGGTGAGCTTGGACCAGCCTTCCACGGCGACCTTGCCGTCCCTGGCATCGAGCCCGACCATCACGTGTCCGGGGAAGGCGTCGCAGGCCTCGTGCAGGAAGCCGGGATTCTTCACCGCGGCGGTGCCGATGATGACGTAGCGCACGCCCTCGTCGAGATAGCGCTCGATGGTGGCGAGATCGCGTATGCCGCCGCCGAGCTGCACGGGCATTTCGTCCCCCACCGCGTCGACGATGGCGCGGATGGCGGTGCCGTTGACCGGCTTGCCGGCGAACGCGCCGTTGAGGTCGACCAGGTGCAGGCGCCGGGCGCCCTGTGCCTGCCAGTGGCGCGCGGTTGCCGCCGGGTCATCGGAAAATACCGTGGCCTTCTCCATTTCGCCCTGTTCCAGGCGCACGCAGTGGCCGTCTTTGAGGTCGATTGCGGGGATGATCAGCATGGTCGTACGAATGCGGGATTAGGCGCAGGCTGCGCCGGACAGGTCGCGAACGGAAGCCGGCTCACCCGGACGCCAGGTTGCAAAATTGCCCAGCAGCGCCAACCCGGCGTCCTGGCTCTTTTCGGGGTGGAACTGCACGGCGAAGATGTTCTCCGACGCCACGGCGCAGGTGAACGGAAACGGGTAATGCGTGAAACCGGCGATCACGTCCGGCGCACTCGGCTGCACGAAGTAGCTGTGCACGAAATAGAAACGCGCGCCCTCCTCGATGCCCGCCCACAGCGGATGCGGCAGCGCCTGGTGCACGGTGTTCCAGCCCATGTGCGGCACCTTGAGCCTGGTGCCGGCGACCTCGTGCATCGCTTCACGCGGAAAATGCTGCACGGTCCCGGGCAGGATGCCCAGGCACGCGGTATCGCCCTCCTCGCTGTGTTCGAACAGCACCTGCATGCCCATGCAGATTCCGAGGAAAGGCTTGTTGCGGGCGGCCTCGACGATGGCGCCGCGCAGGCCGCGCACGCCGATTTCACGCATGCAGTCGGGTGCGGCGCCCTGCCCTGGAAACACCACGCGGCCGGCTTGCGCGATCACCTGCGGATCGGCCGTCACCACGACGCGCGCCGACGGCGCGACGTGCTCGATGGCCTTGGACACGGAGCGCAGGTTGCCCATGCCGTAATCGATGACCGCAATGTCGGCCTTCACAGGGCGCCCTTGGTGGACGGCAACGCGTCGCCCATGCGCGGATCGGCTTCCACCGCCATGCGCAGGGCGCGGCCGAAGGCCTTGAAGATGGTTTCGGCCTGATGGTGCGCATTGATGCCGCGCAGGTTGTCGATGTGCAGCGTAACGCCGGCATGGTTGACGAAACCACGAAAGAATTCGAGGAACAGGTCGACGTCGAATTCGCCGATGCGCGCGCGCGTGTAGTCGACGTGGTATTCCAGGCCGGGGCGGCCCGACAGGTCGATCACCACACGCGACAGGGCTTCGTCGAGCGGCACGTAGGCGTGGCCGTAGCGACGGATGCCCTTCTTGTCGCCGAGCGCCTGCGCGAAGGCCTGACCCAGCGTGATGCCGGTGTCTTCGACGGTGTGATGGGCGTCGATGTGCAGATCGCCCTCGGCCCGGATGTCGAGATCGACGAGACCGTGGCGCGCGATCTGGTCGAGCATGTGATCGAGGAAAGGCACGCCGGTGGCGAGCCTGGCCACTCCCGTGCCGTCGAGGTCGAGGCTGACCGAGATGCGGGTTTCGAGGGTGTTGCGGTGGACTTGGGCGGAACGCATGACGTCAAGAATCGAGGCAGTAGGGGAATTCTAGCAGGCCGGCCGCGGTTTCAGCACAATGCCCGCAGCGCGCCGATCAACACGTCGCATTGCGCGTCGGTACCGACGGTGATGCGCAGGAAGGGCGCGATGCGCGCCGGATCGCGGAAATGCCGCACGATGATGCCGCGCTCGCGCAGCGCGGCCGCCAGCGCCGCGCCGCCGTGGGCGGGATGGCGGGCGAAGACGAAGTTGGCGGCGGAGGGCAGCACCTCGAAACCGACGGCCCGCATCGCCGCCACCAGGCGGGTGCGCGTCGCCACCACTTTCCCGCAGATCGATTCGAAATAGGCGTGATCCTCGATCGACGCCAGTGCGCCGGCCTGGGCAAAACGGTCGAGCGGGTAGGAGTTGAAGCTGTCCTTCACCCGGCCCAGCGCCTCGACGAGATGAGGCTGGCCGATCGCGTAGCCGACGCGCAGGCCGGCCAGCGCGTGCGACTTCGACAGCGTGCGGATGACCAGCAGTTGCGGGTGGCGCGCCACCAGGGGCACCGCCGATTCGCCGCCGAAATCGATGTAGGCCTCGTCGATCACCACCACCGAATCCGGATTGCCGGCGAGCAAACGCTCGATGTCGGCCAGCGCCAGGAGACGCCCGGTCGGCGCGTTGGGGTTGGGAAAGATGATGCCGCCATTGGGCGCGAGATAATCGTCGACCCGGATCTCGAACGACGCGCCGAGGGGAATCGCGCGGTGGCCGATCTCGTACAGCCCGCAATACACCGGATAGAAGCTGTAGCTGACGTCCGGAAACAGGATCGGACGCTCGTGCCTCAGAAGGGCCATGAAGGTGTGTGCTAGCACCTCGTCGGAGCCGTTGCCGACGAACACCTGTTCGGGCGCCACGCCGTGGTACGCGGCGATCCCCGCGCGCAGGCGGTCCGAATTGGGATCCGGATAAAGCCGCAGGGTGTCCGCCGCCTCGGCGCGCACCGCCTCGATGACCTTCGGGCTGGGGCCGTAGGGGTTCTCGTTGGTGTTGAGCTTGATCAGGTTCGCCTGCTTCGGCTGCTCACCGGGCACGTAGGGCGTGAGGCCGTGGACCACGGCGCTCCAGTATCGACTCATCGCCGGCTCATCGGTGGGTCAGGCGATATTCCGCGGAGCGCGCGTGCGCCTGCAGGCCCTCGCCACCGGCGAGCGTGGCGGCGATGCGGCCAAGCGTCTGGGCGCCGGCCTGCGACACGTGGATCAGGCTGCTGCGCTTCTGGAAGTCGTACACACCCAGCGGCGAGGAAAAGCGCGCGGTGCGCGAGGTCGGCAGCACGTGGTTGGGCCCCGCGCAGTAGTCGCCGAGCGCTTCGCAGGTGTTGTTGCCCATGAAGATGGCGCCGGCATGGCGCAGCCTGGGCAGCAGTGCCTCGGGGTCGGCCACCGCGAGTTCCAGGTGCTCGGGCGCGATGACGTTGGCGATGGCCGCGGCCTCGTCGAGATCGCGCGTCCTGACGAGCGCGCCGCGGTTGGCGAGCGAGGCGCGGATCACGTCGCGGCGCGGCATTTCGTCGAGCAGCCCGTCGATGGCCACGGCCACGGCGTCCAGGTAGGCCGCGTCCGGGGACAGCAGGATCGATTGCGCCAGTTCGTCGTGCTCGGCCTGCGAGAACAGGTCCATCGCCATCCATTCCGCGGGCGCGCTGCCGTCGGCGATGATGAGGATTTCCGAGGGTCCGGCGATCATGTCGATGCCGACGGTACCGAACACGCGGCGCTTGGCGGCGGCGACGTAGGCGTTGCCGGGACCGACGATCTTGTCGACCTGCGGCACGGTTTCGGTGCCGTAGGCGAGTGCCGCCACCGCCTGCGCGCCGCCGATGGTGAACACGCGGTCGACTCCGGCGATTGCGGCGGCGGCCAGCACCAGCGGATTCCTTTCCCCACCCGGAGTGGGCACGACCATGACGAGTTCGCCCACGCCGGCGACCTTGGCGGGGATCGCGTTCATCAGCACCGACGATGGATACGCCGCCTTGCCGCCGGGCACGTACAGGCCGACGCGGTCGAGCGGCGTGATCTGCTGCCCCAGCACGGTGCCGTCGTCCTCGGTATAGGTCCAGGAGTGCTGCACCTGCCGTTCGTGATAGCGGCGCACGCGCAGCGCCGCGGCCTCCAGCGCCGTGCGCGTCTCCGCGGGCAGGCCGTCGCGCGCCGCCGCCAGCGCCGCGGCGTCGAGTTCGAGGCTGGCGAGCGTGTCGGCCCGCAGGCGGTCGAAGCGCTCAGTATATTCCAGTACCGCGGCGTCGCCCCGCGCCCGCACATCCTGCAGGATGGCGGCGACGGTCTGCTCGATGGCGGCATCGGTGGCATCGTCGAACTGCAGCAGGCGGTCGAGCCGGTCCCGAAAATCAGGGGCGGCGCTGTCGAGGCGGGTAAGCGTCACCACGGCATGTTCCATTTCTCAAGAATGCCTCGGATTGTACCGTTGTTTTACGGCAAGCGCCGCCGCGACGAGCGCTTCCAAGGGGCCGGCCGGAACGGGAAGCCACGGGATTAGACAAAGTCTACTGAATGCCTTATTATCAATATCATGATGGAATATAGCCGCGAAAGCATTTCCGCCTTGTTGCGCAAGCACGGCATCAATCCGACGCACCAGCGGATCGAGATCGCCTATGCGCTGTTTTCCCGCCAGGAGCACCTGTCGGCCGACCAGGTGATGGCGATCGTCAACGCGCGCCACGCGGAGACGTCCAAGGCCACGGTCTACAACACGCTCCGGCTTTTCCTCGAAAAAGGCATGGTGCGCGAACTGGTGGTCGATCCGACGAAGATTTTCTTCGATCCCAACACCACCCCCCACCACCATCTGTACGAGGTGGACACCGGCCGCCTCTCCGACATCCACGCCGACGTGCAGATCACCGGCTTGCCGCCGCTGCCGCCGGGACTGGTGACCGAAGGCGTCGACCTGATCGTGCGCGTTCGCCACGTGAACTGATCCTTCCCCACCCGTCGATGAAGCGGGTTCACGTCGCGAGCACGCTGCTCGACGCCCAGCTCGCCGCCGATGCCCTGGCGAGTGCCGGCATCGCCGCGCGGCTCCTCAATACGCATGCGGTCGGTGCCCTGGGCGAGCTGCCCTTCCTGAACGCCCAGCCCGAAGTCTGGGTCGATGACGACGCGCAGGCCGCACGCGCGTGCGCCGTGCTCGCGGCGATCCAGAATACGCCCGCGTCGGACGAAAAGGCGTGTCCGCACTGCGGCGAGACGAATCCCGGACATTTTCTGAGCTGCTGGCGCTGCGGCGGCAGATTGCCGGCGTGAGCCGGATGGCCGATCCGCACCCCATTCGGGGGTTCGCCGTTCCGGGCTCGAACGCAGCGCGGACCCGGCCGGCGACGGGGAACCGTCGCGGGCGTGCCGCGGTCATCCGGGTTCCGGATCGCGCGCCTCGACGTACAGCTGGTAATGGCGCGTGAAAATGCACTCGAGTTCGTCGATGACTTCGGTGGCGGCAATGCCGTGAACGAGATGGCGCGTCATCTGCGCGGAGGCCTCGTGGAAGATGCGGTTGCGGTCGAGCATGGGATAGGTCTGCATCAGCCGCTGGATCGCCTTGACCACGTTCTCCTGCGCCGGGCGCGGAATCGGCAGCGGTTCCGTGGGCAACGCCTCGGCCACGTCGTGCTGCTCCCGCGAAGCGAGGAATTCCGCGTACTCCAGCAGGGCAGCCCGGCGCCCGGCCGACAGGCCACGGAACAGCGCAAGCAGCCGCCTGCTCTCGCGCATCAGCGCCCGCGCCCCTTGGAGGAACGTTTCATCGGGACGACGCCCACGCCACATTCCTGGAACCGCTCCTCGACGAAGCCGATGAAGGCCTCGAGCAGCTTGCTGCGGAATTTCTCGTTTGCGTAGACCATGGACAGCACGCGCGTCAGGCGCGGCTTGAGGGGTACCGCCGCCAGCGTGCCGAGCTGGATTTCCTTGACGACGGTGGAGGCGGACAGGATCGCCACGCCCAGACCCGCCTCGACCGCGCCCTTGATCGCCTCGGGACTGCCGAGCTCCATCTCGATGCGCAGGTCGTCCGGATCGACGCCGCTGCCCTTGAAGAAGTCATCGACCACTTCACGGGTGCCGGAGCCGTGCTCGCGCGTGACATAAGGGTGATCGGCAATCTCCTTGGCGGTGACGCCGTTGCGCGATGCCATCGCATGATGGGGGGAACAGACCATCACCAGTTCGTCCTCGCAGCACGCCAGCGTGGTGAGGCGGGGGAGATGGGTGGGCGCCTCGACGAGGCCGACGTCCAGGCTGTGGTCGGCCACCTTGGCGGCCACGGTTTCCGAGTTGGCGACGGTAAGGCGCGCCTGCACCTGGGGAAAGCGTTCCTTGAATTCACCGAGGATGCGCGGCAACTGGTACTCGGCGATGGTGGTCGATGCGCCGATCATCAGCGGCCCGGTCACCATGCCGGTCAACTCGCCGACGCGGGCTTCCATCTCGGCGCTCAGGGCGAGGATGCGCTCGGCGTAGCCCATGACCAGATCGCCCGCCACGGTGAGGGCGATCCTGCCGTGACTGCGCTCGAACAGGCGCGTGTTGAAGTGCTCCTCCAGCTGCTTGACCTGGAAGGTCACCGCAGGCTGGGTCATGTACAGGATGTCGGCAGCCTTGGTGAAACTGAGCTGCCTGGCAACGGTGTAGAATACCTGTAATCGGCGGTCGGCCATAAGCCCGCCCTCCCGGGTCAGAAAAGTTTTTTATTCAACCACAAACGCATCCGTGTTGAAAGCACCCCGATCCACGCCTGCCGCTCGGCCACAGCGTCCCGCGGCGTGAATCGCGCCTTCTACACCGTTCTGCTGGCGCAATTTCTTTCCGCCCTGGCAGACAACGCACTGCTGTTCGCCGCGATCGGCCTGCTGCTGTTCTTTGCCGCGCCGGACTGGCATTCGCCGCTGCTGCAGACCGTATTCGTCATCGCCTACATCGTGCTGGCGCCCCTGGTCGGCCCGTTCGCCGACGCGCTGCCCAAGGGGCGCGTGATGCTGATCGCCAACAGCGTCAAGTTCATCGGCACGGCGGTGATGCTGGCCGGACTGCATCCCCTGCTCGCCTACGCCATCGTCGGCATCGGCGCCGCCATGTATTCGCCGGCCAAATACGGCATCCTCACCGAACTGCTGCCGGCGGACCGGCTGGTGGTCGCCAACAGCTGGATGGAGGGCACCACCGTCGCGGCCATCGTGCTCGGGGCGATCATCGGCGGCGTGCTCATCAATCCCGTGCTCGCCGCGCAGACGCTTGCCGCGCTGGGCATGCAGTCGGCGCTCATCGCGCCGAAATTCGCCATCGTCGCCATCGCGGGCCTGTACCTCGCGGCGGCGGTCGCCAACCTGGCGATCCCGCGCCTGCCGATCGACCACGCACTGCCCAGCAAGACGCCCGCGTTCATCCTGCACGACTTCTGGCACAGTTTCACGCTGCTGTGGCGCGATCCGCTCGGCCAGGTTTCGCTCGCCGTCACCACGCTGTTCTGGGGCGTCGGCGCGACGCTGCGCCTGCTCATCATCACCTGGGCCGCGCTCAATCTGAACTTCAGCCTGGACCAGGCCACCCAGCTCACCGCCGCGTCCGCCATCGGCATCGCCGTCGGCGCGGTGGTCGCCGGCAGGTTCGTACGCCTGCAGGGCGCCATCGGCGTACTGCCGGCCGGCATCCTGCTCGGCGTCGTGCCGATCACGCTGATCTGGGTGGAAAGCGTGCTGTCCGCCGCGTTGCTGCTGTTCTTCGGCGGCGCCCTGGCAGGCTATTTCGTGGTACCGATGAATGCGCTGCTGCAGCATCGCGGCCATCTGCTGATGGGGGCCGGGCATTCGATCGCACAGCAGAATTTCAACGAGAACATCAGCATTCTGCTGCTCACCGGCGCCTACGCGATGATGATGCGCGCCGACTGGCACATCCATGCCATCATCTGGGTCTTCGGCCTGTTCATCAGCGTGGTGATGACGGCCATCTGGCTACGCCATCGCAACGACGTCATCCACTGAATCTCAGGACCGATCGCCGCTGCCGGGCTGCTGGGTCTTGACCACGCTCATCGCACCGGCGATCAGCGTGGCCAGATCCGCCATGTTGGAGGGCACGATCAGGGTGTTGCCGGTCCTGGCGATGCCGGAGAAGGCTTCGACGTATTTCTCGGCGACCTTGAGATTGACCGCCTGCATGCCGCCAGGCTTCTCGATCGCCAGCGCGACGCGGGCGATCGCCTCGGCATTGGCGGCGGCAATCGCCTTGATCGCCTCGGCCTCGCCGAGGGCGACGTTGATGGCCGCCTGCTTGTCGCCCTCCGATTGCTGGATCGCCGCCTCGCGCTCGCCGCTGGCAAGGTTGATCTGTTCCTGCATGCGGCCCTCGCTGGACGCGATCAGCGCACGCTTCTCGCGCTCGGCGGTGATCTGCCGCTGCATGGCGACGAGGATTTCCTTCGGCGGAGTGAGGTCCTTGATCTCGTAGCGCAGCACCTTGACACCCCAGTTGGTCGAGGCCTCGTTCAGCGCCATGACCACGCCGCGGTTGATTTCATCGCGCTCCTCGAAAGTGCGATCGAGCTCCATGCGGCCGATCAGGGAGCGCAGGGTAGTCTGCGCCAGCTGGGTGATCGCCGCGAGGTAGTCGCTCGATCCATAGGAGGCCATTTTCGGGTCGGTCACCTGGAAGTACAGCACGCCATCCACCGCAAGCTGCGTGTTGTCGCGGGTGATGCAGACCTGGCTCGGCACGTCGAGCGGAACCTCCTTGAGCGAATGCCTGTAGGCGACATTGTCGATGAAGGGGATCACCAGGTTCAGCCCCGGCGCAAGGACGGCGTGGAACCTGCCGAGCCGTTCGACCACCCAGGCACTCTGCTGCGGCACCACGCGCACCCCCTTGGCGACGACGATGGCGATGACGACAAGCAGGAACAGCGCGACGACATCCATGTTTCTTCCTTTCCCGTCAGTTTCCCAATATCAGCACGTTGCCGCGCACGGCGCGGATCAGCAGCGGACGGGCGGCGTCGACCGCCGCCGACTCAGCCTCGGCGTCCCACAGGGCGCCGCGATACCTGACCTGTCCGCGCCCAGCCCGCCACGACTCCACCTGCACCACCTGGCCGATGTCCATCGTCTGGAGATTGCGCTCGGGATCGCCGGTGTCACGCTTCCACCTGTTCAACACGAGCTTGCCGAGCACCGCGACCGCTCCGGCCGCCAGCAGTTGCAGCGGAAAGCCCGCGCCCAGCCACGCGGCGACGCCCGCCGCTCCGGCGGCGAGGCCATACACGAGCAGATAGAAGGTGCCACTGGCGAGTTCGAGGCCCACCAGCACCGCTGCGAGAATCCACCACCAGATATGCGCCTGCATCCTACCTCCTCAATATGAGCGGCCGGTTGTCCAGTTCGTCCGGATTGTGGGCCGGCGGCGGGCAATACCGGACGAGCAGCGCATCCACCGCTGCGATGCCGGCGAGCGCGCCGCGTGCGAAATTCCCTTCGCGAAACATCGTCTCCATCGTCCGCGCAACGTCCTCCCATGCCCCGGCCGGGACGCGCGCGGCGATGCCGCGGTCGGCGACGATCTCGATGTCGCGGTCGGCAAGCAGCAGATAGATCAGCACGCCGCTGTTGGCCTCGGTATCCCACACGCGCAGGCCGGAAAACACCTCGATCGCGCGTGCGCGACCGCCGATGCCGCGCCACGCCGGACCGACCGGCAGGCTGTTCTCGATGACGAAGCGGATCTCGCCGCCGTGGCGCCGCTCCGAGGCGCGGATCGCTGCCTCGATGGCGTCGAGCGTCGCGCGTGGAAACGCGCGCTTCCACGCCCATGGCGGGGTGAAGAGCTGGCGCAGCACGCGCTTGGTCCTCACCATCGCCCCGACGCGCCTCCGCCGCCGAAGCCGCCCCCGCCGCCGCCCCAGGAGCCACCGCCGCCCCACGAGCCGCCCCCGCTCGACCAGCCGCCGCCGTGCCGGAATCCGCCGGCGACACCGGCGAACACGAATACGACGACGAGGAACAGCAGCGGCGTCAGCCCGAGCAGCAGGGCGCCGGCCACACCGCTGCCGAGCGCGGCCAGTCCGCTGGCGGCCGGCCTGCTCATCAGCAGGGAGAGCGCCCAGCCCGCCACCAGCCCGCCGCCGACGAGCAGCATGAAGCGGCCCTCGTCGGGGCCGGAGCCCGGTGCGGCCGGCGCCGGCAGCGCCTCGCCCTCGATCAGGCGCATGAGCTGGGTGACGCCTGCGTCGATGCCCCCGGCATAATCATCGTTGCGGAAGTGCGGCACGATGACCTCGGCGATCACGCGCTTCGCCACCGCGTCGGGAATCGCGCCTTCCAGGCCATAGCCGACTTCCAGGCGCAAGGTCCGATCGTTCTTCGCCATGATGAGGATCACGCCGTCGTCGATGCGGGCGCGGCCCACCTTCCACGCTTCGGCGACGCGGATGCCGAACTGCGCGATGTCCTCGGGTGCGGTGCTGGGCACGATCAGCACCGCGATCTGGCTGCCCTTCCGTGCCTCGAACGCGGCGAGCCTTGCTTCCAGCGCCGCGGCCTGGGCCGCATCGAGCGTCGCCGTCAGATCGGTGACGCGACGCGCCAACTGCGGGACCGCGACCTGTGCCCAGGCCAGCAGCGCGCACAGCGCGAGTGCGAGGCCGAGGACGAAACGCCGCATGCGCGCGTCAGTTCGCCGCTGCGGGGGTCGCGGCGGGCGCGCCGAAATCGACCCTGGGCGGCGTGGCGATCGCCTTTTCGTTCTCCACCGTGAAGCTGGGCTTGGTCTCGTAGCCGAACAGCATGGCGGTGAGGTTGGACGGGAAGGAACGCACCGTGACGTTGTAGGTCTTGACCGCGTCGATGTAGCGGTTGCGCGCGACGGTGATGCGGTTCTCCGTGCCTTCCAGCTGCGCCTGCAGGTCGCGGAACAGGCCGTCGGCCTTCAATTGCGGATAATTCTCGGCGACCAGCAGAAGCCGCGAAATCGCGCCGGTGAGTTCGCCCTGCGCGGCAACGAATTTGCGGAACGCCGCCTCGTCGTTGACCAGTTCCGGCGTCGCCTGCATGGCGCCAACGCGGGCGCGCGCTTCGGTGACTTCGATGAACACCTTTTCCTCGTGCGCAGCGTAGCCCTTCACCACGTTGACGAGGTTGGGAACGAGATCGGCGCGGCGCTGATACTGGTTCAGCACCTCCGCCCAGGTCGCCTTGATGTCCTCGTCGGTGGTCTGCAAGGTGTTGTAGCCGCAGCCGGACAGCACCAGCGCGATGAAAACCGTCAGCAACCATTTCAGCATCGCACACCTCCTGTGTGGGTTGTTGCAACAGCATATCAGGGCGCCACGCCCCAGGCTGCAAACAGCGGATCCGATTCCGGCAGCCGATCGGCATAACGGTCGTCTTTCGGCCGCTTGAGGCCGTGCTCGACGTAGGTCTTGATCTTGCCGAAGCCGGCCGCCGCGAGCAGGCCCGCCACCCAGGCCATGCGCTCCATCGGATGCAGCTGCGTCCACAGGCGGATCACCTTGGGCGGGAAATAGCGGTGCGACAGCGTCACCACGAACACGCCGCCCGGCTTCAATATGCGCCGCACTTCGGCGACCACCGCCTGCGGGCGGGTGAGGTATTCGAACGAGACACTGCACACCACCGCGTCGAAGCTGGCGTCGGCAAACGGCAGGCGCGGCTCGGCGTTGAGGTCGTGCACGACATGCTCGGCGAGCTGCGGATTGTCCGCCATCTCCTCGGCGTTCATGCCGAGCCCCACCGCCGGCGCCACGGTGTCGGGCAGATGCGAGCGCCAGCCCGCCATGAGGTCGAGCACCCGCGCCCGCGGCGGCAGCACGGTGCGGTACAGGGCCTGAATGCGGCGTGCGCACACCGCGTCGACGTGGGTCAGCCGGCGCGGTGCGGCATAGAACGCCGCATCCGGTGTTTCGTCGTCGCGCGCGAACGCGTCCGGCGCGTCGAAATCCGTGGGGGTGTCGAGCGCGGCCTCCATGCCGGCCCATTGCAGCAGGTGCTCGAGTCGACCCACCGGTTCGGCCGGCATGTCCGACTTGTTGCTGTCGACGGTGAACACGCGCGCCTGCAGGGGATGGCTGAAGTCGGCAATGAAGTGCGCGGCATCGCATCGCAGTACGCGAAACATCGGTGCCGGGGCATCGTCGAGCTTCAGCAGCTGCGACGGATAGAACCGGCCGGTGCGCAGCGGCGCGACGTCGCTGCGAAAAACGTCCACCGGCAGTTCGCGCTCGATGCGCTCGCCGAGCTCGATCTGCGCGTCGCCATGCGCCACGTCACCGGGCAGCCAGAGCGCCAGCTGATGATGGCCGAGCGGGGACATGTAGAGAAGGCGGACCTTGAGTGCGGGGTGCAGGAGTTTCATGGCTGGACCGTTCGTTGAAGACATTGTTTCCACGGGGGACGCGAAGATGCGCGAAGGGAAATGAAGAAGGGAGCGCCGCCTGCGGGAACGGCAACGCTTTCGCTGCGCGCCGGCATCGGCCACGGGGCTCCCGGACCCGTTCCGCCGCGTTCCTTGGCGGACGAGAGGCTAAACATCCGCCATCGTCCGTCGTGCCAGGCACAGGTCCTCCCACGCACGCGCCTTGTCCGGCAGATTGCGCAGCAGATAGGCGGGATGATAGGTGACCACCAGGGGGATTCCCTGGAATTCGTGCACGCGGCCGCGCAGGCGCGCGATGGTTTCGTTCGTCTCCAGCAGCGTCTGCGCGGCGAAGCGGCCGAGGGCGAGGATGAGTCTCGGGCGGATGAGCGCGATCTGGTCGAGCAGATACGGCAGGCACGCGGCAATCTCGTCGGGCTCGGGGCTGCGGTTGCCCGGCGGGCGCGATTTCAGCACATTGGCGATATAGACATTGTCGCCACGCGCGAGGCCGATGGCCGCGAGCATGGCGTCGAGCAACTTGCCCGCCTGGCCGACGAAGGGTTCGCCACGGGCGTCTTCGTCGGCGCCAGGCGCCTCGCCCACGATGAGCCAGTCCGCGTTGCGATCGCCGACCCCGAGCACGCCCTGCTTGCGCGTGAGATGGAGCCTGCAGGCCGTACAGTGCGCGACGGCCTCGGCGAGCGCATCCCAGTCCATGGCCGGTGCGCGTTGACCGGCCGGCGGCGAGGCGGCGGCACCGGATGCTTGGCGCAGGCGCCAGACGGGGCCGATGCCGAGTTCCTCGAAAACCTCGTCGCGGCTCAGCATGCCAGGTCCCGCCGCATGATGAGCGCATCCTCGCGGCCACCGCGCGCCGGATAATAGCCGTGCCGCACCGCCAGGTCGACGAAGCCGCTGCTGCGGTAGAGCGCGATGGCCGCCGCATTGGACATGCGCACTTCGAGAAAGAGGCTTTCCGCGTGGTGCGCGCGTGCGCTGCCGGCGCTGTGTTCCAGCAATTCGCGCCCCAGGCCGTGACGGCGCCAGGCCGGCGCGATGGTGAGATTGAGCAGATGCGCCTCGCCCGCAGCCGCCATCAGGGCATAGTAGCCGATGATCTCGCCGTCCGTCTCGCGCACCCACATGCTGTAACCGGCCGCCAGCGAGTCGCAAAAATTGCGCGGCGTCCAGGGATGGTCATGACTCGCCAGCTCGATGCGCTGGACGCGCGGCAGGTCCGCCTCATCCATCGGTCGTACCGTGGGGCGGACTTCGAATGCGGCGCTCATGCGGTTTGCCTCGCGCGGCGCTCGTCCACCGTCAGCGCCACCTTGTCGCGCAGATAGAGCGGGGCGGCGAGCGCGGCGTCGACGGCGGCGCCGCGCTCGAACGCGCGGACGGCGAGGCGTGCCATCGCCGCGGCATCCGGCACGAGCGCGTCATCGATGCGCGCAAGGCGCGGCGCCAGGCGCGGACGCAGGACGTCCGCCAGGGCGGCAAAGCCGTTGCCTGCACCGATCCAGGCACCGCCCGCGGGAATGCGCACCGCATCCGGCACCGCCAGCTGCGGCACGCACACGGTGCGCCAGTCCTCGCCCTCGCGGCGGTAGGCCGCCCAGTACACCTCGGCCATGCGTGCATCGAGCACGGTCAACACCTGCTCGCCACCGGTCTGCTCGGCGATCGATTCCAGGGTGGATACGCCGACCACCGGCAGCCCGCTGCCGAACGCCAGGCCCTGCGTTACCGCGCAGGCGATGCGCAAGCCGGTGAACGAACCCGGGCCCGCGCCGTAGCCGATGGCGTCGAGTTCGCGCAACGCCACGCCGTGATCGCGCAGCAGCGCATCGATCATCGGCAGCAACAGGCTGCTGTGCTGCTGGCCGGCATGCACGCGGCGCGCTTCGACGCGGCCGTCGAGCCACAGGGCAGCCGAACACCATTCGGTGGACGTGTCGAGAACGAGAAGCTTCATCGCGCATATTTTACCGGCTGCCGCGATAGACGATACGGTAGATCGCGCCGGCGTGATCATCCGACACCAGCAGGCTGCCGTCGGGCAGGCCCAGCACGTCGGCGGGTCTCCCCCACGCGGTCTCGTCCTGCAGCCAGCCGGTGACGAAAGGCTCGTAGGCGATCACGCGCTCGCCGTCGAAGCGCACCACGCTGACACGGTAGCCGGCCTTGCGGCTGCGGTTCCACGAGCCGTGCTCGGCAATGAAAATGGCGCCACGATACCGTGCGGGGAACTGGCGTCCGGTGTAAAAACGCATCCCCAGCGCGGCGACGTGCGCGCCGAGGTTCTGCACCGGGGCTTCGAAGGCCTCGCAGCGCGCCCTGGCGCCGAACTCGGGATCGGCGAGGGTACCGCCGTGGCAGTAGGGATAGCCGAAATGCAGCCCTGGCCGCCGCAGACGGTTCAGTTCGTCGGGTGGCGCATCGTCCCCCATCCAGTCGCGACCGTTGTCGGTGAACCAGAGTTCGCCGGTGCGCGGATGCCAATCGAAACCCACGGTGTTGCGCACGCCGCGCGCCACCACTTCCAGCGTGCCGCGCCCCACGTCGAGGCGCGTGATGACCGCATGACGCCCGGGATCCGGCTCGCAGATGTTGCACGGCGCGCCGACCGGCACATAGAGCTTGCCGTCGGGACCGAAGGCTATGAACTTCCAGCCGTGGTGCGTGTCGGTGGGCCAGGCGCGGGCGACGACCTCGGGGCGCGGCGGCCGGGCGTGCTGCGCCTCGACGTCACGCAGGCGCAGCACGCGGTCGACGGCCGACACGTACAGGTCGCCGTCGCGGAATGCGACGCCCACCGGCAGATTCAGATCCTCGGCGACGACGCGCGGCGTGCGCGTTCCCTGCAGCGGAACCGCGTACACCTTGCCGGCGCGCATGCTGCCGACGAACAGCGTGCGCTCGCCGAGCGCCATCTGCCGCGCGTTGGGCACGCGCGCGAAGAGTTCCACGGCAAACCCGGGCGGCACGTCCAGCCGCGCGAGCGGCAGCGATTCGGCCGCGGCCGGAACGGCCAGCAACGTCAGCAGCAGTGCGATCCAGCGCGCCATGGTCATCACATGCGGCGTGGCGCGAGGCCGGGCGCCCGGCCTCGCGCCACGCCGCATGTGATGACCATGGCGCGCTGGATCGCACTGCTGCTGACGTTGCTGGCCGTTCCGGCCGCGGCCGAATCGCTGCCGCTCGCGCGGCTGGACGTGCCGCCCGGGTTTGCCGTGGAACTCTTCGCGCGCGTGCCCAACGCGCGGCAGATGGCGCTCGGCGAGCGCACGCTGTTCGTCGGCAGCATGCGCGCCGGCAAGGTGTACGCGGTTCCGCTGCAGGGAACGCGCACGCCGCGCGTCGTCGCCGAGGATCTGAATCTGCCGGTGGGCGTCGCATTCCGCGACGGCGACCTGTACGTGTCGGCCGTCGACCGCGTGCTGCGCCTGCGTGACGTCGAGGCGCAGCACGCCCGGCCGCCGCGCCCCGAGGTCGTCGCCCGCGCCTGGCCCACCGACACGCACCACGGCTGGAAGTTCATAGCCTTCGGTCCCGACGGCAAGCTCTATGTGCCGGTCGGCGCGCCGTGCAACATCTGCGAGCCGGATCCCGGGCGTCATGCGGTCATCACGCGCCTCGACGTGGGGCGCGGCACGCTGGAAGTGGTGGCGCGCGGCGTGCGCAACACCGTGGGTTTCGATTGGCATCCGCGCACCGGCGAACTCTGGTTCACCGACAACGGTCGCGACTGGATGGGGGACGATGCGCCACCCGACGAACTGAACCGTCTGCGGCGGCCAGGGCTGCATTTCGGCTATCCCTACTGCCACGGCGGTACCCTCGCCGATCCCGAGTTCGGCGCCAGGGCGCGCTGCGAGGCCTTCGAAGCCCCGGTGCAGAACCTCGGCGCGCACGTCGCCGCGCTGGGGATGCGTTTTTACACCGGACGCCAGTTCCCCGCACGGTATCGTGGCGCCATTTTCATTGCCGAGCACGGCTCGTGGAACCGCAGCCGCAAGGCCGGCTACCGTGTCAGCGTGGTGCGCTTCGACGGCGAGCGCGTGATCGCCTACGAGCCTTTCGTCACCGGCTGGCTGCAGGACGAGACCGCGTGGGGGAGACCCGCCGACGTGCTGGGCCTGCCCGACGGCAGCCTGCTGGTGTCGGATGATCACGCCGGCGCGATCTACCGTATCGTCTATCGCGGCAGCCGGTAAAATATGCGCGATGAAGCTTCTCGTTCTCGACACGTCCACCGAATGGTGTTCGGCTGCCCTGTGGCTCGACGGCCGCGTCGAAGCGCGCCGCGTGCATGCCGGCCAGCAGCACAGCAGCCTGTTGCTGCCGATGATCGATGCGCTGCTGCGCGATCACGGCGTGGCGTTGCGCGAACTCGACGCCATCGGCTACGGCGCGGGCCCGGGTTCGTTCACCGGCTTGCGCATCGCCTGCGCGGTAACGCAGGGCCTGGCGTTCGGCAGCGGGCTGCCGGTGGTCGGCGTATCCACCCTGGAATCGATCGCCGAGCAGACCGGTGGCGAGCAGGTGTTGACCGTGCTCGATGCACGCATGGCCGAGGTGTACTGGGCGGCCTACCGCCGCGAGGGCGAGGACTGGCGCACCGTGTGCGTGCCGCAGCTGGCGGTGCCGGATGCGGTGCGCATTCCCGCGGGCGGTGCCTGGATCGGTGCAGGCAACGGCTTTGCCGCCCTGGCGGACGTCCTGCGTCCGCGCCTGGCGCCGCGCCTTGCGCGCATCGATGACGCGCTCGTGCCGGATGCCGCGGCGATGGCACGCCTCGCCGTCCGCGCGTTCGAGCGCGGCGCCGCCGTCGACGCCGCGCTCGCCGCCCCGCTCTATCTGCGCGACAAGGTGGCGCTGACGGTGGACGAGCGCCGCGCGAGGCAAACCGCATGAGCGCCGCATTCGAAGTCCGCCCCACGGTACGACCGATGGATGAGGCGGACCTGCCGCGCGTCCAGCGCATCGAGCTGGCGAGTCATGACCATCCCTGGACGCCGCGCAATTTTTGCGACTCGCTGGCGGCCGGTTACAGCATGTGGGTGCGCGAGACGGACGGCGAGATCATCGGCTACTATGCCCTGATGGCGGCTGCGGGCGAGGCGCATCTGCTCAATCTCACCATCGCGCCGGCCTGGCGCCGTCACGGCCTGGGGCGCGAATTGCTGGAACACAGCGCCGGCAGCGCACGCGCGCACCACGCGGAAAGCCTCTTTCTCGAAGTGCGCATGTCCAATGCGGCGGCCATCGCGCTCTACCGCAGCAGCGGCTTCGTCGACCTGGCGGTGCGGCACGGCTATTATCCGGCGCGCGGTGGCCGCGAGGATGCGCTCATCATGCGGCGGGACCTGGCATGCTGAGCCGCGACGAGGTTTTCGAGGAACTCGGCATCGGCCCCGTCTGGCGCCTGCGCCAAGCATCCGGTGCCGCCGCCTCGCCGCCGGCCGGTCAACGCGCACCGGCCATGGACTGGGATGCGCTCGCCGAGGCCGTCGCGCACTGTACGGCCTGCAGGCTCCATCTCACGCGCAAGCAGGGCGTGCTCGGGGTCGGCGATCGCAACGCGGACTGGCTCATCGTGGGCGAGGCGCCTGGCGCCGACGAAGACGCCCGTGGCGAACCCTTCGTCGGCCAGGCGGGCAAGTTGCTCGACGCCATGCTCGCGGCCATCGGCCTCGCGCGTGGCGACAATGTCTATATCGCCAATGTGCTGAAATCGCGCCCGCCGGGCAACCGCAGCCCCGAGCCCGACGAGATTGCCGCGTGCCTGCCGTATCTGCTCGACCAGATCGCGCTCATCCGCCCGAGACTCATCCTCGCCCTCGGCCGCTTCGCCGCGCAGACGCTGCTGGAGACGAACGAAACCATCGCGCGCCTGCGCGGCCGCGTGCACGAATTCCAGGGAATCCCCCTGGTGGTCACCTATCATCCCGCCTATCTGCTGCGCAATCTGCCGGACAAGGCGCGTGCGTGGGAGGACCTGTGCCTGGCACGACGGACGATGGCGGATGTTTAGCCTCTCGTCCGCCAAGGAACGCGGCGGAACGGGTCCGGGAGCCCCGTGGCCGATGCCGGCGCGCAGCGAAAGCGTTGCCGTTCCCGCAGGCGGCGCTCCCTTCTTCATTTCCCTTCGCGCATCTTCGCGTCCCCCGTGGAAACAATGTCTTCAACGAACGGTCCAGCCATGAAACTCCTGCACCCCGCACTCAAGGTCCGCCTTCTCTACATGTCCCCGCTCGGCCATCATCAGCTGGCGCTCTGGCTGCCCGGTGACGTGGCGCATGGCGACGCGCAGATCGAGCTCGGCGAGCGCATCGAGCGCGAACTGCCGGTGGACGTTTTTCGCAGCGACGTCGCGCCGCTGCGCACCGGCCGGTTCTATCCGTCGCAGCTGCTGAAGCTCGACGATGCCCCGGCACCGATGTTTCGCGTACTGCGATGCGATGCCGCGCACTTCATTGCCGACTTCAGCCATCCCCTGCAGGCGCGCGTGTTCACCGTCGACAGCAACAAGTCGGACATGCCGGCCGAACCGGTGGGTCGACTCGAGCACCTGCTGCAATGGGCCGGCATGGAGGCCGCGCTCGACACCCCCACGGATTTCGACGCGCCGGACGCGTTCGCGCGCGACGACGAAACACCGGATGCGGCGTTCTATGCCGCACCGCGCCGGCTGACCCACGTCGACGCGGTGTGCGCACGCCGCATTCAGGCCCTGTACCGCACCGTGCTGCCGCCGCGGGCGCGGGTGCTCGACCTCATGGCGGGCTGGCGCTCGCATCTGCCCGACACCGTGGCGCCGGCGGTGGGGCTCGGCATGAACGCCGAGGAGATGGCGGACAATCCGCAGCTCGCCGAGCATGTCGTGCACGACCTCAACGCCGAGCCGCGCCTGCCGTTTGCCGACGCCAGCTTCGACGCGGTGGTGTGCAGTGTCTCGTTCGAATACCTCACCCGCCCGCAGGCGGTGGTCGCCGAAGTGCGGCGCATATTGAAGCCGGGCGGCGTGTTCGTGGTGACGCTGTCGCACCGCTATTTCCCGCCCAAGGTGATCCGCCTGTGGACGCAGCTGCATCCGATGGAGCGCATGGCCTGGGTGGCGGGCCTGCTCGCGGCGGCCGGCTTCGGCAAGATCAAGACCTACGTCGAGCACGGCCTCAAGCGGCCGAAAGACGACCGTTATGCCGATCGGCTGCCGGAATCGGATCCGCTGTTTGCAGCCTGGGGCGTGGCGCCCTGATATGCTGTTGCAACAACCCACACAGGAGGTGTGCGATGCTGAAATGGTTGCTGACGGTTTTCATCGCGCTGGTGCTGTCCGGCTGCGGCTACAACACCTTGCAGACCACCGACGAGGACATCAAGGCGACCTGGGCGGAGGTGCTGAACCAGTATCAGCGCCGCGCCGATCTCGTTCCCAACCTCGTCAACGTGGTGAAGGGCTACGCTGCGCACGAGGAAAAGGTGTTCATCGAAGTCACCGAAGCGCGCGCCCGCGTTGGCGCCATGCAGGCGACGCCGGAACTGGTCAACGACGAGGCGGCGTTCCGCAAATTCGTTGCCGCGCAGGGCGAACTCACCGGCGCGATTTCGCGGCTTCTGCTGGTCGCCGAGAATTATCCGCAATTGAAGGCCGACGGCCTGTTCCGCGACCTGCAGGCGCAGCTGGAAGGCACGGAGAACCGCATCACCGTCGCGCGCAACCGCTACATCGACGCGGTCAAGACCTACAACGTCACGGTGCGTTCCTTCCCGTCCAACCTCACCGCCATGCTGTTCGGCTACGAGACCAAGCCCAGCTTCACGGTGGAGAACGAAAAGGCGATCGCCACGCCGCCCAGGGTCGATTTCGGCGCGCCCGCCGCGACCCCCGCAGCGGCGAACTGACGCGCGCATGCGGCGTTTCGTCCTCGGCCTCGCACTCGCGCTGTGCGCGCTGCTGGCCTGGGCACAGGTCGCGGTCCCGCAGTTGGCGCGTCGCGTCACCGATCTGACGGCGACGCTCGATGCGGCCCAGGCCGCGGCGCTGGAAGCAAGGCTCGCCGCGTTCGAGGCACGGAAGGGCAGCCAGATCGCGGTGCTGATCGTGCCCAGCACCGCACCCGAGGACATCGCGCAGTTCGGCATCCGCGTCGCCGAAGCGTGGAAGGTGGGCCGCGCCCGCATCGACGACGGCGTGATCCTCATCATGGCGAAGAACGATCGGACCTTGCGCCTGGAAGTCGGCTATGGCCTGGAAGGCGCGATTCCCGACGCGGTGGCGAAGCGCGTGATCGCCGAGGTCATCGTGCCGCACTTCCGCAACGATGATTATGCCGGGGGCATCGACGCAGGCGTCACCCAGCTCATGCGCCTGATCGAGGGCGAGGCGCTGCCGGCGCCGGCCGCACCGGGCTCCGGCCCCGACGAGGGCCGCTTCATGCTGCTCGTCGGCGGCGGGCTGGTGGCGGGCTGGGCGCTCTCCCTGCTGATGAGCAGGCCGGCCGCCAGCGGACTGGCCGCGCTCGGCAGCGGTGTGGCCGGCGCCCTGCTGCTCGGGCTGACGCCGCTGCTGTTCCTCGTCGTCGTATTCGTGTTCGCCGGTGTCGCCGGCGGATTCCGGCACGGCGGCGGCTGGTCGAGCGGGGGCGGCTCGTGGGGCGGCGGTGGCTCCTGGGGCGGCGGCGGGGGCGGCTTCGGCGGCGGAGGCGCGTCGGGGCGATGGTGAGGACCAAGCGCGTGCTGCGCCAGCTCTTCACCCCGCCATGGGCGTGGAAGCGCGCGTTTCCACGCGCGACGCTCGACGCCATCGAGGCAGCGATCCGCGCCTCGGAGCGGCGCCACGGCGGCGAGATCCGCTTCGTCATCGAGAACAGCCTGCCGGTCGGTCCGGCGTGGCGCGGCATCGGCGGTCGCGCACGCGCGATCGAGGTGTTTTCCGGCCTGCGCGTGTGGGATACCGAGGCCAACAGCGGCGTGCTGATCTATCTGCTGCTTGCCGACCGCGACATCGAGATCGTCGCCGACCGCGGCATCGCCGCGCGCGTCCCGGCCGGGGCATGGGAGGACGTTGCGCGGACGATGGAGACGATGTTTCGCGAAGGGAATTTCGCACGCGGCGCGCTCGCCGGCATCGCAGCGGTGGATGCGCTGCTCGTCCGGTATTGCCCGCCGCCGGCCCACAATCCGGACGAACTGGACAACCGGCCGCTCATATTGAGGAGGTAGGATGCAGGCGCATATCTGGTGGTGGATTCTCGCAGCGGTGCTGGTGGGCCTCGAACTCGCCAGTGGCACCTTCTATCTGCTCGTGTATGGCCTCGCCGCCGGAGCGGCGGGCGTCGCCGCGTGGCTGGGCGCGGGCTTTCCGCTGCAACTGCTGGCGGCCGGAGCGGTCGCGGTGCTCGGCAAGCTCGTGTTGAACAGGTGGAAGCGTGACACCGGCGATCCCGAGCGCAATCTCCAGACGATGGACATCGGCCAGGTGGTGCAGGTGGAGTCGTGGCGGGCTGGGCGCGGACAGGTCAGGTATCGCGGCGCCCTGTGGGACGCCGAGGCTGAGTCGGCGGCGGTCGACGCCGCCCGTCCGCTGCTGATCCGCGCCGTGCGCGGCAACGTGCTGATATTGGGAAACTGACGGGAAAGGAAGAAACATGGATGTCGTCGCGCTGTTCCTGCTTGTCGTCATCGCCATCGTCGTCGCCAAGGGGGTGCGCGTGGTGCCGCAGCAGAGTGCCTGGGTGGTCGAACGGCTCGGCAGGTTCCACGCCGTCCTTGCGCCGGGGCTGAACCTGGTGATCCCCTTCATCGACAATGTCGCCTACAGGCATTCGCTCAAGGAGGTTCCGCTCGACGTGCCGAGCCAGGTCTGCATCACCCGCGACAACACGCAGCTTGCGGTGGATGGCGTGCTGTACTTCCAGGTGACCGACCCGAAAATGGCCTCCTATGGATCGAGCGACTACCTCGCGGCGATCACCCAGCTGGCGCAGACTACCCTGCGCTCCCTGATCGGCCGCATGGAGCTCGATCGCACTTTCGAGGAGCGCGATGAAATCAACCGCGGCGTGGTCATGGCGCTGAACGAGGCCTCGACCAACTGGGGTGTCAAGGTGCTGCGCTACGAGATCAAGGACCTCACTCCGCCGAAGGAAATCCTCGTCGCCATGCAGCGGCAGATCACCGCCGAGCGCGAGAAGCGTGCGCTGATCGCGTCCAGCGAGGGCCGCATGCAGGAACAGATCAACCTTGCCAGCGGCGAGCGCGAGGCGGCGATCCAGCAATCGGAGGGCGACAAGCAGGCGGCCATCAACGTCGCCCTCGGCGAGGCCGAGGCGATCAAGGCGATTGCCGCCGCCAATGCCGAGGCGATCGCCCGCGTCGCGCTGGCGATCGAGAAGCCTGGCGGCATGCAGGCGGTCAATCTCAAGGTCGCCGAGAAATACGTCGAAGCCTTCTCCGGCATCGCCAGGACCGGCAACACCCTGATCGTGCCCTCCAACATGGCGGATCTGGCCACGCTGATCGCCGGTGCGATGAGCGTGGTCAAGACCCAGCAGCCCGGCAGCGGCGATCGGTCCTGAGATTCAGTGGATGACGTCGTTGCGATGGCGTAGCCAGATGGCCGTCATCACCACGCTGATGAACAGGCCGAAGACCCAGATGATGGCATGGATGTGCCAGTCGGCGCGCATCATCATCGCGTAGGCGCCGGTGAGCAGCAGAATGCTGATGTTCTCGTTGAAATTCTGCTGTGCGATCGAATGCCCGGCCCCCATCAGCAGATGGCCGCGATGCTGCAGCAGCGCATTCATCGGTACCACGAAATAGCCTGCCAGGGCGCCGCCGAAGAACAGCAGCAACGCGGCGGACAGCACGCTTTCCACCCAGATCAGCGTGATCGGCACGACGCCGAGCAGGATGCCGGCCGGCAGTACGCCGATGGCGCCCTGCAGGCGTACGAACCTGCCGGCGACCACCGCGCCGACGGCGATGCCGATGGCGGACGCGGCGGTGAGCTGGGTGGCCTGGTCCAGGCTGAAGTTCAGATTGAGCGCGGCCCAGGTGATGATGAGCAGGCGCAGCGTCGCGCCGACGCCCCAGAACAGCGTGGTGACGGCGAGCGAAACCTGGCCGAGCGGATCGCGCCACAGCAGCGTGAAACTGTGCCAGAAGTCGTGCAGGATGAACGCGGGCGTCTTGCTGGGCAGTGCGTGGTCGATCGGCAGGCGCGGGATCGCCAGGTTGGCGACCGCCGCCGCGAGGTACAGGCCCGCGATGGCGACGATGGCGAATTTCGGCGCGATGAGCGCCGACTGCATGCCCAGCGCGGCAAGCGTCTGCGCGGCGAGCACGGGATTGATGAGCACGCCGCCGATGATCGCCCCGAGCACGATGGCCGCGACGGTGGTGCCCTCCATCCAGCTGTTGGCGACCACCAGCCGGTCCGCCGGCAGCAGTTCGGTGAGGATGCCGTATTTGGCCGGCGAATACATGGCGGCGCCGATGCCGACGATGGCGTAGGCGAGCAGGGGATGCAGTCCGGCCAGCATCACCGCCGTGCCGATGAACTTGACGCTGTTGGCGATCAGCATCACGCGCCCCTTGGGCAGCGCGTCGGCGAACGGGCCGACCAGGGGCGCCAGCACGATGTAGGCGATGACGAATACGGTCTGCAGCAGCGGCGAATGCCAGTCCGGCGCGGCAAAGAACAGCAGCAGGCCGATCGCGGCGAACAGCAGTGCGTTGTCTGCCAGGGCGGAAAGAAATTGCGCCAGCAGAACGGTGTAGAAGGCGCGATTCACGCCGCGGGACGCTGTGGCCGAGCGGCAGGCGTGGATCGGGGTGCTTTCAACACGGATGCGTTTGTGGTTGAATAAAAAACTTTTCTGACCCGGGAGGGCGGGCTTATGGCCGACCGCCGATTACAGGTATTCTACACCGTTGCCAGGCAGCTCAGTTTCACCAAGGCTGCCGACATCCTGTACATGACCCAGCCTGCGGTGACCTTCCAGGTCAAGCAGCTGGAGGAGCACTTCAACACGCGCCTGTTCGAGCGCAGTCACGGCAGGATCGCCCTCACCGTGGCGGGCGATCTGGTCATGGGCTACGCCGAGCGCATCCTCGCCCTGAGCGCCGAGATGGAAGCCCGCGTCGGCGAGTTGACCGGCATGGTGACCGGGCCGCTGATGATCGGCGCATCGACCACCATCGCCGAGTACCAGTTGCCGCGCATCCTCGGTGAATTCAAGGAACGCTTTCCCCAGGTGCAGGCGCGCCTTACCGTCGCCAACTCGGAAACCGTGGCCGCCAAGGTGGCCGACCACAGCCTGGACGTCGGCCTCGTCGAGGCGCCCACCCATCTCCCCCGCCTCACCACGCTGGCGTGCTGCGAGGACGAACTGGTGATGGTCTGTTCCCCCCATCATGCGATGGCATCGCGCAACGGCGTCACCGCCAAGGAGATTGCCGATCACCCTTATGTCACGCGCGAGCACGGCTCCGGCACCCGTGAAGTGGTCGATGACTTCTTCAAGGGCAGCGGCGTCGATCCGGACGACCTGCGCATCGAGATGGAGCTCGGCAGTCCCGAGGCGATCAAGGGCGCGGTCGAGGCGGGTCTGGGCGTGGCGATCCTGTCCGCCTCCACCGTCGTCAAGGAAATCCAGCTCGGCACGCTGGCGGCGGTACCCCTCAAGCCGCGCCTGACGCGCGTGCTGTCCATGGTCTACGCAAACGAGAAATTCCGCAGCAAGCTGCTCGAGGCCTTCATCGGCTTCGTCGAGGAGCGGTTCCAGGAATGTGGCGTGGGCGTCGTCCCGATGAAACGTTCCTCCAAGGGGCGCGGGCGCTGATGCGCGAGAGCAGGCGGCTGCTTGCGCTGTTCCGTGGCCTGTCGGCCGGGCGCCGGGCTGCCCTGCTGGAGTACGCGGAATTCCTCGCTTCGCGGGAGCAGCACGACGTGGCCGAGGCGTTGCCCACGGAACCGCTGCCGATTCCGCGCCCGGCGCAGGAGAACGTGGTCAAGGCGATCCAGCGGCTGATGCAGACCTATCCCATGCTCGACCGCAACCGCATCTTCCACGAGGCCTCCGCGCAGATGACGCGCCATCTCGTTCACGGCATTGCCGCCACCGAAGTCATCGACGAACTCGAGTGCATTTTCACGCGCCATTACCAGCTGTACGTCGAGGCGCGCGATCCGGAACCCGGATGACCGCGGCACGCCCGCGACGGTTCCCCGTCGCCGGCCGGGTCCGCGCTGCGTTCGAGCCCGGAACGGCGAACCCCCGAATGGGGTGCGGATCGGCCATCCGGCTCACGCCGGCAATCTGCCGCCGCAGCGCCAGCAGCTCAGAAAATGTCCGGGATTCGTCTCGCCGCAGTGCGGACACGCCTTTTCGTCCGACGCGGGCGTATTCTGGATCGCCGCGAGCACGGCGCACGCGCGTGCGGCCTGCGCGTCGTCATCGACCCAGACTTCGGGCTGGGCGTTCAGGAAGGGCAGCTCGCCCAGGGCACCGACCGCATGCGTATTGAGGAGCCGCGCGGCGATGCCGGCACTCGCCAGGGCATCGGCGGCGAGCTGGGCGTCGAGCAGCGTGCTCGCGACGTGAACCCGCTTCATCGACGGGTGGGGAAGGATCAGTTCACGTGGCGAACGCGCACGATCAGGTCGACGCCTTCGGTCACCAGTCCCGGCGGCAGCGGCGGCAAGCCGGTGATCTGCACGTCGGCGTGGATGTCGGAGAGGCGGCCGGTGTCCACCTCGTACAGATGGTGGTGGGGGGTGGTGTTGGGATCGAAGAAAATCTTCGTCGGATCGACCACCAGTTCGCGCACCATGCCTTTTTCGAGGAAAAGCCGGAGCGTGTTGTAGACCGTGGCCTTGGACGTCTCCGCGTGGCGCGCGTTGACGATCGCCATCACCTGGTCGGCCGACAGGTGCTCCTGGCGGGAAAACAGCGCATAGGCGATCTCGATCCGCTGGTGCGTCGGATTGATGCCGTGCTTGCGCAACAAGGCGGAAATGCTTTCGCGGCTATATTCCATCATGATATTGATAATAAGGCATTCAGTAGACTTTGTCTAATCCCGTGGCTTCCCGTTCCGGCCGGCCCCTTGGAAGCGCTCGTCGCGGCGGCGCTTGCCGTAAAACAACGGTACAATCCGAGGCATTCTTGAGAAATGGAACATGCCGTGGTGACGCTTACCCGCCTCGACAGCGCCGCCCCTGATTTTCGGGACCGGCTCGACCGCCTGCTGCAGTTCGACGATGCCACCGATGCCGCCATCGAGCAGACCGTCGCCGCCATCCTGCAGGATGTGCGGGCGCGGGGCGACGCCGCGGTACTGGAATATACTGAGCGCTTCGACCGCCTGCGGGCCGACACGCTCGCCAGCCTCGAACTCGACGCCGCGGCGCTGGCGGCGGCGCGCGACGGCCTGCCCGCGGAGACGCGCACGGCGCTGGAGGCCGCGGCGCTGCGCGTGCGCCGCTATCACGAACGGCAGGTGCAGCACTCCTGGACCTATACCGAGGACGACGGCACCGTGCTGGGGCAGCAGATCACGCCGCTCGACCGCGTCGGCCTGTACGTGCCCGGCGGCAAGGCGGCGTATCCATCGTCGGTGCTGATGAACGCGATCCCCGCCAAGGTCGCCGGCGTGGGCGAACTCGTCATGGTCGTGCCCACTCCGGGTGGGGAAAGGAATCCGCTGGTGCTGGCCGCCGCCGCAATCGCCGGAGTCGACCGCGTGTTCACCATCGGCGGCGCGCAGGCGGTGGCGGCACTCGCCTACGGCACCGAAACCGTGCCGCAGGTCGACAAGATCGTCGGTCCCGGCAACGCCTACGTCGCCGCCGCCAAGCGCCGCGTGTTCGGTACCGTCGGCATCGACATGATCGCCGGACCCTCGGAAATCCTCATCATCGCCGACGGCAGCGCGCCCGCGGAATGGATGGCGATGGACCTGTTCTCGCAGGCCGAGCACGACGAACTGGCGCAATCGATCCTGCTGTCCCCGGACGCGGCCTACCTGGACGCCGTGGCCGTGGCCATCGACGGGCTGCTCGACGAAATGCCGCGCCGCGACGTGATCCGCGCCTCGCTCGCCAACCGCGGCGCGCTCGTCAGGACGCGCGATCTCGACGAGGCCGCGGCCATCGCCAACGTCATCGCGCCCGAGCACCTGGAACTCGCGGTGGCCGACCCCGAGGCACTGCTGCCCAGGCTGCGCCATGCCGGCGCCATCTTCATGGGCAACAACACCTGCGAAGCGCTCGGCGACTACTGCGCGGGGCCCAACCACGTGCTGCCGACCTCGCGCACCGCGCGCTTTTCCTCGCCGCTGGGTGTGTACGACTTCCAGAAGCGCAGCAGCCTGATCCACGTGTCGCAGGCCGGCGCCCAGACGCTTGGCCGCATCGCCGCCACGCTCGCCGGTGGCGAGGGCCTGCAGGCGCACGCGCGCTCCGCGGAATATCGCCTGACCCACCGATGAGCCGGCGATGAGTCGATACTGGAGCGCCGTGGTCCACGGCCTCACGCCCTACGTGCCCGGTGAGCAGCCGAAGCAGGCGAACCTGATCAAGCTCAACACCAACGAGAACCCCTACGGCCCCAGCCCGAAGGTCATCGAGGCGGTGCGCGCCGAGGCGGCGGACACCCTGCGGCTTTATCCGGATCCCAATTCGGACCGCCTGCGCGCGGGGATCGCCGCGTACCACGGCGTGGCGCCCGAACAGGTGTTCGTCGGCAACGGCTCCGACGAGGTGCTAGCACACACCTTCATGGCCCTTCTGAGGCACGAGCGTCCGATCCTGTTTCCGGACGTCAGCTACAGCTTCTATCCGGTGTATTGCGGGCTGTACGAGATCGGCCACCGCGCGATTCCCCTCGGCGCGTCGTTCGAGATCCGGGTCGACGATTATCTCGCGCCCAATGGCGGCATCATCTTTCCCAACCCCAACGCGCCGACCGGGCGTCTCCTGGCGCTGGCCGACATCGAGCGTTTGCTCGCCGGCAATCCGGATTCGGTGGTGGTGATCGACGAGGCCTACATCGATTTCGGCGGCGAATCGGCGGTGCCCCTGGTGGCGCGCCACCCGCAACTGCTGGTCATCCGCACGCTGTCGAAGTCGCACGCGCTGGCCGGCCTGCGCGTCGGCTACGCGATCGGCCAGCCTCATCTCGTCGAGGCGCTGGGCCGGGTGAAGGACAGCTTCAACTCCTACCCGCTCGACCGTTTTGCCCAGGCCGGCGCACTGGCGTCGATCGAGGATCACGCCTATTTCGAATCGATCTGCGGGAAAGTGGTGGCGACGCGCACCCGCCTGGTGGCGGCGATGCGGGCCGTCGGTTTCGAGGTGCTGCCCTCCGCCGCCAACTTCGTCTTCGCCCGCCATCCCGCCCACGGCGGCGCGGCGCTGGCGGCCGCGCTGCGCGAGCGCGGCATCATCGTGCGGCATTTCCGCGATCCGGCGCGCATCGCGCCCTTCCTGCGCATCACCGTCGGTACCGACGCGCAATGCGACGTGTTGATCGGCGCGCTGCGGGCATTGTGCTGAAACCGCGGCCGGCCTGCTAGAATTCCCCTACTGCCTCGATTCTTGACGTCATGCGTTCCGCCCAAGTCCACCGCAACACCCTCGAAACCCGCATCTCGGTCAGCCTCGACCTCGACGGCACGGGAGTGGCCAGGCTCGCCACCGGCGTGCCTTTCCTCGATCACATGCTCGACCAGATCGCGCGCCACGGTCTCGTCGATCTCGACATCCGGGCCGAGGGCGATCTGCACATCGACGCCCATCACACCGTCGAAGACACCGGCATCACGCTGGGTCAGGCCTTCGCGCAGGCGCTCGGCGACAAGAAGGGCATCCGTCGCTACGGCCACGCCTACGTGCCGCTCGACGAAGCCCTGTCGCGTGTGGTGATCGACCTGTCGGGCCGCCCCGGCCTGGAATACCACGTCGACTACACGCGCGCGCGCATCGGCGAATTCGACGTCGACCTGTTCCTCGAATTCTTTCGTGGTTTCGTCAACCATGCCGGCGTTACGCTGCACATCGACAACCTGCGCGGCATCAATGCGCACCATCAGGCCGAAACCATCTTCAAGGCCTTCGGCCGCGCCCTGCGCATGGCGGTGGAAGCCGATCCGCGCATGGGCGACGCGTTGCCGTCCACCAAGGGCGCCCTGTGAAGGCCGACATTGCGGTCATCGATTACGGCATGGGCAACCTGCGCTCCGTGTCCAAGGCCATCGAGCACGTCGCGCCGTCGGCGCGCGTCGTGGTGACGGCCGATCCGCAGGTGATCGCGCAAGCCGGCCGCGTGGTGTTTCCAGGGCAGGGCGCCGCACCCGACTGCATGCGTGAAATCGGCGTGCGCGGCCTGCGCGGCGCCATCGTCGAGGCCGCCCGCAACAAGCCTTTCCTCGGAATCTGCATGGGCATGCAGGTGCTGTTCGAACACAGCGAGGAGGGCGATACCGCGTGCCTGGGCATCCTGCCCGGGACCGTGCAGCATTTTCCGCGTGAAGCGATGCACGAGGTCGCCGGCACCAGGCTCAAGGTGCCGCACATGGGCTGGAACACCGTGCACCAGGCGCTGCCGCATCCGCTGTGGGCGGGCATCGAGGAGGGCGCGCGTTTCTATTTCGTGCACAGCTACTTCGTGCAGCCGAGTGCGCCGGACGTGATCGCCGGTTTCACGCATTACCCGTTTCCGTTCACCTGCGCCGTGGCGTCGGAGAACATCTTCGCCGTGCAGTTCCACCCCGAAAAGAGCCAGGACGCCGGGTTGGCGCTGCTGGGCAATTTTGCAACCTGGCGTCCGGGTGAGCCGGCTTCCGTTCGCGACCTGTCCGGCGCAGCCTGCGCCTAATCCCGCATTCGTACGACCATGCTGATCATCCCCGCAATCGACCTCAAAGACGGCCACTGCGTGCGCCTGGAACAGGGCGAAATGGAGAAGGCCACGGTATTTTCCGATGACCCGGCGGCAACCGCGCGCCACTGGCAGGCACAGGGCGCCCGGCGCCTGCACCTGGTCGACCTCAACGGCGCGTTCGCCGGCAAGCCGGTCAACGGCACCGCCATCCGCGCCATCGTCGACGCGGTGGGGGACGAAATGCCCGTGCAGCTCGGCGGCGGCATACGCGATCTCGCCACCATCGAGCGCTATCTCGACGAGGGCGTGCGCTACGTCATCATCGGCACCGCCGCGGTGAAGAATCCCGGCTTCCTGCACGAGGCCTGCGACGCCTTCCCCGGACACGTGATGGTCGGGCTCGATGCCAGGGACGGCAAGGTCGCCGTGGAAGGCTGGTCCAAGCTCACCGGACACGACGTCGTCGACCTGGCGAAGCGCTTCGAGGACTACGGCGTCGAAGCCGTCATCTACACGGACATCGGCCGCGACGGCATGCTGACCGGCGTCAACGTCGAAGCCACCCAGCGCCTCGCGCAGGCGCTGTCGATTCCGGTCATCGCCAGCGGCGGGGTCACCAACCTGGACGACGTGCGCGCGCTGTCGGCGGTCGCCCGGGAGGGCATCATCGGCGCCATCACCGGTCGCGCCATCTATCAGGGCACACTCGATTTCGCCGCGGCGCAGACGCTCGCCGACGAACTGGCGGGCGGCGTGTTCGGGGTCTAGTCATGCTCGCCAAGCGCATCATTCCCTGCCTCGACGTCACCCATGGCCGTGTGGTCAAGGGCGTCAACTTCGTCGAACTGAAGGACGCCGGCGATCCGATCGAGATTGCGCGCCGCTACAACGAAGCGGGTGCCGACGAGCTGACCTTTCTCGACATCACCGCATCGAGCGACGAGCGCGACCTCATCCTGCACGTCATCGAAGCGGTCGCGGCCGAAGTGTTCATTCCGCTGACCGTGGGCGGTGGCGTGCGCAGGGTGGGCGACGTGCAGCGCCTGCTCGACGCCGGCGCCGACAAGGTCGGCATCAACACCTCGGCGGTACTGAATCCGCAGCTGGTCAAGGACGCCGCCGACCGCCATGGCAGTCAGTGCATCGTCGTCGCGATCGATGCCAAGCGCGTCGGCGATCACTGGGAGGTATTCACCCACGGCGGGCGCAAGGCCAGCGGGCTGGACGCCGTCGAATGGGCGAAGAATGTGGAAAGCCTGGGGGCCGGCGAACTGCTGGTGACCTCGATGGACCGTGACGGCACCAGGAACGGCTTCGACCTCGCGCTCACGCGCGCGATTTGCGATGCGGTCGGCATTCCGGTCATCGCCAGTGGCGGCGTCGGCAGCCTGCAGCACCTGGTCGACGGCATCAAGGAAGGCCACGCCGATGCGGTGCTGGCGGCGAGCATCTTCCACTTCGGCGAGTACGGGATCCGCGAAGCCAAGGAATACATGCGGCAACACGGCATCGAGGTACGCCTGTGAGGCCCCGCGAAGAACGGCGGTCGCCTCGTCCGCCGCACCCTGCCGTGCGCCGCTGCGGTCTTCCGGAACTGGACGGGACATGAGCACGGACTGGCTCGACGCCATCAAGTGGGACGCCAGCGGGCTCGTGCCGGCGATCGCGCAGGACGCCGCCAGTGGCGAGATCCTCATGGTGGCATGGATGAACCGCGAGGCGCTGGAGGAAACCGCGCGCACGCGGCGCGGAGTCTATTTCTCGCGCTCGCGCAATCGCCTGTGGCGCAAGGGCGAGGAATCCGGCCATGTGCAGAACGTGCGCGAAATCCGCACCGATTGCGACAATGACGTGATACTCCTGAAAATCGAACAGGTCGGCGGCATCGCCTGCCATACCGGGCGCCGTTCGTGTTTCTTCCGGACATTGGAAGACGATCGCTGGGTGGCCGTCGAACCGGTGCTCAAGACGCCCGGCGAGATCTACGGATGAGCGACATTCTCGAACGGCTCGCCGCAACGCTGGAAGCGCGCAAGCAGGCGTCGCCCGACGGTTCCTACGTGGCGAAGCTCTACGCCGGGGGGACCGACGCCATTCTGAAGAAAATCGGCGAGGAGGCGACCGAGACGGTGATGGCGGCCAAGGACGGCCAAGCCGAAAAGATCATCTACGAAATCGCCGATCTGTGGTTTCATACTCTGGTGCTGCTGGCGCACAATGGGCTGAAACCGGCCGACGTGCTGAACGAACTGGCGCGCCGCGAGGGCCTGTCCGGGCTGGTCGAGAAGGCGAACCGACATGAGTGACTGTATTTTCTGCAAGATCGTCGCGGGTGAACTCCCGGCGGACAAGGTGTACGAAGATGAAGAAGTGCTGGCGTTCCATGACATCCACCCGTTTGCGCGCGTGCATTGCCTGATCATTCCGAAGACGCACGTCGCATCGCTGGCCGACTGCACCCCGGAACACCAGGCGCTGCTCGGGCGCATGCTTTTGCTGGCACCGCGCCTGGCGCGGGAGCAGGGGCTCGACACCGGTTTCAAGACGCTCGTCAACACCGGCCGTGGCGGCGGCCAGGAGGTGTTCCATCTGCACGTTCACGTATTCGGCGGCGGCGATCCCGTGCGCCGCACTTAATCGACAAGGAGACATTTCATGGGTAGCTTGAGCATCTGGCATTGGCTGATCGTTCTGCTGGTGGTACTGCTGATTTTCGGTACCAAGAAACTGCGCAATATCGGCAGCGACCTCGGCGGCGCGGTCAAGGGCTTCAAGGAAGGCATGAAGGAAGACGCGCCGAAGATCGCCGAAGGCGAGCCGGGCGGTCACACCATCGACGCCGAAGTGAAGGACAAGCAGCACTCCTGAACGATCGGCGAGGCGTGAGGGGGTGACCCTGGGCCACGGCCTCGCGCCTCGCACCTCACCTTATGTTTGATATCGGCTTTACCGAACTTCTCGTCATCGGCGTCGTCGCGCTGGTCGTCATCGGCCCCGAGCGGCTGCCGCGCGTGGCGCGTACCGCCGGGCACCTGTATGGGCGCATGCAGCGCTACGTGGCGTCGGTGAAGTCCGACATCAGTCACGAGATGGAACTCGACGAACTGCGCCGTGCCGGGGAGACGCTCAAATCCTCGGTCGAGTCGGCGGTTTCCGACGTCGAGCAGCAGGCCACGGTGGTCGACGATTATCTGCGCAAGGAGGCGGACACCGTCACCCGGGTCGTCGAGGCGATGGGTGCGACCGAAGGCGAGCGGCCCGTCACCGCGCCGGCAATGGAGCAGCTGACGGAAGAACAGACACAGCAGAGCCTGCCGCTCGACGAACCGGCGACGGCCGAGGTCGCGGACGGCGCGGCCGGCGAGAAATCAGCATGAGCGAAGCCGAAGAGACGTTCATATCGCATCTCGTCGAGATGCGCGATCGGCTGCTGCGTGCCATGATTGCCGTCGTGGTCCTGTTCATCGCACTGTTTCCCTGGGCACAGGATCTCTACGCGCTGCTGGCGAAACCGATGCTGGCGGCGCTGCCGCAGGGCGGACAGATGATCGCCACGGAGGTGACCACGCCGTTTTTCGTCCCGGTCAAGGTCACCCTCATGGCCGCGTTCCTGCTGGCCCTGCCTTGGGTGTTCTACCAGGTGTGGGCTTTCGTCGCCCCCGGCCTCTACCAGCACGAGAAACGTATCGGCGTGCCGCTCGTGCTGGCGAGCGTGCTGCTGTTTCTCACCGGCATGGCGTTCGCCTATTTCCTCGTGTTCCCCGTGGTATTCGGCTTCATCGTCGGCGTCGCGCCCGAAGGCGTGGCGGTGATGACCGATATCGGCAAATATCTCGATTTCGTCCTGACCCTGTTCATGGCGTTCGGCATCACCTTCGAAGTGCCCGTGGCAGTCGTGCTGCTGGTGAAGATGGGGATGGTCTCGGTCGCCAAGCTGCGCGACATCCGCCCCTACGTGATCGTCGGCGCCTTCGTCATTGGCGCGATCTTCACCCCGCCCGACGTGGTGTCGCAGTTCATGCTCGCCGTGCCGTTGTGGATCCTGTACGAGCTCGGCATCGTCGTTGCGCAGATGATCACCCGCAACAAACCCGCGCCCGAATCGGATTATTCGCCGATGTCGGAAGCCGATCTGGACACCGAACTCGATCGCATCGAGGCGGAAACCCGCGAACAGAAGTAGCGTGAGTGTGCATCGCGTCCCCGCCGTGGCAGCAGGGCGTGGCGCCGGCGCCGCATGTGCGGATGGCGTGCTGGAAACCGCGCGGGCGGTCGCCTCATGCTCCTGCGCGCGTCCCGTTGCGGTTTCCAGGGCGATTCACGGCGCCGCCCGGCGCCGCAGCTGCTGTAGATGGCGCTGCCGCTCATCGCGCAATTGTTCGAGCTGGCGATCGATCTGCGCGACGTCGGGGTGCTGGTCGGTGTATTCGAGCAGCAACTCGGTGCGGCGGATGCGCAACTCGACGGCCTTCTTGTCGAGGCCGGCGAGATACGCGTCGGTGGCGGGAGGCGCCGCCCTGGCGGGTGCCGGCGGCGGCTCGATCGGTGCCGGCACCGCGGGGGCGGGTTCGTGCTCGCCCGCGGTGGGGGATTCATCTCCGGCCAGGGGTGGCGGATTTTGCGCGCCATCGGGCGCAGGCACCGGAACGGGGGCGGGCATTGGCGGCGGCTCGACGGGTGCGGGTCGCAACAGCACGATGGCCGTCGCCGTGATGAACAGGCCGAGTACCGCGAAAACGGCGAGCGGCTTGAAGGAGCGGCGTGACGCCGGAGCGGTGGACGGCGCTCCGGCGCGCAGCGCGGCGAGCATCTCCGACGTGGCCGGCGCGTCGGGACGCGTGGCCGGATCCTTGCTCAGCAGGCGGTCGAGCAGCTGGCACAGTGCCGGAGGCAGGTTCGGACGCAGCGATGCGGCGGCGGCCGGCGTGTCGTGAATCACACGATAGACGATCATCGGCAGGTTGTCGCCGTCGAAGGCGTAGTGCCCGGTCAGCATTTCGTACAGTACCGCACCGAGTGAGAACATGTCCGAGCGGCCATCGAGTTCACGGCCCAGCGCCTGCTCCGGTGACATGTAGCGCGGGGAGCCGATCATCTCGCCGGCCTGCGTATGGTCGCTGTTGGCGAGATGGGCGATGCCGAAATCGGTCAGCTTGATGCGGCCCTGGCTGCCGCTGATCATCACGTTGGCGGGTTTGACGTCGCGATGAATGACGCCGTGGGCATGCGCGAAGGCGAGCGCATCGGTCATCTGCTGCGCGGTTTCCAGCGCGAGGTCGAGCGGCATCGGTCCCTTGTCCATCACCTCGCGCAGGGTCGTGCCGGTGAGGAACTCCATGGCGATGTAGGCGGAGCCGTCGGCTTCGCCCACGTCGTAAATGGTGACGATGTTGGGATGCGACAGGCGCCCCGCGCTCTGCGCCTCGCGCAGGAAGCGCGCCTCGACGCCGCGGCCTTCGCGCTGCAACGCCTCGATCGGTATCGTCTTGATCGCCACGGAACGGTCGATCAGCGGATCGCGCGCGCGATACACGCGGCCCATGGCGCCCTGGCCGAGCTCTTCCAGAATCTCGTAGCGCCCCAGTTTCATCGATGCGTCAGGGTGCGCACTCGATGACCTGCCCGCGTACGGTCATGCTGTCGGGCCCCATGAGATGGAGATACCAGGGCATCAGCGCGTCGGGGCTGGGCAGGGCGTCGGGCGTGTGTCCAGGGTGGGTGCGTGCGCGCAGCGGCGTGGCCACCGGCCCGGGAATCAGGGTGTTGATGCGCAGCGTGGCGGTGTCGGCGAGCTCTTCGCTCCAGATGTGCGTGAGCACCTCGAGCGCGGCCTTGGCCACGGCATAGCCGCCCCAGTACGCGGCAGGTCTGTGGCCGTGCGACTCGCCGGTGAGGATGACCGACGCATCCGGGGCCAGGCGCAGCAGCGGCAGGCAGGCGCGGGTCAACGCGAAGGGCGCGATGAGGTTCACCCGCATCAGGGATTGCCATTGCTCCAGCGTCTGCAGGGCGAGCGGCGTCAGGTTGAAGAACCGGTGCGCGCTGTAGAGCACGCCGTCGAGCCGCCCCAGATGGTGGGCGATGGTGCCGGCAAGCGTCTCCAGGCCGTGGTCGTCGGCGGCGGCGAGATCGAAGGGGAACATCGCCGGCTCGGGCCCGCCGGCGGCGACGATCTCGTCATAGACGGCTTCGAGCCGCGCCTCGTTGCGCGCCAGCAGCGCGACCGTCGCGCCGTGGCGCGCGTAGGCGAGACTGGCCGCGCGGCCGAGGCCGGAACTGGCGCCGGCGACGAGAACAACGCGGCCTGCGAGCAGGTCGGGACGGGCTTGATAGTCTTTCATAGCGATTCGAGCAATGCGGCGGCCGATTGTACTCCGCTTAGTGTCGCGCTTTCGAGCGTGGCGGGATACGGTCCTTCCGTGTAGTCGCCGGCGAGAAATACCCGGGCATGCGCGGTGCGGTTGGCGGGCCGGAGGAGCCCGGGCACGCATGCGTAGGTGGCCTGTTTTTCGACGATGCGACGGCGCCAGCGGGGCGGGCCGGTGGCGCCGATGGCGCGCAGCTGGTGCTCCGCCCGCACCGTCCAGTCCGCGGGCAGATCGGCGGCCGTGCTGACGACGAGCGCGAGCAGGCCGGGCTGGTCGTGGCTCTGGCCCCGGTCGAACACGAACTGCGCCGGGCCGTCGTCGAGCGCGTAGAGAGGCCGCGCCAGCCGCAGCGCCGGATCGAATTGCAGGTACAGCGTGGCGATGGGCTGGTAGCGATAGCCGTCCAGCGCACCGGCGAGCGCGGCGAACGGCGCGGTGCGCGGCAGCAGGCCGGATACGTGCTGCGGTGCGACCGCCAGCACGATGTGGCTGTATGTCGCCGCATCGTCGCGCGTGACGACGCGGACCTCCGCGCCGTTCACGTCGAGCGCGCTCACACGGCATGAGTGGCGCACCGTGCCTCCGTGCTCGACGATGCGGGCCGCGGCCGGAACCGGCAGCAGCGTGCCCAGATCGCGCCGCGCCAGCAGCAGGTCGCTGTCGGCCCGGCGCCCGCCGAACGCGGCGCGCAGCACGTTGACGAACACCTCCGCGCTGGCCTGTCGCGGCGGCGTGTTGAGCGCGGAAACGCACAACGCATGCCACAGCAGCCGATTGACCGGCTCAGGTTGATCGCGGGTCAGCTCGGCAACGCTCCCCCCGCCGTGATGCGCACCTCTGCGGAGCCGGGCGCCGATCCAGCGCGCCGCTGCCAGCTTGTCCGTCCAGCCCAGGCCACGCGCGCCGAGGAGTCCGGCCGCGAGGTGCCAGGGTGCGGGCAGATGCGGGCACGCCAGGCGGAATTCCGATGGCTGCTCCAGCGCCAGGGGGAGGCGCCACAAAACGTCGCTCGCCGGATGCAGGCGCTGGATCAGCGCGAGCGTCTGCGCGTAGGCGCCAAGGAGGACGTGCTGGCCGTTGTCCAGCGTTTCGCCTTCGAGTTCCACCGCGCGGGCCCGGCCACCGAGCGCGCCCGCCGCCTCGTAGAGCGTCACCGCGACGCCGGCTTCGGCGAGCGTCAGCGCGGCGGCGCAGCCGGCCCAGCCGCCACCGACCACGGCGACGCGCGGGTTCACGGCGCCACCCAGGTACGCGCCGCCAGCCACAGCTTGCGCAGCGGTGTGAGCGCGAGGCGCCCGCGCAGCACGGGAAAGCCGTCGCGGCGGATTTCCTCGAGCAGCGTGCGATAGATTGCGGCCATCACCAGGCCGGGACGCTGCGCGCGCTTCGCCGTGGCGGGCAGGAGGGCGAGGGCGGTGTCGTAATGCGCGATCGCGCGCTCGTACTGGAACTGCATCAGGGCCGCGAAGGCGGGCGATTCCCGCGCGTCGAGCAGGTCCTCCTCGGCGGCGCCGAAGTGTGCCAGTTCGTCCTGCGGCAGGTAGATGCGGCCGCGCCGTGCGTCCTCGCCGACATCGCGGATGATGTTGGTGAGCTGGAACGCCAGGCCCAGTTCGTGGGCGTAGCGGCGCAGCGCACGGTCGTGCGCGCCGCGTGGGCCGTCGAAGATTCCCGCGGCGACCTCGCCGACCACGCCGGCGACGCGATGGCAGTACAGGCGCAGCGATCTGAAATCGGGATAGCGCACATGACCCAGGTCCATCGCCATGCCATCGACGATCTCCAGCAACAGTGCGGCCGGAATGTGTCCTCCGGCCTGCGTCGCGTGCAACGCCCGGGTTGCCGGATGTTGCGGTGTCCCCGCCGCGAAGCGGCCGATTTCCTCGCGCCACCAGTCGAGCTTCGCCGTTGCCACCGCGCCATCGCTGCATTCGTCGACGACGTCGTCGAGTTCGCGGCACAGGGCGTAGAACGCGGTGATCGCGCGCCGGGTTTCGGGGGGCAGGAAGACGAAGCTGTAATAGAAACTCGAGCCGCTGGCGGCGGCGCGTTCCTGGCAGTAGCGGTGCACGTCCATGTTCAGACGAGGGCCCGCGCCAGCATGAAAGCCCAGTCCGTGCGCGTCAGCACCGGGCGGTTGCCGAACACGCATGCGGGGTCGACATGGAGTTTTCCGAGGATGGTCTCGCCGCCGCGGATCGTCACCCGCAACTCCAGTCCGATGCGTCCTTTCAGCGCCCGCCCGAGCGGCGCCCCGGCCTGCAGCAGTCGGCGTGCGCGCGCGACCTGGCGGCGCATCAGCACATGCCACAGGCCACCCGCGTCGCCGGCAGCGATCTGGGCCTCGCTCACGCGATGCGCCGCCATTTCGTCCTGCGGCAGGTAAATGCGGCCCTTTCCGCAATCGACCGCGATGTCCTGCAGGAAATTGATCAGTTGCAGGCTGCTGCAGATCGCGTCGGAATACGCCAGGTGGCGTGGATCGCGGTCGCCGTACAGATGCAGCATCAGGCGTCCCACCGGGTTGGCGGAGCGGCGGCAGTAGTCCATGAGTTCGCCGAAATGCGCGTAGCGGGTCTTTTCCACGTCCTGCGCAAAGGCGGACAGCAAGTCGCGCAGGGGGGCGAGGGGAATGGCATGATCGCGGATCGCCGTCGCCAGCGGACCGAACACGGCATCGTCGGGCGTCTCGCCCCCCTCGATGCGGTCGAGCGCGGCATGGTAGGCGGCGAGCCCGGCCAGGCGCTCGGCGGGCGGCGCGTTTCCCTCGTCGGCGATGTCATCCGCGCTGCGCGCAAAGCGATAGATCGCCTCCACCGGTCGCCGCAGCCGGGCCGGCAACAGCCAGGATGCAACAGGGAAATTTTCGTAATGATCGACTGGCACCGACAACAAAAAACGGAATGGGAATAAAGACTTAGGCTGGATGCCCGGTCCGCTTGGGTGACAGCATCACTTTGATTATATTACACTAATTAGTTGACGGTTTTGCGGTCACGCCGCGAGAGTGGCGGAATTGGTAGACGCACTGGATTTAGGTTCCAGCGCCGCAAGGCGTGGGGGTTCGAGTCCCCCCTTTCGCACCAGCAACTTGAAGCTGTCCGCTTCTCACCTCATTTCAATTTGAGTCAGGAAATCCTCCGATGCAAGCAAATCTCGAAATTCTCGAAGGCCTGGGCCGCCGCCTCGATATCAGCGTACCGATGGATCAGCTGGAGGCCGAAGTGCAAAGCCGGCTCAAGCGGCTCGCGCGCAATGTCAAGATGGACGGCTTCCGTCCGGGCAAGGCACCGCTTTCCGCGGTGGCGCGTCTGCATGGTGCCGGCGTGCGCCAGGACGTCCTGGGCGAGACCCTGCGGGCGCGCTTTGGCGAGGCGGTCCAGGTGCACCAGCTCAAGGTCGCCGGCTACCCGCAGTTCGAGGCCAAGCCTTCCGACGCGGGCGTGGCGATGACCTTCAGCGCGAGCTTCGAGGTCTACCCGGAAGTCACGATCGGGGCACTGGCCGAAGGCCGGCTGAGCCGGCCGGTGATCGAGGTGGGCGAGGCCGACGTGGCGAAGACGCTCGAAATCCTGCGCAAGCAGCGCCAGACCTTCGAGCCGGCCGACCGTGCGGCGGCGGAGGGTGACCTGGTGCGCCTCGACTTCGAGGGCACGGTCGATGGCGTGCCTTTCGAGGGCGGCAAGGCCGAGCGCTTTGCCGCAGTCATCGGCGAAGGACGCCTGCTGAAGGATTTCGAGCACAACCTGGTCGGGGTGCGGGCCGGTGAAGACAAGGCTTTCGACGTCACGTTTCCCGCCGACTATGCGGCGTCCGAACTGGCCGGCAAGACCGCGCGCTTCGACATCCACGTACACGACGTGCAGGCGCCGCTGCTTCCGCCATTGGACGCCGAATTCGCCGGCATGCTCGGCATCGAGGACGGCGACCTGGACAAGCTTCGGGCCGAGGTGAAGGCCAACCTCGAGCGCGAAGCGAATCGCCGCATCAAGGCGAAACTGAAGGAGCAGGCGATGGAGCTCCTGCTCGGCAACAGCACCCTCGACGTGCCGAAGGGCCTGGTTGCGATGGAGGCGGAGCGGCTCATGAAAATGACCGAAGCCGACATGCAGCAGCGCGGGGTGCAGACGGTGAAGCTTGCGGCCGACATGTTCACCGGACAGGCGGAACGGCGCGTGCGCCTGGGCCTGATTCTTGCCGAGATCGTGCAGCAGAACGCGCTGGCGCCGCAACCGGAACATCTGCGTGCGCTGGTCGAAGAGCAGGCGCAGAGCTACGAGGAGCCCGCGGAGTTCGTGCAGTGGTACATGCAAAGCCGCGAGCGCATGCAGGAAATCGAGACCCTGGCGCTGGAGGAGAATGTGGTAGGATGGGTCACAGGTCAGGCTCAAGTGGAAGACGTGACAACCTCCTTTGACGAATTGATGGGACGTGCCTGATGCGCATCGATCTGGAAAGTGAATTCACCGGGCCCCGCGGTCTGGGGCTGGTGCCGATGGTGGTCGAGCAGAGTGGTCGGGGCGAGCGCGCCTACGACATCTACTCGCGCCTGCTCAAGGAGCGGGTGATTTTTCTCGTCGGCCCGGTGAACGACGCCACGGCCAACCTGGTGGTGGCGCAGATGCTGTTCCTCGAGTCGGAAAACCCCGACAAGGACATCTATTTCTACATCAACTCGCCAGGCGGCTCGGTGTCCGCGGGCCTCGCGATCTACGACACCATGCAGTTCATCAAGCCGGACGTGTCGACCCTGTGCATCGGCCAGGCCGCGAGCATGGGCGCGTTCCTGCTGACGGCGGGGGCGAAGGGCAAGCGCTTCTGCCTGCCCAACTCGCGGCTGATGATCCATCAGCCGCTCGGCGGTTTCCAGGGCCAGGCCTCGGACATCGCCATTCACGCCAAGGAAATCCTTTACCTGAAGGAGCGCCTCAATGGCATGCTCGCCAAGCATACCGGCCAGAGCATGGAAGCCATCGAGCGCGATACCGACCGCGACAACTTCATGAGCGCGGAGGAATCGGTGGATTACGGGCTGGTCGACAAGGTGCTGACCAGCCGCAACGAGGCAGCAGGCAACTAAGCAAGGAACTGGCATGGCAGACAAAGGCTCTGGCGACAAACTCCTCTATTGCTCTTTCTGTGGCAAGAGCCAGCATGAAGTCCGCAAGCTGATTGCCGGGCCGTCGGTATTCATCTGCGACGAATGCGTCGAGCTGTGCAACGACATCATTCGCGAGGAAATCCAGCAGGCCGACAGCCAGAAGGGGGGGTCCGACCTGCCGACTCCGCACGAGATTCGCGGCATTCTCGATCAGTACGTGATCGGCCAGGGGGCGGCGAAGAAAGCCCTGGCCGTCGCCGTGTACAACCACTACAAGCGCCTGCGCAGCAGCGCCGGTACCGGCGGCGACGTCGAACTGGCGAAGAGCAACATCCTGCTGATCGGCCCGACCGGGTCGGGCAAGACCTTGCTCGCACAGACCCTGGCGCGGCTGCTCAACGTGCCCTTCGTCATTGCCGACGCCACCGCGCTGACCGAGGCGGGCTACGTCGGCGAGGACGTCGAGAACATCATCCAGAAGCTTCTGCAGAAGTGCGACTACGATGTCGACAAGGCGAAGCAGGGCATCGTCTACATCGACGAGATCGACAAGATCTCGCGCAAGTCGGACAACCCGTCGATTACCCGCGACGTTTCCGGCGAAGGCGTGCAGCAGGCCCTGCTCAAGCTGATCGAGGGCACCACGGCCGCGGTGCCGCCGCAGGGGGGGCGCAAGCATCCGAATCAGGAGTTCGTCCAGGTCGACACCAGCAACATCCTGTTCATTTGCGGCGGCGCCTTCAGTGGCCTGGAGAAGGTCATCCGCAGCCGCACCGAGAAAGGCGGCATCGGCTTCGGCGCGCAGGTGCGGAAGGTCGACGAAACCCGTCGCGATGCCGAACTGCTTCAGCAGGTGGAACCGGAAGACCTCATCAAATACGGCCTGATTCCCGAATTCGTCGGCCGTCTGCCCGTCGTTGCCACGCTCGACGAGCTCGACGAAGCGGCGCTGGTGCAGATACTCACCGAACCCAAGAACGCGCTGACCAAGCAGTTCGCCAAGTTGTTCAAGATGGAAGGCGTCGAACTGGAATTCCGCGACGACGCGCTGGCCGCCATCGCCCGCCGCGCGCTGGCGCGCCGTACCGGTGCGCGCGGCCTGCGTTCCATCATCGAGCACGCGCTGCTCGACACCATGTATGACCTGCCGACCCTGAAAGGCGTCAGCAAGGTCGTGGTGGACAACAGCCTGATCGCGGGCGAGGGCAAGCCGCTGTTGATCTACTCCGACCAGGACGACCAGCCCCTGGCTGCCGGAGCCTGAGCCACACCCCGTGCCCCGCGGCCCCGTTCTTCAAATGGGCGCGCGGGCGGGCCTTTGGCGTCATGCGAATCCCCGTAACCGGTGGGGGATTCGCCATGGGATGCCGTCTTTCATGAAGGGACCGGGGAACCTCCGGGCGCCCTTGAATTCCAACTGTTCCACCCCATCTACCCACGAACGCGGCGATAGCGCGTGCGTCTTTTTCCCAATCCCCATCAGGAAGCCAAAATGAGCACCCAGACCCCCACGGAACAGATCGACCTGCCATTGTTGCCGCTTCGGGACGTGGTGGTGTTCCCTCACATGGTGATCCCGCTGTTCGTGGGGCGCCCCAAGTCCATCAAGGCGCTGGAGACTTCGATGGAATCCGGCAAGAGCATTCTGCTGATTGCCCAGAAGACTGCCGCCCAGGATGACCCCACGCCGGAGGACCTGTACGGGACGGGCACCGTCGCCACCGTGCTGCAGATGCTGAAACTTCCCGACGGTACCGTGAAGGTGCTGGTCGAGGGCAATCAGCGCGCGCGCGTGCTGGAGGTGTCCGACACCGGCGCGTATCTGTCCGCGCGTGCGGAGGTTCTCGGCACCGAGGGCGAGGAGCAGGTCGAGGTCGAGGCCATGCGCCGCGCCCTGCTGACCCAGTTCGACCAATACGTCAAGCTGAACAAGAAGATACCGCCCGAAATCCTCACTTCGCTGTCGGGCATCGACGAAGGCGGGCGCCTCGCCGATACCATCGTCGCGCACCTGCCGCTGAAACTCGAGCAGAAGCAGGAAGTGCTGGAAATGATCGCCGTCGACAAGCGGCTCGAGCATCTGCTCGGCCTGCTCGAAGGCGAACTCGACATCCTGCAGGTGGAAAAGCGCATCCGGGGCCGCGTCAAGCGACAGATGGAGAAGAGCCAGCGCGAGTATTACCTGAACGAGCAGGTCAAGGCGATCCAGAAGGAACTTGGCGATATCGAGGAAGGCGCCGAACTCGAGGAACTGGAGAAGCGCATCCGGGCGGCGAGCATGTCCAAGGAAGCCGAGGCCAAGGCGCTCGGTGAACTGAAGAAGCTGCGCATGATGTCGCCGATGTCCGCCGAGGCGACGGTGATTCGCAGTTACATCGAAGCGATGGTCGGCCTGCCGTGGAAAAAGAAGACCAAGATCAGCAAGGATCTGGTCAAGGCCGAGAAGGTGCTGGATCAGGATCATTACGGGCTCGACCGGGTCAAGGAGCGCATTCTCGAATATCTCGCGGTGCAGCAGCGCGTCGACAAGGTGAAGGCCCCGATCCTGTGCCTGGTCGGCCCCCCCGGCGTGGGCAAAACCTCGCTCGGCCAGTCCATCGCGCGCGCGACCAACCGCAAGTTCGTGCGCATGGCCCTGGGTGGCGTGCGCGACGAGTCGGAGATCCGCGGCCACCGCCGCACCTACATCGGCTCGATGCCGGGCAAGATCCTGCAGAGCCTGACCAAGGTCGGCGTGAAGAACCCCCTGTTCCTGCTCGACGAGGTCGACAAGATGGGCCAGGACTTCCGCGGCGACCCGTCATCGGCCCTGCTGGAAGTGCTCGATCCGGAGCAGAATCACACTTTCCAGGACCATTACATCGAGGTCGAGTACGACCTGTCCGACGTCATGTTCGTCGCCACGGCGAACTCGCTCAACCTGCCGGCGCCGCTGCTCGACCGCATGGAAGTGATCCGCCTGTCGGGCTACACCGAGGACGAGAAGGTCAACATCGCCGAGCGCTACCTCGTGCCCAAGCAGCTCAAGGTCAACGGCATCAAGGCGGATGAGCTGGCCATCGCCGAATCCGCGCTGCGCGACATCGTGCGGTACTACACGCGGGAGTCCGGGGTGCGCAATCTCGAGCGCGAGATTTCCAAGATCTGCCGCAAGGCGGTGAAGGCGTTGCTGCTGAAAAAGCAGAAGGCCGCGAAAATCAGCGTTACCGCGCGCAATCTGGACAAGTATCTGGGGGTGCGCCGCTTCAGTTTTGGCATGGCGGAAAAGAACAACCAGGTCGGTCAGGTCACCGGTCTCGCCTGGACCGAGGTGGGTGGCGAACTGCTCACCATCGAGTCCGTGGTGCTGCCGGGGCGCGGCAAGATGACGACCACGGGCAAGCTCGGCGAGGTCATGCAGGAATCGATTCAGGCGGCGCTGTCGGTGGTGCGTGCACGTACGCACAAGCTGGGCATCGAGCAGGATTTCTACCAGAAGCGCGATATCCACATCCACCTGCCGGAAGGCGCGACGCCGAAGGACGGGCCGTCCGCGGGGATCGCGATCTGCACCGCGATGGTATCGGTTCTCACCGGCATTCCGGTACGCGCCGACGTGGCGATGACCGGCGAGATCACCCTGCGCGGCGAGGTGCTGCCGATCGGCGGCCTGAAGGAAAAGCTGCTTGCCGCGCATCGCGGCGGCATCAGGACGGTGCTCATTCCGCAGGAAAACGTCAAGGATCTCACCGAGATTCCCGACAACATCAAGAACCGGCTCGACATCCATCCGGTGAAGTGGATCGATCAGGTGCTCGAGCTGGCACTCGAAAGATCGCCGGAGCCCCTGCCGGAAGACGCCGAAACGGCCCCTGCAATTGCCGTGCCGGATGAGGAGGCGACGGCCCCGGCCACGCTCAAGCATTGAGGACATTGAGGTTTTTTCGATCACCTTCCGCAATCCCGCGCCAGGCGCGGGATTTTTTTGTCCACTGCCCGGAAACCCGCCTTGACACAAGGCTTTCCGGGTTGTTATAAAGGCGGCCACAGGGATTTCCTGTGCCACTTGACTGAAGGGGACAACACGTGAACAAATCCGAACTGATCGATGCCATCGCCGACTCCGCCGATATCTCCAAGGCTGCTGCGGGACGTGCGCTGGACGCCGCGGTCGAGGCTGTGAAAAAAGCACTGAAAAAAGGCGACATGGTGACGCTGGTGGGTTTTGGCAGCTTCTATGTCGGAAAACGTGCCGCACGTACCGGCCGCAATCCGCGTACGGGCGCATCCATCAAGATCAAGGCCGCCAAGGTGCCGAAGTTTCGCGCGGGCAAGGGCCTCAAGGACGCCATCAATTGATGGCGTAAGCAGAACACCCCTTGGCAGGACCGATGAATTTGTTGTAGAATGTTCGTCTTTGTCGGGTGCTTAGCTCAGCTGGTAGAGCGTCGCCCTTACAAGGCGAATGTCGGGGGTTCGAACCCCTCAGCACCCACCAGCGGTGCGCAAACATAGCAGTTTCCCGGCGCCGCGGCAGACGCTGCGGCGCCGAAAAAAGAACAAGGAGTGGTAGTTCAGTTGGTTAGAATACCGGCCTGTCACGCCGGGGGTCGCGGGTTCGAGTCCCGTCCACTCCGCCAATTCGAAAAGGCGAACGCGAGTTCGCCTTTTTTCGTTTCGTGCGCCGCGAAGCGAGACGCCTGCGGCAAATTGCGCGACAATCGCGCGATGATCTTTCCGGAGTGAATTCACCGTGCTCGAAGCAATCCGCAAGCATGCCCATGGCTGGCTCGCCAAAGTCATTCTCGGACTCATTGCCGTAACCTTCGCTCTCTTCGGTCTTGAATCCTACATGTCGGGAGACCGCAGCGGCGGGCTGGCGGCAGAGGTCGGCGAAATGGGTATTTCGCGGGACGAACTGGCACGCGAGATCCAGGGCCAGACCGAGCGCCTGCGCGAGGCGCTGGGCCCCGGCTTCGACCCCGCGGTGGCCGAGACGGCCGATTTTCGCCGCCGGGTTCTCGACAGCCTGATCGAGCGCAAGGCGCTGTTGCAGAGCGCGCAGGCGCTGAAAATCCTTGCACCGGACACGTACGTGGCGGCGGTGCTGGGACAGATCCCCGCATTCCAGGAAGACGGCAAGTTTTCGCCACAGCGCTACGAGGCGATACTGCGCCAGAACGGGCGCACCCCCGCGGCGTTCGAGAACGAGTTGCGCCAGTCGTTCATGCTGGAGATCATGTCCAGTCCCGTCCTCCATGGCGCGTTCGTTCCGGGCGCCTCGTCGGACCAGCTGTTGCGCCTGGTCACGCAGCGGCGCGAGCTGTCCTGGGTGGACCTGCCGCCTGCGCTGGTCGCTTCGCGGGTCGAGGTGGGCGCTGCCGACGTCGAGCGCGAGTACCAGGCGAAGCAGGCGGACTATACGCTTCCCGAGCAGATTCGCGTCGAATACGCGGAGCTCGATGCCGCCGCGTTGGCGGCCGGGGTCGAGGTGAGCGACCAGGAGGTGACGGATTATTACGCGGCCAATGCCTCGCGGTTCGGCCAGCCCGAGCAGCGCAGCGCCAGCCATATCCTGATCGCGGCGGATCGCAGCGCCGATGCGGCGACCCGTGCGAAGGCCAAGGCCAGGGCGGAAGCCTTGTACGCCACCCTCCAGAAGACGCCCGCGCGCTTCGCGGAACTGGCACGGACCGAATCGCAGGACCCGGGGTCCGCCGCGCAGGATGGCAGCCTGGGCAGCTTCGGCCGCGGCATGATGGTGAAACCGTTCGAGGACGCGGTGTTCGCGATGAAGCCCAATGAAATTCTCGGGCCGGTGGAGAGCGATTTCGGCTACCACATCATCCGCCTCGACGGCATTCAGGCCGCCCAGGCGGCGCCCCTGGCCGAAGTTCGCGGCGCGATCGTCGACGAGCTGCGCAGGCAGCAGGCCCAGAAACGCTTTGCCGACATGGCGGACAACTTCAGCAACCTGGTGTACGAAAACGCGGATTCACTGCAACCGGCCGCCAAGGCTGCTGGCGTGGCGGTGCGTCAGAGCGACTGGATGAGCGCGAAGTCGGCACCGCCACCGTTCGATCATCCCGCGCTGATCGAGGCGCTGTTCGCGAAGGAAGCGGTGAGCAGCCGGCAGAATACGGAGGCGATCGAAGCGAAGCCGGGCACGCTCGTCGCCGCGCGCGTGATCGAGCACCGTCCCGCGCGCCTTCGTCCGCTGGCCGAGGTTGCCGCGGAGATCGAGGCGCGCCTGCGTGCCGAGCAGACGGCGCGCCTGCTCGCGGAAGCGGGCGCCGCCCGGATCAAGGCACTCGAAGGCGGCGATCAGGCCGGCCTGACGTGGTCGGGTTTCAAGGTGCTGGATCGCCAGCCGTCGGCCGAACTCGACGAAGCCGGCCTCAAGGCTGCGTTCCGCGTCAAGACGGACGTGCTGCCCGCCTACGCCGGCTATGCGCGTCCGGATGGTTCCTATCGTCTCCTGCGCGTGAGCCGGGTGCTGGACGCGCAGACGGACAATCCGCAGTTGCGGGCGTCGATCGAAGCGGGGCTGGTGCAGGCGCAGCAGCGCGCCGACATGCAGGCGATGACGGCGCTGGTGAAGGCGGGCTACAAGGTCAAGGTGCAGCCCAACGCCGTCGAGGGCCGCTGAAACGGCACGCTCCCGCCGCGTTGGTCAGGCGGGATCGTCGTGGCCGCCGGTGGTGGTGTTGAAGCCGGCGTCGACGTAGGTGATTTCGCCGGTGATGCCGGATGCGAGATCGGACAGCAGGAAGGCCGCTGCGTTGCCCACTTCGTCGATGGTGACGCCGCGGCGCAGCGGCGAATAGCGCGCAGCGAGATCGAGCTTCTCACCGAAATTGGAAATGCCGCTGGCGGCCAGCGTCTTGATCGGGCCGGCCGACACGGCGTTGACGCGGATGCCCCTCGGGCCGAGGCTCTGCGCCATGTAATAGACGGCGGATTCCAGGCTGGCCTTTGCGAGACCCATGACGTTGTAGTTGGGTACCGAACGGATCGCGCCGAGATAGGACAAGGTCAGCAGTGATGCCGGGCGGCCTTCCATCAGCGGCAGCGCGGCCTTGGCAAGCGCGGCGAAGCTGTACGAGCTGATCTCGTGGGCGACGCGGAAGTTCTCGCGCGTCACCGAAGCCAGGAAATCGGCTGCCAGCGCGTCCTTCGGCGCGAAGGCGATCGAATGGACCAGCCCGTCCAGGCCGTCCCAGTGCGTGCCGAGTTCGGCAAATACACGGGCAATCTGCTCGTCGCTGGACACGTCGCATGGAAACACCAGGTTCGAGCCGAATTCGGCCGCGAACTCTGTGACCCGGTCCTTGATGCGGTCGTTCTGGTAGGTGAATGCGAGCTCGGCACCTTCGCGCTGGCACGCGGCCGCGATGCCGTAGGCGATCGAACGGTTGGAGATGACGCCGGTAATGAGCAAACGCTTGCCTGCAAGAAATCCCATGATGGCCTCGGAGAGTTGTGGGGTACGCCAATTATCCTAGAAACACCTTGCCCTAAAAACCTCGGTCGGGCGCGCCCTTGCCGGAAGACGCGAAACGAGCGCCGTCCGGCAGCCCCGGGGCGTGGAGGCCGGCAGCCTGCGTTGCCGCGACGGGCGTGCAGCGGTCGACCGGGGTTTTCCGGATTATAACGGCTGACGACACCGGCGCACTTGGGTACACTGCCGCCATGGCGCGCGCGGGGGATTGGCTACTGGGCTTGGGGCTGTTGCTGCTGGGGGGGTGCGGCGACACGTGGAACGATCCGTATCCGGGCAGCGCCGCCGACGCCAACGTCGTCTACAGCGCCTTCGCCGAGCGGCCCAAGCATCTCGATCCGGCACGATCCTACAGTTCCAACGAGGTCGAGTTCACCGGCCAGATCTACGAGCCGCCGCTGCAATACCACTTTCTCAAGCGGCCCTACGAGCTGATCCCGCTCACCGCCGAAGCGGTGCCGCGTCCGCGCTACCTCGACGCGGCGGGCCGGCCGCTCGCCGACGATGCGCCGGCGGCGCGGATCGCGCAGAGCGTCTACGAGATCAGGATCCGCCCCGGCATTCGCTACCAGCCGCATCCGGCGTTCGCGCGGGATGCCGCGGGGCGCTACCTCTATCATGCGCTCGATGCCGGCTTCGTCGCCGGCAAGAGGCAGATCGCGGATTTCCAGCACCGCGGCACGCGCGAGCTCGTCGCTGCCGACTACGTCTACCAGATCAAGCGCCTCGCCCATCCGGCCCTGAGTTCGCCCATCTTCGGCCTGATGTCCGAGCACATCGTCGGTCTCAAGGATCTCGGTGAAGCCCTGCGGCAGGCGAGCCAGGCGCGCCCGGGCGCACCGCTCGATCTCGATGCGTTTCCACTGGCCGGCGCCGAGGTGGTCGATCGCCATACCTATCGCATCCACATCAAGGGCAAGTATCCGCAGTTCATCTACTGGCTGGCGATGCCGTTCTTCGCGCCGATTCCGTGGGAAGCGGAGGTTTTCTACGCGCAGCCCGGCATGGCCGATCGCAATTTCACGCTCGACTGGCAACCGGTCGGCACCGGGCCGTTCTACCTGGCGGAGAATGATCCCAATCGCCGCATGGTGCTGAAAAGGAATCCCAATTTCCACGGCGAGGCCTATCCGGACGCCGGCAGCGCTGCGGATCGCGCCGCCGGCCTGCTTGCCGATGCCGGGCGTGCGCTGCCGCTCGTCGATGGCGCGGTGTTCAGCCTGGAAAAGGAAACCATTCCGTACTGGAGCAAGTTTCTGCAGGGCTACTATGACAGTTCCGGCATCAGCTCCGACAGCTTCGACCAGGCGGTGACGTTCTCGGCGGGAGGCGACCCGCAGCTCACCGACGGCATGCAGGCGCAGCGCATCCGTCTCGTCACCACCGTGGCAACCTCGCTGTGGTACGTCGGTTTCAACATGCTCGACCCGGTGGTCGGCGGACTCGGCGAGGATCGGCAGAAGCTGCGCCAGGCGCTGTCGATCGCATTCGACTACGACGAGTACATCTCGATCTTCCTCAATGGCCGCGGCATCGCGGCGCAGGGGCCGATTCCGCCGGGCATGTTCGGCCACGTCGAGGGGGTGGAGGGCATCAACCGCCACGTCTACGAGGTGCACGACGGGCGCATCCAGCGGCGCCCGCTCGACGCGGCGAAGAAACTGCTTGCCGAGGCGGGTTATCCCAACGGGCGCAGCGCGAAGACCGGCGAACCGCTGGTGCTCTATTTCGACACCATGGCGAGTGGCCCGGACGCCAAGGCCCGGCTGGACTGGATGAAGAAGCAGCTCGACAAGCTCAACGTGCAGCTGGTGGTGCGCGGCACGGACTACAATCGTTTCCAGGACAAGATGCGCAAGGGCAATGCGCAGTTGTTCGAGTGGGGCTGGAACGCCGACTATCCGGACCCGGAGAATTTCTTCTTCCTGCTCTACGGGCCGCACCGGAAGGTCGGCAGCGGCGGCGAGAACGCCGCCAATTACGACAACCCGGAATTCAATCGCCTGTTCGAGCGCATGAAGGACATGGACAACGGTCCGCAACGGCAGGAAATGATCGACCGGATGCAGGAGATCGTGCGGCGCGACGCGCCGTGGATCTTCGCCTACTATCCCAAGTCGTTCGGCCTCGTCCATGACTGGGTGGCGAACGTGAAGCCCAATCTCATGGCCAACAATACGCTCAAGTACCGTCGCATCGATCCGTCGCTGCGCGCGCAGCGGCGCGCCGAGTGGAACCGTCCGGTGCTGTGGCCGATCGGCGCGGCGCTGCTCGTGCTGGTCGCGGCGATCGCGCCGGCGATGGTCGCGTGGCGGCGGCATGAAAAAAAGGCGGCCTGATGCTCTCCTACGTCCTGCGCCGCCTGCTCTACGCGATCCCGATCCTGATCGGCGTCAACCTGCTCACCTTCACGCTGTTTTTCGTCGTCAACACGCCGGACGACATGGCGCGCCTGCAACTCGGTGCAAAACACGTGACGGTGGAGGCGATCGAGCGCTGGAAGGTCGAGCATGGCTACGACAAGCCGCTGCTGCTGAATGAGGCGGCGGCCGGCGTGGAGAAGCTGACCGACACGATTTTCTTCCAGCACTCTGCGGCGATGTTCGCCTTCCGGTTCGGCAAGGGCGATGACGGGCGCGACATCGGCAACGAAATCCGCACCCGCATGGGGCCGAGCCTGGCGATCGCGCTGCCGGTCTTCGTCGTCGGTCTGCTGGTCAACATCAGCTTCGCCCTCTTGATGGTGTTCTTCCGCGCCACCTACCTGGATCTGGGCGGGGTGGTGCTGTGCGTGGTGCTGATGTCGATCTCGGGATTGTTCTACATCATCACCGGCCAGTATTTCGTCGCCAAGCTGTGGAACCTGCTGCCGATCTCGGGCTTCGCCGACGGCGTCGACGCCTTGCGCTTCATCCTGCTGCCGGTGCTGGTCGGGGTGGCGGCCGGCATCGGCAGCGGGACACGCTGGTACCGCACCATCTTCCTCGAGGAAATCGGCAAGGACTACGTGCGCACCGCGCGCGCCAAGGGGCTCTCGGAACTGCGCGTGCTGTTCCGCCACGTGCTGAAGAACGGCATGATCCCGATTCTGACCGGCGCCGTGGTGGTGTTGCCGCTGCTCTTCATGGGCAGTCTCGTCACCGAGTCGTTCTTCGGCATCCCCGGACTGGGCAGCTACACCATCGACGCGATCCAGGCACAGGATTTCGCCGTGGTGCGGGCAATGGTGTTTCTCGGTTCCTTCCTCTATATCGTGGGGCTCATCCTCACCGACATTTCCTATTCCTGGGTCGATCCGCGGGTGAGGTTGCGATGAGCGTGCAACCCGTGGTGCTGTGGACCGACGCGCTGATCTTCCTGCTGCTCGCGGCAGTGGCGGGGCTGGCGTGGACGGTTCGCCGCAGGGCGCATCTGCGCGCACCGTGGGTCATGGTGGCGCAGCAGCCGGTGGCGATGGCCGCGGCGCTGGTGCTGGCGGTATTCGTCGCGATCGGCCTGCTCGATTCGCTGCACTATCGGGAAAGATTGCCCGACAGCCCGGCCGCCGCGCCGCAGTATGCCGTCGAGGTGCTTTCCGTGTTCGACGCGCTGGTGGGCGAGTTGCGCACGCAGAAGGAAAAGACCTATTCGGCGCCGCTGGCGATGCAGCTCTACGCCAAGGAATTCGTCGAGCGCGAGGGTGTCACCGTGCGCGACCATCCACGCCTCGTTCATGGCGGCGCGCATCTCGTCGACGCCGCGGCGCGCATGCCCGACATTGCGCGGCGCGTGGCCATCGGCCTGGCGCAGGGAGGCGTGGCGAGCCTGGTCGCCTTCGCCGCGCTCGCGGCGTGGCGCGCGCACCGGGGCCGGACCTCCGTGCGGCTCTGGCTCGCCGACTGGCGCGCGGGACGGCTTGGCTGGCCGGCACGCACCCTGACGGCGGTGGCGACGCTTCTGGCGGGGCTGGTCGCCGTGCTCGCGCAACTCGCGGATGCCTATCACGTCTTCGGCACCGACAAGGTCGGCCAGGACGTCCTCTACATCAGCCTGAAAAGCGTCCGTACCGGCCTGGTGATCGGCACGCTGACCACACTGGTGACCCTGCCGCTGGCGATCGGCCTGGGCATTGCCGCGGGCTATTTCCGGGGCTGGATCGACGACCTCATCCAGTACGTCTACACGGTGCTGAATTCGATTCCGGGCGTGCTGCTGATTGCGGCGGCGGTGCTGATCGTGCAGGTGTACGTCGAATCGAATCCGGAGTCGTTCGATACCGCGGCGGCGCGCGCGGATATCCGCCTGCTGGCGCTGTGCGTCATCATGGGCATGACCAGCTGGACCGGGCTCGCCCGCCTGCTGCGCGGCGAGACGCTGAAGCTCAGGACGCTCGATTACGTCGAGGCGGCGCGCGCGTTCGGCGTCGCGCACGCGCGCATCCTCGGCCGCCACATCTTCCCCAACGTGTTCCATCTGGTGCTGATCGCCATCGTGCTCGACTTTTCCGGCCTGGTGCTCGCCGAGGCGGTGCTGTCCTACGTCGGCGTCGGCGTCGATCCGGCGATGTACAGCTGGGGCAACATGATCAATGGCGCGCGCCTGGAACTCGCCCGTGAACCGGTGGTGTGGTGGCAGCTCGGCGCGGCGTTCGCTTTCATGTTCGCGCTGGTGCTGGCGGCCAATCTGTTCGCCGACGGTGTGCGCGACGCCTTCGATCCGCGCATGGGGGGCCGGCGATGAGTACGCTGCTGGACGTCCGCGACCTCGTCGCCGAGATCGGCGGCGCGCGCGTGGTCGACGGCGTATCGTTCCAGATCGCGGCCGGGGAAACCTATGCGTTGCTGGGGGAGTCGGGCTGCGGCAAGTCGATGACCGCGCTGTCGCTCATGCGCCTGCTGCCCGATGGCGGACGCGTGATCTCCGGCGCCGCCGAGCTCGGCGGCACGAAACTCCTTGCCCTGCCCGAACGGACGATGCGCCAGGTACGCGGCGGACGCATGGCGATGATCTTCCAGGAACCGATGCTCGCGCTCAATCCGGTGGTTCGCGTGGGGGAGCAGATCGGCGAGGCGCTGGCGCTGCACCGCAATCTGTCCGGCATGGCGGCCCGCGAGGTGGCGCGCGGGCTGCTCGATGCGGTGGGCGTACCGGACGCGGCGCGCCGGCTCGACAGCTATCCCTTCGAACTTTCCGGTGGTCTGCGCCAGCGCATGATGATCGCGATGGCGCTTGCCGCACAGCCGAAGCTGTTGATCGCGGATGAGCCGACCACTGCGCTCGACGTCACGATCCAGGCGCAGGTGCTCGATGTCCTGCGTGCGCTGCGGCGCGAAAGGCGCATGGGCATGCTGCTGATCACGCACGACCTCGGCGTGGTGGCGCAAAACGCCGACCGCGTCGGCCTGATGTACGCGGGCGAGCTGTTGGAGGAGGGCACGCGCGAGGCTTTCTTCGCCTCGCCGCAGCATCCCTACAGCCGCATGCTGTTCGAGGCCTTGCCCCGGCCCGGCGACGGCGGACGGCTCGCCACCATCCCCGGCCAGGTGCCGCGGCTCGATGGCGCGTTCGTGGGCTGCCGCTTCGCGCCGCGTTGCCCGCATGTGGTCGCGCGCTGCCGCGTGGAGTCGCCGGGCTGGCAGACGCTCGGCGGGCAGCGGGTGCGCTGCCATCGTGCCGGTGAATTGCCCGCGGCGGTCATGCGCGCACCGGGCGAGCGGCGGGCCGCCGTGCCCCCCGCGGCGCCGCTGCTGCAGGTCGACGACCTCAAGGTGCATTTTCCGATTCGGCGTGGCCTGTTGCAGCGAACCGTCGGCCACCTGCGCGCGGTCGACGGCGTGTCGCTCGTCATCGAGGCGGGGCGCACGCTGGCGCTGGTGGGGGAATCGGGCTGTGGCAAGACCACGGTGGGCAAGGCCTTGCTGCATCTGATCGAGCCGACCTCGGGACGTGTCGCGCTGGCCGGCGAGCCGGTCACGGCGGCGCGCCTGGAGCGGCTGCGACGACAGGCGCAGATGGTGTTTCAGGATCCGTTCGGGTCGCTCAATCCGCGCATGCGCGTTGTCGACATCCTGCTCGAAGGCATGGAGGCGCTGCGCGTGGGCGATGCTGGACAGCGCCGCGCCGCGGTGGCGCGGCTGCTGCAGCAGGTGGGTTTGCCGGACGATGCCGGCGGCCGCTATCCGCACGCCTTCTCCGGCGGGCAGCGCCAGCGCATCGCCATCGCGCGTGCGCTGGCCGTGGCGCCGCAGCTCGTCATCTGCGACGAACCGACCAGCGCACTCGACGTCTCGGTACAGGCGCAGATTCTCAACCTGCTGAAGGATCTGCAGGACGAACTGGGACTCGCCTACCTGTTCATCACCCACAACCTCGCGGTGGTCGAGTATCTCGCGCATCGGGTCGCCGTCATGTATCTCGGGCGTGTCGTCGAAGCGGGGCCGGCGGCCCAGGTACTGCGCGCGCCGCGCCATCCCTATACGCAGGCGCTGGTCGCGGCGGTGCCGCGCGTCGATGGCGCCGTTGCGGATGCCGTGCCGCGGCTCGCCGGCGATCAGCCTTCACCGATCGATCCACCCGCGGGCTGCCATTTCCATCCACGCTGCCCGCGAGCCGAAGCGCGCTGCCGCGAGCGCTATCCGGACGCGACGCAGCTCGACGTCGCGCACTGGGTGCGCTGCCACGTCGCCGGGGAGTGAGCGTTGCCGCGGTCAGCGGCGTTCGATGGCGAGACGTTGTCCGGGACGGAGGATGGAGACGCTGCGCAGGGAAGCGTTCCACGATTGAAGCTCGGCCAGGCTGACGTCGAAGCGCCGTGCGATGGCGGTCAGGGTGTCGCCGCGCCTGACCGTATAGGCGATCGGTTCGGATGCGCCCGCCTTGATGCCCGCCGGCTGCCATCGGGCCGCGTCCGGGGGCGCGGCGATCCGGGTGCCGGCGGGCAGGTGGAGAATCTGGCCGGCGCGCAGGTCGCCGTTGAGGCCGGGATTGTGCAGCGACAATTCGGCGACGGTGAGACCGTAGCGGCGCGCCACGCCGAACAGGGTTTCGCCGCGCTGCACTTCGTGCCGTACGGCGATCTCGCCCGTGGGCGCGGCGTTGTCGCCCGCCGCTGGTACGGCCGGCGCACGCCGGACCGGAACCAGGATGGTTCGCGCCTGCACGATGCGGCCATGTTTGAGGTGCAGTTGATTGTGTTCGTCGAGACGTGCGACGCTGGTGCCGAAGCGTTTCGCAATGGCGTCGATCGATTCGCCCCGGGCCGCCGCGTAGGGTTTCCAGGTGTCCCAGTCGCCGGCCTCCAGGTTGCGCTGGAAGGTTGCCGACTTGTCGACCGGCACCAGGACGCTCACGGGTGAATCGGAGCGGATGATCTTGCGCGGGAAGGCCGCATTGAGCGCAAGGAACTCGTCGCTGGAAACGCCGGCAAGGCGTGCGGCGGAGTGCACGTCGAGGCTTGCGTCGAGCGTGACCTGATCGAAATAGGGACGGTTGGCGAGCGGCGCGATGCTCATGCCGAAGCGTTCGGGTTCGCGCACGATGTTGCGGACCGCCAGCAGCTTGGGTACGTAATGGCGGGTTTCATTCGGCAGCGCAAGGCTGGCGTAGTCGGTCGGCAGTCCCTGGTCGACGTTTTTCTGGATGGCGCGTGCGATGCACCCCTCGCCGCAGTTGTAGGCCGCGAGGGCGAGCTGCCAGTCGCCGAAGTCGAGATAGAGCTTGCCCAGGTAATCGAGTGCGGCACGAGTGGCCTCGGCGAAGTCGCGGCGACCGTCGTACCATTTGTTCTGCTTCAAGCCATAGAGACGGCCCGTGGAAGGAATGAACTGCCAGATGCCGGAGGCGGCGGACGGTGACAGCGCGGTCGGGTTGAACGCGCTCTCGATCATCGGCAGCAGGGCGATTTCCATCGGCATCGCGCGCTGCTCGAGTTCTTCGACGATGTGGTACAGAAAGGGACGGGCACGTTCGGCCAGCCGTTGCACGTTCTGCGGGCGCGCGGCGAACCAGGATTCGTGGGTGGCGACGAGCGGGTTCGGGGTGCGCGCATCCTCGATGCGGAAGCCGCGGCGAATGCGCGCCCAGACGTCGTCGTCCGCGACGCTGCCGGCGACGAGGTCATCCCAGTCCGCCACCTGCGGCGATGGCATCGCCTTGTCCTCCGCCGCCCCGGCGGGGAGGCTTGCCGCCAGGAGCAGGGCCAGAGCGGCGCGACACAAGATTCTGATTCCCGGCAAAACGGATTCCTGTACTCGATCGGCAGCCATCCTAAACGCAAGCCGCGGACAGGGTCAACCGTCCCAGGCGTCCTTGGCCGCGCGGATCGCGCCGAACACTTCGGCGGGCGTGGGATCGGTCCGGTTCAGGCGCCGGGCGGCGACATCCCGCAGCGAAGGCTCGTGGAAGCGCAGGAAGGGGTTGGTCGCTTTTTCCAGCGCGAGTGTGGAGGGCAGGGTGGGGCGGCCCGCGGCGCGCAGTGCGCGGTCTGTGCGCATGCGCTCGGCGAGCGCGGCATTCCCGCCGTCCACCGTGAGGGCGAAGTCGATATTGGCGAGGGTGTATTCATGCGCGCAGCAGAGTCGGGTAGCATCCGGCAGGGCGAGAATGGCGTCGAGGCTGGCCGCCATCATCGCCGGCGTCCCTTCGAACAGCTTGCCGCAGCCGCAGCCGAACACGGTATCGCCGCAGAACAGGTGGCCGTGGCCGAAATAGCTCACATGGTCGAGCGTGTGGCCGGGCGTCGCGATGACCTCGAAACGCAGCGCCGGCGACGGCAGCGCGATGGTGTCGCCGCCCTGCACCACGTGCGTGACCTGCGGAATGCGGGCGGTGCCGGGGCCGTAGACCGCACAATCGTGGCGTTGACGCAGGCGGGCGATGCCGCCAGTATGATCGCGGTGATGGTGCGTGACGAGAATCGCGGTCAGCACGAGATCGCGGGCGGCGAGGTGATCGATGACCGGCGCGGCGTCGCCGGGGTCGACGACGACGGCGTGGCGGTCGTCGTGCCAGGTCCATATGTAGTTGTCTTCGAACGCGGGCAGGGGAATCAGGGTCAACATGGCAGGCTTGGTATCTGAGCAGAGGTGGGTATGTTATCGAGACTGAACACCGAATGGTTCGACACGCCGCTGGGCCAGCACCTGCTGTTCCGCGAGCAGCGGTATTTCGACGATGCCGTGTCGGACGTGTTCGGCTTCAACGCGGTGCAGGTCGGCTTGCCGCACCTCGATTTCCTGCGCAACAGCCGGATCCCGCTGCGCGTGACGTGTGCCGTCGAAGCGCCGGCCGAGGTACGCGCCGATCCGATGTTCCTGCCGTTCGAGTGCCAGTCGCTCGACCTCATCCTGCTGCCGCATGTGCTGGAATACAGCGCCAATCCGCATCAGGTGTTGCGCGAGGCGGAGCGCGTGCTGCGCCCGGAGGGCCGGCTGGTGCTCGCCGGTTTCAATCCCCGCAGCCTGTGGGGCCTGGCGCGCCGGCTGCAGGGCGGCGAGCGCGGCTACCCGTGGAACGGCAACTTCCTCAACGTGTCGCGGGTCAAGGACTGGATGGCACTGCTCGGCCTGGAGGTGGCGGCCGGGAGCATGTGCTGCTATCGTCCGCCGCTCAACCAGGAGCACTGGCTGCGCCGCCTGCGCTTCATGGAGCCGGCCGGCGACCGCTGGTGGGCGATGGGCGGCGGAGTGTATTTCCTGCAGGCGGTGAAGCGCGTGCAGGGCATGACCATCATCCAGCCGCAGTGGTCGAGTCCCGTCACGCAATTGCTGGCGCCGGCGGCCAAGGTGGTCAATCTCGAACATTACCGGATACGGCGTGAACGCTGAAACGATCGACATCTACACCGATGGTGCGTGCAAGGGCAATCCCGGTGCGGGCGGCTGGGGCGCGCTGCTGGTTACCGGTGCGCATCGCCGGGAAATCTGCGGCGGCGAGGCGCACACCACCAACAACCGCATGGAAATGATGGCGGTGATCCGCGCGCTGGAAGCACTCAAGCGGCCGGCACGCGTGCGGATCCACACCGACTCGCAATACGTGCAGAAGGGCATCAGCGAATGGATGGCGGGCTGGAAGAAGCGCAACTGGCGCACCGCCGACGGCAAGCCGGTGAAGAACCAGGACCTGTGGCTGCAGCTCGACGCCCTGGGCCGCTTGCACGAAATCGAATGGCACTGGGTGCGCGGGCACGCCGGCCACCCCGGCAACGAACGCGCAGACGCCCTTGCCAACGAGGGTGTGCGGCAGGCTGCCGTGAACTGAGCCGCCGCGATCATGCGCCAGATCATTCTCGACACCGAAACCACCGGCCTCGACCCGAACCAGGGACATCGCGTCATCGAGATCGCGGCGGTGGAAATGGTCAATCGCCGCCTCACCGGCATGCATCTCCATCGCTACGTGAACCCCGAGCGCGACATCGACCCCGGCGCGATGCAGGTACACGGCATCAGCAGCGAATTCCTCCAGGACAAGCCGCGCTTCGCGGCCGTCGCGCAGGAGTTCGTGGATTTCGTCCAGGGCGCCGAACTCGTCATCCACAATGCACCCTTCGACGTCGGCTTCCTCGACATGGAACTGCGGCAACTGGAGATGCCGCCGCTCGCGCACTGGTGCGAGGGCGTGACCGATACGCTGGTGATGGCCAAGGCATTGCGTCCCGGCAAGCGCAACAATCTCGATGCGCTGTGCAAGGAATACGGCGTCGACAACACGGCGCGTACCCTGCACGGTGCGCTGCTCGACTGTGAACTGCTGGCCGCGGTGTATCTCGAAATGACGCGCGGCCAGGAGACGCTTGCGATCGGGCTCGATACACGGCACGTCGAGGCGCGCCGCGATGGGCACGTGCGCCCGCCGCCGCTGCTGCTTGCCGCCTCGGCGGAGGAGCTTGCCGCGCACCACGCGCTCCTGGAGGCGATCGACCGCGAGAGCGAAGGTGCGTGCTTGTGGCGCCCCGCGGGGGAGGCTGGTTGATTGTTGCATGGCTGGTCCGGGTGGATCGCCGCTGGCGCGGCATGCTCGCGATCCTCTGTCTCGCCTGTCTGTCTCCGCAGGTGGCCGCCGCGCACGTCACCGTGGTGCTGAGCGACGATTCGGCGCCGTATCAGGAAATCCATCAGATCGTCCGCGTGCTGCTGAGTGACGCCGGCCATCAGGTCCGGCAGATTTACGCCGCAGGGCTGCCGGACAGCGCGCGCGAAATGCCCCGGCTGACCGTGGCGGTGGGCGTGGCCGCGGCCGAGGCCGTGGCGGTGTCGGAGGTGCGTGGTCCGGTTCTCGCTGTACTGGTTCCCCGCAGCTGGTTCGTCCGGAGCGGCCGGACACGGCTGGCGGCCGGCGGCCGGCGCACGGTCTCGGCGATCTATATCGACCAGCCTTTCGAGCGCCAGGCCCAACTGGCACGCCTGGCGTTCCCCGAGGCGCGCCGGGTCGGTGTGCTCCTCGGTGCCGAACAGGCGGCGCTCGCCGAGGAAATCGGGACCGCGCTCGCGGCGCATCAACTGGAGCTGGTGCTGCAGACCGTGGCGCCGGGCGAACGCCTGATCTCCCCCCTTGAAACCGTGCTGAGCGGCGTCGATCTGCTGCTTGCGGTGCCGGATCCGCAGATCTTCAACCGCAACACCGCGCAAAGCATTTTTCTCACTACCTACCGCTATCGGGTTCCGGTGCAGGGATACTCGCACTCGCTGACCCGTGCCGGTGCCCTCGTGTCGCTGCATTCGAGTCCTGCGCAGATCGGCCGCCAGGCGGCCGAGTGGGTGATCCAGGTACTCGATGCGGCGGCTCCGCGCCTGCCGGCGCCTGCCTATCCCGCCTACTTCAGCGTCTCGGTCAACGAACAGGTGGCGCGCTCGCTGGGCATTGCGATGACGTCCGAAGCCGAGCTCGAAAGGCGCCTTGGAGGGACACGCTGATGCGCTACGTGCCAGGAATTCGCGGACGGGTGATCGGTCTGGCCGTGTTGCCGATGGCGATCGTCGGCGTGCTGCTCTTTTTCCAGATGATCACCTCGAAGATCGAGGATCTCGATGAGTCGTTGCGCACCCGTGCGGTGGCGATCGTCCGCCAGCTTGGGCCGGCGACCGAATACGGCGTGGCGTCCGGCAACCTCGAGGTGCTGCGCACGCTGCTGGAAAAGGCGGCGATCGAGCCCGACATCCGCGGCGTGGCGGTACTCGCCAGCGACGGCCGGATGATGGTGCAGGCGGGGCTCGGCAACTGGAATGGCGCGGTGCACGCGGATCTTCCGAGCAACCACATCCGGCAGATCGAGTACCAGGAGCATCTGGTCTACTACGCACCGATTATCGGCACCCAGGTTGCGGTCGATGACTACCAGGCGCAGGATCGCGCGCGCGTGCGCGCCGGCGAATCGCTGCAACTGCTCGGCTGGGTCGCGCTCGACGTCTCGCGCAGCGCGACGTTGCAGAGCCAGCGCGACGCGATCCTGCACAGCCTCGCCATCCTGCTCGCCGGGCTGGTGGCGAGCCTGTATCTGGCCTGGCGCATCGGTCGCCAGATCACGCGGCCGATCCTCGCCCTGACGCATGCCGTCAGCCGCATCGGCGAGGGGCATCTCGACGAACGCGTCGTGCACGACAGCAATGCCGAGCTGGGCATGCTGCAGCGCGGCGTCAACCACATGGCCTCCCATCTGGAGGCGATGCATGGCCAGATGCAGGAAAAGATCGACATGGCCACCGCGCGGCTGGTCTACCAGGCGAGCCACGACGCGCTTACCGGTCTCATCAATCGGCGCGAGTTCGAACTGCGGCTCGAGCGCGCCCTGCAGACCGCCCTGGAGCAAGGGCGGGAGCATGCGCTGTGCTACATGGATCTCGACGAATTCAAGGTGATCAACGATACCTGCGGCCACCCCGCGGGCGATGAGCTGCTGCGCCAACTGGCGCTGCTGCTGAAGGATAACCTGCGCGAGCGCGATACCCTGGCACGTCTCGGCGGTGACGAATTCGCCCTGCTGCTCGAAAACTGCAGTATTCAGGACGCAATGGAGGTCGCCGCCAGCTTCCGCAACCAGGTGCAGCGTTTCCGCTTCAAGTGGGGGGATCGCGTGTTCGCGGTCGGCATGAGCGTGGGCGTGGTCGCGATCGATCGCGACAGCATCGACGTGGCCAGCCTGCTGACCGCGGCCGATGCGGCCTGCTACGTCGCGAAGGATCGCGGACGCAACCAGATCCACCTGTATGAAAAGCGTGATACCGACCTCGTCCGCCACCGCGGAGAAATGCAATGGGTGGCCCGCATCCATCGCGCACTGGAAGAGAAGCGGCTGTACCTGTCGTGGCAGGAGATCCGCCGCACCGACGGCGGCAGCGAGGCGACGCAGCACGTCGAACTGCTGTTGCGCATGCGCGATGACGACGACAGCGAAATCATGCCGATGGCCTTCATTCCCGCGGCCGAGCGCTATGCCATCATGCCGGCGCTCGACACCTGGGTCATCGAGGAGACCCTGCGGCTGTGCCATCGCCACCTCAGCGCCGCCGCGCCGCGGCACAGCCTGTTTGCGATCAATCTTTCCGGGGCGTCGCTGAAAGATCCGGAGTTTCGCCGTACGCTGCTCGCCCACCTGCAGGCGAGTCCGGAATTCGGTCCCCACCTGTGTTTCGAGATCACCGAAACCGCGGCGATCGGCAACCTCTCGGTCGTCAATGGCTTCATCGACGCGATGCGGGGGTTCGGTTGCCGCTTCGCCCTCGACGATTTCGGCAGCGGGCTGTCGTCCTTCACCTACCTGAAAAATCTGAAGGTCGACTACCTCAAGATCGACGGCGCCTTCGTGCGCGACATCGTGCACAATCCGGTCGACCGTTCGATGGTCGAGGCGATTCACCGCATCGGCCGGCAGATGGGCCTGAGCACCGTGGCGGAATACGTCGAATCACCGCAGATCCTTGCATTGCTGAAGGAAATCGGCGTGGACTACGTGCAGGGGATATGCGTCCACCGGCCGGAGCCGCTGGACACGCTGTGCAAGCCGGATTGACGCCGCCCGCCCGCTGGCGGCTCAGTCGCCGACGCCAAAGCCCGCGCCGACGATCGCCTCCACCAGCGCGGCACGATCGACGCGGCTGTCGTCATAGGTCACGCGCGCCTGGCCGGGGTCGAGGGTGACCTCGGCTGCCTGCACGCCCGGCAGGGCCTTGAGCACGTTTTGTACGCTGTTGACGCAGCCGCCGCAGCTCATGCCGGTGACGGCGAGTGTGATTTCAGTCATGGGAAGGCCTCGAAAGTGTGATCAAGGCAGGAATTCTACTTCTTGCGCGGACGCTTGCGCAGGGTCTGCTTGGTATGGTCGATCAGGCGGTCGGCGACCACTTCGGCATCCACGGCGAAGCTGCCGTCGGCGAGCGCGGCCTTGACCGCGTCCACCTTGTCGGCGTCCGCTACTTCGACCGAGGCCAGATCCGCCTCCAGCGCGCGCACCCGCGTGCTGGATTCCGTCAGTGTCAGCGAGTCGCCGCTCGCGGCGGCCGAGGCCGCGCCCTTGCCGGCCCGTTTACCCTTGGCGCCGGAAACTTTGGGGGCGGTGGAGGGCGTAATACGCTTGTCGATTTTCACGGGGCGGTCCTGTGGCTGTATCCAGGGGAGTCTGCATGCAATTACGGCAGAAATCCGGGAAACCTTAGGCCAACACGTGCGAGGCCAGCCCGTCGGCCAGCTTGGGTTCGAACCAGGTGGATTTCGGCGGCATCACTGCATTGGCGTCGGCCACCGCCATCAGGTCTTCCATGCGGGTGGGATGCAGCGCCAGCGCCAGCGCCATTTCGCCGCTGTCGACGCGCCTTTCCAGCTCGGCCAGGCCACGGATGCCGCCGACGAAGTCGATGCGCGTGTCGCGCCGCGGGTCATCGATGCCGAGGATGGGCGCGATCAGGTTGTTCTGCAGCAGGCTGACGTCGAGCCGTCCTACCGGGTCGGCGGGGATCAGGTCGGGGCGGATGGCGAGACGGTACCATTTGCCGGCCAGGTAGAGGCCGAACGTGCCCGGATGCTCCGGCTTGGCTGCGGTGGCCGGTTCGACGCCGAAGGTACCGGCGATCCTCGCCAGGAAGGCATCCGCGGTCAGGCCGTTGAGGTCGGCGATCACCCTGTTGTAATCCATGATGCGCATTTCGTGCGCGGGGAAGATCACCGACAGGAAGAAATTGTAGGCCTCGGTGCCGGTATGGGCGGGGTTGGCGGCACGGCGCGCGGCGGCGATGCGCGAGGCCGACGCGGAACGGTGGTGGCCGTCGGCGATGTAGAGCGCGGGCATGGCGTTGAACGCGGCGGTGAGACGCGCCTGCGCCGCCGCGTCGCGGATCACCCACAGGGTATGGCGCACGCCGTCGAGCGTGGCATCCGAATCGGGCGTGCCGGCGGTGGCGGCGGCGAGCATGGCGTCGACTTCCGGTGCGTTGGGGTAGGCCAGCAGTACCGGCCCGGTCTGCGCGTCGAGCGCGTCGATCTGGCGCACGCGGTCGTCTTCCTTGTCCGGACGCGTGAATTCGTGCTTGCGGATGCGGTTGCTGTCGTAGTCGGCAACCGCAGCGGCGGCGACCAGCCCGGTCTGGCCGTGATCGCCCATGACGATGCGGTAGGCGTAGTAGCACGGCGCCGGATCGCGCGCCAGTACGCCGGCCGCGACCATGGCGTGCAGGTTTTCCGCGGCCTTCGCGTAGACCTCGGGCGCGTAGGGATCGGTGCCCGCCGGCAGGTCGATTTCCGGCTTGGAAATATGCAGGAAGCTCCACGGACGGCCCCGCGCGCGCTCGCGTGCCTCCGCGGTCGATAGCACGTCGTAGGGCGGCGCGACGACGTCGTCGGCGCGGCCGGATGCGGGACGGAGGGCGGCGAAAGGCTGGATCAGGTTCATGGCGCGTTACGGATTGGCAGTGGTCAAGGGTTCGCCGAGGGCGACGAGCAGGGCCTGTACGGCGCCCACGCGGCGGTTCAGGTCGGGCAGCCTGATGTCGAGCTTCAGCCGGTCCGGACCGGCGAGGCGGTAGCCGGCCTTGCCCTGGATGAGCGAGATGATTCTACCCGGATCGAGGGGCGGATTGGGGGCGAATTGCACGCTCATGCCCTCGCCCGACACGTCGAGCTTGACGATCCCGTAGGCGCGCGTCGCCATGCGCAGACGGTGCACGGCCAGCAGCGCGCGCGCCGCGTCCGGCAGTTCGCCGAAGCGGTCGATCAGCTCTTCCTGCAGCGCGGCGAGCTCGTCGGCGTCGTGGCAGCTCGCCAGGCGCTTGTACAGCACCAGGCGCTCGTGCACGTCGGGGCAATAGTCGTCGGGCAGCAGCGCGGGCAGATGCAGGTTGATCTCCGAGACGACGCCCAGCGGCTGGTTCATGTCGGGCTCGCGGCCGGCCTTCAGGCTCGCGACGGCAGCCGCCAGCATGTCGTTGTAGAGGGAAAAGCCGACCTCGATGATCTCGCCGCTCTGCTTGTCGCCCAGCACTTCGCCGGCGCCGCGGATCTCCAGGTCGTGCATGGCGAGATGGAAGCCGGAACCGAGTTCCTCCATCAGCTGGATGGCTTCCAGCCGCTTCTTGGCCTGCGGCGTCAGCGTGCGGTCCTCGTCCACCAGCAGGTAGGCGAAAGCCTGGTGGTGCGAGCGGCCGACGCGGCCCCTCAGCTGATGCAGCTGGGCCAGGCCGAACTTGTCGGCGCGGTTGATGAGGATGGTGTTGGCGGTCGGCACGTCGATGCCGGTCTCGATGATGGTGGTGCAGAGAAGGACGTCGTAGCGCTGCTGGTAGAAATCGCGCATCACCTGTTCCAGTTCGCGTTCGCTCATCTGGCCGTGGCCGACGCGGATGCGTGCTTCCGGCAGCAGTTTTTCCAGGCGCTCGCGCATCGCCTCGATGGTGCTGACCTCGTTGTGCAGGAAATACACCTGGCCGCCGCGCTTGAGTTCGCGCAGCACCGCTTCCCTGATGAGCCCGCCGGAAAACGACTGGACGAAGGTCTTCACCGCCAGCCGCTTCTGCGGCGCGGTGGCGATCACCGAGAAATCGCGGATGCCCTCGAGCGACATCGCCAGCGTGCGCGGGATCGGCGTGGCGGTCAGGGTCAGCACGTCGACCTCGGCGCGCAGCGCCTTCAGCCGTTCCTTCTGGCGTACCCCGAAGCGGTGCTCCTCATCCAGGATCACCAGGCCCAGGCGGGCGAATTTCACGTCCTTCTGGATCAGCCGATGGGTGCCGATGACGATGTCGATGGTGCCGTCGGCGAGCGCCTTCAGCGCCTCGGCCTGCTCCTTCGCGGTGCGGAAGCGCGACAGCTCGGCGAGCTTCACCGGCCATTGGGAGAAGCGGTCGGAGAAATTGTTGAAATGCTGCTCGGCGAGCAGCGTGGTCGGCACCAGTACCGCCACCTGGTAGCCGCCCATCACCGCCATGAAGGCGGCGCGCAGCGCGACCTCGGTCTTGCCGAAGCCGACGTCGCCGCACACCAGGCGATCCATCGGCTTGCCCGACTGCATGTCGGCCATCACCGCGGCGATCGCCGCCGCCTGGTCCGGCGTCTCCTCGTAGCCGAATCCCTCGGCGAAGGCCTCGTAATCGTGCGCTGAAAACCTGAATGCATAGCCCTCGCGCGCGGCGCGCAGCGCATACAGATTGAGCAGTTCGGCGGCGGTGTCGCGCGCCGCCTGCATGGCGCGGCGGCGCGCCTTGTCCCACTGGTCGGTACCGAGGCGGTGCAGCGGCGCCTCGCCCTCGCCGGCGCCGGCGTAGCGGGAAATCAGGTGCAGGTTGGCGACCGGCACGTAGAGCTTGTCGCCCTTGGCGTATTCGAGTTGCAGGAACTCGGTGGCGCCATCGCCCAGGTCCATGTTGGCGAGCCCGAGGTACTGTCCGACGCCGTACTGCGCGTGCACCACCGGGTCGCCCGGCTTCAGCTCGGACAGGTCGCGCAGCAGGTTGTCGATCTGCGTCGCGCGTGCGTCGCGTGCACGCCGCGTCTTCGGCGGGATCGCGTAGAGTTCGGTCTCGGTGACCACCGCGAGCGTGCCGTCCGCGGTCATGAAACCCTCGGCGAGCGGTCCGTGCGTGAGCAGGATGCGCGTGCCGCCTTGCAGTGCGTCGATCCAGGCGTCGGCCAGCATGGTCTCCAGCCCGTGTCCGGCCAGATATTCGTGCAGCGTCTCGCGCCGGCCCGCGGAGGGCGCGACGATCAACACCGTACCGGCGAAGCCGTCGGTGAAGGCCTTGAGCTTCGCCACCGGGTGCGTGTCGCGCCGGTCCACGGCGATGGGTGGCAGCGGCCGGGCCGGACCCTCGCCGCCCTGCGTGAGGTCGAGGCGTTCGTACGCCTTGGCCAGCGCGAAGAACGCGTCGGTGGGCAGAAACAGCTCGGCCGGCGGCAGCAGCGGCCGGTCCCTGTCGCCGGAAAGCAGGCGGTAGCGCCCCTGCGCGTCGGCCCAGAACGCCTGCCCCGCCGCGTCGAGCGCGCCGTGGAACACCAGCCGCGTGCTTTTCGGCAGGTAATCGAACAGGGTCGCCGTCGTCTCGAAGAAGAGCGGCAGGGTGTATTCGATCCCGGCCGGCGCGAGGCCGTTGCTCACGTCCTTGTAGAGCTTGGATTTGGACGGATCGCCTTCGAAGCGCTCACGAAAATTCTGGCGGAAGCGGGTGATTCCCGATTCGTCGAGCGGAAATTCGCGTGCCGGCAACAGGCGTACGTCGCTGACCGGATAGATGCTGCGCTGGGTGTCGACGTCGAATGCGCGAATCGTTTCGATCTCGTCGTCGAACAGGTCGATGCGGTAAGGCACCATGCTGCCCATGGGGAAGAGATCGATCAGGCCGCCGCGTATCGAGAACTCGCCCGGCGCGTACACCTGATTCACGTGCGTGTAGCCTCCCAGCGCCATTTGCGCGCGAAAGCCCGCTTCGTCGAGAACGTCCTTCTGCTTGAGAAAGAAGGTATGGGCAGCGAGGAAGCTGGGCGGTGCGAGCCGGTACAGGGCAGTGGAAAGCGCCATCGTCACGACGTCGAATTCGCCGCGCGAGATCTGGTACAGCGTCGCCAGCCGTTCCGAGATCAGGTCCGGATGCGGCGAGAACGCATCATACGGCAGCGTTTCCCAGTCCGGAAAAGCACACACCCGCAGACCGGGATCGAACCAGCGCAGTTCCTCGGCAAGCCGGTTCGCATCCCATGCGCTCGCGCACACCACCGCCAGAGGCGCGGCATGATGCGCCAGCTCGGCGAGATAGAGGGCATCGGCGGCGCCGGCAAGGCCGGGCTGACGGTGGCCGGAGGGAGGGGCGGCGGGAGCGAACAGCATGAAAAAGTCGAATTATCGCGGAAACCGCAGGCCGGCGCACCCACCGGAAAACCCCATGGCCGGCGCAGGAGGGCCGTGCTGGGCCCGATGGGCCGTCCGGCGATCGCGGCGCGCGCGCCGTTTCCACGGGCGGGTATAATGCGCGGCTGTCCGCTTCGCTTGCGTACCGAGAGCCTGGGGAACCCCGGCGATTCGGCCCCTGCGCTCACCCCGCACCGAATGAAAGTCTGCATCGTCTCCGATTCCCACGACAACCGCCGCCTGCTCGGTGCGGCGGTCGAGCACGCGCGTGCCCACGGTGCCCAGGCGGTGCTCCACTGCGGCGACGTCGTCGCCCCGACCACGCTGCGCGTGCTGCAGAAATTCGACCTGCCGGTCCACGTCATCCACGGCAACAACACCGGCGATCTCTACAACATGAGCCGGCTCGCCGCCGAATCCAACAGCGTCATCCGCTACCACGGCCAGGACGCGGCGATCACCCTGGCCGACCGCAACCTGTTCCTGGTGCACTACCCGCACTACGCGCGTGCACTCGCCTGTACCGGCGACTACGACATGGTGTGCTGCGGCCACGACCACAAGGCCAGCATCGTCCAGGTGTCCACGCTGAAAGGCGGCCACGCCTGGCTCGTCAACCCCGGCACCGTCGGCGGCGTTGGCAACCCGCCCACCTACGTGATGGCGGATCTTGCCGCGATGACCTTCGAGATCGTCCCGGTCGAGGCCGAACCCGCATCCATCCTGCCGCCGGTGACGCCGCACGTATAGCGCGAACATTCCGACGGGACGCCGTGATACGCCTCCCGCCCGCCGGCGGACGAGCGGTGGGTGGCCAAGGCCTGAGATGCCGTGCATGGCCGCGCCCCGCTGGACAATGCCGATGGGCCGATGGGCTGTCAACGCTAAATAGAAATGTCCGGTCTTCTCCCAAATAGAAATGTCCGCTCAGAGGGGCGTTGAACGGCGTTGGCTGACGTTGGGGGGAGGTCCCTGCCAACGTTTCCAGGGGTGTGTGGGAGCGGGCCGGTAGCGTTG